>Ga0190269_10001555_pt1 | contig 10921 bp, 6 predicted proteins | sample Popmic249IS_FD_133749 | JGI IMG/M metagenome (GOLD analysis project Ga0190269, IMG submission 133749) | Populus adjacent soil microbial communities from riparian zone of Blue River, Arizona, USA - 249 IS | ecosystem: Environmental > Terrestrial > Soil > Riparian zone | place: USA: Arizona... | reverse complement strand
CGCTATCGACTCGAAGAGCAGATCGGTCGCGGCGGGACGGCCGAAGTGTATCGTGCGCTGGACACGAAGTCTGGGCGGAACGTTGCGCTCAAGCGCTGCTTGCTGGATGGCGGACCACTGAGCGCGCGTCGGCGCGAGCTCTTGGAGCGCGAGTACTACACTCTTGCGCAGCTGGCGCATCCGCGAATCATCGAGGTTTACGACTACGGCGTCGCTGACACAGGCGCGTACTACACGATGGAGCTGCTCGACGGCGGTGACTTGTCGAGCGGCGGGCAGTGGCCGTGGCAGCGTGCGTGCGCGTTGCTGGTGGATGTCGCGTCGTCACTGTCGATCCTGCATTCGCGCGGTCTGCTGCACCGCGATGTCTCGGCGCGCAACGTGCGGCGTGGACGGGACGAGCGCGCAAAGCTGATCGACTTCGGCGCGCTGTCGTCGATCGGTACCGCGCTCGATGTCGTGGGTACACCTCCGTATGTGCCGCCCGAAGCGCTGCAGATGCAGGTGCTCGACGCGCGCGCGGATCTGTTCTCGCTTGGTGCGCTCGCGTACTACTTGCTGTCGGGGCGGCACGCGTTTCCCGCGCGCCGGCTCTCGGACTTGCGCGACAGCTGGCGATCGAACCCGACGGCGTTGTCTCGGCTGGTGCCTGGCTTACCGCAGCCATTGGTCGAGCTCACCATGGAGCTCCTGTCGCTCGATCGCATGGCGCGTCCGGGCAGCGCGGCCGATGTCATGCGCCGCTTGTGTGGGATCGCGGGCCTGCCGATCGCGGAGGATGTCGCGGTCTCGCGCGCGTATCTCACGACGCCGGTGTTGGTCGGGCGCGACGCGCTGCAGGTCACGCTGCGCAGAAGTCTCTTGCGCGTGATGAACGGCGACGGCGAGACCATGCTGATCGAGGGACAAGCGGGCAGCGGGCGCACGCGTGCGCTCGATGCGTGTGTGCTCGATGGGCGCATGTTAGGCGTGCAAGTGGTGCGCGCAGACGCGTCGCTCGGCGCCAATGGCGACTGGGCCGTGGCGCGCGCGATCTGCGCGCAGCTCCTGGAGCGCTTGCCGCGCCAGGCCGAGGCTGCGGCGTTGCCGTTGTCGCCCTGGCTCGGGCCGGTGCTGGCGGAGCTGCGCAGCCAGCTCGTTACGCCGCTGTCAGCTGCACGGCTGGAGCGCAACGCGCGCATCCGCGGCATGCGCGACTTTGTATTGGCGTTGGCTCAGCGCGATCGGCTGCTCATCGCGGTCGACGATGCGGATCGCATCGATGAGCCGTCGCTGGCGTTCTTGGCAGCGCTTTGTGGGCACGTGGAAGGGCGCGGCTTGCTCTTGGCTGTCACGCTGGAGAGCGGGGGGCACTCGCTGCGCGAGGGCGTGGATGCTGCGCTGCGCGTGCTGCGCGCGCGCGGTCGGCGCATCTCGCTGCCGCTGCTCACGCTCGATCAAACGGAGGCGCTCTTGCGCTCGGTCTTTGGCGGAGTGCCGAACGCGAGCTTGCTCGCGCCGCGCGTGCATGCGCTCGCGCGCGGCAACCCCCGTGACACCATGGAGCTGGCGCAGCACCTGGTCGAGCGCGGGCTCGCGCGCTACGAGGCGGGCACGTGGCTCTTGCCTTCGGAGCTGTCGCCGAACGACTTGCCGCAGAGCATGGCAGGCACGCTGCTCGCGCGCGTGAGCGGTCTATCGAGCGATGCGCGTGAGCTCGCGGAGCTCACTGCGGTGACCGAGCTGCCCGGATTGACGCCGGCACAATACGAGGCGCTGTGCGACGACTGGCCGCACGCGCGCTTGTACCGCGCGCTGCAAGAGCTGATCGGCGCGCGCGTGCTGCTGAGCGTCGGTACGCATTATTCGTTGTGTGCACGCGCCTACGCGACGATCTTGCTGAAAGCGATGACGCCCGAGCGCCTGCGCGCGATCCATGCGCGGTGGGCGCGCGTGCTGGAAAAAAGCGGCGCGGACTTGCTGCTGCAAGCCTCGCACTTGCTGGCGGCCGGCCAGCCCGAGGCGGGTATCGAGCGGCTGTTGTCGCTGGACTTGGCGACTCGCCAGCCGCGCGTCGAGCTGATCCGTGAGGCGCTCGAGCATGCGGTGGAGCTGGACGTCGCACAGCGCAAGCAGAGCGAGCTGCGCTTGTGGATGGTGACCTCTGCGATGTACGCGATGGATCTCGGCAGCTTTCGCGTGTGGGCGCCGCGCGCGCTCGCAGAGCTCGTGCGGGATAGCGGGTTGGCCGCTTATGCTGAGCTGTCCACGCAGCTCCAGCCCGAGCAGCGCCTGCGTGAAGCACTGCTGCTCACCGAGCGGCGCTACGAGGAAACACCGGAATCGCTGCGCGGGTTCACGGCGCTCGAAGCGATCGTGCGGCTCTTGCATCTCACGACGGCCCACGCGGTGATGGCGATGTGGGCGTTCGATGCGCGCATCTTGGATGATTTCCCTGCGCTCGCGCCGCTGCGGCCGATCTCGGGGCTGGTCGATGTGATGATCGATCTGCTGCAAGCGGCGCGCGACTGGGTCGCTGGCCGGAACAAGCGCGTGTTCAATGCTTTGCGCGCGCTCTTGCACAAGCTGCATCAGGAGCCTTTGCTCGGGCTCGATGACAGTCAGCGGGACGCGCTTGCCAACACACTGCACGCCTTGCTCGGGATCCAGCAGGCGATGCACGGCGTGCGCGAGAGTGAGCTGCACGCACGCGTGCTGGTGTCGGATGTGAGCTTTCGGGCGAACGGCTGGCGCGTGCGTCAGCTGTTTCAGCTCAGCCAGGGCAACTGGCTGGAGGCCAGCAGCTGTGGGCGGCGGGCCGAGACCATTCGCTTGCAGCAAGGTGGCGAGCCGCTCTCGGGCAGCGGCATCGAGGCGGCGGAGCTGTACTCGGGCGTGTTGCTTGGCGATCTGCTGCTCGTGCGTCAGGCGATCGAGCGCGTGGCGGCGCTGGCGTCTCAGTTTCCGGGTTGGGTGCCGATCGCGCTGTACGGACAAGCTGCGTACGCGGCGCTGCAGAGCGACTGGAACGAGGCTGCGGCGTACGCGGAGCGCGCGCTGAGCATGGTGAAGCCCGGCCAGCACGCGGTGTTTACGAAGCTCGCTGCGCTGCACATCCAGACGCTGAACGCGCTCGGACGGTCGGCCGAAGCTGTGCAGCTGGGAGCGGCGTACCAGGCTCAGCTCGAGGCTGAAGAGGTGATGCCCGCGCTGCTTCTGGCTTCCGCCGTGGCGCACGCGCTCACTAACGAAGGCCGACACGCCGAAGCGCTGGTGCGGCTCGAGCAGGCATCCGCACAGGCGGCCGAGCTCAACATGTCCGGGCATCCCGTCGGGTACATGTTCGAGACGGCAGCGCTCGTGGCGTTGCGCGCGGGCGACCCGGGTCGCTTCGAGGTGTCATTTACGGCTTGCGCGCTCGAGTACAAAAAAGCGCAGAACGCAGTGCTCGGGCAGCGACTCTTGCGCTTGTTCGATGCGGCGCGCGCCGAGCATGTGCGCGTGGTGCAGCTCGCAGCGCTGCTCGATCAGGTGGGCGTGAACATGGTCTTGCGCGTGGACCAAGCGCTGCTGCGAGATCGCTTCGGCGAGTGCGTGGACCGCGCCGATCGCGCGCACTGTGCGCTCAGCTTTGTGCTCGCGCAGGCGGAGCGCGCTTCGGGCTATTTGTTTGCGGCGATCGACGGTGCGCTCGTGCTGCTCGGCGGCATCCCTGACGACAAGCCGCCCTCCGAGCTGTGCACCTGGGCCGACACATGGTTCGAGCAGCAAGCTCAATATCAACCGGGCGATCAGCAGATCACCGAAACCATGGAGGGGGTGACGGAGAGCGTCAGTGAGAGCGAAGCTGTGACGGCGCAGGGGGGCTCGGCAGGCATCGATGAAGCGCGCGCCAAGAGCATGCGGCTCGTCACAGGGGACGGGCGTGAGCTTGAGCCTGTCTTGCTCACCAGCCAGCAGGTGCCGCTCGGCATGATCATGCTCGAGCTCGCTCGCGGCAGCAGGACGATGCCGTCGCGCAACGTGCTCGATGAAGTGGTGACGTTGCTGCTCGAATACGGCGATCTCTCGCGATCACCGCTGAAGAACGCGTCGATCAGCTGAGATCGAGCGCTCCGATGCTATAGGGAGCGCATGCAATCGGTGTTGTTTACTTCCTTGGTAGGTTACGGGTTCCTCGTGTTGGTGGGAGGGGTAATCGGCTACGTGAAGGCGAAGAGCCGCGCCTCGTTGATCGCTGGCATCGTGCTCGGGAGCCTTTTGGGCGTTGCGGCGGGCCTGCTTGTCACGGGCTCTCCGGTCGGGGCTGCAGCGCTCGGGCTCCTCAGTGCGCTCGTGCTGATCGCGCGCTTTCTCCCGGCGTTCATGCGTACGAAGAAGGTCATGCCCGCGGGCGCCGTGGTTGTCGTCGGCGCCTGGGTGGCCGTCGTTTGCGTGTACTTCCTTGCTGCCTAGTCGATGCGCTTCAGGTAGACGTCGATCGCTCGCTCGCCGTTCGCGTCGGGTTCGCCCTCGGGCGAAATCGCGATGTCAGGGTCGTACCTCCCGCCGGGCGAACCTTCGGGACTTGCGACCAGGCTCATGAACGCACCCATGAAGCCTGCGGCTCGCGCAGGGGTCCAGCGCGTCTCGACCTTACACACTGAGGTGCGACACAGCACGCTCTTGAGCAGACCGTTTGCTTCGGGTCGACGAAAGGCCGCTTGAATCGAGGTCTCGGGCTCGGTCGCGTTCGAGTCCCGTGGCTCGCTCGCAAATGCTGCCTTGCGCTCGTCGACTGGGCCGGTGCGCTCGGGTGCGGGAATATGTTGTTCCGGCGCGGGCGCAGCTTCCTGCTTCGTGCTCGGCGGCGGGTCAGCGCTCGGCGCGTTGGGAGGAGGCGGCGCTGCCGGCGCGTCAGCGGGCTGATTGGAAGGCTGCGTCGGTGGGGCTGCGGGTTGTTCCGGCGGCGGAGCCAGGGCAACAGACTCTTCTGCGTCGTGCGCCGCTGGACTCAACATGGCCCACCAGATCGCCGCCGCCCCGAGCACAAGTGCAATGGTCAACCAAAGATTTCGGCTCACCAGTCCTTGTCGTACGGCGCGTGCGGCTCTGCAAGCCACGATTCAGTGGCTCATCGCTCAACCGCGAAATCTCGGGACTTTGGGCGGTTCTCATTGATTCGGTGACGCCACTGCCGAACGCTAGGGGAATGCGCAGAGCCGAATTCAACGACCCAGAAGAGTTTCGCAAGGTCAAAGCCATGATGCTCGACGTCAGTCAGCCCGAGGCCATTCTCTACGAGCAGCTCGCAACCGGAGATCAGTTTCAGGTGCTGAAGAATGTGAACGAATACCGGCAGAGTGGCTGGGGTGGCGATTCGAATCGCAAGCCCGGGCCATGGACGAAGCTGGAGCCGTAGGCGGGCCCCGTTACGCGCGGCGCCCAGGCCAGCTCCAGCGGCAGCGCGGCTCGGCTTTGGCGCCGATCGCTGTGAGCAGTGTCTGCACCACTGCCAGCTTCTCAGGGACGAGCCGCGAGCCTTCGGTGCGAGCGAACTCGGTGAGCATCCCGGCGATCAGGCCGTGCACTGCGAGCGCCGCCGAGTTTGCGTCCCACGGCGGCGCGAGTGCGCCTTTGCGTTCCGCCGCGCGGAAGATCTCGAGCAACGTGGTTCTCGCACGATCGTGGAAGGTCAGGATGTCGTGATTGACGTCCAGATCGTCGCTGCGGCTCGCATCCGCCGCCATCGCGATCCGCATCAATCCACGGCGCCGCTCGTCACCGTCCAGCTTCGCGAACAAGTCGGCGATCACCATGCTCAGCGCCTCGAGCGGCGCGAGTGTGCCGTCGACCTCCAAGTGCTCAGCGAGCTCCTGCATCGGCAAGCGCAGTTCCTCGCAGATGGCGGTCAGCAGACCTGCCTTGTTCAGGAAGTGAAAGTGCACGGCCCCACGCTTGACGCCCGCAGCGGCGGCGATCTCGTCGAGCGAGACTTGCTCGTAACCTGTCTGCAAAAACAGCGACTTAGCTGCTTCCAGGATGGTCTGCCGCGTCTGAGCTGCTTGTTCTTTGGTGCGCCGCATTTCGCTTCGTGAACCCCCGCACGGGTCGCACGCCAGCACGGAACGTGCCGAGTCGCAACGTTGATTATAGCGCCGCGGCTTTTACAAACAATCGGTTGGTTTGTATCTTGCCGAACCGCCACACGTCCCTATAGCTGGGCCACGGAGCTCAGTTATGCGTCCAACAGCCCTCTCTCTGGTCCTCCTCATCGGCCTTCTGCCCGCCTGCGAACCGCCTCGACAGGTCGAGCGGGTCCCCATCCAAGTCGACGTGGTGACGGTCGCGCTGGGTCAGGCCCAGCCGCAGTACTTCGTGAGTGGGGAGGTGCGCGCGCGCAACGAGAGCTCGCTGGCGTTTCAGATCGGCGGCAAGGTGATCGAGCGGCTGGTCGATGTCGGCGACCACGTGGCTGCCGGAGCGCTCCTGGCGCGGCTCGATGCCAAGCAGCAGCTCGCCGACGTCGAAGTCAGCACGGCGAGTGTAGAGGCGGCGACGGCAGCGCTGCGCCAAGCCACGCTCGATTACGAGCGCGAGCGCAACCTGCTCGCAGAGAACGCCACGTCGCAAGTGGCTTACGATGCAGCGCTCGAGCGCTTGCGCTACGCGCAGAGCACGCTGGCGGGCGCGGAATCGAGGCTCAGTCTGGCGCGCGAAGCGCTGAGATACACCGAGCTTCGAGCAAGGCGCGCAGGCACGATCATCGCGCGGCGGCTCGAGGTCGGCCTGGTCGCGCCCGCGAACGCGCTGGCGTTTTCGCTGGCGGAAGATGGGCCGCGCGACGCGGTCTTCCACGTGCAAGAGGGGATCGCGCAGCAGCTTGCGGGGCGTCACATGGAGCTCCGCGCTGTCGACGACCCTCGGGTTCACAGTGACGGTGTGGTGCGAGAGATCGCGCCATGGGTCGACGCGGCGACCTCCAGCGTCGCAATCAAGGTGGCTATCACGCAGCCCACAGCTGCGCTGTCGCTGCGCGCACCCGTGATCGGAGAGTTGGCCCTTCCCGCGGCGCAGACCGTGACGCTGCCCGCACAAGCGATCACGTCGGATCGCGGTCAGCCTGCGGTGTGGGTGGTCGAGCGCGAGACAGGGATCGTCAAGCTGCGCCGGATCGATGTGTACGAGTACGCATCCAACAATGTGATCGTGCGCGCGGGATTGGACGCGGGCGAGATCGTGGTCACGCACGGCGCGGGTCGGCTGCGTCCGGATCAAGTCGTCACCTTCAAGCGAAACGGTAGCGTGTGATGAAGAACGTTGTATCCACTGCGGCGCTATTGCTCGCAGCCGCCTGCCAAGAAGCCGCCGCCGAGCTGCCACCGCGACCTGTGCTGCGGCCCGTGCTCACGACGGTCGTCAGCCCGCAGCCTGTCGCGAGTGCGGAGCTCGTCGGCAGGATCGAGGCGCGCTATGTGACACAACTCGGCTTTCGCGTCGGCGGACGGATCTTACGACGCTCAGTGTCGGTCGGGGACCGCGTGCAGCAGGGCGCGGAGATCGCAGCGCTCGATGCCGAGGCACTCGGCTTTGCGGCCAAGGCGGCCGAAGCGGGCTTGGCGGCGGTCGAGGCGCGCTGGGCGAACGCGACCACGAGTCACGAGCGTCAGGCGAAGCTGCTGCAGGGCCATGCCATCGCGGCATCGAGGCTCGATGAAAGCCGGGCGAGCCTGGACGCAGCCGGCGCGGCCGTGGCCGAAGCGCGTGCGCGCTTGCTCAAAGCCCGCGAGGATCTCGGCTATGCGAAGTTGCGTGCTGAGTTCGGCGGTGTGATCACGAAGGTGGACGCCGAAGCGGGCCAAGCCGTCGCCCCCAACACGGTCGTGGCCGAGCTGGCGCGCCTCGACGCGCTCGACCTCGTGGTGGATGTGCCGGAGTCGTTGGTCGAGAGCTATCCGGTCGGTACGGTGTTCACGGCGGCGCCGCAGTCGGGGCTCGGCCAGGGCCAGGTTGCCGCCATCAGCGGCAAGGTCCGGCGTGTCGGACCGATCGCTGACCCTGCCACGCGCACGCGCCGGTTGTGGATCGCGCTCGACGCACCACCCGCCGAGCTGCGCCTCGGCACGCTCATGCGCGCGAGCGCTCGCCGCGACAGCGCGGATCGCATCGTTGTACCCGCACAAGCCATCGTCGATCACGAGGGGAGCACCGCGGTCTACGTGCTCGATCATGATCACGTCTCGGCGCGCAAGGTGACACTGGCGCAGCGCGGGGCAGAGAGCAGCACCGTGGAGCGCGGCCTGCACGCCGGCGAGCGCGTAGTGATAGCAGGAGTGCACAGTTTATCGGATGGCATGCGGGTCAAGCTCGCGGACGAGGGACGCCCATGAAACGCTTCAATCTCTCCGACTGGGCGCTCGAGCACCGCTCGCTCGTCGCGTACTTCATGATCGTGCTGAGCGTATTCGGCTTGTATTCGTACTTGAAGCTGGGCCGCGAGGAAGACCCGAACTTCACGATCAAGACCATGGTCATCTCGGCGCAGTGGCCTGGTGCTTCGGCGCAAGAGGTCATCGACCAGGTGACAGACCGCATCGAGAAGAAGCTGGAGCAGCTCGACACGCTCGACTTCACGCGCAGCGTCACGAGCGCGGGGAAGACGACGATCTTCGTGAACCTCAAGGACACGACGCGCGGCGAGGCTGTCACGCGCAGCTGGCTCCGGGTGCGGAACCTCGTCACGGACATGAAGGGTACATTGCCCTCGAACGTCATCGGCCCGTTCTTCAACGATGACTTTGGTGATGTCTTCGGCAATGTGTATGCGTTCACTGCGGACGGCTTGTCGCAGCGGCAGCTGCGCGACTACGTCGAGTACGTGCGGCGCACCATCCTGGCGATTCCGAACGCCGGCAAGGTCGAGCTGGTCGGCGCGCAAGACGAGGCTATTTACCTGGAGTTCTCGCCGATCAAGCTTGCCGCTTACGGCGTCGATCAGCAGCGCATCATCCAGACCCTGCAGGACCAAAATGCGATCGTGCCGTCAGGGGAGGTGGAGGTTGGCGCCGAGCGCGTGGTGGCGCGTGTCAGCGGACAGTTCGCTTCAGAAGACAGCATCCGCGCGATCAACTTGCACTTGAACGATCGCTTCTTTCGGTTGAGCGATATCGCGACGGTGACGCGTGGCTACGTCGATCCTCCGACCTCGCTGTTTCGCATCAACGGCGAGCAGGCGATCGGGCTCGCGATCGGCATGCGCCCGAATGCGAACTTGCTCGAGTTTGGCGCCGCTCTGAAAGAGCAGATGAAGCGCGTCGAGGCCGAGCTGCCGATCGGTGTGAACATCCATCTGGTGTCTGACCAGCCGGAGGTGGTTGACGAGGCCGTGTCGGGTTTCGTGCGTGCGCTGTTCGAGGCCGTGGTGATCGTGCTCGCGGTGAGCTTCGTCAGCTTGGGGTTGCGCGCGGGCTTCGTGGTCGCGCTGGCGATCCCGCTGGTGCTCGCGATCACGTTCAGTGTGATGCAGTACTTGGGCATCTCGATGCAGCGCATCTCGCTCGGTGCGCTGATCATCGCGCTCGGTCTGCTCGTCGACGACGCGATGATCGCCGTCGAGATGATGGTCGCGAGGCTGGAGGCCGGCGACAGCTTGAGCAAAGCGGCGACTGCTGTGTACACGACCACTGCGTTTCCGATGCTGACGGGCACGTTGGTGACCGTCGCGGGTTTCATTCCGGTGGGTTTGAACGCCAGCTCCGCCGGCGAGTTCACGTTCACACTGTTTGTGGTGATCGCCGTCTCGCTGCTCGTTTCGTGGGTGGTCGCGGTGCTCTTCACGCCGCTGCTCGGCGTGTGGCTTCTGCCCAAGAAGCTCGCCAAAGTGCATGCGGGACCTGGTGCGCTCGGTCGCACGTTCGAGGGCTTGCTCGCGGTGTGCATGCGCCACCGCTGGGTCACGATCGCAGTCACGTTGGGTGTGTTCGGGGCAGCGATCTTCGGCATGGGCTTCGTGCAGCAGCAGTTCTTTCCCAGCTCGGATCGCCCGGAGCTGATCGTCGACTGGAACCTGCCGCAGAATGCGTCGATCCAGGAGACGAAAGCGCAGATGGATCGCTTCGAGCGCGAACAGCTCGCGGGCACCGAGGGAATCGAGCACTGGAGCTCGTACGTGGGGCAGGGCGCGGTGCGCTTTATTCTCTCGTTCGATGTGCAGCCGCCGAATCCGTTCTTCGGTCAGACGGTGATCGTGACCAAAGACGCGGCGACGCGCGATCGCCTCCAAAAACAGTTTCAAGCCTGGCTCGACAAGACGCTGCCCGGCACCGATGCGTTCGTGCACTTGCTCGACATCGGTCCGCCTGTGGGGCGGCCCGTGCAGTACCGCGTGAGCGGTCCTGACGCAGGGCGTGTTCGCAGCCTTGCGCACGAGCTCGCGAGCGTGATGGCGGAGAACCCGCACCTCGGCAACCCCGTGTTCGATTGGAACGAGCCCGCGCGTGTCGTACGCGTCGAGGTGCTGCAGGACAAAGCGCGACAGCTAGGGGTCAGCTCCGCGAGCATCGCGTCGACATTGAACAGCATCGTGGGAGGCGCGCCGGTTACGCGCGTGCTCGACGACATCTACTTGGTGAACGTAGTAGCGCGCGCGAGCTCGGCAGAGCGCACCAAGCTGGAGAGCCTGCGCAGCATCACACTGCCTACGAGCAACGGCCAGTCCGTGCCTTTGGAAGCGATCGCTAACTTCCGCTACGAGGTGGAGCAGCCGATCATCTGGCGCCGCGGACGGCTGCCGACGTTGACGATCAAGGCTGCGATCTTGGATGGCGTGATGCCGCCGACCATCGCGGAGCAGCTCGCGCCGAAGCTCGCTGAGTTCAACAGCAAGCTCCCAGTGGGGTATGCAGCCGTCACTGGTGGTGCCGTGGAAGAGAGCGGCAAAGCGCAGGCGCCGATCGCTGCGGTG
>Ga0190269_10001554_pt1 | contig 10932 bp, 10 predicted proteins | sample Popmic249IS_FD_133749 | JGI IMG/M metagenome (GOLD analysis project Ga0190269, IMG submission 133749) | Populus adjacent soil microbial communities from riparian zone of Blue River, Arizona, USA - 249 IS | ecosystem: Environmental > Terrestrial > Soil > Riparian zone | place: USA: Arizona... | reverse complement strand
TGGTGGAAATCACCGGCCGCTGGCCGCTAATGATCGCAAGCACGTTCACCTGCGCTTGCACCTTCGCGGCGCTCGCGGCGCCGCTGCCGCTTTATTGGATGCACGTGGTGATGGCATTGATGGGAGCGTCATTCGGGCTTGCGGCCACGCTCAGCATCACCATTGTCGTCGACATGACCACAGCAGGGGCGCGGGCGACCGGCAATTCGCTCCGCATCATGTCCAATCGCATCGGCCAGTTTGCCCTGCCGTTCGGCGCCGGGATCGTCGCCGCGGCGACCGGCCTTGCCGGGCTGTTTCTCATGCTCGGGGGTGCAATGGCAGTGGCCGGCATGGCCTTGCACTGGAAGAAGCCCGCCTCGTGAACCGAACGTCCCGATCCGCTACTGTGGCGGCCATGAACGAATCGCGCGCCAACGTGGCGGAACTGACCGTCTCCGAGCTTTCGGCCTCGCTCAAGCGAACGGTCGAAGACGCCTACGGCTATGTGCGGGTGCGCGGCGAGATCTCGGGCTATCGAGGCCCCCATTCTTCCGGGCACTGCTACTTCGCGCTGAAAGACGACTCTGCGAAGATTGATGCGGTGATCTGGAAGGGCACGTTCGGGCGCATGCGGGTGAAGCCCGAGGAGGGGCTCGAGGTCGTCGTTACCGGCAAGCTCACCACCTATCCGAACCGCTCCAGCTACCAGATCGTCATCGACACGCTTGAGCCGGCCGGCCTCGGCGCGCTCATGGCGCTGCTGGAAGAGAGGAAGCGGAAACTCGCCGCCGAGGGCCTGTTCGACGAAGCCCGGAAGCAGCTGCTGCCATTCCTACCGGAGGTGATCGGCGTCATCACCTCACCGACCGGTGCGGTGATCCGCGACATCCTGCACCGCCTCTCCGATCGCTTTCCGCGCCACGTGATCGTCTGGCCGGTCAAGGTTCAGGGCGACGACTCGGCCGAGCAGGTCGCGGCCGCCATCCGCGGCTTCAACGCGCTGCCGGATGGTGGACGTTTTCCCAAGCCGGACCTGATCATCGTCGCCCGCGGCGGCGGCTCGCTCGAAGACCTCTGGTCGTTCAACGAAGAGATCGTGGTCCGTGCCGCAGCGGAAAGCATGATCCCGCTGATCTCGGCGGTCGGACATGAGACCGACATCACGCTGATCGACTTCGCTGCCGACCGGCGTGCGCCGACGCCCACCGCCGCGGCCGAGATGGCGGTGCCGGTACGTGCTGATCTGATCGCGGAATTGATGAGCAAGGCGCGGCGCGCTCTATCTTGCTGGCAACGCGCCCAGGATCACCGGCGCACCGAGTTCCGCGCCGCGAGCCGCGCGCTGCCGACGGCTGAGGAATTGCTGGCCGTCCCGCGCCAGCGGCTAGATGCGGCAGCGGAGCGCCTGCCCCGCGCGCTTCGCGCCAACGCGCACATCCATCACATGCAGTTCTCCCGCATCGCCGGGCGGCTTGCGCCGCAGCTGTTTCGGACGCGGCTGGAGCGCTGCAACGAGGCGCTCACCTCGTTCCACGAGCGGGCACGTCGCGCCGAACTGCTACTGCGGCAGCGCCGCCGCGAACGGCTGGACAGTGCGAAGCAACGGCTGAGCACCGCGCTAAATTCGTACCGGAATGCGCAGCTCGCGCGCTTGGCTCAATACAACGAGCGAGTCTCCGGATTTGGCGAGCGCTCGTCGCGAGCCATGCGCAACCTGATCGCCAATCGCACGCAGCGTGCCGAGCGCGCTGCCCGGTTGCTTGAGGCATTTTCCTACCACAGCGTGTTGGATCGCGGCTTCGCGCTGGTGCGCGATGAAAAGGGCCACCCGCTCCGCCTCGCCGCCGCCGTCCAGCCGGGTCAGAAACTCGATATCGAGTTCGCGGACGGCCATGTCGGCGCGGTGGCCGAGGGTGAACGCGCCGCGGGGCCGTCAGACTCTTCGTCAACCAGCACCGCTCCACTTGCCAAACCGCGCACACGGCGCGGCGGCGATGACCAGGGCGGCCAAGGCAGCCTGTTCGGATCGTGAGTGCCATGGCCGAAGGCGCTGCTTACGACCTGTTCGGCCATCCCTCGACGGCGCTCGCACTTGTAGGCGAGAGTGACGGGCATCAACAGCCGCATGGGGTTGCAAACCGCGCGCGAAGCTTCGACAGCCTTATATGAGCGTGAAACAGCATCTGAATTCGGGGTCGGTTGATGGGTTTCATGCTCGACGTCGAAGGATTATCTTGCGACAGAAATAGCTGCCTGACCCGACATTCGTCTGTCACGGAGGTTGATGTGCTGAACCGCTACGATCGCCCCTCGCCCATGGCTGGAGAGGCCGAGGTCAAATACCTCGACGGCGATTTTCGCATCGTGCGGCCGGGGGCTTTCGTTCGCTGTGCCGTCACCGGTGTTCCGATCCCGCTCGAGGAGCTGAAGTATTGGAGCGTCGATCTACAAGAGGCCTATGCAGCCCCTGAAGCCGTGATGCAGCGCCTGCACCCCGATCGCAAGGCCTAGCCGGGCATCAGTCGGGACAGAACGAGTTCCCTGAAGGCTGATTCCTCCGCGACGGCGAGCTTCACCGGCAGAGGCCGGGTAACGGCGGCGAGCGCCGCAAGGTCGTCCTCTCCCGCTAGTCGAACCCAGTCCTTCTCTGTGGTCACCAGAACGAGCCCCTCCCGCTCGGCGCGCTCGACCAGCTCGGCGGCTTCGATCCGGCGGTAACGGTGGTGATCCGGAAACGCCCGCTGGACACGCACCGGCACGCCGGCCTCCGTGAGCGTGGCGAAGAATTTTGCCGGATCGCCGATGCCCGCGAAGGCGAGCACGCCGCGCTCCTTCAACGCGGCCAGCGCTTGCCGGTCCGGCTCGAGGCGGCCATGGAACACCGGTAACCCGCGAATGCCTGCAGTCGCTGAGACCTTTTCTGCAGTCGCTGTCGGCCCAATCACCAGCAGGCCATGGGCATGGGCGAGTTGTGCGTCCAACGGCGCCCGCAAGGGACCCGCGGGAAAGACTTTCCCATTGCCGATCCCACGCCGGCCGTCGATCACCACAATGGAGAGACTTTTCGCGAGGGAGGGATTCTGAAAGCCGTCGTCCATGACGATCACGTCGGCGCCCGCCGCGCGCGCCATCTTCATGCCGGCGACGCGGTCGCGCGCCACCACGGTCGGGGCAGCCCGCGCGAGCAGCAAGGGTTCGTCGCCCACATCGGTCGCGCGGTGCACGGCCGGATCGACCTGCACCGGGCCTTTGAGCCGGCCCCCATAGCCACGGCTGAGAAAGAAGGGACGCTTTCCCGCCCGGCTCAGGATGGCGCCAACGGCAAGCGCAGTCGGCGTCTTGCCCGCGCCGCCGACAGTCAGGTTGCCGATGCAGAGCACCGGAATTCCAGCTGAGGCGCCCGCTTGGCCCATGCGCCAACCGGCCACGGCCCCATAAACTCCGGCCAATGGCGCCAGCAGGGCTGCCGAAAGCCCGCCAGAGCGCCACCAGAAGGCCGGATCACGCATCGCGGCCCCGGCGTTCGAGACGGAGCTGCATAAGGTAGGGATCGAGCGCCCCAATGGTGCGGTCGAGCGCGCCGACCAGCGTGGCGAGCGCCGTCATGGAGGCGCCGGCGACCTTTTGTTGAGCCTTCGGATCCTTGAGCCAAGCTTCGATCCGCGCGGCAAGCTCGCCTGCATCGGCGACCTGTTCGGCCCCGCCGCCGGTATCGAGGGCCGCATAGATGTCGGTGAAATTGAAGACATGCGGCCCATGCAAAATGGCGGCGCCGAGTTTCGCTGCCTCAATCGGATTCTGCCCGCCGTGACTGACGAGCGAACCGCCCATGAAAACGATCGGTGCCAGCCGGTAGACCAGACCGAGTTCGCCAAGCGTGTCGGCGATGTAGAGGTCGGTTTCCGCACTCGGCACTTCACCGCCGGAGCGCAGTGCGGTCGTCATCCTCGCGACCTTTGCGATATCGGCGATGCCCGGACCGCGCTCGGGATGGCGCGGAGCGATGATCGTCAGCAGATTCGGAAATTGTTCTTTCAGGCGGCGATGCGCCTCGACCACCATCGCCTCTTCACCCGGATGCGTCGATGCGGCGGCAATGAGGATTCGGCCGGCGGTCGCTGCCCGCAAAGCGTCCAGCTTCGTCTCATCGGCAGCGGGAGCCGGCGCATCGAGTTTCAGGTTGCCGGTGGTGCTGATGCGTGGCGCTCCGAGCCCCGAGTAGCGCGCAGCGTCGCCAGGCGATTGCGCCAGGCATAGATCGAGACGGCGCAGCAGTGCACCGATTGTCCCACGCGCTAACTGCCAACGATTGAACGATCGCTCCGACAGGCGGCCATTAAGCACGATCAACGGAATTCCGCGGTCCGCACTGGTCATGATCAGATTGGGCCACAGATCCGACTCCACGAACAGCGCCAGATTCGGTCGCCAATGGTCGAGGAAGCGCGAGACAAATTGCGGCACATCGAGCGGAGCGAACTGGTGAATCACGTCAGGAGGCAAGCGGCGCTCTGCGACTTCTGCCGACGTCACGGTGCCCGAGGTCACGAGTACGGTGAAATCGCGCGAACGAATCCGGTCGATCAGCGGCAGGATCGCGATCAGTTCGCCGACGCTGGCGCCATGCAGCCAGACCAGCGGGCCCGGCGGCCGCGCAATCGAACTCTGCCCGCGCCGCTCCGGCAGGCGCGCCGCATGCTCCTTGCCGCGATTGAGCCGATACGAGAGCAGCAATGACGCAAGAGGCGCAGCCGCCCTTGTCACCATACGATAGCTGCGCAGCGTGACCGGGAGCCGATCAGCCACGGCTTGAGCCTCCGCGCCGCCCGTCTACGATCTCGTAGGCGCGACGGGTCGCCTCATCGAGCGCGTTCTCCACCGCAAGCCGGGCCGCTTCGAGCGCCGCGTCGTCGGCATCCGCCGGCACCCGGATAGGGTCCGGGATCACGGCGGCGCCGCGGCCAAACGGAAGGTTGATCGCTGTGCGATCCCAGTTGTCGAGCTCGATGCGCCGGCTGGTGGCACACGCGATAGGATAGATCGGGCGGCCGGAGAATTGCGCGAGCTTCACGATGCCCAGCCCCGCCTTGCGCGCCACCTTGGGGACGTCCGCTGTGAGCGCCACATTGTAGCCCTCGTCGAGCGCGTCCATCATCGACTTGAACGCCGCCACGCCGCCCTTGCGCGCAAACTCTCGGCCATTGTCGCCGGAACCACGGATGGTGCCGACTCCAAGCCGCTCCGCAACGATGGCGTTGAGTTCGCCGTCCCGGTGACGCGAGATAAGCACCTTCGCCCGATGCTCGGGCTTCTTGGCGAATGGCAGCAGGAAGTGCTGGCCGTGCCACATCGCCAGGATGATAGGCAAATCAGGGGTGATGCGATCGTAGATATCCGCCGGCTCGAGGACGAACGGATTCGTCTTCGCGACCAGGCGAAGGTACTCGGCCGCAACGACGCCGATCGAAACCTGGGCCCAGCGCTGGCGGCTGAGACGCTTCCAAAACATCAGGTAACCGTTCGATCAGCTTGCTGGCGGCTTGCTGTCATTGTTCGGATCGAGCAGCCGGTGCAAATGCACGATGAAATATCGCATTTGGGCGTTGTCCACCGTCTGCTGCGCCTTGGCCTTCCAGGCGGAATACGCAGATGCGTAGTTCGGAAAGATGCCGACCACATCGAGCTTTTCCAGGTCCTTGAATTCGGTCGTCTCTAGGTTGGTGAGTTCGCCGCCGAATACGAGATGCAGCAATTGCTTCGGTGGTGTCTTGTCGGCCATGACAAATTCCTTTGCTTAACCGTCGTGGCTTCTCACGCCCGCATGCCAGCTTGCGCGCGCACCACCGCGATCAGAGCTGCATGACATTCGCGGCCCGCCGCAACCAGGACACTATGAACTGGCTGAACCCGGTTGTAGATCAACGGAGTGCCATCGACTGCGCTCATCACGCCGCCGGCTTCGTGCACCAAAAGGTCGGCAGCCGCAAGGTCCCAATCGTGGGCATTACCGCCTGCGATTGCAGCATCGACCTCTCCGGTCGCTACTCGCGCCATCCGCAGGGCGAGGGAGTAAATCCGGGGCACAACCACGATTTCCGGGTGACGGGCCGCGATGGTCTCAAGCATGCGTTTGGGGCCGGCGACACTTGCCCCTTTGAGGCCGGGTCTGCTGCTCGCTGAAATGGGCACACCGTTCCGCTCGGCCCCCTCGCCAGCGGTCGCCAGAAAAAGCTCGTCAGTCACGGGCGCATAGAGCGCGGCAACGACCGGCCGGCCCTGCTCCACCAGGGCCACCGAAATCGACCAGTCCTCCCGCCCCTCGATGTAGGCGCGGGTCCCGTCGATCGGATCGACCACCCAGACCCTGGAAGCCGTTGTCCGCGTCGGATCGTGTTCGCTTTCCTCTGAGAGCCACCCGTCACCCGGACCCGGCAGGCGTTCGTGCAGGAGCTCGTTGACGGCGATGTCCGCCTCGCTGACCGGCGAGTTGTGACCCTTGATCCAGCTCTTGAGCGTGCTGCCGCGGAAGGTCTTCAGAGCCATGGCACCAGCTTCGCGCAGGATCGCGGCAAGGCGCGCTCGCTCTTCCGAGCGCGCGAGGGAACGCTCAGGTCCCGGCAATGGTGAGTCCTTCCACTCGCACGGTCGGGGCGTTGGTGCCATAGCGGAACTCGAGATCGTTCGCGGGAGTGAGCGTGCGGAACATCTCCAGCAGATGCCCGGCGATGGTGATTTCGCTCACGGGATACGTCGGTTCGCCGTTCTCGATCCAGAAGCCGGCGGCGCCGCGGCTGTAATCGCCGGTCACACCATTCACGCCCGAGCCGATCAGGTCGGTGACCAGAAAACCTTCGCGGATGTCCTTCATCATCTCCTGCGGGCTGATCGCGCCGGCTTCGAGATGCAGATTGGTCGGCCCCGGCGACGGCGTCGACGAGGCGCCACGGTGCGCGCGCCCGGTGGTTTCAAATCCCAGTTCGCGCGCAGTCGCGGAATCCAGGATCCAGCTCTTCAGCACGCCGTTTTCGATCAGAGCCATGCGTGCGCCCGCAACCCCTTCCGCGTCGAACGGCTGCGAGCGAAGACCGCGCCGGCGCAGCGGGTCGTCAATGACATTGATGCCCGAAGCAAACAGACGCTCGCCGAGCTTGTCCTTGAGAAAACTTGTCTTGCGCGCGATCGCGCTGCCGTTGATCGCACTCACGAGATGCCCGATCAACGAAGCCGACACCCGCCGGTCAAACACGACCGGCACTTTTTTCGTCGAAACCTTGCGCGGATTGAGCCGCTGGACCGCGCGCTCGCCTGCGGTACGCCCGACCTTCTCAGGGTCGTCGAGATCCGCCGCATGCAGCGCCGATGAGTAATCGTAGTCGCGCTCCATTGCGGTGCCCTCGCCCGCGATCGCAGTCATCGACACGCCATGGCGCGATCCCAGATAGGCGCCGGAAAACCCGTGGCTGGTGAGCAGCACCATGCCGCCGATGCCAGCCGATGCGGAGGCGCCGCCCGACTTGCTCACGCCCTTCACCGCAAGGCCCGCCTCTTCGGCTTGTCGAGCAGAGCGCTCAAGTGCAGCGACGTCCGGCAGGTTTCGGTCCACCAGATCGAGATCGGGAATGTCACGGGCCAGCCGTTCCGCGTCGGCGAGGCCGGCGAAGCGGTCTTCCGGCGCGACACGCGCCATGGCGACCGCGCGTTCAGCCAGGGCATCGACGCTTCCCGCGAGATCGTTCGTCGAGACCACCGCCTGGCGGCGTCCGACCAGGACTCGCAGCCCCATGTCATTGCTCTCGGAACGTTCTGATTCCTCGACCGCGCCGTCTCGCACCTCGACGGATTGCGACATCGAGCGCATCGCAACCGCATCGGCAGAATCTGCGCCAGCGGCGCGCGCAGCCTTCAACAACCGCTCGGCAAGGGACTTGAGGGCAGATTGGTCGAACAAAGAATCCATGGGGGTACTGACCTAAAGGTTCATTTGGCGGTTGCCTGTCATCAGATAATGCAGATTCTCCGCGGATTCGAGAGCGGGCCAGACAAATTGCACTGATGGCGGCAACGGCCTGTCAATCATGATCAACAACGAACGGCCGGTCAGATTGGATTAACCAGGCCTTTTAAGCCGATACCGACGTCTACGCGGCATGATCGCCTCACGACCGGGCACATAAGCCCGGCGGGGAGCTAGTTTGAGGCGTCAAATGGGTGTTGTCGGGACCCCGGGTGGGTCGAGCCGCGCGTTGCGGCTCGACCCCTTCGCCCTGCCGGTGCGCTACGCAACGCAGGACGACGGGGCGGATGGGCAAGTCCGCCAAATCGAAATCAATCGCGAGCGAGTCGAGTTGCGGCGCGCCGTGCGCGGCATTCCCATGAAGGTCCGCGTTCCGGTCGAAGCCTTCCGCGGGGTCAGCATGCGGCTACTGCCGACGGAGGGCAACGAGCCAGCTTCCGTTGCGGTGATGCTCGAGCATCAGGACGGCGGACTCAGGTTGCCGTTGTTCGTCGCCCCCGAGGGCGACGACGGGCTGGTCGCATGGAAATCCTGGAGCCGGGTGTTGGGCCTGCCACTTTTAGTGGTCGAAACCGACGGAACATTGCGCGAGGCGTTCAAGCGTATTGGCCGCGTCGGAGTTGACGGACCAAAACCGCGGCGACGGCAGCGCGCCGCTGTCAAATGGCGCCGCCCGAAGTTTTTGATGCGACGAAAGGCGGCCCGCCTGCCCGCAGCCCCGATCGTGCATCGCGGCGAGCGCGAGATCATCGCGCGCAATTAATCGCGAGCCCGCGCCAGCCGCTCACATGGCGAGCGGCATTCGGAACGTGAAGCGCGTCTCGGCAGCACTCGAGGCGACCTTGAGCGTGCCGTTATGGGCGCGAGCGATCTCGGAGGCGATGTAGAGCCCCAATCCCAATCCCTGCTGTTCCGGCCGGACGGCTCCGCGCGTGAACGGTTGAAATAAACGTTCCATGGCGACGGGAGGTATGGGATCGCCGCCGTTGGAGACCGAAAGCTCGAACGCCTCGCCTTCCGTTCGGGCGCGCACAATGATCGGCACGTCTCTCGCTCCATATGTCAGGGCGTTGCCGAGCAGGTTCGAGCAAAGCTGTGCCACGCGGGTGTGATCGCAAGTGACCGGCTCCGCCAGGGCGAACTGCGTCTCGATGACCCGTTCCGGCCACGTGGATCTCAGCTCGTCGACGACCAGCCTTAAAACCGGCCCCAGCGGCTTGGTCGCGTCGCGGTTCAAGAGCAGGCCGCCACCCAAACGGCCCCGCGCCAAATCCAACACGTCGCGGATCAGTCCAGACATGCGGGTGACACTGCTTTGCATCATTGCGACGATGCCGAGCGCCTTCTCGTTCAGCGGCGTCTTCAGCAGCAATTTTGCTCCCGCATCTATTGAGGCGAGAGGATTGCGCAGATCGTGGCCAAGCACCGCGATGAACTGCTCGCGAAGTTCCGATGCTTGCCGCTCGTCGAGAAGGCTCGCCTCACTCGATGCGAGACGTTCGGATGCATCGAGATGAAACGCGATCAATTCAGCAAACAGTTTGAACATGCCGACCGTTTCCGGCGTTTTCACACGGGCCGGCCGGGGATCAATCGCACAAAGAGTGCCGAAGAACGTGCCGTCAGCGAGAATGACCGGCATCGAAATGTAGCTTTGGAAGCCATACATGGCCGGTGTCGGATGCCCGCAGTACGCTTCATCCTGCGCCACGTGATCGATGACGACCGGCTGGCGGCTCTGTCGAATTTCATTGCAGATGGTGGTTTCGACCTTCAGCTCACCGCCCGGCTGAAGACCGAATTGAATGTCATCGCGTACGGCGCACGCGATCCAGCGATCTTCGGTGACGCGCGCGACAGCCGCGAAGCCCATGCCAGTGATACGGCATACAACTTCTAAAATTCGCGGCACTGCATCGATGCGCTGGACGGCAGCGACGTCCGACTGGAAGTTCATCAATTGGCCTGAGGTTGGCCCCCCGGGAGTGTATAGCGGCGTAACCGCTGCACGTCACCCTGCCCGGCCGCAACACTAGAATGCGCGCTTCAGGGCCGCATCCAGCACAAGCGCCGCAAATAAGACAAGTCCGGCATCACGGTTCGATTTGAACAGCCGCAGGCAGAGGGCAGGATCGGTAATGTCGATCGTGCGGATTTGCCAGGCGAGATGTGCTGCAAAAAGCGTCAGTCCCAGTGCGAACACGATGCCAGCGCCCGCAAGCCAGCCGGCAGTTCCGATCAGGATAACGGCGGCGGTTGAAAACAGCGCCAGCGCTGGTTTGGTGCGTTCGCCGAAAAGAAGTGCGGTCGATTTCAGCCCGACCAGCGCATCGTCCTCGCGATCCTGATGGGCATAGATCGTGTCGTAATGGATCACCCACGCGATCGAGCCCGCATAGAGCAGGTAGGCCGGAAGATCGAGCCGTCCGAAAACTGCCGCCCAGCCCATCAGCGCTCCCCAGGAGAACGCGAGGCCGAGGAACATCTGCGGCCAGTAGGTGAACCGCTTCATCAGCGGATAGATTGCCACGACAGCGAGAGAGGCTATGCCGGCCGCAATGGCAAAACCGTTGAACTGCAGGAGGACGAGCAGCCCAATTAGCGCCTGGAAGAGCAGGAACACAGCCGCAGCCTTCACGGTCACTTGGCCGGAAGGAATGGGGCGCGAGCGCGTGCGCTCGACCCGGCCGTCGATCTCGCGATCCACCAGATCATTCCAGGTGCAGCCCGCGCCGCGCATGACAATCGCGCCGATCAGGAACAGCAGAACATGCCAGGGGTCCGGCCCCCACCAGCCCGCCGGGATCGCGGCCATGGCCGCCGACCACCAGCAAGGCAGCAGCAGCAGCCACCAGCCGATCGGCCGGTCCAAGCGGGTCAGCCGGAGGTAAGGACGGATCCAGAGCGGCGCACTGGTGTCCACCCAGTTTCCGGTC
>Ga0190269_10001553_pt1 | contig 10933 bp, 7 predicted proteins | sample Popmic249IS_FD_133749 | JGI IMG/M metagenome (GOLD analysis project Ga0190269, IMG submission 133749) | Populus adjacent soil microbial communities from riparian zone of Blue River, Arizona, USA - 249 IS | ecosystem: Environmental > Terrestrial > Soil > Riparian zone | place: USA: Arizona... | reverse complement strand
CAGACGCAAGCTGAGCTGGAGAAGCGCCTGTCGGCGAGCGAAGAGGCGTTTGCCTTGGCCGCGGCCGAGCTGCAGAAGTCGCGCGACGACGTGGTGCTCCTGACCGAGCAGTGTGCTGAGGTCAGCCGCGAGCTCAGCGCGACAGCGGCGCTGTGTGCGCAGCTGCAGGTCGAACGCCGCCTGGTCGACACCAAGCTGAGCGAGGCCGACAGCCAGCGCACGCGCATGGAAGACGAGCTGAGCGCGATGGCGACGCAGCTGCGCGACCTGCGCATCGAGCGCGAGGACTTGCTGACCAAGGCCGAGGAGCTGCGCGCGCTGTCTGAGAAGCACGCCGAGTTGAGCGCGGAATCGGGCCTGATGTCGCAAGCGATGCAGACCCAACAGCAGCGTATCGAAGAGCTGATCAATGCAAGTCGCGAGCTAGAGCGCATGCGCGCGCAGTACTCGGGGCTCGAAGCGCACGCCGCGGAGCAAGAGCAGGCGATCGCAGCGCAGCAAGCGCGGCTCGAAGAGCTCGCGCGCGCAGGTCAGGAGCTGGATGCGCTGCGGCGGCTGTTCGTGGAGGTCGAGCGGCGCGTCGAAGGCATGAGTGAGGAGCTCTTGAACGAGCGCGCGCGCGCGAAAGATCTGGAGCAGGTGCGCGAGGAGCTCTCGGAGCTCAAGGTCGAGCTCAGTCGCGTCGAGCGCGAGCGCGATGAGCTGCGCTCTGACTTCACGCAGGCCGATACGGCGCGCAGGGTGTTGGAGCCCGTACGCGACGAGGTGGCGCGGCTGAACGAAGCCAACACGAAGCTCGAAGGCCAGCTCACCGAGCTGCGTGCGCAGCTGGAGCAGACCGCACAGAGCGCAGCGGATGCCAACGCCGACAAGGAAGCCGCCGAGTGGCGCCTCGCCGAAGCGCGCAAGCTGGAAGAAGCCGCGCGCGCCCGCGTGCGGGATGCCGAAGCAGACGTCGCAGCAGCGCGCCGCGAGCGCGATCAAGTGCGCGCATCGGTCGAGTCGCGTCAGGGTGAGCTGAACGAGCTGGAGCAGCGCTTGGCGGCGCAGCGTCGCGAGTTCGATGAGCTGACGCAGCAGCGCTGGCAGCTCCTCGACAGTGAAAAGCAGCGCGCGCAGAAGCTTCGCAGCGAGCTCGATCAAGCTCGGGCTGAGCTCCAGCGTTTGCGCGGCTCGCAGCTACCAGCGTCGATGTCGGTCGCGCCGCAGTCGGGTCAGCCGGCGGGCATGGCCACTGCTCCAGCGCCCGCTCCGAAGTCAGAGGTGGAAGAGCCTCTTGGCATCCCGACCGAGCCACCGATCGCAGAGCGTCCCTCGCGCGAGCAAGCGGTCGGAAACTACGCCGCGGCTTCTGCAGCTGGCAGCGACGACGATGCAGAAGAGCTGATCGACGACCTCGAGCCGCTGGACATCGAAGACGAAGTGCGCGAGCGCCTGGAAGCGCTCGGTCCCGCGCAGGCTCCGGCGCCCGCACCGGCGCCTGCGCGTTCCATCGAAGCGGGCCTTGACGCGATGTTGAATGCAGATCCCAATCGGACGTTGCCTCCACGCCCGCCGGCGAACGACGTGCAACCGCCCAAGCCCAAGAAGCGGCGCGGTGAGACGGCGTACTCGGTGAACAAGGTCGAAGAGGAAGATGTCTACGGAACGGGCCGCATGCCTCGGCCCAGCCGAGAAGGTGGAGGCCGCGGCGGGCGATGACCACGCGGGTGTTGATCGTCGAGCGCCCCGGGACGTTTCGCGACGAGCTTCTGCATGAGATGGGTCGACGCGGCGTCGAAGCGCACGTCCGCGACGACGCCATGGAGGCGCTGGCCTCGATCGAGCGCCTGACGCCGCACGTGGTGGTGGTCTCGGACAATCCGGGGCCACCGGGTGCGGTCGGGTTGTGTCGCGTGCTGCAGCGCAAGCTGAGCCATGCGCAGGTCTACCGCATGGGTGAGCCTTCGCTGGGCGATCAGCTCGAGGAGCGCAGCATGCTCCTGCCGCGCACGGCCGGCGCGAGCTCGGTGGTCGCGGCGATCTTCGACAAAGACAAGAGGGCCAACGACAACGCTGTCGCGCCGCGCGTGTACGAAGGCTCGGTGGGGAGCTTGGAGCTCGGCCCGCTGTTGATCGCGATCGAGGCGCGCTGGTTGACTGGACGCTTGACGCTCACGCGTCCCGGCACCGAGCGCGAGATCGTGTTCGTGCGCGGACAGCCGGTGTACGCGCGCTCCTCGGTGCTGGCGGACCGCATCGGCGCGATCGCGGTGCGGCGCAACCTGTTGACCGAGGCGCAGGTGGAGCACGCGGTCGACGTCGCGCGGGCGCGCGCTGTGCGCCTGGGTGTGGCCATGCTGGACTCGAGCATGCTCGATGCCGTGGCGCTGATGCGCCTCCTCGCGCAGCAGCTGCTCGAGCAGCTCACGGCGGCGTGCAACGGCGGTGTGACGCACGCGCGCTTTGTGATCGATCGTACGGTCGTCAGCCGCTATCCGCTGCAGCGCATGGCGAGCATGAGCGCGCTCCTGCATGCGGTCGCTGTGATGACCGACGGCGACCTCGCGAGTGTGCTCGATGAGCTGAGCGACCAGCCGCTCGAGCCGCAGGCACACGGCCCCGTCGAGCGCTTCTTGCGTGACATGCACCTGTCCGAAGCCGTGCCGCTGTCGGGCACGACCATCGACAGCGTGCGCAGCTTGCGCGCGCGGCTGCGAGCAGCGCGGTCTCCGGACAGCTCGGAGCGCCTGGAGCATCCGGACGTCATCGCGCTGACATTGCTGCGCTCTGGCGCGTTTCGCATGCGCGGGCAGGAGCAGCCGACGCACACCGAGGTGCCAGCGTCCGCGCGCACGCTCTCGCCGCCGAGCCTCGTCAATGCCGCCGTGCGCTGCGCACGCAGTGACTTCTCGCGGTGGCCGCTCGCGGCGATCGAGCGCGCACGCACGCCGCTGGAGCAAGCGGTCGATGTCAGCTTGCACGGCAAGCGCGCGCCCGAGCTCGCGCGTGCGCTCGCGCTACGTGGACCGGAAGCGGATTGCGACGAGCGCTACCGAGATGTGTACGAGCTCCTGCTGCGCGATCCCGAGCTGCTCTCGGCTTCGGTCGCGGAAGTGCGGATGCGCTGCCATGCTGGGCTGAAGCGCGTAGATGCGCTCGAAGCAGACAACCTCGGTGGCCTGTGCCGCGCGCATCTCCTGCAGACGCGCGAGCGCTTCGAGCGCGCGCTCGCGCTCTTGCCTGCGCCCGAGAGCGCGGCCACGCGCGGCCCGACCACTCCGCCTCCGCCGCCGTCCCCTGCACCACCAGTGGGTTATCTCGGCGCCGGTCAATCGATCGCACCGGCGCGTTCGAGCTTGCCGAACCGCGCGACGCCAAGCATGGCGCCGCCAACAGCGGCAGCTCCGGTGGCGCAACCCCTTGCCGCGGATGATGTGCTCGAGATCCCGGAGCTGCCGCCGCTCGATCGGCCCACGCTCACCGATCCTGTGAAAGCTCAGCCACCTGCGCCAGTCGCGGAGGTCGCGCCTGCCGCGGTGGCGCCATCCAAGCCGGGGCTCAACATCGAAGACCGCGCGCTCCTCGAAGCCGCGGGTCCCTTGCTCGAGCAGAGCCGCTGGCGCGACCTGCGCCTCCTGTTGGCTAGAGACAACGCGAGCGCGGCGAACCTTCCGCCCGTGCTAGCGCTCTTGTACGCCGTCGCGCTCAAAGAAGACCAGCTGCAGAGCAAGCATTCCAAGCACGACCCGTTCGTGGGCCAGGCCGGTGCGGCCGAATCGATTGCGATCTCCGTGGTCCAGAAGCTGTTCGAGCTGCCGGCCGGGAACGTCATCTCCGTGATGATCGCGAAGCGGCTCCTGCGCAAACGTCCGCTGGACTGGAAACAGAAACCGCCAGCCCGCGTCTCCGCGATGCTGGTGGGCAGCGCCCTGTTGCTGGGCGCCCTGGTGGGCTTCCTGCTACATCCAAGTTTGCTTGGAATGTTTTGGAAGTGAACGGCTGGCTCGGTTGTTATGGGTCGGTCTAGGCTGCTTCAGCAGCCCTCGTTGATTGTGCCCCGAGCTAGGAAGGGTCCTAACGGGGGAGCGCGGTCCTTGCGCGCTAAGCTCGGCTGACCTACAGGGTGGAGTCGCAATGTCAGGTCTCGATTTACCCTTCTTTGGCTCGCTCATCTTGGGCGCGGTCCTCGTTGTAGCCACGTACACGGTGACCATGGGCGTGATCGCGGGTCGCGGCCGGCTCGAGCTGACGCCAGCCGTGCGCAGCGGCGTGTACGCGTGCTTGGGTCTCGTATCTGTGGCGGTGTTCACGCTGGGCTACGCGTTCCAGGCCCACGATTTCCAGATCCGCTACGTGATGCGCTACAGCGACAGGTCGATGCCCTGGTACTACCTGATCGCCTCGCTGTGGGGCGGACAGGACGGGTCGCTCTTGTGGTGGAGCTTCTTGCTCTGCGTGTACAGCGCGGTCTGCGCGTACTCGCTTCGCAAGCGCCTTCCGGAGCTCGCGCCATGGATCATGGCGACGCTGATGAGCATCCTGGCGTTCTTCTGCATCCTGATGTTGTTCGCCGCGAACCCGTTCGCCGTGGTGGCAGCGGGCGTCCCGCCGGACGGCGAGGGCTTGAACCCGCTGCTCCAGAACTACTGGATGATGATCCACCCGCCGATGCTCTACATCGGCATGGTCGGCTGGGCGGTGCCGTTTGCGTTCGTATTCGCGGCCCTGATCACAGGCCGGCTCGAAAATGACTGGGTGTTGGCGTCGCGGCGCTTCACGTTGTTCGCGTTCATCGCGCTCGCGGTGGGCAACACGCTCGGCATGTTGTGGTCGTACGAAGAGCTCGGTTGGGGCGGTTATTGGGCGTGGGATCCCGTCGAAAACGCCGCGTTCATGCCGCTGCTCGCGGGCACGCCGTACTTGCACTCCGTGATGCTCCAAGAGCGGCGCGGCATGTTCAAAGTGTGGAACGTCTTTCTCGTGTGTCTGACGTTCTTGATGACGATCTTCGGCACGTTCCTCACGCGCTCGGGGATGATCGCCAGCGTCCACTCGTTCGCGCGCTCGAGCATCGGCATCTACTTCGTTTGGTACATGGTGCTCATGGTCGCCGCCTGCGTGGGCCTCATCGTGTGGCGCCTGCCGAACTTGCGCTCACGCGGTCGCATCGACTCGCTGCTCAGCCGCGACTTCGTGTTCTTGCTGAACAACTGGATCCTCATGGGCATGTTGTTCTTCGTGCTGATCGCCACCACGTTCCCGCTGATCAGCGAAGCGCTGCGCGGTGAGACCGTGACGGTCGGCCCCGGCTACTACAACAAGTGGATGGTGCCGCTCGGTCTCGTGCTCCTGGTGCTCACGGGCATCGGCCCGCTGCTCGCGTGGCGCAAGTCGACGCGCGCACAGCTCTGGCGCGTGATGCTCGTGCCTTCGGTCGCGTCGCTCGCGATGCTCCTCGTGCATGTGTTCGTGGGGCCGTCGGCAGGCTTTCCGGCCTACGTGACCTCCGACCAGATCTACGACACGGGCGTGGGCAAGGCGTTGGCCGTCGTGTACGGCTGCGCGCCGGTGCTGTCGACGACGATCTGTACGTTCGTGGTCGTCGGGCACCTGCAGGAGTTCTGGCGCGGTACGCGCGTACGCATGCGCAATGCTGGCGAGGGCTTCTTCACCGCGTTGCTCGAGCTGATCACGCGCGCCAAGCGTCGCTACGGCGGCTACTTGGTGCACCTCGGTCTCGTCGCGATGTACTTCGGCTTCACAGGCTCGGCCTACGACGTCGACAAAGAAGCTGCGCTGCGTCCTGGGCAGACGCTCGAAGTGCGCGGCTTCACGATTCGCTACGACGGCAGCCGCATGGAGGTCGATCCGAATCGCCGCATGGTGTTTGCCGACATGACCGTGCTGAAGGACGGCAAGCGCGTGGCGGACATCTCGCCCGCGAAGTTCATCTACTCGAAGCCGCCGGATACTGCGACGACCGAGGTCGCGATCCGCACCACGCTGACCGAAGACATCTACGCGATCATGAACAGCGTGAACCCGCAGACCAAGATGGGCACGTTCCGCATCATTGTGCGGCCGTTCGTCGCGTGGATCTGGCTTGGCGGCTTGTTCATGATCTTCGGGACCTTCGTGTGCATGTCGCCTTCGGTGCGTGAAGTGCTCGGCGAAGTGCGCTTGCCCGCTCCGCGGCGCAGCGCGCCTGCGATGGCGAGTGGCCTCTTGCTGCTGCTCAGCACGGGCACGTTCTGGCAGCTCGCCACGAGCACGGCGCACAGCCAAGGCGCTGCCACGAGCTCGTTGCACGCGGGCTCGGTCACCATGCACAACGAGACGGAGAAGCAGCTTTTTCAGCGGCTGCTCTGCATGTGCGGCGGCTGTCAGCGCTTGCCGCTCTCGAGCTGCATCTGCAAAGAGGCCGAGGATATGCGCGCGAAGATCCGCGACCAGCTGGCCGCGGGTGTGAGCCCCACGCGTATCCAAGAGGACTATCGCTCGGAGATGGGCGCACAAGCGATCGCGATCCCTTCGGACAAAGGGCTGGATCGCGCGCTGTGGGCGGTGCCGCTCGGAGCGATCGCGGTGGCTGCCGGCGCGCTCGTGTGGATGGGTAAAAAGTGGATGAAGCCGCGCGGTGCGGCGCAAGCGCAAGCGCCTGCTTCCGGGGTTGCGCCCGCTGCTGCCGAAGGCTACGACGCCGCGCTCGACGCTGAGCTGCGCAAGCTCGACGAGTGACATGCCGAACTTGCTTCCGATCGTATTCATCGTGCTGGCGTCGACCGCGCTGGTGCTGACGTTGCTCTGGCTGTGGCAGAGCTTGCGCCACGCGTTTGTGCACACGCTGGGTGCGCCACCTGCGAGTGATGTGATCTCGCCGGAGCGCGCGGCGCTCCTGGCAGAGAAGCGCACGTTGCTCTTGGCGCTCAAGGACCTTGAGGCTGAGCGCGACGCGGGCAAGCTCTCGAACGAGGATTACCGCGATCTCAACGATCAATATCGCAAGCGCGCGCGCGAGGTGCTGCGCCAGCTAGACGGTCTCCTCGGTCCACATCGCAGCCGTGCGCAGCAGCTCTTGGCGGCGGCTTCGGGGGCTGCTGCTGTCGCTGCACCTCCGGCGGTCATCTCTGAGCCGCAGTCGTTAGCGGCGGCCGCTGCCGTGCAGAGCTGCTCGAGCTGCGGCTTGGCGAATGACATGGACGCCGTGTTCTGCAAGAAGTGCGGGACGCGTCTGCGCACCGAGGCGACGGTATGAAGGCCTGTTGGTTGGCGCTGCTCGGCAGCTTGATCGTGGTGTCCGGGCTACACGCCCAAGATAGACCCGAAGGTCCACCCAAGGGGCCGGCTGACATCATCAAGCGCGCGACACAGGCGCGGCAGAAGCGAGCGCTCACGGGGGACGCGAAGCCTGTGCCGGGCAGTGATACGCCCGGCGCGCCGCAGCAGCCACCAGCTGCAGCGCAGAATCAGCAGGCTTTGCCGCCTGGTCATCCGACGCCTGCCGCTAACGGCGGCGAGGCTGAGCCCGCGCCGGTCGGCAACGACCCGCATGCGCATACGGAAGGTGCTCCAGCGCTCGCGCGCAGAGCGCTCAGTGAAGCGCAGCCGAGCGCGGATCTTCCAGCGGGCTCGATCCGCGTGAAGGTGTTGGATGTCAACGAGCGGCCGGTGCCCGATGCCCAGCTGCAACTCGGGACGATGTCCCAGGACTCCGGGCGCACCACGACGCCAGGCAGGACGGGCGGCGATGGCACCTTTGTGTTCAGCAACCTGCCGGGCAGCGACAAGCTCGCGTACCGCGTGAACGTGCTGCATCAGGGCGCGAAGTACAGCTCGACGCCCTTCCGCTTGCCGCCGGATCGCGGCTACGACGTGGTCATCCGCCGCTTGGACACGACGAAAGACGCCCGTGAGGTGGTGCTGTACGTCGGTGCGACTTCGGTGGAGCTCAAGGATGAGCGGCTGCGCATCGTGCAGCAAGCGCGACTCGTGAACATCGGCGCGAAGACGTACGTGTTCCCCGAGGACGGAACGCTGCTGCGTTTCCCCAAGGAAGCGATCGCGTTCCAGGCCGAAGAGGTGATGACGGATCAGCACATGCGCGAAGCCAAAGGCGAAGGCATGCGCATCACGGGCTCACTGCCGCCGGGCGAGGTCACGCTCACGTGGGGATTCGACATTCCGCAGACCGAGACCACGGCGGACCTCACGTTTGAGCTGCCTTGGGTCACGTTTGCCTATCGTGTGCTCGCAGATGCTGCGCCAGGCATGACCTTGGAGGTGGAGGGCATGCCAGCGCCTGAGCTGCACGAGGATCGTGGCCGGCGCTTGCTCGTGACGGAGATCGTGAAGCGCGTCGGTGAAGACCCGCTGCGCAGCGTGCACATCAAGCTCGGTGGCATTCCAGGGCCGGGACCGCTGCGCTTCATCGCAGTGGGCATCGCGCTGTGCGTGCTGGGCCTGGGTTTTGTGGTGTCGCGGAAGAGTGGGACTGCTGCTGGCGGCGGCGACAACGCGCTGCTCGTGCAGGAGCTGCAGCTCGAGGAAGAGCGGCTTTTGACGCGCGCGCAAGAGCTCAACGCCGAGCATGCGCGCGGCGAGATCGGGCCCGAGTTTCACCAGTCGCAGCTCAGCGAGCTGGAAGAGCAACTGTCCGGGGTTCTGTACGAGAAGCAGCGGCTCGCCCAGCAGAGCCGTCCAACGCAAAGAGCCTGATCGCCTACTTGTACGTGTGCTCTCGCGGCAACCGCACGCGGGCTGCGCCGAAAACACTGGCATCTAACAGGTGGTTTCCGCGCTTTGCAGGCCCGCGCCGCAGGCGTATGTTCCACGGCTAACGAGGGCAATATGGCTGAAGGTCTCAATCGTGTCATTTTGATCGGCAACCTCGGGCAGGATCCCGAGCTGCGCTTTACGCAGAGCAATCAGGGCGTGCTCAGCCTGCGTATGGCGACGACCGAGAGTTATTTCGACACCAACACGAAAGAACGGAAAGAAATCACGGAGTGGCACTCCGTGGTCGTGTGGGGCAAGCGTGGCGAAGCCCTCAACAAGATCTTGTCGAAGGGCAGCCGCATCGCTGTGGAAGGTCGGCTGAAGACGCGCAGCTGGGACGATAAGAACGGCGGCGGCAAGCGCTACGCGACTGAAGTCGTGGCCAACAACGTGATCCTGCTCGGCGGGCGCGGTGAAGGTGGTGGCGGCGGTGGTCGCAGCGGCGGTGGCGGTGGCTACGATCCCGGTCCTGCGGGCACCGACGAGTACGGCAGCGACGCACCGGGCGACGACGACATTCCATTTTGATGGCTTCCGAGCGCAAGCGTGAACGTGCGGATGTTTTGCTCGTGACGCGTGCGCTCGCGCCGAGTCGCGAGCGTGCACGCGCGCTGATCTTGGCCGGCAAAGTCTTCAGTGGAGAGCGGCGCATCGACAAAGCCGGCGAGCAGCTCGCGGCGGATGCGCCGTTGTCCGTAAAGGGGCAAGAGCATCCGTATGTGTCGCGCGGTGGCGTGAAGCTCGCGGGCGCGCTCGATGCGTTCGGGCTCTCGCCTGATGGCGTCGTCGCTGCCGACTTCGGTGCTTCGACGGGAGGCTTCACCGATTGCTTGCTGATGCGCGGCGCAACGAAGGTGTACGCGATCGACGTGGGCTGGGGACAGCTGCACGAGCGCTTGCGCCAGGATGCACGCGTGGTCGTGATGGAGCGGACCAATGCCCGGCACTTGAGCGCCGGCGCGCTGCCTGAGCCTCTCGATTGGATTGTGATCGATGCATCGTTCATCGGTTTGGCCAAGCTCCTGCCCGCTGCGAACGCGCTGCTGCGTGCAGGCGGTGTGGTGGTCGCGCTGATCAAGCCGCAGTTCGAGGTGGGGCGCGAGGCTGTGGGCAAACGTGGTGTCGTGCGCGATCGGTCAGTGCGCAGCACAGCCATCGCACGCACTGTGGAGGAGGCGGTCGCACTCGGGTTCGAGGCGATCGCCCAGGCCGATTGTGTCATCGCTGGGCCGGAGGGGAACCTCGAGCACTTCGTCTGGCTGACGAAGCCTTAGTGTGCGCGCACGCGCTGGATTTGTGCTCAAGCGCGGGCTGTTTCGTCCGATGCACGTATGCCGCCGTTCGCGGCAGTGTCAGGAGGCTTCGGATGAACAAGCAGACGATCGCACTGCTCCGGACTTCGTTCGCCGAGACAGCGCGGCGCCGGCCCGACGTGGCCGCGGTTTTCTATAAGCGTCTGTTCGAGGTCGCGCCCGATCTCAGGCCCATGTTCTCGGCTTCGCTGAAGGAACAGCAAAAGAAGCTGAAAGCTTCACTGGCTGCGATCGCGCAGTCCGAGCAGCTGCCGGATCAGCTCGCGTGGCTCGGCGAGCGGCACGCAGACGACGAGCTGAAGCCGGCTCACTATCAGATTGTCGGGGATACCCTGCTGTGGACGCTTCAGCATGCGCTACAGCAGAACTTCACGAAGCCGATCCGCGCTGCTTGGGCCGAGGCCTACGGCATCATCGCGAAGAGGATGATCGCGGCGGATAAGCGCGACCCGGCGAAGCGGGCTGCGACCGCGAAGCAGGTCAGCGCAAAGGCAGCCGCTGCCAGCAGCGACGCACGCAAGCCGGTGGTGCGACGCATCAAGCGCACGGGAACCAGTACTGCAGCTGAGAGCGGCAAGCGTAAGGCCGCGCGCCGGCCGGTTCGCAAGCCTAAGCGCGCATCCTAGGCTTGGTTGAGCTCTATCGTCAGCGACCGATGTTGCCGGGATTCGCGTTCCTGCCTTATGGACCCGCGTTCCGCGTGATCGGAACGGCGTGCTTCGGTGCGCGTACGCCTCTTCTCCGATCGCATCTCAGGTTGTGCGGGCGGGGCGAGTGGGTCTCGAGGCTGGAGCTTTGCTTTACGTCTCCCGCGAGCGGACCACTCGCGCGCGGGACACGCCAAGTCTGCAATCGCGCCGGTG
>Ga0190269_10001552_pt1 | contig 10934 bp, 11 predicted proteins | sample Popmic249IS_FD_133749 | JGI IMG/M metagenome (GOLD analysis project Ga0190269, IMG submission 133749) | Populus adjacent soil microbial communities from riparian zone of Blue River, Arizona, USA - 249 IS | ecosystem: Environmental > Terrestrial > Soil > Riparian zone | place: USA: Arizona... | reverse complement strand
TGCCCGGGCGGCGCAGTTCGAGCCCTTCGACGCCGCGACCCTGGCGACCTACTTCCGGGCGCTGGACTTCTCGCTCGGGGAGCGGCAGCTGGCCGGGGTGCGGGAGTTCACCCGCCGCGCGGCGCTGCAGGGCGCGGTGCCCGCGACGGCCGAGCTCACCCTGTTGTAGCGAACCGGTTGCAGGGGGTGGGGGCCGGGAGGACAGTGGGAGGAAGAGCACCCGGGAGGCCACCATGCACGCACCCGCCGTCCTGCACCTCGAGGACACCCACCGGCTCGACCTCTTCCTCGCCCTGTCCGCGCTCGGCCTCGGCGTCGTCGGCCTCGCCCTCGTCGGCCTCGACCTCGAGCGCGCCGGCATGTTCCTCGGCGCCGCCGGGGTGTTCGCCGGGCTCTGGGGCCAGCTGATCTCGCGGACCCGGGCGGAGCGCTTCGCCGACGTGATCGGGCTGGTCTCCGCTGCCCTCGCGTTCGCGCTCGGGGCTGCCCTCGGAGGCCTCAGCTTCAACGGCTGAGGGCCGACATAGGCTGGGGCCCGTGACCCTGCAGCGCCTGCTCGACCACGCCGCCGATGGCGGACGCCTCACCCCGGAGGAGGCGCTCGAGCTCTACACCGGCGCACCCTTCCACGCCCTCGGCCGGGCGGCCGACGCGGCCCGGCGCCGGCGCTTCGGGGACACGGCCGGCATCGCGACGTACCTCATCGACCGCAACATCAACTACACCAACGTCTGCCTCACCGCCTGCAAGTTCTGCGCCTTCTACCGGGCGCCGAAGCACGCGGAGGGGTGGACGCACTCGGTCGAGGAGATCGTCCGGCGGGCCGACGAGGCCGTCGCGCTGGGCGCCACCCAGGTGATGCTGCAGGGCGGCCACAGCCCCGAGCTCGGCATCGACTGGTACGAGCAGATGCTGCGCGCGGTTAAGGCGGCGCAGCCGGCGCTGGCGGTGCACTCCTTCGGCGCCTCCGAGGTCGTGCACATCGCCAAGGTCAGCGACCTGTCCTACGCCGACGTCATCGCCCGGCTCAAGGCCGCCGGTCTCGACTCCTTCGCCGGCGCCGGCGCCGAGATCCTGCCAGCCCGTCCCCGCACCGTGATCGCCCCGCTCAAGGAGTCGGGCGAGACCTGGCTCGAGGTGATGGAGACCGCCCACGGCCTCGGCGTGCAGTCGACCGCCACGATGATGATGGGCACCGGCGAGACCAACGCCGAGCGGATCGAGCACCTGCGGATGATCCGGGAGGTGCAGGACCGCACCGGCGGCTTCCGCGCCTTCATCCCCTGGACCTACCAGCCCGAGAACAACCACCTCAAGGGCGAGACCAAGGCCACCACCCTCGAGTACCTCCGGCTCGTCGCCGTCGCCCGCCTGTTCTTCGACAACGTCGAGCACCTGCAGGGCTCCTGGCTCACCGTCGGCAAGGACGTCGGCCAGCTCACCCTGCACCTCGGGGCCGACGACCTGGGCTCGGTGATGCTCGAGGAGAACGTCGTCTCCGCCGCCGGCGCGAAGCACCGCAGCAACCGGCGCGAGCTGATCCAGCTGATCCGATCGGCCGGTCGGGTGCCGGCCCAGCGCGACACGCTCTACCGGGTCCTCCTGGTGCATGAGGACCCGGCCCTCGACCCCGAGGACATGGTGGTCAGCCACTTCTCGTCGACCGCGCCGGGCGCCCAGCAGCTGCTCCCGGTGGTCTGACCGCTAGAACGGCACGCGGGTCTGCAACAGGCCCTCGTGAACGCCGGGCCCGGCCAGCTGCTCCTCGGGCATGGTCCGGAACCGCAGCGTGCCGGGCATCCGGGCAGGATGGTGGCCGTGACCGTGACCCTCCACTCCGCGCCCGTGGTGCTGACGATGACCGGCGAGCCGCTGCGGGACGGCGCGGTCCTCGTCGAGGGCGACCGCGTCGCGCAGGTCGGGCCCCGGGCGGCGCTCGCCGGCGACGCGGTCCGGGAGCGCCGCTGGCCCGGCGTCCTGCTGCCCGGTCTGGTGAACGCTCACACCCACCTCGAGTACGGCCCGCCGTTCGCCGACCTCGCCACCAGCGGCCTGCCGTTCCCGCAGTGGATCGCCGAGCTCACCCGTCGCCGCCAGGGCATGGCCGAGCAGGACTGGCAGGTCGCCGCCCGCGGCTCCGCCCACCTCCTCGTCAAGAGCGGTACGACGGCGGTGGCAGACGTGGTCAGCGTGGGCCCCGCGATCACGGTCGCCGGGGCGCTCGGCCTGCAGGGCATCTCCTACGGCGAGCTCGCGGGCGTCGACGGCAACGGCTGGGCCGAGGCGCTGCCGCGGCTGGAGCGCATCCTCGCGACCCCGGGCAGGACCACGGGGGTCAGCCCGCACACCCTTTACACGCTGTCGACCGAGGTGTTCCGCAAGATGGTCGACGGTGCCCGGGCCAGGGGGATGCGGCTGCACCCTCACCTGGCCGAGACGTCGGACGAGGCCGAGTGGGTGCTGTCGGGGACGGGCTCCTTCGCCGGTTTCGTCGAGCGGTTCGGGATGGAGATGGAGCTGCACGGTGTGGGCGCGGGCATCAGCCCGGTCCGGCACTGCGACGAGCTCGGCGGGCTCGGGCCGGACGTGCACGTCGCTCACGGCGTCCACGTCGACGCCGAGGACCGGGCGCTGCTGCGCGAGCGCGGCACGGTGGTGGCCCTGTGCCCCAGGTCCAACGCCGTCCTGCAGGCGGGGGAGGCTCCCGTGGCGGCGTACCTGTCGGAGGGGTCGCCCGTCGCGCTGGGGACCGACTCGTTGGCCAGCACGCCGGACCTGGACCTGGTGGCGGAGGCGCGAGCCACCCGCGACCTGGCCAGGCGGCAGGGGCTCGAGCGGCCCGAGGAAGCGCTGGTGCGCGCGATGACCCTCGGCGGCGCGCAGGCGCTGGGGCTGCCGCTGGGCACCCTGGAGCCGGGCGGCCGCGCAGACCTCGCGGTGTTCGACGTACCGACGGACGGCGACCCGTACGTCGAGCTGCTCGAGCACGGTGCCGGGCGCTGCGTCGCCACCGTCCTCGGGGGCCGTCTGGTGCACCGGCGATGATGTCCGCATGACGCGTGCGCACCTCGACAAGGACCCTGCCGACGTCGCCGCGATGTTCGACGAGGTGGCGCCCCGCTACGACCTGACCAACGCGGTGCTGTCGCTCGGCCAGGACCGGCGCTGGCGGACCGCGGTAGCCGATGCGCTGGCCCTGCAGCCGGGGCAGCGGGTGCTCGACCTCGCCGCCGGCACGGCCACGAGCTCCGTCGCCCTGGCCCGCAGCGGCGCGACCGTCGTCGGCTGCGACTTCTCCCTCGGCATGCTGCGCCAAGGCCGTGGCCGCGGGGTGCCCCTCGTGGCGGGCGACGCGCTGCGGCTGCCCTTCGCCGACGGCTCCTTCGACGCCGTGACGATCTCGTTCGGGCTCCGCAACGTCCAGGACACCGCGCAGGCGCTGGGTGAGCTGCTCCGTGTCACGCGGCCGGGCGGGCGGCTCGTGGTGTGCGAGTTCAGCCACCCCACCTGGAAGCCGTTCCGGACGGTCTACACCAACTACCTGATGCGGGCCCTGCCGGCGGTGGCCACGAAGGTCTCCAGCGACCCGGCGGCCTACGTCTACCTCGCCGAGTCCATCCGCGCCTGGCCCGACCAGGCCGGGCTCGCCCGCGTGCTGCGGGACAGCGGCTGGGAGCAGGTCGGCTGGCGGGACCTCAGCGGCGGCATCGTCGCCCTCCACCGCGCGACCAGGCCCTGAGCCGGAGGGCGCCGAGGCCGGGATCCGGTGTCGGCGCTAGGGCCAGGCCTACTAGACTGGACCACCGCTCGTGAAATCGTTCACAAGCACTGAGCGGGGAGACCGACGGTGAGCCACGACCAGGACGCGGACGTCATCGTCGTCGGCGCCGGTCCTGGCGGCAGCGCCGCCGCACACGCCCTCGCCCAGGCCGGCCTGGACGTGCTCCTGCTGGAGAAGACGTCCTTCCCGCGCGAGAAGGTCTGCGGCGACGGCCTCACCCCGCGCGCCGTGAAGACGCTCGTCGACATGGGCATCGACACCTCCGAGGACAACGGCTTCATCCGCAACCGGGGCCTGCGGATCATCGGCGGCGAGCACACCCTCGAGCTGCCCTGGCCCGACCTGGCGACGTACCCCGGCTACGGCCTGGTCCGCCCGCGGCTGGACTTCGACGAGCTGCTCGCCCGGACGGCGCAGAAGGCCGGTGTCCGGCTGCACGAGCGCACGAACGTCACCGGCCCGGTCCTCGAGGCCGGCCGGGTCGTGGGAGTGACGGCGCGCGACGCCGAGAAGCGTGAGGTCACCTTCCGCGCGCCCGTCACGATCGCGGCCGACGGCGTCAGCGCCCGGCTCGCGCTCGCGCTCGGCATCCACAAGCGCGACGACCGCCCGATGGGCGTGGCGGTACGCCGGTACTTCACCAGCCCCCGCCACGACGACGACATGCTCGAGTCCTGGCTGGAGCTGCGCGCCCCCAACGGCGACCTGCTGCCGGGCTACGGCTGGGTCTTCGGCGTCGGCGACGGCACCAGCAACGTGGGCCTGGGCATCCTCAACACCACCAAGGCCTGGCAGGACACCAACTACCGCAAGCTCATGTCCGAGTGGACCGCCTCCATGCCGGCCGAGTGGCAGTTCGCCGAGGAGCACGCCAAGGGACCGGTCCTGGGTGCCGCGCTCCCCATGGCGTTCAACCGGCAGCCCCACTACCGCGACGGGCTGCTGCTGGTGGGCGACGCGGCCGGCGCGGTGAACCCGTTCAACGGCGAGGGCATCGCCTATGCCATGGAGTCCGGCCGGCTCGCGGCCGAGGTGGTCGTGCAGGCGCTCGCCCGGGCGGAGGGGCCGGCACGCGAGCGCGCGCTGCAGGCCTACCCGGCGGCCATGAAGGACCGGTACGGCGGGTACTACACGCTCGGCCGGACCTTCGTGTCCCTGATCGGGAACCCGGCTGTCATGCAGTTCTGCACCAAGCACGGGCTCAAGCGCCCGACCCTGATGCGGTTCACCCTGAAGCTGCTCGCCAACCTCACCGACCCCCGCGGCGGCGACGCCCTCGACAGGATCGTCAACGGCCTGTCGAAGGTCGCTCCCGCCGCCTGAGACCTGCCCACGGGCAGCCAATAGGCTGCCCCCGGGCGTGACCCGCCCGACAGAGAGGAGAGCACGACCGTGCTGCAGTGGTACCTGCCGATCATCGTGCTGTTCGTGCTCGCCTTCGGCTTCGCCGCGGTCTCCGTGGTCGGCGCCACCGTCACGGGCCCCAAGCGCTGGAACCGCGCCAAGGTCGACGCCTACGAGTGCGGCATCGACCCGACGCCGCAGCCCATGGGCGGTGGCCGGTTCCCGGTGAAGTTCTACTTGACGGCGATGCTCTTCATCGTCTTCGACATCGAGATCATCTTCCTCTACCCGTGGGCCGTCACCTTCGGGAAGCTCGGGGTCTTCGGCCTGGTGGAGATGGTGCTGTTCATCCTCACGGTGTTCGTCGCCTACGCCTACGTCTGGCGTCGCGGCGGACTGGAATGGGACTAGTCCGATGGGCCTGGAAGAGAAGCTCCCCAGCGGCGTCGTCCTGACGTCGGTCGAGAAGGTCGTCAACTGGTCGCGCAAGTCGTCGCTGTGGCCGGCGACGTTCGGCCTGGCCTGCTGCGCCATCGAGATGATGGCCACCGGTGCGGGCCGCTACGACCTGGCCCGCTTCGGCATGGAGGTCTTCCGGGCCTCGCCGCGCCAGGCCGACCTCATGATCGTCGCCGGCCGGGTGTCGCAGAAGATGGCGCCGGTCGTGCGCCAGATCTACGACCAGATGCCCGAGCCCAAGTGGGTCATCGCGATGGGCGTGTGCGCCAGCTCCGGCGGCATGTTCAACAACTACGCGATCGTGCAGGGGGTCGACCACATCGTGCCGGTCGACATCTACCTGCCGGGCTGCCCGCCGCGGCCCGAGATGCTGATGGACGCCATCCTCAAGCTGCACGACAAGATCATGGAGGAGCCGCTGGGCTCCAACATCCGCCGTCGTGACCGCGCGGACTACCAGCCGCGCGAGCTCGTGGCGAGCTCGGTGCGCTACACCAAGGACGGCAAGCGGGCCGCCCGGGCGGGGAGCGAGGCATGACCGACGACCCGACCCGCTACATGCCCGCCGGCGAGGCCGAGCCCGCCGGGGACGTCAACCACGGCGGCACCCACCTGACCGGCTCGATGGTCACGCCGGCCGAGGCGGCGAAGCGCCGGACGGTCGACATGTTCGGCGCGGCGAGGGGCAGCGACACCTCCGGCTTCAGCGGCCTGGTCCCGCCGGCCCTCGCGCAGGTCTCGAGCCCGCGGCCGTACGGCGGCTGGTTCGACGAGGCGTGCGACGCCCTCGAGGAGGCCTGGCCCGGCTTCGGCGACAACGTGCTGCGCGTCGTGGTCGACCGGGGCGAGCTGACCATCCATGTGAAGCCGCAGGCCGTCCTGGAGGTCGCGCGGGTTCTGCGCGACGACCCGAACCTGCGGTTCGAGCTGCTGTCGTCGCTGTCCGGCGTGGACTACCCGGAGACCGAGACGCGGCTGCACGTCGTCTACCACTACACGTCGATGACCTACCGCCGTCGGCTGCGCGTCGAGGCCGCGGTCACCGCCGAGGACCCGCACCTGCCGTCGGTCACGCCGGCCTACCCGACCGCAGACTTCCACGAGCGCGAGACCTGGGACATGTTCGGTGTGGTCTTCGACGGCCACCCGGGCCTGACCCGCATCCTCATGCCGGACGACTGGGCGGGCCACCCGCAGCGCAAGGACTACCCGCTCGGCGGCATCCCGGTCGAGTACAAGGGCGCCGAGATCCCGCCGCCGGACCAGCGCAGGAGCTACGCGTGAGCGAGCGAGCCGCAGGAGAGACCGCGTGAGCACGGACACCGACAGCCAGACCGCTGACGACGTCTACAGCGTCGGGCGCGAGACGACCGAGGGCACCGTCTACACCGTCACCGGTGGTGACTGGGACACGGTCGTCCAGGGCGCGGGCGAAGAGCAGCGCATGGTCGTCAACATGGGCCCTCAGCACCCGTCGACGCACGGTGTGCTGCGCCTCGTGCTGGAGCTCGAGGGCGAGACGGTCACCGACGCTCGCACCGTGATCGGCTACCTCCACACCGGCATCGAGAAGAACCTCGAGTACCGCACCTGGACGCAGGGCGTCACCTTCGTGACGCGCATGGACTACCTGTCGCCGATCTTCAACGAGACGGCGTACTGCCTGGGCGTGGAGCGCCTCCTCGGTATCGAGGCGCCCGAGCGTGCGACGACCATCCGCGTGCTCACCATGGAGATCAACCGGATCGCCTCGCACCTGGTGTGCCTCGCGACCGGCGGCATGGAGCTCGGTGCGCTCACGGGCATGACGAACGGCTTCCGCGAGCGCGAGGTCGTGCTCGACGTGCTCGAGCTGATCACCGGCCTGCGCATGAACCACGCCTACGTCCGCCCCGGCGGCGTGGCCCAGGACCTCCCGCCGGACGCGGTGCAGAAGATCCGCGACATGGTCGCGCTGCTGCGCAAGCGCTTCCCCGGGTACGACGACCTGCTGACCTCGAGCCCGATCTGGCAGCAGCGGACCCAGGGTGTGGCCGTCCTCGACGTGCAGGGCTGCCTCGCGCTCGGCATCACCGGCCCGGTGCTGCGCTCGGCCGGTCTCGCCTGGGACCTGCGCAAGACCGAGCCCTACTGCGGCTACGAGAGCTACGAGTTCGACGTCCCGGTCGAGACCGGCGCCGACGCCTGGGCCCGGTTCCGCGTCCGCGTCCGCGAGATGTGGGAGTCGCTGAAGATCGTCGAGCAGGCGCTCGACCGGCTGCAGCCCGGCCCCGTCATGGTGCAGGACAAGAAGATCGCGTGGCCGGCGCAGCTGGCGCTCGGCGCCGACGGCATGGGCAACTCGCTCGAGCACGTGAAGCACATCATGGGCACCTCGATGGAGGCGCTCATCCATCACTTCAAGCTGGTGACCGAGGGCTTCCGCGTGCCGGCCGGCCAGGTCTACAGCACCGTCGAGTCGCCCCGCGGCGAGCTCGGCGTGCACCTGGTCAGCGACGGCGGCACCCGGCCCTACCGCGCGCACGTGCGCGACCCAGGATTCGTCAACCTGCAGGCGACGGCACCGATGTGCGAGGGCGGCCTCATCGCCGACGCCATCGCCGCGGTGGCCTCGATCGACCCCGTCATGGGTGGAGTGGACCGCTAGTGGCAACCGACCCCGGAACCGTCGACCTCGGTCTCCCCGAGACCACCGTGGTCCCTGACGGCGTACCGCCGCTGACCGAGCACACGCGGGCCGAGGCGCGCGAGATCATCGCGCGCTACCCGCGCTCCCGCTCGGCGCTGCTGCCGATGCTGCACCTCGTCCAGTCGGTGCAGGGCTACGTCTCCCCGCAGGGCATCGCGCTGTGCGCCGAGGAGCTCGGCCTCACCAAGGCGGAGGTCAGCGCGGTCGCGACCTTCTACACGATGTACCGCCGCAAGCCCGCCGGCACCTACCACCTCGGCGTCTGCACCAACACGCTGTGCGCGGTGCTCGGCGGCGACGCCATCTTCGCCGCGGTCAAGGAGCACCTCGGCATCGGCCACAACGAGACGACCGAGGACGGCACCGTCAGCCTCGAGCACCTCGAGTGCAACGCCGCCTGCGACTACGCCCCGGTCGTGATGGTCAACTGGGAGTTCTACGACGAGCAGACGCCGCAGTCGGCGCGGGAGCTCGTCGACGCGCTGCGCGCCGGTACGCCGCCGCCGCCCACCCGTGGCCCGGACAGCCTCCCGACGTTCAAGGAGGTCTCACGCGTGCTCGCCGGCTTCAACGACGGCCGCGGCGCCGAGGGCGTCCCCGCGGGACCGGCCTCGCTGGCCGGTCTCGAGCTGGCCAAGGAGCGCGGCGACCAGGCACCGGCGTACCCGAGCAGCACCGGTCAGGAGGGCTGACGTGACCGTGTTCACCCCTGTCCTGTCGGCGCACTGGGACGAGTCCGACTCGTTCACGCTCGACGGCTACGCGCGCCACGGCGGCTACCAGGCCCTGGGCAAGGCGCTGGCGATGGACCCGGACGCGCTCATCGCGCTCGTCAAGGAGTCGGGCCTACGCGGGCGCGGCGGCGCCGGCTTCCCGACCGGCATGAAGTGGGGCTTCATCCCCCAGGGCTCCGAGGGCCAGGGCGCGAAGCCGCACTACCTGGTGGTCAACGCCGACGAGTCCGAGCCCGGCACGTGCAAGGACGTGCCGCTCATGCTCGCCAACCCGCACGCCCTCGTGGAGGGCGTGATCATCGCGTCCTACGCGATCCGCGCCAGCCACGCCTTCATCTACGTGCGCGGCGAGGTCGCGCACGTGATCCGGCGGCTGCAGGAGGCGGTCCAGCAGGCGTACGCCGCGGGCCACCTCGGCAAGGACATCCACGGCAAGGGCTACGACCTCGAGCTGGTCGTCCACGCCGGTGCGGGCGCCTACATCTGCGGCGAGGAGACGGCGCTGCTCGACTCGCTCGAGGGCTACCGAGGCCAGCCGCGGCTGCGGCCGCCGTTCCCGGCCACCCACGGGCTCTACGCCTGCCCGACCGTCGTCAACAACGTCGAGTCGATCGCCAGCGTGCCGAGCATCGTCCTCGGCGGCGCCGACTGGTTCTCCAGCATGGGCACCGAGAAGAGCAAGGGCTACACGCTCTACTCGCTGTCCGGCCACGTGAAGCGGCCCGGCCAGTACGAGGCCCCGCTCGGCATCACCCTGCGCCAGCTGCTCGACCTGTCGGGCGGCATCCGCGAGGGCCACCAGCTGAAGTTCTGGACGCCCGGTGGCTCCTCGACGCCGCTTCTGACCGCCGACCACCTCGACGTCCCGCTCGACTACGAGGGCGTCGGCGCCGCCGGCTCCATGCTCGGCACGAAGGCGCTGCAGGTCTTCGACGAGACGACCTGCGTCGTGCGCGCCGTGCTGCGCTGGACCGAGTTCTACGCCCACGAGTCCTGCGGCAAGTGCACGCCCTGCCGGGAGGGCACGTACTGGATGGTGCAGATCCTGCAGCGCCTCGAGGCCGGCCAGGCCACCGAGGCGGACATCGACACGCTGCTCGACACCTGCGACAACATCTTCGGCCGCTCCTTCTGCGCCCTCGGCGACGGCGCCACCAGCCCGATCGTCAGCGGGGTGGAGCACTTCCGCGACGAGTTCGTGCAGCACCTCCACGGCGGGGGCTGCCCGTTCGACCCCACCGCCTCCACCGTCTTCGCAGGGGTGCCCGCATGACCGCGACCTCGGACGTCGCCGTCCAGACCGACCTCGTCACCGTCACCATCGACGGCTTCGAGGTGCAGGTGCCCAAGGGCACGCTGGTGATCCGCGCGGCAGAGCTGCTCGGCATCCAGATCCCGCGCTTCTGCGACCACCCCGCCCTGGACCCGGTCGGGGCCTGTCGCCAGTGCATCGTCGAGGTGGAGGGACAGCGCAAGCCGGTCGCCTCCTGCACCACGACGGTCGCCGACGGCATGGTCGTGAAGACGCAGCTCACCTCGCCGGTGGCGGAGAAGGCGCAGCGCGGGACGCTCGAGCTGCTGCTGATCAACCACCCCCTCGACTGCCCGGTCTGCGACAAGGGCGGCGAGTGCCCGCTGCAGAACCAGGCGCTGCACTTCGGCGGCGAGGAGTCCCGCTTCCACGACCGCAAGCGCACCTATCCGAAGCCGATCGCCATCTCCAGCCAGGTGCTGCTCGACCGTGAGCGCTGCGTGCTGTGCGCGCGCTGCACGCGGTTCAGCCAGCAGGTTGCCGGTGACCCGTTCATCGAGCTGTTCGAGCGCGGCGCGCTGCAGCAGGTCGCGGTCTACGCGGACACGCCCTTCGAGTCCTACTTCTCCGGCAACACCGTGCAGATCTGCCCGGTGGGGGCGCTGACCGGTGCGG
>Ga0190269_10001551_pt1 | contig 10941 bp, 4 predicted proteins | sample Popmic249IS_FD_133749 | JGI IMG/M metagenome (GOLD analysis project Ga0190269, IMG submission 133749) | Populus adjacent soil microbial communities from riparian zone of Blue River, Arizona, USA - 249 IS | ecosystem: Environmental > Terrestrial > Soil > Riparian zone | place: USA: Arizona... | reverse complement strand
TGGGGGAGTCGCTGGCGCTGGCGATGGACTTCGTGGGCGGCGGCAGCCTGCGGCAGCGGCTGCGCGAGCGGGGCCCGCTGGAGCCCGCCGAGGCGGCCCGCCTGCTGGCCCAGGTGGCGGCGGCGCTGGAGCAGGCCCACTCGCTCGGCGTGGTGCACCGTGACGTCAAGCCGGACAACATCCTGCTGCACGGCGGCGGCGAGCGGCCGGACGTCAAGCTGACCGACTTCGGCATCGCCCGCATGCTCGACAACCCGGGCATCACCGCGCCGCAGGCGGTGATCGGCACGCCGTACTACATGGCCCCCGAGGTGATCAGCGGCGGCGACGCGACCCCGGCGGCGGACGTGTACGCGCTCGGCGTGGTGCTGTACGAGCTGGTGTCCGGGCGCACGCCGTACGAGGGCGAGCCGTTCGCGGTGCTGATGGGCCATCTGGACCGCGTCCCGCCCCGCCCGGCGGGGATGCCCGATCCGGTGTGGAGCGTCGTCACGGCCTGCCTGGCGAAGGCCCCGGCGCTGCGCCCGCGCGCCGCCGACCTCGAGCGGGCGCTGCACGAGCTCGGCCGGGAGCTCGCCGGCGTGCCCGCCCTGCCCGCCCCGCCACCCGCCGCCGCGCCGGTGCCCGAGGCCCCCGCCGTCCCGGCCGCGCCGCTGTCCGACGTCCCGGCCGCACCGGCGTCCGACGTCCCGGCCGAGCCGGCGTCCGAGGTCTTTGCTCTTCCGGCCGCGCCGCCCTCGGAGGTCCCGGCCGCGCCGGTGCGCCCGTCGAGGCCGGGGCGCCGGCCGCCGAACCGGCCGGGCAGCTGGGTCTGGGGCCGCCGGGCGGCGCTGGTGGCGCTCGTGGCGGGGGCGCTGACCGCGTCCGGCGTCAGCGGATACCGCGCGTGGCAGGAACGCCAGGACGCGGCGGCGACGACGGCGGCGCCCCCGGCCGCCCGGCTCGGGGACACGCCCGTGCCCCGGTCCCGGGCGGAGCTCGGCGCGCCCGGTGCCGCCCCGCGCCTGTCCCGGGCGGCCGCCGCGTCGAGCGCCGAAGCCCCGCCCCGCCCGGCTCCGTCCGCGGGCGAGCGCACCCGGGAGATGGCGGAGCGGACCTCCACGCCGGTCGCCCAGCCGGAGGCCGGCGCCGGCGCCGAGGTGGAGTTCGGGCCGTACGAGTGCGGCGAGGCGTTCCGCTGGACCGTCGGGCACCCGGTGCTCGCCGAGCCCTGTCACGCCCTCGGCGGCGAGGTGCGCGTGATCGGCCGGATGGAGGCCACCCCCGGGGTGCAGGCCGACGTCACGCTGCGGGTGCTCGACGCGCGGTCCGGCGAGGTGGTGGCCGGCCCGCACACCTGTGAGGGCCTGATGTTCACCGACGTCCGGCGCGAGCACACCTGCGGCCCGGTCGATCTCGGCGTGCCGCGCGGCGGGCGCTACGTGGTGGAGCTGGGCTGGCGCTACACCGGCCGGTCGCTGCTGCCCGGCGGCACGACGCGGGGCGGCGAATTCGACTGGTGAGGCCGGAGGCGTTGCCTTCGCATCGTGTGACATCTATGGTTGGCAACCATCCACAGTATTTCGCCGTTGTTTCCGCCAGCCTCGTTGTCGAAGCGCTTCGACTCATTCTTGACCGCCGCTGAGCAGCGGTTCCATCAGGACGCATCCTTTCCGGTAAACCCCGCCGGAAAGGCGATTCCGCGTGTTCTCCGCAAAGGATCGTGACCATGCGAAAGGCTTCCCTGCGCCGCGGCGCCGCCGCGCTCGTGCTCGCGGTGCTGGCCCTGCCGGCCCTGCCCGGCGCCGCGCTCGCCGCCCCCGCGTACCCGTTCCAGAACCCGCGCCTGCCGCTCGAGCGACGCGTGGACGACCTCGTCGGCCGGCTCACCCTCGACGAGAAGATCTCCCTGCTGCACCAGTACCAGCCGGCCATCCCGCGGCTGGGCATCAAGCTGTTCAAGGCGGGCACCGAGGCGCTGCACGGCGTGGCCTGGTCCAACGACGCCGACAACGGGGGCGCCGTGGTCACCGCGACCGCCACGTCCTTCCCGCAGCCGGTCGGGCTCGCGAGCACCTGGGACCCGGCGCTGCTGCGGCGCGTCGGCTCGGTGGTCGGCGACGAGGCGCGCGGCCACAACGCCCTGAACGACCGGGTGTGGGGGCTGAACCTGTGGGCGCCCGTGGTCAACCCGCTGCGCGACCCCCGGTGGGGCCGCAACGAGGAGGGCTACTCGGAGGACCCGCTGCTCACCGGCGCGATCTCCACCGCGTACGGCCGGGGCCTGACCGGCGACGACCCGCGCTACCTCAAGACCGCGCCGACGCTGAAGCACTACCTCGCGTACAACAACGAGACCGGGCGGGACGTCACCTCGTCGAACGTGCCGCAGCGGGTGCTCAACGAGTACGAGCGCGCCGCCTTCAAACCCGCGCTGCGGGCCGGGGCGGCGACCGGGGTGATGAGCTCGTACAACCTGATCAACGGGCGGCCGGCCACGGTGGACCCGGACCTCGGCGGGCTGCTGCGCAGCTGGAGCGACAAGCCGCTGTTCAACGTCAGCGACGCGTACGCGCCCTACAACCTGACCGGGTCGCAGCAGTACTTCGCCACCCAGCCCGAGGCCGCCGCGGCGCTGCTCAAGGCCGGCAACGACAGCTTCACGATCGACAACAACAACGGGCAGCCCACCGTGGACGCCGTCAAGGCCGCGCTCGCCCGGGGACTGCTCACCGAGGACGACGTCGACGAGGCCGCCGGGCACGCGCTCAGCATCCGGTTCCGCCTCGGCGAGTTCGACCCGGACGGCGGCCCGTACGCGAAGATCGGCCCGGACGTGATCGACGCGCCGGCGCACCGCAAGCTGGCCCGGGAGACCGCCGCCAAGGCGATGGTCCTGCTCAAGAACCAGGGCCGGGCGCTGCCGCTGCCGACCGGGAAGAAGGTCGCGGTGGTCGGCCCGCTCGGCGACACCCTCTACACCGACTGGTACGGCGGCAAGCTCCCGTACGAGGTGACCACCGCCGACGGCATCCGCGAGCGCGCCTCCGCCGTCACCACCAGCGAGGCGTCCGACCGGATCGCGCTCAAGGACGTGGCCACCGGCCGCTACGTGACCTCCACCGGGACCACGGACGCCACCCCGGTCACCGCCACCGCCACCAGCGCGGGCCCGGACGCGCAGTTCGACGCCGTGGACTGGGGACAGGGTGTGCAGACGCTGCGCAACGTCGGCGCCGGCAAGTACCTCGGCTACAACGGCGGCCGGTTCTCCACCCGCGACGACCAGCCCAACGGCTGGTACGTCCAGCAGCAGTTCAAGCTCGAGGAGCAGCCGGACGGCACCTACGTGCTGCACTACGCCGGGTACGAGACCACGGAGAGCTGGTTCGGCGCCAACACGTACGTGACGGTCGGGGCGGACGGCGCGCTGACCCTCGGCTCCGCCACCGCCGCGGGCGCCGCCCACTTCACCAAGGAGGTGCTGCGCAGCGGCATCGACGAGGCGGTCGCCGCCGCGAAGGGTGCCGACGCCGCGGTGGTCGTGGTCGGCAGCATGCCGTTCATCAACGGGCGCGAGGCCCACGACCGCACCACCATGGCGCTCGCCGAGGGCCAGCACGAGCTGATCAGGGCGGTGCTGAAGGCCAACCCGAACACCGTCGTCGTGCTGCAGACCAGCTACCCGGACACGATCACCTGGGAGCAGGAGCACGTGCCCGCGATCGTCTGGACCACCCACGCCGGCGCCGAGACCGGCCACGCGGTCGCCGACGTGCTGTTCGGCTCCGCCAACCCGGCCGGGCGCCTGACCCAGACCTGGTACCGCTCCGACGACCAGCTCCCGGCGGACCTCAACCAGTACGACATCATCGCGACGGACCAGACGTACCTCTACAGCCGCGAGAAGCCGCTGTACGCCTTCGGGCACGGCCTGTCGTACACGTCGTTCCGCTACTCGAACCTGCGCGTGCACGGCTCGACGGTCACCGTGGACGTCACCAACACCGGCCGCCGCGCCGGGGACGAGGTCGTGCAGCTCTACACCCACCAGCGCGCCTCGCGCGACAAGATGCCGGTGAAGCAGCTGCGAGCGTTCCAGCGCGTCGGGCTCGCGCCGGGCCAGACCCGTACGGTGAAACTGGCCTTCAAGACCTCCGACCTGGCGCACTGGGACGTCACCCGGGGCCGGTGGGTCGTCGAGACCGCCACCCACGACGTGCTTGTCGGCTCGTCGTCGGCCGACATCCGGGCGCGCGGCGCCCTGCGGGTCCACGGCGAGACGATCCCGGACCGCGACCTGACCCGCACCACCCGGGCGGAGGCTTTCGACGGCTACGCCGGGGTGCGCCTGGTCGACGAGTCCAAGGCCCGCGGCACGGCGGTCGGCGCCACCGGGCCCGGCCAGTGGATCTCCTTCGAGGACGCCCGCATCGGCCGGACGTTCACCGCCCGGGTCGCCAGGGAGAGCGCCGGCAGCGCGACGATCCAGATCCGCCAGGGCTCGCCCACCGGCCGGCTGCTCGGCACGGCGACCGTCGCGAGCACCGGCAGCCGCTACACGTACGCGACCACGACGGCGGCCCTGCCCCGGGTGACCGGAAGCTCGGACATCCACCTCGTCGTCGGCGAGGGCGTGCGAATCTCCGAGTTCAGGATCCGCTGATGCGGCGGCTTCTCGCGGCGCTGCTGCTGACAGCGCTCGCGGTGACCGGGCTCAGCGTGCCGGCGCAGGCCGCTGAGCCCCGGGTCACGTATGACAAGTACTCGATCATGGTGGACGGGGAGCGGGTGCTGCTGCGGGGCGCCGAGTTCCACTACTTCCGGCTGCCCAGCCCGGACCTGTGGCGCGACATCCTAAAAGTTCAAGGCGGCCGGGTTCAACACGGTCTCGCTCTACTTCGACTGGGCGTACCACTCGCCGAAGCGCGGCGTGTACGACTTCACCGGCGTCCGCGACGTCGACCGGCTGCTGCGCCTGGCCGAGGAGGTCGGGCTGTACGTGGTGGCCCGGCCGGGGCCGTACATCAACGCCGAGACGACCGGTGGTGGCCTCCCGGCCTGGCTCAAGCGGGTGCCGGGCCGGGCCCGCAGCAGCGCGCCCGGCTACACCGCGGCCTACCGCGAGTGGCTGGACCGGATCAACCCGATCATCGCCCGGCACCAGGTGACCCGGGGCGGGCGGGTGCTGCTCTACAACGTCGAGAACGAGTACCAGGCCAACACCGACGCGCAGTACATGCAGGACCTGCAGGACCGGGCGCGGGCCGACGGCATCACCGTGCCGATCACCACGAACGTCTGCTGCGACGCGGCGTCGTGGGCGTCCACGTGGGGCTCCGGGCTGGGTGCGGTGCAGATCCCGGGGGTCGACGACTACCCGCAGTCCTTCGAGTGCCAGAACGCCGACACGGTCTGGGGGCCGTGGGGTGAGGGCGTCACCGAGCGGATCCGCGCCGACGCCCCCGGGTACGCCGCCGAGTACCAGGCCGGGGCGATCGACCTCAACAACGCCGGCTACGACAAGTGCCGGGAGCTCACCGGGCCGGCGTACATGAAGTTCTTCCAGAAGAACAACTTCGTGGTGAGCGGGTCGACAGCGCTGAGCTACTACATGGGCTTCGGCGGCACGAACTGGGGCTGGCTCGCCCAGCCCAACGATGTCTACACCTCCTACGACTACGGCGCGGCGATCACCGAGGCGCGGCAGCTCACCACGAAGTACGACGAGTTCAAGCGGCAGAACTACATGCTCGGCGCGGTCAAGCCCTTGACCCGCACGGACGCAGCGCCCGGCCCCGCCTCCAGCAACCCGGCGCTGACCACCGCGGCCCGCGTCAACCCCGGCACGGGTACGCAGGTCGTGCTGCTGCGCCACACCGACCGGGCCGCCACCACGGACGACGCGGCCACGCTGGACTGGTCCACCCCGGACGGGCGGTACGCGGTGCCCGTACGCCTCATCGGCCGCGACGCGAAGCTCCTGATCGCCGGATACGACCTGGGCGGGCAGCGGCTGGCCTGGTCCACGTCGGAGATCCTGACCCACGAGGCGATCGGCGGCCGGGACGTGGCCGTGCTGTACGGCACCGAGGGCACCCGCGGCGCGACCATGCTGCGCTACCCGTCCCGCCCCCGCGTCACCGTGCTCGACGGTCAGGTGTCGGCCTCGTACGACGGCGGCGGCCTGCGGCTCGACTACGCGCACCGCGGCCTCGCCCGGGTGCTGGTCAGCGGCGGCGGGCGCCGGCCGATGCTGCTGATGCTCGGCACCGACGCCACGGCCGCCACGTTCTGGCGCGCCGACACCGCCACCGGCCCGGTGCTGGTCCGCGGCGCCGGCCTCGTCCGCTCCGCCGACGTCCGCGGCGGCGCCCTCGCCCTGCGCGCCGACACCTCGCGCCGCAGCGACATCGAGGTGTTCGGCCCGGCCCGGCGGCTGACGGTCAACGGCCTGCCGGTCGCGGTGCGCGCCACCTCCAGCGGCTCGTGGCGCGGCACGCTGCCCGGCCCGCGCGAGGTCGCCCTGCCCGCGCTGACCGGCTGGCGCAGCCACGCCGAGGCGCCGGAGGCCCGTCCCGGCTTCGACGACTCGGCCTGGCGGGTCGCCGACGCCGGGCTGGCCTCGGACGACTACGGCTTCCACAGCGGCAGCGTCTGGTACCGCGGGCGGTTCACCGCCACCGGCGCCGAGACCTCGGTGGAGCTCAACGCGATCACCGGCCGGCGCGGCAACTACCTCGTCTGGCTCAACGGGCGCTACCTCGGCTCCGCGGCCGGCGGCACCCAGGCCGATTCCGAGGCGCCGCAGAACCCGGACCCGGGGCCGGGCAGCTTCGCCGTGCCCGCCGGGCTCCTGAAGCCGGGGCAGCCGGCGGTCGTCTCCGTCGTCGTGCAGAACATGGGCAACAACGACAACTGGACCGCCGACGACAACCGCTTCCGGCAGCCGCGCGGCCTGGTCCGGGCCGCGCTGGCCGGCAGCGACGCGCCGATCACCTGGCGGATCCAGGGCGCGCGCGGCGGCGAGGACCTGCCCGATCCGGTGCGGGGACCGCTGAACACCGGCGGACTGTACGGCGAGCGCCACGGCTGGACGCTGCCCGGCCACCCGGACCGGGCCTGGCCGCGCGCCGGTTCGTCGGTCCCGGTGGGCGTGACGTGGCTGCGCACCTCGTTCCGGCTGGATCTGCCGGAGCGGCAGGACACCTCGGTCGCCCTGCGCTTCGCGGAGCCGCCGCCGCCCGGGCAGCGCGTCACGCTGTTCCTCAACGGCTGGAACCTCGGCCAGTACGGCGCCGCCATCGGCCCGCAGACCGAGTTCGTCCTGCCCGCCGGGCTGCTGCGCGAGGGCGGCAACACGCTGGCGCTCAGCGTCATCGCCGAGCGGGCGTCGCCGGTCGTGCCCGCCCGGCTGGTGATCGCGGGCACTCAGCGCGGTGGAGTGGAGGTTCGCCCGGTCCCGGGTCGTTAGGATGCGGCAGACGACCAGTGGGGGAGGGGCGATGCCGACGATCAGCGATGTCGCCCGCGCGGCCGGCGTGTCGATGAGCACGGTGTCGTACGTGCTCAGCGGCCGCCGCCCGATCTCCGCCGAGACCAGCGCCCGGGTCAAGGCCGCCATCGCCGAGCTGGGCTACCACCCGCACGCCGGCGCCCGCGCCCTGGCCAGCAGCCGCACCAACGTGCTGGCCCTGGTGGTGCCGCTGCGGGTGGACGTCAGCGTGCCGGTCATCATGCAGTTCGTGACCGCGGTGGTGACGGCGGCGCGCACGTACAACCACGACGTGCTGCTGCTGACCAAGGACGAGGGCACCGCCGGCCTGGAGCGGGTCGCCGGCGCCACCATGGTCGACGCGCTGATCGTCATGGACGTCGAGCGCGACGACGTGCGCATCCCGGCGCTGGGCCGGCTCAAGCAGCCCTCGGTGCTGATCGGGCTCCCCGACGACACCGCCGGGATCGCCTGTGTCGACCTCGACTTCGCCGCCACCGCCCACGAGTGCCTGGCCCACCTCGCCGGGCACGGCCACCGCCGCATCGCGCTGGTCGGCCCGTCCCCGGCGGTCTACGAGCGCGGCACCACGTACGCGGGTCGTTTCCTGACCGGCTTCACCGAGGCGTCCGAGCGGCTGGGCCTGCAGACGGTGGCCCACTCGTGCGAGCCGGGCGCAGCGGGCGTGCGGGAGGCCCTGGCGGAGATCGAGGACGAGCTTCCCGGGGTCACGGCGCTGGTGGTGCACAACGAGGAAGCGCTCGTGCCGCTGCTGGAGGAGCTGCGCGCCCGCGGCCGGCGGGTCCCCGACGACCTGTCGATCGTCGCGGTGTGCCCGCGCGACGTGGCGACCGGCCTGCCGGTGCGCCTGACGTCGGCCGACATCCCGGCGCACGACGTCGGCACCCTCGCGGTCGAGATAGCCATGAACCTGCTCGACGGCCGCCGCACCGAAGGCATCCGCCTGTTGCCGCCGACCATCGTCGAACGCGACAGCTGCGCCCCGCCCCGCCCCTGAGCGATCCGGGCGGCGCGGCTGAGCGGACGTCCGGGACAGGGGTCGATCAGTCTCCAGTCGCCTTCGGAGATGACGTCGACGGCGCCGTCGACCACCTTGACGGCGGTCCTGTCGCCGATGGCGTACGTCGGGACGGGGATGCCGGACGCCCACGACGGCAGCAGGCCGGCCAGGCCCGACCGGCGCATCCAGGAGGGCAGGTACAGCACGTCGCCGCCCCAGACGAAGAGGGCATCGGCCTGCCGGGCCGCCGGGACCCAGTTCTCTGGTCGAATGGTCGGCAGCAGGTCGACGAGCGCGGCGGAGATGCTCGGGTTGCAGATGCCCGACGACGTGAGAAGGAACGTCATGACATCCGCTCTCCTGGAGCCGCCGCCCCGGCTCGCTCACCGGAGCGACACATCGCCGCATCGTCCGCCGGCGGTCGTCCGACCGTCAACGACCCCCGAGGCCGGCGACGTGACCGGCGAGTTCGACGGCCGGCTCTCGGCCGGCTGGCCGGCCGCTGTCGTCGTTCCGCAGAGCCATACCGCAGGAGCGCACCGGATCTCGCGCTGAGAAATGTTCTCGTCACACCGTTGACATCCGGGGGAGCGGAAACCTAGCGTCCCTCCCAAGCCCCCGTCGAAGCGCTTCGACTACCCGATTGTCGAAGCGCTTCGACGGACCCCCGGACGCCACCCCCTGGGAGGGACGGCACATGACCAGACCACGATTCGGCCTCGCCGCGGGAGCCGTGCTGCTCGCGGCGTCCCTCGGCCTCACCGCTTGCAGCGACTCCGGCTCCGGCTCCGACGACGGCGCGGACGCGAAGACCCTGACCCTCTGGCACTACGAGGGCCCGAACAGCGCCATGGGCGTCGCCTGGAACAAGGCCATCGAGCTGTTCAAGGCGAGCCACCCCGGCGTCGAGGTGAAGTTCGAGGAGAAGAGCTTCGAGCAGATCCAGCAGAACGCCGGGATGATCCTCAACTCCGACAGCGCCCCGGACATCCTCGAGTACAACAAGGGCAACGCCACCTCGGGCCTGCTGTCGAAGCAGGGCCTGCTGACCGACCTGAGCGACCAGGTCACCGAGCGCGGCTGGGACAAGCTGCTCAGCCCGAGCCTGCAGACCACCGCGAAGTACGACGCCGAGGGCATCATGGGCAGCGGCAAATGGTACGGCGTGCCGAACTACGGCGAGTACGTGATGGTCTACTACAACAAGGACCTGTTCGCGAAGCACAAGGTCGCCGTGCCGACCACGCTCGACGAGTTCACGGCCGCGATGGACACCTTCGTCAAGGCCGGCGTCACCCCGCTGTCGGTCGGCGGCGCCGAGTACCCCGCGCAGCAGATCTTCTACGAGCTCGCGCTCTCCAAGGCCAACCGCGCCTTCGTGGACAGCTATCAGCTCTACAAGGGCAAGGTCGACTTCAACGGCCTGGAGCTCACGTACGGCGCACAGACCTTCGCCGACTGGGTGTCCAAGGGCTACATCGCCAAGAACTCCGCCGGCATCAAGGCCGAGGACATGGGCGTCGCCTTCACCCAGGGCAAGTTCCCCATCCTGATCTCCGGCAGCTGGTGGTACGGCCGGTTCAACGAGGAGATCAAGAACTTCGACTGGGGCACGTTCCTGTTCCCCGGCAACACTTTGCACCCCGGCTCCAGCGGCAACCTCTGGGTGGTGCCGACCAAGAGCAAGGCCAAGGCGCTCGCGTACGACTTCATCGACATCACCATGAAGCCCGAGGTGCAGGACCTGCTCGGCAACAACGGCGGCGTGCCGGTCGCGGCGGACGTCTCGAAGATCACCGACCCGAAGAACAAGGAGCTGATCGACAACTTCACGAAGGTGTCGGCGGCCGACGGGCTCGCGTTCTACCCGGACTGGCCGGCGCCCGGCTACTACGACGTGCTCGTCGGCGGGGTGCAGGGGCTGATCAACGGCTCCAAGACGCCGCAGCAGATGCTCGACGAGATCGCGAAGCCGTACAACGACAACCTCGCCGATCTGGGCAAGTGAGCGCGCGCGGGGGAGGCCGGGGCTCCGGCTACGGGCTGTTCCTGATCCCGGGGGTGCTGGCCTCCCTCGCGGTCATCGTGGTGCCGCTGGTCATGACCGTCGGCATCAGCTTCACCCGGTGGACCGGCATCGGCACGCCGGAGTGGATCGGGCTGGACAACTACACCCGGCTGATCGGCGACGCGAACTTCTGGGCGTCGTTCGGCCACATCCTGCTGCTGATCGTGGCCATGGCGGTGGTGCCGACGCTGCTCGGGCTCGTGCTGGCAGCGGTGCTGTTCGACTACATCGCCAAGGTCTTCGGCAACCGGTGGGCGAGCGTGTTCCGGTCCGGCTTCTACCTGCCGCAGGTGCTGCCCGTCGCGGTCACCGGCATCGTCTGGGGCTGGATCCTGCACCCCAGCTACGGCGCGCTCAACCGGATCCTGGACTCGATCG
>Ga0190269_10001550_pt1 | contig 10947 bp, 8 predicted proteins | sample Popmic249IS_FD_133749 | JGI IMG/M metagenome (GOLD analysis project Ga0190269, IMG submission 133749) | Populus adjacent soil microbial communities from riparian zone of Blue River, Arizona, USA - 249 IS | ecosystem: Environmental > Terrestrial > Soil > Riparian zone | place: USA: Arizona... | reverse complement strand
GAGGCCCGCCGCGCGGCCCTTGAGGAGGACCGGGCGCGGCTCGAGGCCGAGCGCGCGGCGCTGGCGTTGCAGGCGGAGCGCGAGCGAGCCGAACGGGAGCGGGCCGAGCTGGCCCGCCTGGAGGCGGAGCGCCGGGCCGAGGAGGAGGCAATGCGGCGCGCAGAGGAAGAGGCGACCCGGCGTGCGGAGGAGGCCCGCCGCGCGGCCCTTGAGGAGGACCGGGCGCGGCTCGAGGCCGAGCGCGCGGCGCTCGAGGCCGAGCGCGAGGCCCTTCTGGCGGCCCAGCGGGAGCGCGAGGAGAAGGAGGCCGCCGAGCGGGAGGCCGCGGCCGAGGCACGCCGGGCCGCCCGGCGCGAGGCGGCCCGTCGCGCTCGCGAGGCCAAGCAGGAGGCGGCCCGCGTGGAGGCCGCGGCGGCTGCTGCTGCCGCGCCGGTGGCGAAGAAGGCCACCGCCAAGAAGGCGCCCGTGAAGAAGGCCACGGCGACCGCGGCAGCGGAGCCGGCGGCCGCCGCCGAGGACGACGCGACCACCCGCCGGGTGGCGCAGCCGGCGCAGCCGCCGGTGCCCCGGGCGCAGCGCCAGCCCGCGGCGGAGCCGGAGGCCCAGCCCGAAGCCGCCCAGCCCGAGCCCGAGCCCGAGCAGCTCCCGGTCGTACCCGCCCTGCTCGACGACGCCGACGACCCCCACGCCCACGGCGAGCCCGCTGCGACGCCCGCACCCGAGCTGCCCGCCCCGCGCGCGGGTGGCGGGCTGGGCCTGCTGCGCGTGCTCACCGTGCTGCTGCTGGCGGCGGCCGTCGGGATGGGTGCGGCGGCCGGCGTCCTCGCCGGTACGCCGACGTGGGAGAGCTCCGCAGCCGTGCGGCTGACCGCCAGCCCCGGCGGTACGCCGGTGAGCGGGCTCGAGGGCTACCGCGACCAGGTCGCCGGCCTGACCACGGAGGTGCGCGGCCTCGCCGGCGTGCCCGAGGAAGACGTGCGGGAGGAGCTGACCGCGACCGTGGTCGGCGACGACCAGCTGCGGGTGACCGTGGCGGCGGCCCACGCGGACCAGGCCGAGCTGCTCGCCGCTCTCGGCGCGGAGCGGCTGGCCGTCCACATCCGGCGCCAGGAGGAGTCCGTGCCGCTGGCCGCAGACCGGCTGGGCGTGACCGTCTCCTCGTCGGCCGCGCGGGCCGACCGGACCGAGCCCTCGACGGCGCTCGCTGCCGGCGCCGGCGGCCTGACCGCGGCCGGTGTGCTCCTGCTCGGGCTGCTCGTGGTGCTCCGCCCGAAGAAGTCCGAGGGTTGAGCGCGAGGTCCGTCGCGCCGCCCCGTTGTGCTCGATGAAGAAGGCCCGCGGCCTCCCTGCTGGGTGGGAGCGCCGCGGGCCTTCTGACCTTCGGCCCCTGTACCCCTCGCGGCGATCATGAGAGCGTCGGGTCATGAGCCCGAGACTGGTCTTCGGTGACGACGGGTCCACCCACGCCGACGTCGTCTGGTCCTGGATCGAGAGCCACCCGTGGCCCGGGTGGCGGGTGTCGGTGGTGACCGCCGTACCGCCCGAAGGGCCTCCTGTCGGACCGGAGCGGGCTGCCCTGCGGCCGTGGACCCCGCCGTCGCCCCGGGTGCCGTTCGCTGCCGACGTGGAGGTCGAGCACCTCATGGCGGAGGCCGACCCGCGGCTGGTGCTCGACTCGTGCCACGACGCCGCGCTGGTCGCGGTCGGGCCGCGCGGGCGGGGTGCGTTGAAGCACCTGCACCTGGGCAGCACCACCGAGTGGCTGCTCTCGTCGCACCGGCCGCTGACGCCGGTGGTCGTGGTGCGCTCTCCGAAGCAGGTGCAGCGGGTGCTGCTCTGCGTCGACGGATCGGTCCACGCGCAGCAGGCGGCGGCCACGCTGGCCGGGTTGCCGCTCGCGGCCGGCTGCGACGTGACGGTCCTGGGTGTGAGCGGAGGCGGGGTCGACACCGGGCCGGCGGTCGCCGAGGCCGCGGCGACGCTGGAGCAGGCGGGCGCCCGGGTGGAGCAGCGGCTGCGCGACGCCCTCACGCAGACGGCAGCGTTCGACGTCCGGTCCGTGATCCACGAGGAGATCGACGAGCTGGAGCCAGACCTGGTGGTGCTGGGCACCCGGGGCCGCGGTGGCCTGAAGCGGTTGCTGCTGGGCTCCGTCGCGAGCTCGGTGGTCCGGCACGCGCCGTGCTCCGTGCTCGTCGTGCACCAGGAGGAGCCCGGCTCCTGACGACCGCGTGGACGGGAGGACACCCATGACGGCCACGGCCGCCGGCCGGTCGACGGGCCACCACGGCCTCACCGCCCATGAGGTGGTGCTGCTGCTCGAGACCCACGTGGAGCAGGGGCTGTCCGACCAGGAGGTGGTCGAGCGGCGGTCCCGGTTCGGGCCGAACTCGCTGCCCGCGGCCGAGGGCTCGAGCCTGCTGGTCCGGATCGGCCGGCAGCTGCACCACCCGCTGATCTACGTGCTGCTCGCCGCCGGGGCGATCACCGCGGCGCTGGGTGAGCACGTCGACTCGGTGGTCATCCTCGGCGTGGTCGCGGTGAACGCCGTGGTGGGCCTGGTGCAGGAGTCGAAGGCCGAGGCGGCGCTGGAGGGGCTGCGGTCGCTGGTCCGGACCGAGGCCAGGGTGGTGCGGGCCGGGCAGCGGCGTACCGTGCCGTCGGACGAGCTGGTGCCCGGCGACCTGGTGCTGCTCGAGGCGGGCGACAAGGTGCCGGCCGACCTGCGGCTGCTGCGCTCGGTCGAGCTGCAGGTGAACGAGTCGGCGCTGACCGGCGAGGCGCTGCCGGTGGTCAAGGACGAGGTGGTGCTGCCGCCGTCCGTCCCGGTGGCGGACCGCCGCAACATGGCCTACTCCGGCACCCTCGTCACCACCGGTACCGGTGCGGGCGTGGTGGTCGCCATCGGCTCCGAGACCGAGCTCGGGGAGATCCACCGGCTCGTCGGTGCGGCCGAGACGCTGGCCACGCCGCTGACCGAGAAGCTCGCCGGCTTCAGCAAGCTGCTCACCGCCGGCATCCTGGTCCTGGCGGGCGTCACGTTCGCGGTCGGGCTGGCCCGCGGGCAGGACAGCGTGGAGACCTTCACCGCCGCGATCGCCCTGGCGGTCGGTGCCATCCCGGAAGGGCTCCCGGCGGCGGTGACGATCACGCTGGCTATCGGGGTCGCCCGGATGGCGAGGCGGCGCGCGGTGATCCGACGGCTCCCCGCCGTCGAGACCCTGGGCAGCACCACGGTCATCTGCACCGACAAGACCGGCACCCTGACCGAGAACCAGATGACGGTCCGCGAGGTGCGGACGCCGGGGACCCGGGTGGTCGTGACCGGGTCCGGCTACGAGCCGGTGGGCGAGCTGCGGCCGGTTGAGCTGGCCGAGCTGGCCTCGGTGCGGTGGACGATCCTGGCCGCGGCCGCCTGCAACGACGCGGCGCTGTCGGAGCGCGACGGCCGGTGGGACGTGGTCGGCGACCCGACCGAGGGCGCGCTGCTGGTGGTGGCCGCCAAGGCCGGCCTCCACGTCGACCTGCCGCGCCTGGCCACGCTTCCCTTCAGCTCGGCCAGGCAGCACATGGCGACGCTGCACGAGGTCCCGCCCGGAGGCTGGGGGGCTTTCGTCGGTGAGTCCCGCCCCGACACGCCGACGAAACCCGCCAAGGTCCTGCTGGTGAAGGGGGCCGCCGAGCGGGTCCTGGACCTGTGCGGTACGGCGATGCGGCCCGACGGCGGCCTCGCCCCCCTGGACCGCGAGGAGGTGCTGCGCGAGGTCGAGCACCTGGCCGCCGACGGCCTCCGGGTCCTGGCGACGGCGGTCCGCCTCGACGCGCCGCTCGACCGGCTCGAGGGCGACCTCGAGCCGGGCACGATGGCCTTCACCGGGCTCCTGGCGATGCAGGACCCGCCGCGCCCGGCCGCCGCCGCGGCCGTCGCGGCCTGCCGGGTCGCGGGCATCGCGGTGAAGATGATCACCGGCGACCACGTCGTCACCGCGACTGCCATCGCCCGGCAGGTCGGCCTTCTGGACGGGGACCACCCCGGTGCGGTGCTGACCGGTCCCGACCTCGCCGGCCTGACCGGCGACGAGCTCGCCGACGCGGTCGAGCGAGCCGTGGTCCTCGCCCGGGTCTCCCCCGAGCAGAAGCTGCGGCTGGTCGAGGCGCTGCAGTCGCGCGGCCACGTGGTCGCGATGACCGGGGACGGCGTCAACGACGCCCCCGCGCTGCGCCAGGCCGGCATCGGCGTCGCCATGGGCCGCAGCGGGACCGAGGTCGCCAAGGACGCTGCCGACATGGTCCTCACCGACGACGACTTCGCCACCATCGAGGCGGCGGTCGAGGAAGGTCGCGGGGTCTTCGACAACCTGACGAAGTTCATCACCTGGACGCTGCCGACCAACATCGGCGAGGGCCTGGTCATCATGGCGGCGATCTTCGCCGGGTCGGCGCTGCCGATCCTGCCGACGCAGATCCTCTGGATCAACATGACGACCGCGGTCGCCCTGGGGCTGATGCTCGCCTTCGAGCCCAAGGAGGAGGGCATCATGCTGCGCGCCCCGCGCGACCCGGGGCAGCCGCTGCTCACCCGGGCGCTCATGGAGCGGATCCTGCTGGTCTCGTTGCTGCTCGTCGGGGGCTCGTGGTGGGTCTTCCACGCGGAGCTCGACCGAGGGGCCGGCCTCGAGGAGGCGCGCACCGCGGCCCTGAACCTGTTCGTCCTCGTCGAGGCGTTCTACCTCTTCAGCTGCCGCTCGCTGACCCGCTCGGTCTGGCGGATCGGGTGGTTCTCGAACCGCTGGGTCGTCGGCGGCGTGACGGTCCAGGCGCTGGGGCAGCTGGCGATCACCTACCTGCCGCCGATGAACTCGCTCTTCGACACCGCGCCCATCGGGGTCGAGGTGTGGCTGCGCATCCTGGCGGTCGCCCTGCTGGCGGCGGTCGTCGTCGCGGCCGACAAGCGGCTGCGGCGGCGTACCGGTCAGGAGGCGATGACGGCCTCGTAGGCGGACCGGCCGCCCCCGACCGGCACGAGGAACAGCGGCTGGGACAGCGAGCGGTTGCGCACCACGTAGGTCCCCTGCTCAGGGCCGCCCGACAGCGCGAACAGCAGCCGGAACCGGTGCGGGTCGCCGGCCGGGCTGTGCGGCAGGTCGTCGAGCGAGCGCAGCACGGCCTGGTGGCTGCGGTCGGCGGAGACCGTGAACGAGGTGCCGACGTAGGGCGCGAACAGGCTGCGGCTCAACCGCGCCGACCGCGGCGCGGCGAGCACCTGCTGCGGCAGCGCCAGCGGCCCGGCGGCCACCGCCGCCACCAGCCCGAGCTGGAACAGCTCCCTGCGTGACGTCACGACCATGGTCCCTCGCCCCCCGTGCCGGATGATGCGCCGCGACGCGCGGCGTAGCATCCGCGCTCGTGGACGCCCTGTCGTCGCTCACCGCAGCGACCTTCCGCGACCGCGTCGGCGATCGCTTCGCGACTGGGCCCGACGGGCCCCAGCTCGAGCTCGCCGAGGTCGTCGAGCACCCGCAGCACGCGGTGCCGGGCAGCGGCCGCACGCCCTTCGTGCTGCTCTTCCGCGGACCTGGTGACCGCCCGCTCGCCCAGGGCACGCAGCCGCTGCGGCACGCCGAGCTCGGTGACCTCGCGCTGTTCCTCGTCCCGGTCGGGAGCGGCCCCGACGGGATGCGCTACGAGGCGGTCTTCAGCTAGCACCGGGGCCCCGCTGCATCCGGTCGTGCACCGGACCGGCGGCCACGACGCGGAAGCCGAGCCGCTCGTAGAGCAGCCGGGCCGGGTTGCCCCGCTCCACCTGCAGCGTCACCGGGAGCTCACCCGCCTCGGCGAGCAGCTCGGCCAGCAGCTGCCCGCCGATCCCCCGACCCCGGTACGCCGGGAGCAGCGCGACGTCGACGAGGTGGACCCCGTCGGGCCCCGGGTCCACGACCAGCCGGCCGGCGGGCACGCCGTCCACCGTGATGACCTCGGACCGGGCGTCGGGGTGCTCCCGCTGCTGGTGCGCCTGCTGGGCCTGCAGCTGCATCGACACGAACGCCTCCTTCGCGGCGTCGTCCCAGGGCATCAGCGCCAGCTCCAGCGACCGGGTGCTGCGGAAGAGCTCGCGCAGCAGCGGCTCGTCGGCCGCCGTGGCGGGCCGCCGCTGGACGTGCGTGCGCAGGCTCGTCATGACCGCGGCGGGAAGATGCCCTGCAGCGCGATGCAGAAGTTGAGGGTCAGGTAGGGCTGCAGGTTGTTGTGCGGCAGGCTCCCCCCGGCCGGGGCCAGTGCCTGCGGTGCGAGCTGGGTGTCCGCGGTGCTCTGGTAGAGCGTGCCGCCCGTGGACGAGGCGAAGGACGCCGTGCTGCTGGGGATGTTGACGTCGGCCGGGTCCTGGGTCGCCGCCCGCAGCTGGTGGCTGTGCGCCGGCAGCTCGCTCTCCAGCAGCGTGAGGTGCTCGACGCCGCCGGTCTCGCCGAGCAGGTACGCCGACAGCCCGGGTCCCGGCTGGTTGCCCCCGACGTGCAGCGGCGCCCGGCCGCGCAGGTCGGGCAGCGCGAAGGTGGACTTCCCGTCGCCCCCGTAGGTCGTGCCCAGCAGCGAGAAGAGCGCGGTGTTCTGCGAGATCGGCAGCAGCTGGCCGTTGCACAGCGCCCAGCCGCTCGGCGGGAACGTGAACCCGAAGAGCCGGATCTCGGCGACGAACTGGTCGGTCATGGCTCTCCTAGGTCGCCGGCGGGAAGAGGCCGTAGAGCGAGAGGATGAAGCTCAGGCCCAGGTAGGGCTGCCGGTTCTCGTGGGGCTGGCTGCCTCCACGGGGCACGATCGCGGTGGCGGCCATGTTGCCGTCGGGTGCACTGCTCAGGTACGGCGTGACGCTGAACGACCGGGCCGGCAGGCTGCCTCCGGGGCTGATCTGGTTGCCCTGCACGTCCGCCGCCAGCAGGGCGTGCGAGTGGGCCGGGACCTGCTGGGTCGTGAGGGTCACCGACTCCGCCCCGGTGGCCTCGCCGAGGACGAACGTGGTGCCGGCGTTCGTGCCCTGGTGGATCGGCAGCCGGCCCCTGAGGTCGGGCAGGGCGAAGGTGGTCTCCCCGTCGCCGCCGTAGGTCGTGCCGATGAGCTGGAAGAGGGTCTCGTTCTCGGCGATGGCCAGCAGCTGGCCGTCGCAGAACGCCCACCCTGCAGGGGGGAAGTTGCCTGCGAACACGCGGATCTCGCCGACGAAGGGCTGGCTCACGGGTGCGGCTCCTAGCTCTGGGTCGGGAAGATCCCCTGCAGTGCGATGCAGAAGCTGAGGGTCAGCGACGGGGCGGTGTTCTGGTGCGGCTGGCTGCCGCCGGTGCTGGCGACCGTCTGCGGGTGCAGCGCGACGAGGTTGGACGGCGCGTGGTAGGCGTTGTTGGCGCCTCCCAGCACGCGGCCGTTGACGTTGGAGCTGCCCCCCGTGGCTGCGCTCGAGGCGGCGACCGCGTGGGTGTGCTGTGGCAGCTCGGCGACGGTGAGCGTGTGTGCGTACTCGCCCGCGCGCTCCCCCTGCGTGTGACCGGCGCCGACGTGGACCGGCACCCGGCCCCGCAGGTCCGGCAGGGCGAAGTTCGTCGTGCCGTTGCCGCCGTAGGTCGTGCCCAGCAGCGCGAACAGCGCCTGGTTCTGGTTGATGGGTAGCAGCTGGCCGTTGCAGTGCGCCCAGCCCCTGGGGGCGTAGGAGAAGGACATCAGCCTGATCTCCGCGAGGTACGGATCGCTCATCCTCGGTGCCTCCCGTCGCTGCCGCGCCCCGCCATCAGCACGCCGTCCCGACGAAGCCGCCGCCCGTGCCGGACACCGCTGCGCTGCCCGAGGGGGTGCCGCCGATCTTGCCCTGGATGAAGGTGACGACGGCGGTCGTGTCGCCTGCGCTGCCGGCGTACCCGGGCAGCCTCACCGTGGTGTCCTGCCGCTGCCGGACGCGGAAGTCCGTGCCGCCGTTGCGCCCGGAGCCGTTGATGCTGTTGGCCCCGAAGTTGACGCACGCGGTGAAGGAGTCACCCGGCGTCACGCCGTTGTTGAGATGGATCCCCTGGAACGGGCTGTCGATGGCCGCGTTCGTGCCGGGCTGGGTGACCGTGTTGCCGCTGAGGTTCGTGACAGCGAACGTGCCGCCGGCCACGACGCCCGCACCAGCCTGGAGGCCGATGCCCTGGTTGTTGTACTGGCGGACCGTGTTGTTGGTGACGGCGAAGGACATCGCGCCGTTGCCGGCCTGCTGGAGCTTGAGGCCGTCTCCCTCCAGCGAGCCGGAGTTGGCGACCCCGGAGGCGCCGATCGTGTTGCCGTCGAACGTCCCGGTGATCGAGCCGGTGCCGAGGTTCTTCACGATCAGCCAGGCGTGGCCGACCGCGTCGCGGGAGGTGTTGTTGCTGATCGTCATCGTCACCGGTCCCGCGGCACCACCCGTGAGCGAGACGCCGCCACCGCCCGTCGCGATCCCCGGGTGGTTGTTCGACAGCGTGTTGCCGGTCATCGTCAGGCTGCCGCCCCCGCTGCCGTCGGCGATGTACTGCACCAGGTCGCCGCGCGAGGAGGTGAAGGTGCTGTTGGTCAGGGTGGCGTTCACGGCGGCCGAGCCGATGCCCTCGACCTGCAGGCCGTCGTTGCCGCCGGCCGTGCTGTTGGCGCCGACGGTCAGCGCGTCGAAGGTCGCGTTGAGCGTGCCGGAGCTGTTGCTCACGTCGATGTTGCTGCCGTAGCCGCCGCTCACCGCGACCCGGGCCAGGGACGCCGTGCCGGTCAGCCCGTCGAAGCGCAGGCCGCCGTCGTAGTAGGGGCCGCCGTCGTTGGTGCCGTGGGTGCCGTTCACGACGCTGTCCGCCATCGTCAGGTTGACGACCGACGTGCCCCGGACGCCGTAGTTGGAGCTGCCGGAGAGCAGCATGCGCGTCAGGGAGACGTTGCGGGTGCTGTTGAGCACGATGCCGGTGCCCGCCGGGGTGCTGCTCGCGTCGTCGGCCCCCGTGGCGTTGGCGATGGTGCCGCCGCTGCAGCCGGCGGTGTTCGCCGCCGTGCAGGTTCCGCCGTTGCCGGTGACGGTGAGGCCGCCCGAGCTGCCGGTGTTGCTGAGGTGGATGCCCCGTGCGGCCCCGTTGCTGCTGATGCTGCGGAACGTCAGCCCGCTCGACCCGATGGTCGTGTCCGTGACGGTGAGCGCCGTGCCTGTCGTGCTGGCCAGGGTGTTCGTGCTGCCGGTCACCACGACGGTCCCGCCGCCGGTGGCGGCGAACGCCGGCGAGCTGCCCGAGCTGAGTGCCACCGAGCCCGAGAACGTGATGGTGCTGCCGGTGTTGCCGGCCAGCGCCACACCCGGTCCGGCGGTGTCGCTGATGGCCCCGGTCAGGGTCACGCTGCCCGCGGTCTTGCTCGAGACCGAGACCGTCGCCGTACCGGCGTTGGCGATCGAGCCGCCGTAGCTGAGGACGCCGGTCCCGCCGACGACCTTGAAGCCCTCGCCGCTCGAGCCCGAGAGGGCGCCCGAGCCGAGCGAGGTGCCGCTGGAGGTGATGCCGCTCAGGAGCACGTTGTTGGTGCCGCCGCTGGACGTGGTCGACAGCAGGTCACCGCTGATCGTGCCGTTGGTGAGGCTGAGCGCCTGGCCCGTGGAGCTCAGCGCGAGGTCCGCCGCACCGCCGGAGGAGAGGGCCAGCGTGCCGAACCCGCTGCCGCTCAGGGCAGGTGAGCCGCTGAGCGTGGCGCCGCGGACCGGGTTGTCCGACCCGAGGACGACGGTGCCCTGGATCGTCGGTGCCGTGGTGTTGACCGCGGGCCGGGCAATGGTCCCGGCCGGCGGGCTGAAGCCCATCGCGCTGTCGAAGCTGGCGGCCTTGGTCCCCGAGCCGAGCAGCCACTCGCTCGTGGTGAGGGTGATCCCGTCGGCGTAGGTGCCGGGCGCGACGAAGACGCGGTGGCCGGTGCCGTCGACGGCGGCCGCTGCCGCGAGGGTCTGGAAGGGTGCGCTGAGCCGGCCTGTCCCGCCCGGTGCGGCACTGCCGTCGACGAACCACACGACCGGGCCGTTGACGGTGAGGGTGATGGTCTGCGGGGCGCTGGTGGCGCCCGGGGCCGGGTCGCCGGTGTCGACGACCGTGTAGTCGAGCGTGTAGGTGCCGGTGCCGCCGGCGGGCGGGTCGAGGTCGAACGTGCCGTTGGCGTTGTCGACGTTGCTGACCGTGCAGCCGATGCACCCGGCGCCGGCCGTGATGCTCCCGACGGTGAACGTCGGCGTGTAGCCGGGGTTCTGGGCCGTGTCCGCGGTGTCGGAGGCGCCGACCAGGAGCCCGCCGAGGCTGAGCTTCATGTTGGCCTGCACCGTGAAGGCCTTGGCCGCGGCCACGGGCGCGTCGTTGACCGCGTCGACAGTGATCGTGAAGGTCTGGCTGTCGCTGGTGTCGTCGCCGCCGTTGGCAGTGCCGCCGGTGTCGGACAGCGAGACGGTCACCGTCGCGCTGCCGTGCTTGTTGGGCGCCGTCGTGAAGACGAGGGTGCCGGTCGGGGTCACTCCCGGCTGCACCGAGAAGAGCGCGTTGTTGTCGTTGCTGCTCGTGAAGCTCAGCGTCTGGGCGGACTCGTCGGCGGGGCCCTTGCTGATCGCGCTGGCCCAGTTGCTGACGCTCTGCGCGCCGGCGTCCTCGTCCACGGTCTGGTCGGCGCCCTTGGTGAAGCTCGGGGCGTCGTTCACCGCGTTGACGGTGATCGTGAAGGTCTGGCCGGCGCTGGTGTCGTCGCCGCCGTTCGCCGTACCGCCGTCGTCGGTCAGCAGCACGGTCACGGTGGCGGAGCCGTTGGCGTCAGCCGCGGGGGTGTAGGTGAGGTCCCCGCTGGTCGGGCTGACCGCCGGCGCGCTGCTGAAGAGGCCGAGGTTGTCGTTGCTCACGCTGAAGGTCAGGGCCTGGCCCGACTCGTTCGCCGGACCCTTGCTCATCG
>Ga0190269_10001549_pt1 | contig 10949 bp, 8 predicted proteins | sample Popmic249IS_FD_133749 | JGI IMG/M metagenome (GOLD analysis project Ga0190269, IMG submission 133749) | Populus adjacent soil microbial communities from riparian zone of Blue River, Arizona, USA - 249 IS | ecosystem: Environmental > Terrestrial > Soil > Riparian zone | place: USA: Arizona... | reverse complement strand
GGCGAACTACTCAGACTCCAGACGAATTCAATTCGGACCGCCCGACGCAGACATCCGAATGACACAGGCCGGAGACTTCGACGGCGATGGGTTGCTCGACTTAGTTGCGATCGAAGACGAACGAAAGACCGTCGCGCTCTATTTCGGGCAGAAGAACGGCGCATTTTCGCGCGGCGTGCGAATCGAGGACGGCGACATCGTTCCGTACAGCCTCGCAGCCCGCGACATGAATGGTGACGGCAAGCTCGACTTCGTCGTCGGTCACGTCGCCGCACCTTCGACCGTGTTCTTCAATGACGGCTCCGGGCGCAATTACACGCCGGTTCGTTTCGGCGACAGCGTCGGGGTGGCGTTTGGTTTTGCGATTGCAGACTTCAATTCGGATGGACTGCTGGATCTCGCCGTTGCTCGCTCCAATGGAATCAATGCGGTGTTCTTCGCGAGTCGATCGTAGAGGAAGGCAGCAGATCCTCACGAAGCTCGACACGTCACATGGAAGCGCTGCAAGCGGTAAACGAGCTACCGGACACTCGACATCTCAATGCGGGATTGCTCACCTCCGAGCGAGGCTGCGGGAAATGAAAAGTGTATGTCTCACGCTCGTTCCGTGACCTTCAACACACAAGCACGTTTCCAATTCACCCCGAGGCAACCTTCACAGGCCGCGCGCCGCATCGAGAACCGACGAAGATATATCGCATTGACGCAAGGCAACACGGAATGTCGTTCTGACATGGAAGTCGATCCGCGCCGCTGCTACAAAGCTCGCAACCCGCGTTCTCCTGACCACTGATCTCCAAGCGTCGCCAGGGCAGAGGGAGCTTCACATGTTGCGATTGTCGCTAAAGCAAACCGCTGGGCTTTGTCTTCTTTGCGGGTGCGTCGCTCTCCACGGTCACGCTCAAGGATCGCCGGTCGAATTCTGCCGAGCCGAAGTGTTGCGCGCCGCGCACGAACGTGGCGTGACACCCGTGCACATTGTCATCGACTTGCAGCCGGGCGAACCCGAGTCTTGGTCTCTGTCACCGAGCGGAATCACGGCCGCTGATGAGCGCGGCGCGATGTATGGCTTGTTAGAAGCCGCCGACCAAATCAGACGCGCTGGTCGAATCGAGCCTTCGTCCGGGCGCCCTGCAACGCCGCTGCGTGGCGTTCGCATCTTTCTGCACAACCAGGAGATGGACGCGGACTGGTATTACTCGCACGAACATTGGGATGCTTACTTCTCGATGCTTGCGCGCAATCGCTTCAATCGATTCAACTTGGTCTTCGCTCATCAGACGAACTATCTCGCGCCTCCCTCTCGCGTTCAAAAGATGTCAGGCCCCGACGCAAGTACGTTGTTCGAGTCGTAGCGGTGCTTTGCTTGCGCGAGTCTCTTGAAGTCGTTTGCGTAGTGCTCCTGCCATTCCGCCTTCGACAGCTTCACCGCGCTGAAGGGATAGAGCGTGGCGCCGAGTGCACGCGACTCCTCGAAAAGACGGCGATTGGCGTCGAGCATCTGCGCACTCTGTTCGGAGTTAGCTGCATAACGGATAAGGGCAAAGCCGACCAGCTTCTCTTCCGTTCGTGGAGCACGAAACAGCGGTCGATCGAAACGTGAGCCGCGCCACGCGAACATCTGGATCGCGTTGAAGGTGCCAAGGTCGTTCGCTGTCAGACGCGGCAAGATTCCACTGATCCATTGAGTCGCGACCGACGCGGGTAGCAAGATCGAGAAGGCAGGTTGCGGCAACGTCGGAAACGGACCGGTGGTGAGACTGAAATTATCCAAATAAGTGAGATCGGAGCTCTGCATCGCATCAGGTATGAACTTCAGATCCGCGATGAGTGCCTCGTCGTTCACTTGCATTGGCGGTGAGTAGTACTTCGTCGCGCGCAGGACGACGGTGTGGCCGTTTGGACGCGGAACCGCAAACACGACAACACCATCGAAACGACGCTCCTCGACCAAACGGTCAGCGTCTGTCAATGCGGTCGCTACGTCGGGATAGACAAGAGAAAGAGCACGCACTCGCGCCGGGGCTGGCACCGTGCGGATGATGACTCGAGCGATCACCGCACACTGCCCTTGACCTGCGAGCACGGCATCGAACAAATCGCGGTGCACATGCCGCGAACAGAACACGATCTTGCCCTCGCCCGTCACGACCTCGATCGCTTCGACATTGTCGACCTGCGCGCCGTAGCGATGCGTCGTCGGGCTGACGCCGCCGATCGACAGCGTTCCCCCAATGCTCAAGCCGAGATAGTCCGGGACCACAGGCGGCGTCGCGCCCTTCTTCAATGTCTCCTTCAAGACGGTGCCCCACGAGCAACCTGCATCCGCGAGCACTCGCATACGGGGAAGGGTGCGTAATCTCGACAACGACTCCATTCGAATCACGATCCCGCCATCGACGAGCGACTGACCGAAAACGCAGTGGCCATGCCCGCGCGTAGCAACGCGCAGTCCACGTTCCTTCGCGAAACGAATGATCCGTGCGATATCGAACACCGAAGCGGGCTCGAGTACTGCGATGGGCCGACGCTGCACGAGGTGACCCGCGTCCTCGCTGGCGGCAGTCAACGATGCATCGTCCGTATGCAACACACCATCGAGCGGTGGCACATGATCAAGCTGTACCTTGTCCTCCGCATTCGCCTCGGTTACCCAGCTGCGCTTCAGCGGATCGAAGCCGATGACGAGCGAGCTCGCAGTGATCGCCTTCAAGATATCGCGGCGTGTGGTGTGTTTCATGGGCGCGAGCGTGAGCGCACGCACGCCGAGCCGACAGCGCAGATCGTCAGCTTACGTTGCTGTCGAAAGTTAGAGCGTTCGCGGAAGCTCAGTTCGAACTGGTGACGCGTAGGACACACCCCACACGAAGAATGGTCGATCACGAGCGCTCGACGACATCATCGACGTCGCCTCGAGGGCGGATGCGTCGCGCGGCAATTGAACTCGGAGGTGAGGTCGTAAGTGCCTGCTGTCAGCGCGCGTGTCAGTCCACCGCGCCCATTCCAGTTCTCGATGCCGTTCGGCTTAACGCATCGACAATCCACCGGCTGTAGGCCTTGGACGTCTGCGCTCGACTTCACACGTGATCGCAGACAGAGATATGCGACGCGCTACCAGCTTGCCTTTCTCAGTCCAGGTATCTCGCCTCGCATCGTTGCTTCGCGGAGTTTGGTACGCCCCAATCCGAACTTTCGATAGAACCCGCGTGGGCGCCCGGTGATTGCACAACGGTTGCGCAATCTCATCTTTGCCGAGTCGCGCGGCAATGCTTGCAACTGCGCAACTGCTGCTTCGCGCTGAGCTGCAGAACTGGTCGGCTTGCGAATGATCTCTTTTAATTGCGCGCGCTTGTTGGCATAGCGTTTCACCAACTTCGCACGCTTCACTTCACGATTCACCATCGATGTCTTAGCCATGAACTCTTCTCCAAGAAGAAACGAAACTGAAGTTGCCGGCACAACAGAACCACGCCAGTGTGGGACCTGCTCGCCCGCTTCTCTGTACGTTGTCACACATTCCGAGAGACCACCGACGACTACAGGGCGAGCCTCTCACTCAATGTTCGCTACCGAACAGATATCCCTCCTCCGCACAGACACAATCAGGTCGCTCGCACATGAGAATCGAGCAATTCTTTCCAATTGGACCGTCCACATTGCGAGCTCTTAGGTGATGCCGACCTGAGCGCGCTGAGACGACGCTGTTCGAGCCGTGCCTCCAGTGCTCATGAAGTTTCCGCGCCTTATCTGATCTCGTCCACCGCGCGCGCCGCCTCATCGATCGCCGCATGTGCATACGCGCTCATCGCCGCGTCCGAACTCGCGATGGTGACGCGACCGACGGGCGCACGTGCGATGTCCGTGATCGGCAGATCGGACTCACGATCGAACAGGCTGTTGAATCCATACGCGTACCCGTGAGCCCATCGATACACGGTTACCGCCGTCACATCGCGTTGTGGGTTGAATGACTTGCCGAGGATGCGTGTGAGCTCATCGAATGCACGTGCTTCGAATTGGGCAAAGGTCGTTGTGTGCAATGCCGCGCGTCCTGCGCGCCAAGCAGCGCGCTGATCCGCCGCGCCGTTCGGAATCGGGGAATGCACGAGGTGCAGCACGGTCGGGTCTGTCGGTCTACGAGCAAAGCGGTAGCCGCCAAGGCTCACGGGATAGTCGAGCTTGATTCGCGAATAGAAGCCCATGGCGTTCGTCACCTCGTGCACGCCGGCGTCGATCCAAGGTCGCCATTGACGCACGGCGATCTTCACGTACACGAGCGGAGCTTTTACGCCCGACGACAAAGCGGTGCGCTGTGCTTGCGGCATGTCGACGAGCACATGCGGCAACATCATGTTGTAGCCGGCATAGACCACGTGTCGCGCTCGCACGCGCTTCAACGCACCGCCGTGCACGTAACCCACATCGACGCCACCATCCCGGTTGGCGAGTGCGACAACGGTGCTGTTGAGCCGCAAGCGCGTGTTGCCGTCGTTCGCGTCGAGGCGTGCGTAGTCGAACGCCGGAGTGACGATGTCGTCCATCGAGTCGCCCGGGGCGACGCCTGGAACGAGTGAACGAACCAGCAGGCGCGCAATCGATGCATTGCCGTCGGGGAAGTATGGATGTATGGATTCTCGACTTTCGCCGCATCCATGGGGTGCACTGGCAAGCCCAAACCTTCAAAGCCTGGATATCCCGTTGCCGCCGCTTCGAGTGCAGGTAACAGATCGATGCCGATCGCGAAAAAGTCGTGCGAACGCTTCTGAAATGAGTCGGCTGCTTGCGGCGGCAAGCGCCACTGTTGCAGAAGAAAGTTTCGATAACTGATCGAGCCGAGTCGCGACATTTTCCTTTCGAGCGACTCATCGGGCCAGAAATCTCGCGGTTGCGTGTACAGCGCGAGCAAGCGCTCGCGAGCTCGTGCATCGAGCGGAAAATCATCGATGAATTCACGCGGCGACCGAGCATTGAGTCGTCCAGCGGGAATGTCAGCCGCAATCATCGGCGTCGGGTCACCGGTGACGAGTTTGTCGACACCGAATGCCTCACGTGTGAACAACAAGCCACGCGAAAGTTTCAGATCGGGATATAGCGTGCGATGAAACGCCGTGTCGAAACGCCGCAGGTCGATGGCGAGATCGTGCAGCAGACCTAGCGCTCTTTCGCTCCACAACTCGCCGGGCGATTGAATTGATTCGCTACCTCCGTAGCTCAGGAGCAATCGATCATCGACGCGCATTTCGCAACGGCGCGCATGACCCCCGAAGTCATCGTGATTGTCGAGAATGAGAATGCGACCGCGCGGATCGCGTTTGCGCGCGAAGTGCGCGGCCGCGAGGCCACTGATTCCTGCGCCGACGACCAGCAGATCGACCTCTCCATCAATCGACAGCTTCGAAATGTCGAAGCGCGCTCCATCGCGTCGCGCATGCGCAGCAACGGCTGAAGCATCAGTACTGCCGCGAAGTCCCGGAAGCGCTGGCGGATAGTCGGTTCGCGCCGATTGCGCGTACACCCGCAGTGGCAAGCTGCCGCCGAACGCGAGTGCAACACCATTCAAGAAGTCGCGGCGAGTGATCTGCACGTTCACTCCGAAGCTGCAGGTTCGTGTCCCAAGCCTAGTCGTCTCGATCTGCTGATCGCCAGCGAGCGCTGCTGCTTCGCGCTCAGTACTGGCGGGCGCCAAACCACGTTCTACCGCGCTGAGCACGCACCCACAATTGACCATGATTGATCATGGATCGTGCATTGCTCGTGAATGAGTGAACGACGAGCATGCTCGCGCCGTTCTTGCACGGCGTTCTCACTAGCTGCGATGAAAGTCACGTTGATCAATCCACCGCACACGGCGATTGGCAGTCGGATTCCCAAGGAGCATCTTCCGCCGCTTGGTTTGTTGAGCATCGGCGGCCCGCTGATCGATGCAGGATTCGCGGTCAGATTGATCGACGCGGAGTTCGGTCCGCTGCCGCTCACGGAAATCGTGCGTCAGGTGCTGCTGATCGAGACCGACGTCGTGATGATCGGGCATTCGGGGTCGAGCACGGCACATCCGACGGTCGTCGAATTGTGTCGCTTGCTCAAACTCGGAAACGCCAAGCTCACGATCGTGTACGGCGGCGTGCACCCGACCTATCACTGGGATGAAGTGCTTCAGGAGTGCGCAGACATCGACGTCGTCGTCCGTGGCGAAGGTGAAGAAACGGCACTGCGCCTCATGCACGCCTTGGCGAACGGTACCGAACTCGATCGACTGCACGGTCTCGCGTTCCGCAAAGATGGGGAGATCGTAGCGACGCTACCCGCGACGATGATTCGTGATCTCGACGCTTACCGGATCGGTTGGGAACTGATCGACTTCACTCGCTACTCCTATTGGGGCGGCAAGCGTGCGGTCGTCGTGCAGTTTGCGCGCGGCTGTCCGTATCTCTGCAGCTACTGTGGGCAGCGGGGTTTTTGGACGCAGTGGCGACATCGCGATCCGGTGAAGCTCGCCCGCGAGCTCGCTTGGCTCCATCGCGAACACGGCGTCGAGCTCATCAACTTCGCGGATGAGCTGCCGACCGGTTCGCGCAGCGCATGGAAGCAATTCCTCGAAGCACTCATCGCCGAACGCGTGCCGCTGCTCCTCGTCGGCTCAACGCGTGCAAGCGACATCGTCCGCGATCGAGACATCCTGCACTTATATAAACGGGCCGGCGTTATTCGTTTCTTGCTCGGTATCGAAAGCTATGACGAAGCAACGATTCGCAAGATCAAGAAAGGCGCGACGACGAGCGAAGATCAGCGCGCGATCCGTTTGCTACGTGCTCACGGCATCATCTCGATGGCGACGTATGTCGTCGGATTTAGTGAAGAGTCAGATCGCGATTACTGGAAGTCCTATCGACATCTGCTGCGCTACGACCCCGATCAAGTGCAGCTGCTCTATGCGACGCCGCACCGCTGGACGCCGTTTTACGCGACGGTCGAGCAACGCGAAGTCTTACAGCTCGACTTGCGACGCTGGGACTATAAGCATCAAATTCTTCGAGCACGCAACGTGCCGTCCTGGCGTGTCTTCGCGTGGTTCAAGATGATCGAAGTGCTAATGCAGGCGCGCCCGAAGGTGTTGGCGCGCCTGCTGTTTCATCGCGATCCCGAGTACAGACACGCGATGCGCTGGTACACACGCATTGGCAGACGCGTGTGGTTTCACGAAGTCTTGGAGTTTCTGTTCAAGGCGCGACCGCGAGCAAGCGGACCGACACTGCGAGAGTTCATGGGCACGACGCTCGCAAATCGTGAGTACGCGTTGGCGCGTCGTACAGAAGGCCTGAGAGCTGCGCGGCCTCGCGGCGCACGGGGGCAATAACCTGCCCGCAACTGTCAGCTCACCTTCTCGCCTCAGTGTCGCTCACTGTCGCCTGCGTCGCCCGCGAGACCTTCATCTTCGCCGGTCTCTCCTTGCCCGTTGCTCAATCCATTGCGCGAGGCACGAAGGGTGCGGTCGTTCTCCGGTACCGGATCGCCGATCTCGACATTGTCGTCACGATCGCCGATCTCGTTTTCGTCCTGTTCCTGATTCTGATTCCCCTGCCACTGACGGCCACCGTCCTGTGATTGGCCGGATCGACCTGAGTTGGACGTCTGCGTTTCAGACGGGTTACGTGGATTCGGCATAGGTCACCTCTGTGCTCGATTGCTCAAGAGCAACGCACAGCAAGCGCCGAAGTGCCGAGCGTACTGAGACTGCCGCGTAAGCCGCGATCCCTGATTTCGACTCTCCTGAACCCGTCTCAAATTCCCTTCGACCGAAAGTCACGACCATACCGGACGGCCAATGCCGCGCGGCGAGTCAAATGATCTGATGCGCGCGGTCGTGACGTTGCGTCGCTTCGTTATCTCACCGAGTCGCTCTGACTTGTGAGTACGAAGCCTCGCGACATCACATTCACATTCGCGCAGCGCCACGCGTGAGCGCACAAAGGTACGGAGACATGCAGATGAATGCGGTGACGCTGTTTAGCGATCGAGATTTTGGCGGTTGGGAAGTGCCTGTCGATGAGGGTCACACCCGGTTCACGACGAGCTTCAACGACGTGGCGTGTTCGATTCGCGTGCCACCCGGCTTTTGCGCCGTGTTGTATGAACACGCGAATGAGTTCAGCGGCTACGGCGCGTCGATCGATCTACTCGAAGATTGCGCAGATCTATCGGTCTATGGATTCACTCAAAGAGCCTCTTACGTGCACGTGTTCCGAACGGAACGCGACGGCTTCATCTGGGCGCGTGGCGCGATGCGCGATGGGCAATTCGTCAATGGTCATTGGGAACGCAAACGAGCGAACGGCGCATCGCCGAACACGAATGTTGCCGTCGTAGCGCCACCGATCGAGCCGCGCACCTCGCCCATTCCTCTGGACACCGGCAGTGTCGTCGTTCGCGATCATCGTGGTGAAGATCCCCGCGACGGTGGCGGCGTAATCATTCGCGATCATCGCAAGTCGAAGATCAAACACGTGTTCGTGCTGATGCTCGAGAACCGTTCTTTCGATCACCTGCTCGGCTTCTCCGGCATCACAGGCACAGACGCAGCAACTGGGCTACCGACCGCGATCGATGGCCTCACCGGTGCCGAATCGAACTCGTACAACGGCGTGACATACACGGTTCAGCGCGGCGCTCCCGATCGTGCAGAACACGATCCGCCTCATGGCTTCCCGGGTGTTCTCGAACAGCTCTGCGGTGATGGCGCATCGTATTCGAGCGGCGCTTATCCACCGATCAACAACTCGGGCTATGTGTCGGTGTACGCGAAGTCGCATCCTGAATTGCCGGACGGTGCGATGCGCTGCTTCGCTCCAGAACAAGTGCCTGTCATGACCGCGCTCGCGAAAGAATTCGTCGTGTGCGATCGCTGGTTCTCTTCCATGCCTGGACCGACGGAGCCGAACCGCTGGTTCGTCCACGCCGGCACTGCGGGCTTTTTCGATGAAGGGCCGACGAAACGCGAGTACGTCGAAGCATTCTCGAGTCCGTGGTCCGGTATCGCATTCTCGCGCGGCACGATCTTCGATCGACTCAGCGATGCAGGTTTGAAGTGGCGTATCTATGGCTGCGACAGCTTCCCGAACGCTGCACTGCTGAAAGGTGTGAGCCGTACGTTCGACATCGATGACTTCGATGACTTCGCATCGGATGTCGCTTCGCCAAGCTACGACGCGGCCTACACGTTCATCGAACCGAGCTACGACGCATTCTCGGAGTACGAAGGCGGCAACTCGCATCATCCGCTCGGCAGCGTGCGAGCCGGCGAGTTGCTGATCAAACGCACTTATGAAGCGCTGCGTGCATCGCCGTTGTGGAACGACAGCATGCTCATCATCACGTATGACGAGCATGGCGGCTTCTACGATCACGTTGTTCCGCCGACTGCTCGTCCAACAGGATCCACGGGCCGCAAGTTCGGATTCACGTTCGATCAGCTTGGCCCGCGGGTTCCGGCGATCATCGTGTCACCCCGCGTGCCGAAGAATCTGATCGATCATCGCACCTACGAGCACTCGACGATCCCAGCGACGCTGATCAGATTGTTCGGACTCGAGCAGCTCACGACGCGCGCCGCCTACACGTCCGACCTGAAGCCGCTTGCGACGCTCGACATTCCGCGCACGGATGCACCGATGACGTTGCCCGATCCGTTCCCCGGTTTCGCCGCGCGCGTCGTCAAGACCCCGTTCGAGCTCACGATGGCGGCTCAGCCGGAAATGCTGATCGACGATTCGACCGGCATGATCGCCGCGACGATTGCATCTGCGCTTGCACAGCATCTCGAAGTGACGCCGCCGAGTGAGCACGACGCGATCCGGGCACGTGTCGACGCACTACGCACGCGACAAGAAGGGTTGGATTACTTGAAAGAGGTGCATGCACTTGTCGTTGCAGCGCGAGCGACCGCGGGCGTCGAACCGAGCGCAACGGTTCGCGAACATGAGCCTCGAGAACGGCTGATTCGAGCGAGTCGGCTAATGCGTTGAAAATAGGTAGAGGTACTGTCGCTCGCGACCAATCGTAGCGAGCTGTGAACACCGGCCTCTTGGCCGGTGTTTTTCTATGCGCATAGAACGGCGATTGCTTTGCGCGTGTCTCGTAGTGAATGCGACTCACGCGTTCGTGCACTCACTCCGTGAGGTCGGCGGCAATGGCTCGACATTGACCTTGTTCAATCAGCCGGTATTCGAAGAGCTCAATAAACAATGTTCACTGCAACGACAGGGATGATGCTGGCGTCAGTGTTTCGTCCTGCGATCGTGTAGATCGCGCCGACGATGATCCCGACGTTTCCATTGAAGTTGTATTCGACCGCGGGCGCGGCGCTCCATGATTCGCGGGACGGAAACATCTCGCGAACAGTAACCGGCGCACCAGCAGTTTGCGTTGCGCCTGATAGCCGCGTGGACGCGTCGTGTTGATATTGCAGATCGAGTGCAACGACCCAATTGCGCGTCAGGCTGTATTCCGCTGCTGCAATGGCGACGACCGAGTCGCCCGGCTGCGCACGCCCGACGAATCCGTCGCTCGTACCGTAGACGCTCACGTCGCGCACATCTGCATCATCGGCAGCCGTGTACAGCACATTCAATCGTGTGCGCAAAACACGACCGCTCGGCATCCAGAAGAAGTGTTGGGAATACAGCCCGAGCGCGGCGGAATACGCGCCGCTCCCCATCGCATCGCTCGGCCGATCGCCGAGCGCATCGTGCTGCCCTGTCGGCAGCGTCACTTGCATCACCACAGACATCGTTGGCACGACGCCATTGAACTGAGTCAAACGATATTGGGCTTGTGCAGTCACGTCGCCGACGCGAATACCATCACTGTCGTCGCCGCTCGCCACGTCGCGGAATCCAAAACGCGGAATCAGTCCGACGCTCACTCGATCGTGCAGTCCGTAAAGAAAATACGTT
>Ga0190269_10001548_pt1 | contig 10953 bp, 15 predicted proteins | sample Popmic249IS_FD_133749 | JGI IMG/M metagenome (GOLD analysis project Ga0190269, IMG submission 133749) | Populus adjacent soil microbial communities from riparian zone of Blue River, Arizona, USA - 249 IS | ecosystem: Environmental > Terrestrial > Soil > Riparian zone | place: USA: Arizona... | reverse complement strand
TCGCTGGCCCGGATCACCTTCCAAGGATGCCGTAGCCCAGCGCAGAACGCCGCCTACTGCTGGACCTTCCCGCCCCTGCGTCGATCCCTTGCCAGGGGCCGCAGCGAGCCCTCAAAGTGCGTCACGGCGGCGAGAGCCACGACGTGACTGTTTTTGACCTTGACTCCCTGCACGGGCAGCGGGAACGACGGATCGTGAAAGGTCGCAGCCAGGCTCTGAATCCGTGTCAGCTCAGAGTCGCTCACCGACAAGGCTTGATTCGCCAGGGCGTCCTCCCCGTGCGCCCACAGGCAATCTGCGAGCACTTCCCGGGAGAACACCACGGTGGCCACGCTTCAGACCCTAGAGAAGGACGGTCGAGAACGCCGCCTGCAATCGGTGGCGTTGGCTTCTCGGATCGCGAGCTATGTGTGCTGCTTGTGGCCGTATCGCTGGCGGGCAGCTTCACCGGACGTGCCGACGATCCGGCCGATGAATGCCCAGGAGTACCCCTGGGCGCGCGCCTGGTCGACGGCGTCGCGGACGGATCGTTCGGCATCGGACCGCGACTCGACCGCGCGTCGCAGCGCTGCGAAGGCGGCCGGGTCGCGCTCGTCACCCTTTGTCGGTTCGTAGTTCTCGAATCGAGCGGCCAGCTCGTCGGCGTGGTCAAGGATCTCCTGCACTGATCGCGGCATTGACGTCACCTCAGGAACTTCTCGCGGGCTTGCATCGCGTGCACGATCACGGGTGCGGTCACGCCGTCGACGACGCCGATCTCGAAGATGATCGCGGCGTGGTTGGCGCCGATCACCATCGTGAAGCCCTCGTCGAGTTCGAACACCCGAATCGGATGCGCGTAGGCGTGCAGCATGTCGTCATCGCTGACTCCGTGTTTGCGGGCGCTGTCGGCGATGATCGGCTCTGCGCCCACAGCCTCAGGCTAGGCCCGAGACTAGCCGCTCCGCAAGTTACCTTGCTAAAGCCTTGAGATCCCTCGGCGGAGGGGTCAGCCCACGGCCATCCCGGCGAGGTAGGCGGCGACGGGGTGAGCAGTCGTCAGTGGCTGGGCAAGGGTTCGAATCCCACGCCCTCCGCTCAGTCGTCGGCCGGTCGGCGCCGGACCAGGCCGCCTGCCAGGAGCAGGCACCCGGCCAGCAGCGACCCGGCGGCCAGCTGCGTCAGTCCGATGAGCGGCGCGCCGGTCACGGGGAGCGGTCCGCCGGCGGCCGGGCCGCGGTGGGCACGTGCTGGCGCGGGTGCCACCGCGGGGCCGCCCGTCGTCGTACCGGGTGGCGTTGCCGCGCCGGGCGTGGTCGGGGCGGCGCCCGAGCCCGGCGCCTGGCCGGCCGCGGCGGGCTGCTGCTCCGGCGCGGCCACGAAGGCGGTGTCGGTGTCGGCGTCGTTGCTCGCGTCGACGTCGTTAGGCGTGTCCACCCGCGCGGTGTTGACCAGCGACGACGGTGCGTCGGCCGCGACGCGCACCACCAGGGTCACGGCCGACGTCGCCCCTGCCGCGAGCGGTGCCGTCCGGGTGCAGGTCACGGTCCGCCCGCTGATCGAGCAGGTCCAGCCGGTGCCGGTGGCCGACAGCGGTGTGGCGCCGACCGGCACGGTGTCGGTGACGGTCGTCGTACCGGTGGTGGCGGAGCCGCCGACGTTGCGCACCGTCAGGGTCCAGGTGCCGGTGCCACCGGGCGCCCACGGCGAGGTCGCGTGCGTCTTGGTGACGGACAGGTCAGGCGGCTCGAGCGCCGTCACGAGCAGCCGGTTGCCGGCGGTGTCGTAGTCGGTGTTGTAGTGGTACGACGACCCGGACTTGTCGTAGATGACACCGGTGAGCACCTGGCTGCCGGCTGCCCGCACGCGCACCGTGTAGGTCGTGGTGATGCTGCCGCCGGCCTTGCCTCCGACGAACCCCTCCGGGCCGACGCACGAGAGGTACGACGCCGAGGTCGGCACCTCGTCCCAGCCGCACGCGTCCGCGTAGACCGTGTCGTTCGTGGCCCCGCCGGGCGTGCTGTACCGGGTGTCCACGCGGAGCAGCTCGAGCAGCGACGGGTTGAGGTTGATGTGGCTCTCGAGCTGCTCGTAGCCGCCCGGGGCCGTCTCCGACACCAGCGTGTACCGGTAGGTCCCGCCGACGTACACCGTCGCGGGGCCGGTGAGCGAGTGCACCTGGTTGCGGTTCTGCGAGATCAGCCGCTCGACGTACAGCTCGCGGTTCACCGGCGTCGAGACCGTGCTGAGCCCGGTGGCCCGCGCTGTGACCCGCACCGGCCGGGTGTCGTCGTAGGCGGCCGTCACCGTGCTCACCCGCACCGCGAAGTACGCGTCCACGCACCGCCCTGGCGCGAGGCTGCCCTTGGCCAGCGAAGTCGGGCCGACCGGTACCAGGTACGACGACCCGCTGCCGAGCAGGAGCTGCGCCACCACGCCGGTCGCGGTGCTGCTCCCCGTGTTGCAGACCCGCGCCCCGACCGGGTAGAGGCTGGGCCCCGTCGTCGGGTCGTTGCTGTCGAGGCCGAGCACGTTCCAGGTCAGCGGCGTGATGCGCAGCGACGCCGCCGCCTGCGCGTCGGGCACGCCGAGCCCCAGCCCGACGAGGACGAGCGCGGCGAGAGCGGCGAGACGGGAGCGCACAGCAGCCTCCAAGGACGGGGTTCTGCTGCTCTGGTCGGCGCCCGGGATGCCCGGAATGTTGCGCCGTCAGGGTGGTTGCTGCTCCGCCTGCGACCAGGCGCTGCTCCGTTCGGGCGACCCTCAGGCCATCGCGTCCACGCGGTCGCGGACGTCGACGCTGCCTGAGGCCTCGCGGGCGCAGTGGGCGCAGCAGAAGAACTGCCCGGCCACCTCGGTGCCGTGCCCCAGGACCTTGCAGCCGCAGTGCTCGCAGATCGGCGCCATGGCGTGCACGGCGCACTCGAAGCAGTCGAAGACGTGCTTCTGCCCGGCCGCGATCACCTCGATCGCCTTGTCGTAGTCGTTCCCGCAGACCTCGCAGACAGCCATGGCGGTTCCTCCCAGGAGCTCGTCGGTCGTCCGGCTCCTACCCGAGCGTCCCACGAGCAGTCGCCCTGTCGGCTCGATCGTTTTCCCGTGCCGGGCCCGGGTACGAGGGGAGGTGAAACCACCGACGCGAGGAGTGGGTAAGGCATGACCACCATCGAGCAGTCGATCGAGGTCGACGTACCTGTCAGCACCGCCTACAACCAGTGGACCCAGTTCGAGGAGTTCCCACGGTTCATGGACGGCGTCGAGCGCGTGCAGCAGCTCGACGACAAGCACCTGCACTGGAAGACGCGGATCGCGGGTGTGGAGCGGGAGTTCGACGCCGAGATCACCGAGCAGCACCCTGACGAGCGCATCGCGTGGTGCAGCACCGACGGACCCCGGCAGGCCGGGGTGGTCACGTTCCACCGCCTCGACGAGGCGAAGACCAAGGTGATGCTCCAGATGGACTTCGAGCCCGAGGGCCTCGTCGAGCAGGCCGGCGACAAGCTCGGCGTCGTGCGGAGCCGTGTCCACGGTGACCTCGAGCGCTTCAAGGAGTTCATCGAGGAGCGCGGTGCCGAGACCGGCTCCTGGCGGGGCGACGTCCCGACGCAGGACGCCCGCGGCATGACCGGCATGCCCTGACGACACCCCCGACGACCGCGCACCACCAACCCGGAAGGAGAACCCGACATGGGTGACCTGAAGAACATGACGGATGACCTGGCAGGCAAGGCCAAGGAGGCCGCCGGCAAGGTCAGTGACGACGAGAAGCTCGAGCGCGAGGGCCGCGTGGAGCAGGGCAAGGCCGACCTGCAGCAGGCGGGCGAGAAGGTGAAGGACGCGTTCAAGCACTGACCACGGGCACGGGAGGACGGGCGGGTGCCGAGGGCACCCGCCCGTCCTGCGTCCGGGGAGGAGGAGCAGCGATGAGCCAGGACCAGCAGCGGCCCGAGCAGCAGCAGGAGCCACCGGGCACGACCGAGGCGATGGTCCCGCGTCCTCGCGACACCATGGCCGGGTACGACGGCCGCGGGCTGCTCGAGGGCAGGCGGGCGCTCGTGACGGGGGGCGACTCGGGGATCGGCCGGGCCGTCGCCGTGGCGTTCGCGAAGGAGGGGGCCGACGTCGCGGTCTCCTACCTGTGCGAGGACGACGACGCGGAGCGCACCAGGGAGCTCGTGGAGAAGGAGGGGCGTCGCTGCCTCCTTCTGCCGGGCGACCTGTCCGACGAGCAGCACGCGGAGGCCGTCATCGCGCGGACCGTCGAGGAGCTCGGGGGTCTCGACGTCCTCGTCAGCAACGCGGCGACGCAGCAGCCGCAGGAGCGGCTCGAGGACATCACGACCGAGCAGTGGCGGCGCACCTTCGCCACGAACCTCGACAGCTGCTTCTTCCTCACCCGCGCCGCGCTGCCGCACCTGCAACGCGGCTCCTCGATCGTCATCACCTCGTCGGTCACCGGGCTGCGCGGCAACAAGAGCCTCATCGACTACGCCTCCACCAAGGGCGCGCTGATCACCCTCACCTACTCGCTGGCGCAGGCGCTCATGGACCGGGGCATCCGCGTCAACTGCGTCGCGCCCGGTCCGGTGTGGACGCCGCTCATCCCGTCCACGTTCGACCCGGAGAAGGTCGCGACGTTCGGCGAGCAGGCACCGATGGGTCGGGCCGCGGATCCCGACGACATCGCGCCGTCCTACGTGTTCCTGGCGAGCGAGCGGCTCTCCGGCTTCTACACCGGCGAGGTGCTCGCCCCCGTCGGCGGCGAGACGATGCCCGGCTGAGCCCAGGCGGCTCAGGTGCCCTCGCAGACCGTCACACCTCGTCAGGGTTTGCGCACGGTTCGTGCCGGAACGCCCTGGGAAGGCTGAAGGTCATGAGCAGCGACGGAGCTCCGCGCTCCCACCCGGTCCCGACGCGCAACGTGCTGTCGCGGGTGGTGCAGCGGATCGTCGAGGGGGCGGGCTCGACGACCGCCTCGGCGCTGGCTCTGACGAGCGTGCTCGCGTGGGCAGGGGTCGGGGTCGCCGTCGGGTTCGGGAAGCACTGGCTGGACGCGCTCGTGGCCGTGACGGCCCTCATCACCTTCGCCATGGTGTTCCTCATCCAGCACACGACGGACCGCCAGCTGCGCGCCGTGCTGCTCAAGCTCGACGAGCTGGTCCGGGTGGAGCCGCACGCGGACGACGCCTTCATCGCGGCCGAGCGGCGGCCGCTCGACGAGCAGGAGGAGCTGGAGAAGACGGTGCAGGCCCCCGGGGATCCCCGGGGGCCTGCACAGCCGGGCCCGTCCTGAGCCCTCGTCCGCAAGCGCTAGGCGGCCTGCGCAGCCTGCTCGGTGAGGCCCTCGCGCAGCTGGTTCAGCGTGCGGGAGAGCAGTCGCGAGACGTGCATCTGCGAGATGCCGACCTGCTGGGCGATCTCGGTCTGCGTCATGTCCTCGAAGAAGCGCAGGTGCAGGATGCGGCGCTCGCGCTCGGGCAGCTCCTCGAGCAACGGCCGGAGGCTGACGCAGTCGTCGATGAAGTCGTAGGCCGTCTCCTCCTCGCCCAAGCCGTCCGCCAGCGGCGGCTCGTCCTGCCCCTCACCGGTGGGGAGGTCCAGCGACAGCGCCGAGTAGGCGTTGCCCGCGGCCAGGCCCTCGACCACGTCGGCCTCGTCGACGCCCAGGCGCTCGGCGAGCTCCTTGACCGTCGGGGAGCGGCCCAGCTCCTGCGCGATGACCGGCGCGTTCGTGGTCAGCAGCAGCCGCATCTCCTGCAGCATGCGCGGGACCCGCACCATCCAGCCGTGGTCGCGGAAGTAGCGCTTGATCTCGCCCGCGATCGTCGGTGTGGCGAACGTGGAGAACGCCACGCCCCGGCTGACGTCGAAGCGGTCGATCGCGTGCAGCAGCCCTACGACAGCCACCTGCTCGAGGTCCTCGAGCGGCTCGCCCCGGTTCTGGAACCGGCGCGCGAGGCTCGTGACGAGCGGCATGTTGAGCCGGACCAGCTCGTCGCGGATCCGGGTGTGGTGCGGGTGTCCGGCCGGGTACTGCCGGATCTGGTGGAACAGCGCAGCGGTGATGTCCCGCCGCGGAGCAGCTGCCGGCTGAGCAGCAGCCTCAGGAGCACCGGCCGACGTCTCGTCGGTGGCGTTGATCTCGCTTCGCACCTCTGCCTGCACGTGTGCGTGCGTCATCGTCTCACCCTCCTCTGTGACCCAGGGGTGCGCGGAAATGGGAAGAGCTACGCGCACCGATGGCGCGGGATGACCCGCTTGGGGTGTTCCATCACGCCGCCACACGCCGACGTCACGTCGGGGGGAACAACCGTCGTCTGGATGCTCGCCGACCGGGGCTGGCTTACGCGCCGTTCGGACCTACCATCCAGGGCCGTTCCTTGGCGGTCGTGCTACCTGGTAGCCCCGACGTTACCCCATCGGGCCCCCCAAAACCTAGTCCGGACGGACTATGTCTTGGATCACAGGAACAGATGGCTTTCCAGATACCTGCTCGCCTGCGACCGTGTTGCGGGGTGTCGCGGCGGGTACGCGCCGGAGGTGTGACCCCCTTCGAGGAGGCCCTGTTGATCCCGTCGCGGAGGAACGAGCAGGTGCTGTGCCACGTGCCGGCCGTCCCGCTCTACCTCGCGGTGGTCCGGTGCGCCGTGTCCGCGATGGCCACCAGGCTGGACATGAGCCTCGACGACATCGAGGACCTGCGACGCGCCGTGGACGAGGCGTGCATCGTGCTGATGCGCGACGCCATGGAGGGCACGGACCTGACCGTCCTGCTGCTGCAGCAGGACGAGGAGACGATCGTGGTCCAGGCCCGGGCGGTCACGACGCAGGAGCCGCCCATCGCCCCCGGCACGCCCTCGTGGTGGGTGCTGCGGCGGTTCGGCGACGACGTCCACACGGCCTCCGACGCCGACGGCCACGTGACCATCTCGGTCAGCAAGCGTCGTACCGCGGTCGGGGTGTAGGTCTCCTTAGCGACGGCTGCTGAGGGGGCCGGTGGCACGATGGTCGGAGCCTGCCCCTGCACCGAAGGAACCGACGTGCCCGTTCTGCGCCGTGCCGTCCCTGCCCTGCTGTCGGCCGTCCTGCTGAGCGCCTGCGGCGGCGGCGACCCGTCGACGATCGAGACGCCGGAGCCGACCGCCACGGCCTCGGCGCCGGGAGCCCCGACGGCCACCGCCAGTGCGTCCCCGACCAGCACCCTGCCTCCGGGCGTGGACCAGCTCGTCCGGGTCACCGTGCGCGGCGGCGAGGTCGTGGGCGGTGCCCAGCGGGTCAAGGTGAAGAAGGGCAGCGTCGTGCGGCTGCTCGTCACCAGCGACGTGGCCGACGAGGTGCACCTGCACACGTACGACGAGAGCGTGGACGTCGCGGCCGGCAGCACCGCGGCACTGACCTTCACGGCCGCCATCGCCGGCGTCATCGAGGTCGAGCTGGAGGAGGCCGGGCTGACCCTGGTCCGCCTCCAGATCCAGTAGTCCGTGCTCGCCCACGGCGTCGGCGCCCGAGCCGACCTCCCGCTGCCGGTCACCTTCGTGCGGGTCGGCGCGGCCGTCGCGCTGGTCGCCTCCTTCGTGGCGCTGGCGGCGCTGTGGCGCTCCGCCCGGCTGCGCGGCGACCTCGCCGGCCGCCCGGTCCCCGGCTCCGTCGCCCGGTTGGTCGACAGCCCGGTGACGACGTGGGTGCTGCGGCTGCTGGTCCTCGGGCTGTCGGTCGTGGTCCTGGTCGCGGCCCTCTTCGGCGACCCGCTGCAGCAGTTCAACGTCGCGCCCTGGGCGCTCTACATCACGTTCTGGGTCGGCCTGGTGCCGGCGAGCCTGCTGCTCGGCCCCGTCTGGGGACGGCTCAACCCGCTCCGGACCGTCTACGCCGCGGTCTCGCGGCTCACCGGGCCGGCTCCCATGGCGGACTCCCTGCCTCGCCTGGGCGTCTGGCCCGGGGCGGTGGCGCTGCTGGCCTTCGCCTGGATGGAGCTGGCGGCCCCCGAGCGCAGCGAGCCGCGCCGGGTCGGGCTCTTCCTGCTCGTCTACGCGGTCGTCCAGCTGTTCGCCGCAGTCTGGTTCGGGGCCGGCTGGTTCGCGCAGGGCGACGGGTTCGAGGTCTGGTCACGGCTGCTCGGCCGACTCGCGGTCGTCGGCCGACGGGCCGACGGCGCGCTGGTCTGGCGCAACCCGCTCGACGGGATGTCGGGTCAGCCGGCCGTACCCGGCCTGTGGGCCGTCGTGGTGGTCCTCATCGGCACGACCGGCTTCGACGGGGTGACCCGCACGACGTGGTGGCAGGACTGGCGCCACGGGCAGGAGGGCGACACCCTCGCCGCGACGCTCGGGCTCCTCGGCGCCGTCGCAGTGGTGGCAGTGCTCTACCTGGTGGGGGCGGGGATCGCCGGCCGGGTCGCCGGCAAGCCTGGTGTCCTCGACCGCTACGCGCCGTCGCTGGTGCCCATCGCCGCCGGGTACGCCGTGGCGCACTACTTCTCGCTCTTCCTCTTCGAGGGGCAGACCACCTGGTTCCTCGCCAGCGACCCGTTCGCGCGAGGCTGGGACCTGTTCGGCACGATCGACAACGCGGTGGACTTCACCGTGGTGAGCGACCGCACCATCTCCGTCGTGCAGGCGGTCGCGATCGTCGGGGCGCACCTCGTCGGCCTCGTGCTGGCCCACGACCGGGCGCTCGAGATCGACGCGGAGGAGGGCGGCCGGCCGCACGTGGCGTGGATGGCGCAGCTCCCGATGCTGCTCGTCATGGTGGCCCTGACCTGGGGCGGCCTGCTGCTCCTGCTCGGGTGACGAGCGTGCGTCGTACCGCAGGCCTGCTGGCCCTGGTCGCCCTGCTCAGCGGCTGCGGCGCGCAGTCGCTCTCGCCGGAGGAGAAGCGCGCGCGCTGCCGCGACTTCGCCACCGCGGTGGCCCGGGCCGACCTGCGCACCACGCCGTCCGAGTCCGTGGCGCGGGAGGTCGCCGACTCGCTCGACAACCGGCTGTCGCGGCTCGGCGCCCCGGCGCTGCACACGCCGGCGGTCGAGATCCACCGCGACCTGCACGCGGTCGAGGTCGCGCTGCGCGGCGGTGACACCGAGAAGGCGGACGAGGCCGCGGCCCGGGCGCGCGAGGCGGTGCAGGAGCTCGCCGCGGCCTGCGACCTGCCCGAGTCGGCGTTCCTCGGGGACTGACGACTACAGGTAGAGCTCGACCCCTGCGCTGTCCGGCGCAGCCGTCGGTGGCGGTACCTCCGGCACGGCGGAGCCGGTGACGGTCGCGACGAGCTCCTCGTGGGCCAGGCCCGCGACGGAGGCCAACGTGCTCAGCGGCTTGCCGGCGGCGAGCTGCGACCGCAGCGCCTCGACGCTGATGCCGAGCTTGTCGGCGACCTTGCCCAGGACCGGCGTGGGAAGGGTGGCGAAGGTGGTGGCGGGGCCGAGGTGGCCGCCGCCGAGGTGCTGGACGTCCATGTGCTCCTCCCGGTCGTCCGTGATCGGGCTGTCAAGGAGGTGTCGTCGTCAGCGGGCCGCAGGATCCAGCCTCGGAAGGGTGAACCACAAGGCACCCGTTTCGGGTCAGCCCAGGACGAGCCGCCCGAGCACGCCCCGGGTCTGCCCGCCGTTGGCCAGGCAGGGAGGAGAGTCGGGCGTGGGACCGCAGTCGGCGTTGAACGAGCCGTACGGCGTGCCGTCCGGCGCGAGGGCGGCGCCGATGAAGTCGTTGCCGAAGAGCTGGATCGTGAACGGCGGCGGGAACGGCAGGTGGGTGCCGCCCGGACCGGGGACGGTGCCCGCCCCGGTGATGCCGGGGCCGCCGCGCTGCCCGTCGCCGAACAGCAGCGGCGCCTTGCGGACCTGGCCGCTGAGGACCGTGGTCCGCCCGCTCCGGAGCACGGTGCGCGGGTCGGGCAGCTTGGCCACGAAGCCGTAGTAGGCCGGATCGCCGGGGCGCTGCGCGACGTAGGAGAGCGCGATCGACGTACCGCGCGAGGCGATCGCCCAGTCGGCGACGACGGGGATGCCCGGCACCGTCACGTCGACCGGCCGGGTCCAGGTGCGCCCCTCGTTCCCGGAGGCCCGGAGCAGCAGCCGGCCCTCCTGCAGCGAGACCACCACGAGCGTCCCGTCGGAGAGCACGCGCAGTGCGCTGCTGTTGAGGTCGAGGTACGGCGCTGCCGTGACCGGCACGGTCCGCGGGCCCTCGCGGCCCTGCAGGACGGGGAAGGTCAAGGCCTCGTCCGTGCTCTTGGCGAGGAACGTGTGGGGCCCGCACGAGAGCATCAGGTAGAGCGAGCCGTCGCGCGCGGGCTGCGGGTAGTGCCCGTCGATGGCGCTCAGGCTCTCGCCGTACGGGTCGCACTCCCGGTGCACCGGCGCGCTGCTGCGCAGGATCACCGAGCGGTGCGCCCAGGAGACGCCGCCGTCGAGGGACCGGTAGCAGGACCGCTGCGCGATGACCGGGCTGGTGAAGCCCACGGTGACGTTCGCGCAGTAGTAGGTCACGCGCGAGTAGCCGACCGGGCGGTCCCCACCGCGCGGCGGCGGTGCGGAGGTGAACTGCGCGTTCTCGGTGATCTGGGTGTCGCGGATGACGCTGTGCTTCCAGGTGCGCCCGTTGTCCGGGCTGACCAGGACGTGCGAGGGGCCCTCCTGGTCCGGCCCGTAGGCCGGGTGGAGCGGGATCGGCCCGTAGCTCTCGAAGAACCAGCGACCGGTCACCGGGTCGACGTAGTCGCCGTGGTCGGTCGGGTTCCAGGTGATGCCGTCGGGCTTCACCAGCCGCCAGCTGCGTCCCTGGTCGGGCGAGACCGCGAGGGCTGCCGGCGAGGCGTTCGACTGCGCCGTGCCCACGTCGCCGGGCACCTGGCCGATGCCGAGGGTGCCCTGCGGCAGCACGGCAGGCGTGTAGACGACGGTGCCGTTGTTGAGGAGAGTCACGTGGCTCTCGGCAGCGGCGTACCCGGTCGTGGTGGCGCAGGCGAGGTCGCCCGTCG
>Ga0190269_10001547_pt1 | contig 10962 bp, 9 predicted proteins | sample Popmic249IS_FD_133749 | JGI IMG/M metagenome (GOLD analysis project Ga0190269, IMG submission 133749) | Populus adjacent soil microbial communities from riparian zone of Blue River, Arizona, USA - 249 IS | ecosystem: Environmental > Terrestrial > Soil > Riparian zone | place: USA: Arizona... | reverse complement strand
CGGCTGCGGCTCCAGGCACTCGAGCAGCCTCTGCACGCGCTGATGCGCGCGCGCTTGCGAAAGGAGCGCGCGGCGCTCGCACAGCACAGCGCGCGGCTCGCTGGCTGCGATCCACAAAAGGTCCTGCGCCAGTCGCGGGTTGGCTTGAGCACGCTGGAGCAGCGCCTTTATGTCCTGATGCGCGCGCGCCTGCGTTCCGAGCGCGCTGAGCTCGCTCGACAAGCGGCTTTGCTCGCGCGCTACGACCTGCGATTGCTCGTTGCGGCGCGCAAGCACCGCCTCTCGCAGCTGCAGAGCAGACTGCTCGCGGTGGGTCGCGGGCTCACGCATCCGCAGCGGCAGCAGCTCGCAGGCTTCGCGGGCAAGCTGATGGCGCTTTCGCCGCTCGCTTCGCTCGCGCGCGGCTATGCGATCGTCATACACGAGCCAACTCGACGCGCTCTGCTCCGCGCTGCCGACGCGCAACCCGGAGACAGCCTAGAGATCAAGCTGCACGAGGGAACGTTGCGCGCGCGGGTCGAGACTCCATGACCGACACGGCGCCGACTTGTGGCGGTGGGTCCCGCGCTGTCGCACCCGCAGCAGCTCGGGTCTCGCGCGTGCAGGCGCGCGATCGCGTAAGGCATGGGCCGAGCGGGACACGCTCTACCGCGCGCAGGTGACGCGCCACGAGAGGACGGTTTACAGATCAAGCTGCATGAGGGAACGTAGCTCGCTCGGGTAGAGACCTCATGACCGACATCTACGGTATTCTCGGCTTCCCGGTGGGGCATTCGCGGTCGCCAGCGATGCACAACAGCGCGTTCTCCGCGCTCGGCATCGATGCGATGTACGTGCCCTTTGCGGTCCCACCCGAACGCCTGCCCGCTGCGATCGCGTCGATCAGGCCGCTCAACCTGCGCGGCATGAACGTGACGCTGCCGCACAAGACGAACGTCATTCCATTGCTCGATCGCGTGGAGCCCGACGCGCTCGCGATTGGCGCAGTGAACACGCTGTTTATCGAGAATGACAAGCTCGTCGGCATGAATACCGACGCGCCTGGCCTCACCCGTTCGCTGATCGACGCGGGGTTGCGCCTGCAAGACGCGCGCGTGACAGTGATCGGCGCTGGCGGCGCTGCACGAGCGAGCGTGATCGGGCTCGCGCGCGCCGGTGCCTCGCGCATCAGCGTGACTGCGCGCCGCAACCACGAAGCCGAGCGGCTGGTCTCGGAGCTCGCCGCCGCCGCAGCGCCTGCTGTATTGCGGGTCGAGGGCTGGGAGCGGGCCGCGCACCGTCGTTGTCTGTGCGAGACCGACCTACTGATTCAAGCGACGAGCGCGACGTTGGACGACGGGCCGGCGGCCGCAGCGTTGGCCGAAGCGCTGCCTCTCGACGCCTTGCCCGACGCTGCGACGGTCGTCGACCTGGTCTACAAGCCGCGCCTGACCTCGGTGCTCAAGCTCGCACGGGACTTGAACAAACAGACCGTCGACGGGCTCGGCATGCTGCTCTTCCAAGGTGCAATCGCTTTTGAAAAGTGGACGGGACAGACCGCACCCATTAAGGTCATGCGTGCAGCCTTAGACGCGCCCTAGCCACATAGGTCAGGAATCAGCCGCAGCCCTGAAGGAAATAGTTCACATACAACGGTCGGTAGTGTAAGCAGACCGATTTCACTGAAGGGTAGGAGCGCTTGCGGATTCCGTGCGTTCGGCTATCCTGTGCCACGCTCATGAGACGTTACCCGGTACTGGCGACGAGGATTTCTCTATCTCGGGATCGCGAAGGTCGCTTAGACACAGCGACGCCACTTTGGGGACGCAACGCAGAAGCAGCCCTGGCGCCGAACATGGCGGCTCGTCGGATGACAGGACTTCACTGAAACTAGGGCCGCGAGAACGAATCGAGAAATCATGGGTAATCGTTTGTATGTAGGCAACCTGTCGTTCCAGGCGACGACGGAGGCGCTGCGCTCCGCGTTCGCTTCGATCGGCGAAGTGGTGGACGTGCACATCGTCACCGACCGCGAGAGTGGGCAGTCTCGTGGCTTTGGCTTCGTCACGATGGGCAGCGCACAGGAAGCGCAAAACGCCATCTCACAGCTGAACGGCACCCTGATCGAAGGGCGTCCGATCCGCGTGAACGAAGCTGAAGAGCGTCAGCCTCGCGGTGCCGGTGGCGGCGGCGGTGGTTACCGCGGCGGCGGCGGCGGCGGCGGTGGCTTCCGCAGCGGCGGCGGCGGTGGTGGCGGCGGCGGCTGGGGCGGCGGCGGCGGCGGTGGTGGTGGTGGTGACCGTGGCGGCGGACGCGGCGGCCGGGGTGGTCGCGATCGCGATCGCGGCGACCGTGGTGACCGCGGCGATCGTGGTGACCGCGGCGACCGTTGGTGAGTCTTGATCGGACCTGCGCTGCCTAGCGCGTGTCTGTGAAGACGGTTTGAGGTATCTGGATCTGGTTGATGACTGGTGACAGCTGTTGATTGCTCGTGATCAGCGACACAGCGCGGTTAGCGTCTAGCCTGACGTGTCCCGCGCATCAGAGAGAGATTCGTTTCGCCAAGAGACTCGTTGAGCTCACACCCGAGAAGTGAGTTGCAGCGAGGGCTTTCTGGAAGCACCGAGGAAGAGGCCCGCAAGACGCGGGCCTTTTTGCGTTAATCCGGCGCGTGTCGGACCCACGAAACCAAAAAAGGCCTGCGTTCGAAGCCGCGGCCTTTCGCATTCAGCGAGCGGAAAGGCTCAGGTCAGCCCCCAGAAAGAAGAAAAGCCCGCGTCGGAAACGCGGGCCTTTCTACATTCAGCGAGCGGAAGGCTCAGCCGACGTACTGGTAGTACTCGACGCCGAGGTCTTGGAACGACGGATCGTATTTCTCGCCGACGTGGCTGATGGCGAACTCGTCTTGGGGCTGGTAGTCGAGCTCAACTTCGCGCCCGTCGTGCAGTGCTTCATACTGCTCGCGGGTGAGGTCGATCGGCGCGGCCACAGCCTTGCTGCCTTGGATGCGCTTGGCGGCGGCTTCCCAGCCGGGTACCGCGCGGATGGGCCATGCTTCGGCGGCATCTCCGCTGCCGTAGCCGACTGCAACCATTGGACGGTTTGTGAGATCCACGCCCTTCTGCGCCGCTTCGTCAAAGCCAGCCGCGAGCCACGAGGGCAGCGCTGCCGAGTACAGGTTGCCGAGATCGCGCACGAACGTCGATCCCATGCTCATCTTCTTCTGCAAGAGCTCGCGGAAGCGGGCCGACTTACGCACGAGGCCGGCCACTGCCGTCGTCGCTTCGTACGGATCAGAGACATCCGCACCGAGCTCGCGGACCTGCGCATAGAGGTCGGGCGTGGACAGCGCTTCGGCAATCACCTTCTCCATCGACACGCCGGCTTCGTTGCACAGCTGCTTCAGCTCGTCGCGGTGATGGTCGCCGCGCGCGAGGCCGCGCACGTACAGGAACGACATCGCTTGCACCGGCATCATCTGGTACGGGCGATGGAAGAACAGCGAGTGCACGCTGTCGTAGTACTTGCCGGCTGACACGTTCAGCTTGCGCAGCATGTCTTCGACGGCGTGAACGGTCTCGTCCAGGTACGAGAAGGTCGAGTACTTGCCGCTGAACACGGGGAAGTCGCTCATGCGCTGCGTGTTCGGCGCGTAAACCTTGTTGAAGTGACGTGCGAACGGCTTGCGGAAGTCCGGGCCGCGGTAGTCCGACGCGCAACCCGCGTGCGCGAGGTCGACCTCGAACAGCTTCGCTTGCTTGGTCACGAGCAGCGCGACCGCGCCCGCACCTTGCGTCTGCTCACCGGTGCTGCCGCGCTCGTACTCCGCGACGTCGGCGCACACCACGATGGCGACGCGATCACCCGCGTCGCACGACGCGTAGCGGATCGCTGCCTTGAGCGCGTACATGCCACCCAAGCACGCGTGCTTGAACTCCGGCACTTCCATGTGCCGCGACAGGCGCGGACGACCGAGCGCCTCGAGCCCACGGTCCACCATGCCGCGCACGATGACCGCGCCGGCGGCGTTGTCGGTGCTCGACTCGGTGCCGAGACCGAGGAAGCCGACCTGCGTGGGGTCGATGTCATAGTTCTGAATCAGCCGGATCACGGCGTTGGCCGCCATCGTGTACACGTTCTCGTGGCGACCCGGCACTCGGAAGCTTCGGCCGACGACTGCTTGGATTTTGTCCCAGGAATTGCCGGTCCAACCGCACCAGTCTTCCAGGCTCACGCGTAAACGCGGCACGTAGATGCTCATGCCGCTGACCCCAGGCTTCACTGCGTTACTCATCTGGAAACACCTCTCGCCTCTCGTGAATCGTTCTGTTCGCAGGTCGCCACCACCGCATCGCACTGGTCTCGCACTCCCCGGTTCCCGGCGCGCTGAACGTCCCTGGACGTTCGTTTATGTCTCGCACGCGGGTCCATTTATGAGCTCAAGAGACCACTAGGGATGCCGCTGCCGGCACTGACCCACACCGTCCCACGCGGTAAATGCGAGTCGTTGTGGATCCCGTTGCGGCTGGCGGTCGTATGCGCCCTACTTTTTACACTACGGCTTCTTTTGGCTAGAGAAACCGGTATCAAATCTCGCAATTAGGCTCGATGTATCCCAGCGACTTCCTCCTAAAGATTGAACATCGCTGTAGAATTGGTCCACCAATGCGGTCAACGGCAGGCGCGAACCGTTCCGCCGCGCTTCCTCGAGGGCGAGTCCGAGGTCCTTGCGCATCCAGTCGACCGCGAATCCGAACTCGAACTTGCGGTCGACCATGGTCGCGTGCCGATTGACCATCTGCCAGGACTGCGCCGCGCCGTGCGCGATGACATCGACGACCTGCACCGGGTCGAGGCCCGCCGTCTCGGCAAAGTGCAACCCCTCCGCGAGGCCCTGAAGTACCCCTGCGATGCAGATTTGATTGACCATTTTGGCGAGCTGTCCGCTGCCTGTCGGTCCGAGCAGGCGCGCGCGCTTGCTGTAGGCCTCGAAGATGGGCAGGGCTCGCTGAAAATGGGGCTCTTGGCCGCCGACCATGATCGTGAGCGTGCCCTGCTGGGCGCCCGCCTCACCGCCACTGACCGGGGCATCGAGCGCCGCGCAGCCAATGCGCGTGGCCTCTCGGGCCTGGTCGCGCGCCAGGCTCGCGGAGACCGTGGAGTGGTCGACGAGCAATGTCCCCGGGCGCATGCCCGCGAAAGCTCCCTCTGGACCCTCCAGAACAGCGCGCACGTGGTCGTCATTGCCCACGCACACGAGCACGACGTCCACAGCACGGGCCACCTCGGCCGGGCTGGGCGCCGACTTGCCGCCGTGAGCGGCAAGGAAATCAGTCGTCTTGCTGGACGTGCGGTTCCACACCCAGACCTCGTGGCCGGCCTGCACGAGTCGCCGCGCCATGTTCGCGCCCATCACCCCGAGCCCCAGAAACGCAACCTTCTCTGCCATGTCTGCCTCCGTGGCAGCTTGTAGCGCAGGCTTGGTGATTAGCCCAACGTTCTCGGGGACTTAGCCAAGTGCGGGTGTACTGCCAGGTATGGACCCTAATCCGGACGACCCCGATTGGGCTACCATCGGCTTGCGCAACTTCGAGCCATCTCCCACATTGTCGGCAAGAGAAGCAACGATGACACCTGTCCTCCAGCCGTTCCTGTCCGAGATGCCTGTTCCCTCCAAACCGTGTCGCGCGCCCGTGGGCACGTTCACTGTCGCGCGCGTCAGCCGCAACACCAGCGCGCCGTGGTCGCCGAGCCTTCCTCGGACCGTCGTGCTGGCAGCGGAAGACCGCCTGCCGAAAGGGATCGTGGCTGAGCCTCGAAGGCGCGCGGATATGTCGCGGCATGCGACGGTCGTGCTCGCGTAAGGAGCGATCCGTGCGAGCTCGCCGGAGCACGGCATCGTGATCGTGAACTTCAACCTGATCTGTTGCTGGGGTTGGGACGGGGTCGTACCGTTCTGCGATGCCATGGTTCAGCTATCACGGAGGGCATAGCGGCCAATTTTGCCGTCATGCCAAGGGCGGGCTCGAGGCAGTGGTGCTGCGGGCGATCGAAGCAGGCTTCACGCACTACGGGTTGTCAGAACATTCGCCGCGCTATCGAGCCGAAGATCTGCTGTCGGGCGAGGAAGATCTGACGCCCGATGATCTGGCGACGACGTTCGAGGCTTACGTCGCAGAGGCTCGTAAGCTGCGCGAGCAGGTAGCCGGTCGGCTCGACTTGCTGGTCGGCTTCGAGACCGAGCGTTTGCCGCCCGAGGATTGGTTTGGGCGCATGAGCGCGCTGCGGGCGCGGTTCAAGCCGGACTACATCGTGGGCAGCGTGCACGATGTCGATGGCTTGGTGATCGACTACACGCCCGAAGCCACGCAGAAGGTGGCTGAAGCCAAGGGCGGCATGGAGAGCCTGCAGCTCAAATACTTCGACGCCGTCAAGGATCTGGTCAGCGCGCTGCGGCCCGAGGTGGTGGGGCACATCGATTTGATCCGCAAGTTCGATGGGCTTGAGCCCCGCTTCAGCTCTGCCGTGTATCGCCGCATCGATGATGCGCTAGAGGCGGTGCGATCAGTGGGCGGCGTGCTCGAGGTCAACTGTGCGACGCACCGACGTGGGCTTGGGCCCGTGTATCCTTTGCCGCAGATCTTGGAGCGCGCGCGCAGCATGGGGATCGGCGTGACCCTCGGCGATGACGGGCACGGCGCGCACGATGTTGGGGTCGGCCTGGATGCCAGCATGCGCGCGATCGCGGCCGCGGGTTATCGGGAGGTGCACTACTTGGCGAAGCCGGCAGAGCAGGTGGAGCTTCGGTCTGCGCCGATCGAGCAGGTGCGGCCTCGCAGCTGAGGGCTGCTGCGGTTCATCATTCTAAACGATGGATGAGGGCGCGGCCGATGGGGTAATCGACGTCCGGCAGCGTGCGGACGGCGTACTCGGCGATAACTGTTAGGCCGACCCTCGGCGTCCCGTGACGCAGGGGATCGCTCAGCAAGACTTCGCGGCCAGTGGCTGCAGCTGTTTGCAGCCAGTGTTCGTTACCGGTCTCGTACAAGACATCACTCGCCAGGAGCACGTCCCACTGTTCGGGGACCGTCAGGCTGACTGCGAGCTCGACACCGTTCTCTTCGGCATTGCACTCGGCGATGCGCAGCGCGGTGGGATCAATGTCGACAGCCGTCACGTGCGCGGCGCCTGCTTTCATCGCGGCGATGCCCGCTACGCCCGAGCCTGCCCCGAAGTCGATCACGCGCTTGCCGCGGACGAGCTCGGGGTGGTCGAGCAAGTAGCGTGCTAACGCTTGGCCTGCGCCCCAACAAAATGCCCAGTACGGCGCACTGACGGTTTCGAACAGCTCCGATACACGCGCGTTCAGATCCACGCCTTCGTGCAGGAGCCACAAACGCAGCTCTGGGCACAGAGGTAGAGAACGCAGCTCGAGCGCTCCCCCCAACACGCACAGCGTCTCCGGATACTTCTTCGTTGGCATGGGCATCGAGGCAATTCGAGGCAATTCGCGGCTCTGCTCACGTGCTCATAGCAGCAATAGCGAATTGATACGAGATGTTGGGGTCCGTCCTGACGGGCTGCACAAGCGCGCTCGAGTCCCCGCACCATGAATTCGACTTTGCTGATCGGATCTGATCTAACCGCACGGATGTCAGGTGATGTTTCTGCGTTGCATGACGCGGAGTTCGAGCTGGAGCGGGCACTGCAAGCGCTGGATTGTGCGGAAGGCGCCATGGCGCGAGCCACGACCAACGTGGCGCGTCTCACCTGCCCTTGCATCCGACTGTTCACCGAGCGCCTCTTGGTCAACCGTGGCGACGCCTTGCGGCCCGACTACGAGGAGATCGATGCGCCGGTGATCGAGCTGACGTTCGAGTACCCCGGCTTCACCGTGTCGAGCAGCGACGTGCTGCAGCGCTTCTTCTCGAGCGAGCGTGGTCGCAGCGCTGCGTTCGCACGCGACAACGAAGCCGAGACGCGCGCGCGACACTTGCTCGAAGGCTTCGGCGTGATCGATCTGGAGCTGCTCGAAGACTACGGCAACGCGCCAGACTCGCGCGCGCACTATCTCGTGCAGACTGACGAAACGCGCGACGCCCGCTGCGCGTTCACGGCGCATGCGATTCCGCAGCTGCGCGCGCTCGGCTTCAAGGTCAAGATCGACGCAGACTATCCGTACCAAGTGCTCGCCGAAGAGCCATCCTGGTACGCCGTCGTCGACGACAGCGACAAGCCGGACTGGTTCAGCTTGGAGCTCGGCATCGAGGTCGACGGGCACCGGGTGAACTTGTTGCCTGTGCTGATCGACATGCTGGAAGACGGCATCGATCTGCGTGATCGGCACAGGTTCTTGAGCGCGCGCTTCGTACAGATCCCCGGCACGTCGACCAACGTACCGGTGCCGCCCGAGCGTCTGAAGACGCTGATGCAGGTGATGGCCGAGCTGTACCCCGGGACTTTGCAGTCGAAAGAGACGCTCGAGTTTCCTGGCGTGCGCGCGGCGGCGCTCGGACACTTGGAAGAAGCCTTTGACGATGACCGCTCACGCCTCTCACTGCAGAGCCCACCCGAGCTGCACGAGCGTGCGCGCGCGGTGATCGCCGCACCGCAGCCATCAGCGGCGATCGCGCCGCGCCTCTTGCGCGCGGAGCTGCGGGAGTACCAAAAGGCGGGCGTGGCGTTCTTACAGAACCTGCGTGAGCACGACGCAGGCGCGGTGCTCGCTGATGACATGGGTCTCGGCAAGACGCTGCAGACGATCGCGCATCTGTGCGTGGAGATCGACAGCGGACGTGCAGACAAGCCGTCGCTGATCGTCGCGCCCACGAGCTTAGTCGGCAACTGGCAGCGCGAGCTCGGTAAGTTCGCGCCGAGCCTCGAGGTCTGTGTGCTGCACGGTCCACAGCGCGCGACGCGCCGCGATGCCGCGAGAAAAGCCGACGTTTGCATCACCACCTACCCGGTGCTGCTGCGCGACGAAGAGTACTTCCACGCCCAAGACTATCACTATGTGATCCTGGACGAGGCACAGACGATCAAGAACCACCGCTCGCGCGCGCACAAGTCTGTGCGCGAGCTGAGCTCAGCGCATCGCATTTGCCTGAGCGGCACGCCGATCGAAAACGGCCTGGAAGAGCTGTGGTCGCTGTTCGATTTCCTGATGCCGGGGCTGCTGGGCAACGAGACCGCGTTTCGGCAGTTCTATCGCATACCGATCGAGCAGCACAAAGACGAGCAGAGGCTTTCTGCACTGCGGGCGCAGGTGTCGCCGTACATCTTGCGCAGGCTCAAGAAGGAAGTCGCGAAAGAGCTGCCCGAGAAGACCGAGATCGTGCGCGCGGTGGAGATGCGCGGCAAGCAGCGCGAGCTCTACGAGAGCATCCGCGTCGCGGCCCATCAGGATGTGCGGAGCACGATCCGCAAGCTCGGCGTGGCTGGCTCGACGTTGAAGATCCTCGAAGCGCTGATGAAGCTGCGTCAGCTGTGCTGCGATCCACGGCTCGTGAAGAGTGAAGCAGCTCGCTTCGTGCGCGAGTCGGCAAAGTACGACCTTTTCTTCGAGCTTGTGGAAAGCTCGCTGCAAGCCGGACATCGGATCCTCGTGTTCTCGCAGTTCACGAGCATGCTCTCGCTTCTCGCGCAGGGCCTGACGGAACGGTCGATTCGCTATCTGATTCTCACGGGCGCTACACAGAATCGCCAGAAGCCCGTCGATGCATTCGAGCGCGGCGATGCCGATGTGTTCCTGATCAGCCTCAAGGCGGGTGGAACGGGATTGAACCTCGTGAGCGCCGACACCGTCATCCACTACGACCCTTGGTGGAATCCCGCCGCTCAAGACCAGGCCACCGACCGCGCTTACCGAATCGGTCAGAAGCGCCCGGTGTTCGTCTACAACTTGGTGATCGCGGGCAGTGTGGAAGAGCGCATGCTCGGGTTGCAGCAGCGCAAGCGCGAGCTCGCGCACAGTGTGCTCGGCATGCCGACGACAACAGGCCCCGTGCTCGGGGAGTGCGACGTGGAGCAGCTTTTCGCGCCGCTGCCTGTGCCCGAGAGCGACTCCTGACGCGGGCATGACCGTCCGCCGCACGTGAACCGGACATGCTGGTTTGGCGGGATGTGCCAGCCAAATCGGCGGCTCTGGCACAACCGCAACGGCGGGTTCGACACACACGAGGCGCGCGTGGACGCGCAGCAGCGCTCCGCCGCCGCCAGCGTCGGGCTACGCCTGACGTTGAGCGCGGACCGCGCGCGCGGCATCGGATTTGCAGTGGTGTTTGGCCATGGCGAACCAAGCACGACAGTTAGAAGCAGCTTCCAACAAGCAGAACCGCAACCCCAAGCTCGCAGAGGTCAAGGAGCTCAAGCGTCCGCCGCTCAAACCCGTACCGCCGCCGGATGAGGATGTGCTGTACTATCTGCCTATCGGCTGAGTCGCGACGCCGTAACATCTGATTGGTGCTCGCGTTTGTCTGAAGTCTAAGCAGAATCTGAGACGTGTTGGCCGCCAGGGGAAATCGGCGGGACCGTCTGGTGCAGTGGGAGGGTTCGGGGCACGGCTAAGCCGGCGCCCCGATTTCCTTTTAACGGGTCGGCCTGAGCGGCTTAATGTTTCTTAACATTCGCCCGGGCGCTGCCTTCACAAACCAACCTCATCTTCTTCCCTGTGGCCGGGCAACGAACCCACCGGTCCAAGAGGGAAGAACATGTTTGGTTTTATCATTGGCACCGTTTGCCTGATCGCGCTCGTGTCCACGCTTCGTCATCAGTACGGCTTTGCGTGGGGCTGCGGCTACGGCGGTCGAAACTTTGGTCGATTCGGAGGGCCGCCATGGGCGGCACGTCAGGGTCGACAGCGTTGGTTTCTGCGTCGTGTGTTTGAGCAGCTGGATACAACCCCGGGGCAAGAGAAGGTGATCGTGAAACACGTCGATGGCTTGATGGATCATATGGCGAGCGGGCGTCGTGAGCTGACAGATG
>Ga0190269_10001546_pt1 | contig 10963 bp, 5 predicted proteins | sample Popmic249IS_FD_133749 | JGI IMG/M metagenome (GOLD analysis project Ga0190269, IMG submission 133749) | Populus adjacent soil microbial communities from riparian zone of Blue River, Arizona, USA - 249 IS | ecosystem: Environmental > Terrestrial > Soil > Riparian zone | place: USA: Arizona... | reverse complement strand
TGCGACCTGCGCTGTTGCAACGGTGCATCGTTCTTCCATCGCATACGCTGCGACCGGCCTGGCTGCCGCACACGGGATCGGGTGCGACGCAGCGCGAGCTGCCGACGCCCATTCGGCACAGCTCCTCGCTCCCGCAGACCTCCATGCTCTCCGTTCTGCCTGCGCTGCTGCAACGGTGCATCGTCCTTCCCTCGCACACGACGCGACCCGGCTGAGCGCCACAGATGGGGTCGGGAGCCGCGCATTTCGAGCTCCCGACGCCCATCCGGCACAGGTCTTCGCTGCCGCAGGCCTCTCTGCTCTCGGTGCGGCCTTCACTGTTGCAGCGGTGCAGCGTCCTGCCGTCGCACACGCTACGTCCGGCTTGGCCCGCGCAAATGGGGTCCGGCGGAACTTCGCGCGGAACTGGTGCGCCTGCACCGGCCGCAGGCGCGGGAGAGCCACCGGGTACGCGGTCATCCATCGGCGTGGGCTGTTGCGAGCTCGCGCCAGAGACTCCGCCGCTACCAGCTTCAGCATGGCCCGCGATCGAGGCACTGTGCGCACTCGCGTCTTCCCCGCTCGCGCCTGCGGAGTCTCCACCGCTGCCTGCCGCAGCGCGGTCGACTCGTGCTGCTCCCTGAGCGCCGGCAGCTTGCTGCGGCGCACCGCCGCTCGGAACCCTGCGCGCGGATGCGGACGCTCCGCCTTCGTTCGCGTTGGATGCGCTCGGCGATCCTGAGCTGCTCCGCGTGCTCGCACCACCCGCGTCGCCTGCAGCCGCTTCGCCACGCTCGGCCGTCGCACGCCCGCCTGCCATGACGCCGTTGTTTGCCGAGGACGAACCGCCCGTCGGCACCCTGCAGGTGGTGCCATCGCGCACGGTGGACGCGGGGCAGTCGCCGTCGCACGCGAGCAAGGTCGCAGCGGACACGGACACCATCAATGCGAGGGCGAGTCGCGATGCGTTTCGATCTGCATGAGCCATGGTGGTCCTTGCGCGACTCGTTCGTGCAGCTCATGGCTTCGGCGCTTGGTGGGAAGCTGCCCGACGGCGCCGTTGTGAGTCGACGCGTCTGTCATACGTCGGCGAGATGCGTTCTGCAAATGCTCTGTATTGCGAATGTATTGCGCGCAAAAATTGCTCAATGGCGCGCCGCTACACCGGACGTCCCGAACGGCCGAGTCGCCCGAACAGGGACGCCGCGGCACAGCGACGAACAGCGAGAGCTGTACGGGGTCGAGTGGATCTGCGGAGTGCTGCCGATTTCCCCGGCGAGCTACTACGCGCATCGTCGGCGGCGCCTGTCCCCAGACAAGCGTCCGGAGCGCAGCAAGCGCGTCGAGGCCCTGCGCGCCGCGATCCGGCGCGCCGGGGGACGAGGTCACGACACCCTTCATTCAGGCTCAACCCGCGCCGGAGTGTGCTCCACACCTGGCAGATCGAGGAGGCCACGACCCGAGGCCTGAACTGGAAGCTTCGCTCCGTCGAGCCCGTGACAATCTCCGAGGTCGATTCCGTTCGCCTCGCGCCCATGAAGCCGTGACGTGAGGCCTCACTTCGTGAACGGCGACGGCGCGCTTTCCCGCACTTCCTCTGGACTCGCCGAGGCTGGAGCTCGGCTGACTCGCGCGCGGCGCGTCTTGGCGCGGCGTTGGGATAGGACCGTCGCTTGATCTCGGCTGCAGTAGCAGTGCGCGCGCAGGCGTTGTTCCAGCTCCTCTAGATGGCCCGAGCCGAAGGTGGTGCCGTCTTCGGTCCGTTGCGGCGGGCAGTAGCGGTCGGCGTAGGACCAGAAGCCTCCGAAGTGGCGTGTGAGCACACCGAGGAACGCAAGCTGCGTGACGAGCTCACTCGGCTGCGTCGGCAGGGGCGCGCTCGACAGACACAGGCGCAGGCCCGAGACGCGCGCCGCGACCGCCAGGGCAGCTCGTGTGCGTCTCGAGGCATGATTTCTGAGGTGATGGCTCTCGTCCGCGACGATCGACTCGAAGCGCCGCGCCATGAGCGTTTGCTGATGTTGGGTCAGCTTGGCGTACGACAGAATGACCACGTCGCCCGCGGGCGGGGTCGGTCCCGTTTGCCAGGCTGTGACCTTGCGAGCGGCGGGCAGCCAGTGCTCGGCTTCTTGCTGCCACGTGCGAATCAGATCCGGAGGGCAGACGATGAGCGCGGGATACGCATTTGCGGTCTCGAGCGCGGCCAGCGCCTGGACGGTCTTGCCCAGGCCTGTTTCATCGGCGAGCAAGGTGCGTTGGGTTTCGAGGATGTAGCGCACCCCCGCGATCTGGAATGGGAGTAGCTCGCCGCGCAGGGCGGCAGACACCGTGAAGCCCTCGGCCGTGATGGCCTGGCTCAAACGCTGCACGCGAGCGTCACGCTCGTCCGGGACCCACTCCGGTGCGGGCGCGCGCGTGAGCGGGGGTGGGGTGGCGAGGACCATGGAGGTGAACGCCGGCGCGCTGCTGCGAACATGCAGATGCGTCACGTCTTCCTCGGTCAGGAGCCTCCACGCGGCGCTCGAGACTGTGAGCCGCGAGTCCGACTCGACGATCTCGAGCAATGGGCCGCAGCACCGCTCCCAGTCCGTCGGAACACACCATTCGCCTTCCCAGTACGCGCCCGGCAACGCACGGATCGTCGCCATCAGCTCGTCATCGTCTCCCAGCTTGCACTGGAACACGGCCTCTCCGTGGCCGTTGTGGATGACGTCCACCGAGAATTCCAGCTCCAGGCTCTCGGCCTCCACGCGCGCCTCTGCGGTCCGCGCGGCGGGCGTGATGGTCCAGCGCAGGTCCGAAGCGATATGCAACAGCCGGCGCACGCTCGGCCAGTGCGGCTCGACGACCAGAAGTTGTTCGTCGCGCAGCCAGTGATGCCGCTGGATCGTCTCCAGACGATCGACGATCGCCTGATCGTATTCAAAGCGCGCGACGAAGCCGGCTGGCCCGACGTCGACATATCCACGCGTGACTGCCGCCATGGGCGACGAACGTCCCGCCGCACGCCCGCGCAGGCAATCAATTTGACGCGCCCGCGCCGCTCGAACGTCGTCGACTCAGGAAAACCGCAGCAATTCACGGGTCCGCCACACGCACGAGCACGGCCTGAGCAGATCGCCTCAGCCGATCCACACCTACCGGAACCGCGATCTTATCTTGCCGTGACTTCGTGCACGGGCACTTCGAACTCTCCCGCGAGGTTCGCGCCGTGGCTGGCGATGACTCGTTTGTACCAGTGGTACGAGTCTTTCGGGATGCGGCGCTGCGATTGGTAATCGACGTAGATCATGCCGAAGCGCTGCTTGTAGCCGTCTTGCCATTCGAAGTTGTCGAGCAGCGACCAGGCGAGATAGCCGTCCACGCGCGCGCCGTCCCGCATCGCGCGCCTCAGCTCGAGCAGGTTGCGGTGGGTGTAGTCGATGCGCTGCGGGTCATGGACCTGGCCGTCGAGGAAGACTTGGTCGCGCACCGGCAGGCCGTTCTCCGTGATCCACAGCGGCAGGCCGTAGCGCTCGTGGAAGAAGCGCGGGCCGTAGTAGAGCGCGTCGGGCGTGATCGGCTGCCAGTCGACGCCGGAGCGCGGGTAGCCCGGTGGAACGGGCAGCTGCTCGGGGCGGCCGTCCGCGCCCGCGCGGTGAGTCTCGGCGCGGTAGATGTTCAGGCCCAGAAAGTCCGGCGGTTGTCGGATGTCGTGCCAGTCCGCGTCCGGGAAGCGCGGCATGTCGCTCCCGAAGAGCCGCAGGCCGTCTTCCGGGTAGCGACCGAAGACGACCGGGTCGGTCCACCAGCTGTTGTTGGTGTGCGTGGTGTCGCGGACCGCGAACGTGGCCGCGCGCGCGGCTTCCAGATCGGCCGCGCTGTCACTCGCAGGTCGGGCGAGCTGCGCCGCCAGGACGTAGCCCACCCGCGCGCCTGGGACCGTGCTGCGCAGCGCGAGCAGACCCTTGCCGTGCGCGCGCATCGAGTTGTGCGCCGCCGTCAAAACGTCGCCCAGGTCCAGCCGCAAGCCCGGAGCGTGGATCCCGGAGCCGAGGCCAAAGCCGATGTAACACTGCGGCTCGTTCTGCGTGACCCACAGCTTGATGCGATCGCCGAACCGCTGGCCCACGAGGCTCGCGTAGTCTGCGAACCAGTCCGCCATGTCGCGGTTACAGAAGCCTCCGCGCTGCTGCAGCGCCTGCGGCAGATCCCAGTGAAACAGGGTGCAGAAGGGCTCGATGCCCGCCTCGAGCAGCCCGTCGACCAGGCGATCGTAAAACGCCAGCCCCGCGGGGTTCACGGCGCCGCGGCCTTCCGGCAATACGCGCGACCAAGCGATGCTGAAGCGATAGGCGTGCAGCCCGAGCTCGCGCATCAGCGCGATGTCGTCGCGGTAACGATGGTAGTGATCGCACGCGACGTCTCCGCTGTGCCCCTCGAACACCGCGCCCGGGCGCTTGCAGAAGACGTCCCACGTGCTCGGACCGCGGCCGTCTTCGTGGACCGCGCCTTCGATCTGGTAGGCCGCTGTGGCGGATCCCCACACGAACTCGGCTGGAAAAGTGCAGTCATTCGCGTCGATCTTGGTCTTTGGCATGCGCTCGCTCTATCGTGGAGTGTGGCTTCGATGACGGCACAGAAGACGACGGCCCAGAGCGCGCTAGCCCCAGACCGCATTCCTCTCTCCCAGCTCGCCGCGTACGGCGCGGGCGGCATCATCCCGATCGCGCTGTTCAACATCGCCGGCATCCTCGTGGGCTTGATGGGGAACATCAGCTTGGGCTTGAGCGCATTCTGGCTCGGCGTGATCCTGATCATACCGCGGCTCTCGGACGCCGTCGTGGATCCTGTGATCGGTCACCTGTCCGACAACACGCGCACGCGCTGGGGACGCCGCAGGCCCTTCCTGCTGCTCGGTGGCCTCGCGGTCGCCGTCTTCTTCGTCGTGATGTGGTGGATCCCGAAGGGCGAGACCGTTCGCGCCTGGTTTCCGAGCGAGGCCGGTTACCAGTGGTTCCAGCTCGGCTACATCCTCGTGACGCTGACGTTGTTTTTCACGTCGGTCACCTTGTTCGAGATCCCACACGGCGCGCTCGGTGCGGAGCTGACGACCGATTCGCACCAGCGAACGCGCCTGTTCAGCGCCAAGAGCTTCGTCGGCAACTTGTTCGCGATGAGCACGCCTTGGTTGTTCGTGCTCGCCAATCTCGAGGTGTTCAGGGGACCCGGTGGCAACGAGGCTGACGGCATGCGCTACGTGTCGCTGCTCGTGGCTGCGATCGTCGTGCCGCTCTGGTTTTGGTGGTTCTTCACCTTGCGCGAGCCAGGCTTCACGAAGGCGTCGAAGCAAAAGGCCACGCCGTTCTGGCAGGACATGAAGCGCACGGTGCGCAACTCGAACTTCATCCACCTGACCTTGACGATCTTCACGTTGGCGATGGGCTTCAACTTCGTCCAGCTGCTCGGCTCCTACATCCCGATCTTCTACGTCTTCGGCGGCGACAAAGCGGCCGGGGCCAAGCTGCTCGGCATCAACGGCACCGTCTGGGCCGTCACGGGCCTCGTCGCCGTGTTCCCGCTCGACTGGATCAGCCGGCGCGTCGGCAAGCGCAACACGCTGGTGGTCGCGATCCTGTTGATCGGCCTCGCGCAGCTCTCGAAAGTGGTCTGCTACAACCCGGCGTATCCGTATCTGATCGTCATCCCCACGATGCTGCTCTCGTGCGGCATGTTGTTCTTCTTCACGCTCGGCTCATCGATGGTCGGCGACATCTGCGACGAGGACGAGCTGCAGACGGGCTATCGCGCGGAGGGCAGCTACTACTCGGTGTTCTGGTGGTTCATCAAGATGGGCACCGCGCTCGCCAGCCTGATCTCGGGCGCGCTGATCGTGCTCACGATGTTCGACGAAACTCAGGTCACCAAGGTCGACAAGCTCCAGGGAGCCGTGCGCGACATGCGCGCCAGAGTGGAGCAGGTCGGACCGCAAACCAGTGCCGCCGTCGAGCTCCGGCCGAAGCTCGAGCGGACGCAGCGCGACGCTGCGGAGCTCCACACGTACCTGAGAGGCAAGGCGACGGCCGAGAAGGGTGGCGAGCACTACGCGTCGTTGGCGCGCATCACCGAGGACATCCAGAGCAAGCTGTCGCGCCTCGGCGCCGCCTCGAGTCGCGACACGCTGAACGGCGAGCTCGCCGCGATCGACAGCGCGCTCGTGCAGCTCACGCGCCAGCAGCCTTACACCTTGCTCATGATGCGCGCCGTGGAGATCGGCCTGCCGCTCCTGGCTTGTCTATTCTCGCTGTTTTTCGTCTTGCGCTACGCGCTCACCGAGTCGCGCAGCCGCGAGATCAAGGATCTGCTCGCGCGACGCCACGCGGAGCAAGACGCGGGCGCAGCCCCCGCGGTGGTGTGATTCGAAAGATCGTCACGAAAGAGGACCGGCGCGATGAAAGTCATCAATTCGGCAGGGCTCGTCTTCACGTTCGCAGGCAGCGGCGCGCTCAGCAGCATCGAGGCCGACTCGATCCGCATCGGCCTGCGCGCGGCATCGCCGCTGTCTCGTGCTGGAGCGAACCTGTATCTGCGCAGGCGCGGCAGCACGCGCGCCCACACACCGCTTTTCGGTCCGCAGAGCCCGTCGCGCTTCCGCGCGCAGGGTGGGGTCTTCGAGGCGCGCGGCAGCTGGGAAGGTCTCGAGTACACGTGCCTCTTGCAGCTCGCGCCGGCGCAGCGCGCCTGGCAGTGGCAGATCCGCGTGGAGAGCAAGCTCGCGGAGCCCGTCGAGCTGGATCTGATCTACGTGCAAGACGTCGGCCTGCGCGCGAGCGGCGCGGGGCTCGTGAATGAGCACTACGTGAGCCAGTACCTGGAGCGTCGCGTGTTCGAGGACGCGCAGCACGGCTCGGTGATCACCTGTCGTCAGAACATGCGCGAGGCGGTTGGGCATCCCTGGTTGATGCTCGCGTGCGCCGGGCGCGCGAGTGCGGCGAGCACCGACGGTCAGCAGTTCTACGGTCGGACGTTCCGCGCCACCGGCGAGCCCGAAGTGTTGCGTGCGGACGAGCTGCCCGGCGAGCTCTCCGGGGAGGCCTCCGTCGTGGCGCTCCAGGAGGCGCCGTTCAGCCTCGGGCCCGGGCAATCGCACACGAGCGCGTTTGTCGCCACGTACGTCCCCGATCACCCGCAAGCTTCGAGCGAGGCGGATCTCCAGTCGCTGCCAGAGCTCATGCGCAGGTTCGCCAGTGCTCTGCCGCCGTCAGCGATGAGCGACTTCCAGACCCCTGCGCCCGAACGCTTCCAGCGCGCAAGGCTCTTGCCCAGCGAGGATCTGACTCAGCCCGAGCTCGAGGAGCTGTTCGGCAGCCATTGGCGGCACGTCGAAAGGACGGCAGGCGAGCTGCTTTCCTTCTTCACCGCTGGCCCTGCCCACGTCGTGTTGCGCGCCAAGGAAGAGCGCGTCGATCGTCCGCACGGGCACATTCTGCAAGCGAAGCACGGCTGCGTGCCAGACGAGAGCATCATGTCGACGACCGCGTTTGCGTGCGGCGTCTTCAACTCCCATCTCACGCAGGGCAACACCAACTTCAACACCTTGCTCTCCGTGTGCACGCAGCCGGCCGTTCCCGCGTTCGAGGGGCAGCGCATGCTCGTGGGGCTCGCAGACGCTGAATACCTGCTCGGCGTTCCATCCGCATTCGAAATGGGTCTGAACCACTGCCGCTGGATCTACAAGCGCGGCGGCGTGTTGCTGCAGGTCGCCACCTGGACCGCACCGCGCGAGCCACGGGTCAACGTGGCCTTCGAGGTGCTGCGCGGCGGCCCGGTGCGACTGACGCTGACGCATGAGCTCGACGAGCTGAACGGTTGGAGCTGGAGCGCGGGCAGCGCGCACCAGTTCATCGCGAGGCCGCGAGCGGACAGCATGCTCGCAGGACAGTTCCCGCGCGCGCAGTTTCGGCTGCTCGTGAATGACGCTCACAGCGGCTACCGCGCCGCGCTACAGGAGCAGGAGGCGCTGTTCGTCATCGAGGTCCCGGACACGTCCGCGTTCAGCGTGAGCTTCGTGGGCGAGGTCACGGGCCCGGTGAGCGCCGGCGCGCTGCGAGACGCGGGCGCGGCGCGGCGCTCGGATTGCGGCGACGCAGGGTCCATGTGGCGCGCGCTCAGTCGCGAGCTGAGCTTGCGCGGATGCGCCGACGTCGCAGCCATCGCCGAGATCTTGCCGTGGTACGGGCTCAACGCGCTCATCCACTTCCTGACTCCTTATGGTCTCGAGCAATTCAGCGGCGCCGCCTGGGGCACGCGCGACGTGAGCCAGGGCCCGATCGATCTGCTCGTGTGCCAGGAGAAGTACGCCGAGGCGAAGCAGGTGCTCCGCACTGTGTTCTCGCATCAGAACCCCGACGGCGGCTGGCCGCAGTGGTGGATGTTCGATCGCTATCGCGCCGTGCGAGCCGACAGCGCGCACGGCGACGTGGTGTACTGGTGCATTCTCGCGCTCTGCAACTACATCAAGGCCAGCGGCGACTTCGCGATCCTCGACGAGCCGCTGCCGTACTTCTCCGTGGCGAACGAGACGTCCGAGAGCGCGCCGCTGCGCGAGCACGTCGACCGCATCGTGGCGCTGGTCGGACGCTCGTTCGTGCCGGGGACCGCGCTCGTGCAGTTTGGCGGCGGCGACTGGAACGACTCGCTGCAGCCGGTGAGCAAGGATCTCGCGCGCCGCCTGATCTCGAGCTGGACCGTGCAGATGTCCTATCAGGCGTTCCACGAATACGCCGAGGTCTGCGCGCGCAGCGGAGACGCCGCACGCGCGACGCAGCTGGAAGACACGGCCGCGCGGATCCTCGCGGACTTTCACCGCAACCTCGTGCGAGACGGCGTGGTCGCGGGTTACGGCCTGGTCGCAGCCGATGGCAACATCGACGTCCTCTTGCACCCCAGCGATCAAAAAACTGGCGTTCAATACAGCCTCTTGCCCATGAATCGCGGCGTGATCAGCGGCGTCTTCGATCGCGAGCAAGCCGAGCAGCACCTTGCGATCATCGAACGTCACCTGAAGGGCCCGGATGGTGCGCGCCTGATGGACCGGCCGCTGCGCTACCAGGGCGGACCGCAGACCATCTTTCAGCGCGCCGAGAGCAGCACGTACTTCGGGCGCGAGATCGGCTTGATGTACACGCACGAGCACCTGCGCTACGCGGAGTCGCAGGCGCGCATGGGCAAGCCGGACGCCTTTCTGCGCGCGCTGCGCCAGGCCATCCCGGTCGACTATCAGGACGTGGTTCCGCAGGGCGCGCCGCGCCAGGCCAACTGCTACTACAGCAGCTCGGACGTCGACTTCCGAAGCCGCTACGAGGCGGACGCGCGCTACGCGGACGTGATCGCGGGTCGAGTCCCGCTCAAGGGTGGCTGGCGCGTGTATTCGAGCGGGCCCGGGATCTACGTCGCGCTCGTGGTGTCACGCTTGCTCGGCCTGCGCATCGAGTTCGGCAACCTCATCCTCGATCCCGTGCTGGCGCCCAGCCTGGATGGTCTGCACGCAGCGCTGCGCTTCCGCGAGCGGCCGGTGACGTTCGCTTACAAGGTCCGGGGCGCGGGCTTCGGTCCGCGCGCGCTGTCGGTCAATGGCAAAGAGACGAAGTTCGATCGCGAGCCGAATCGCTACCGCGAGGGCGGCGCGCTGATCCCACTCGCTCGCTTCATGGCGCTGCTCGACGCGGAAGACAATCGCGTCGAGATCGAGGTTTGAAACAGCGCGCAGCCGCTGCGAGCGGCACGGTGATGCTGGTACGCTTCCGCCTTTTTGTGACAGCTGCTGCGATGCAGGCTGCGCGCTCCGAACACTCGTCTGCTGTGCTTGCTTGTAAGGCGCGACAAGCGCGGGCGGGCTGGACTATGAGCTACCTCTCGAACAACCCAAGGGAGGGCAGATTCTATGCATGCGGTCGTCCGATGGCTCGGGCTTCGGAGTGTGGGGGTGGCGGTGCTCGCTGTGAGCTTGATGAGCGGCTGCGCTGGGTCCGATGCGGACGCAGCTACCGAGACAGAGTCCAGTCAACCCGCCGTGAGCAAGGTCAAGATCTTCACCGATCGCACCGCCGGCAAGCTGTGCACGTCGGACGCGGACTGTGGCAACGGCTTCTGCCGCTATGAGCTGCCCACGCTGCCCGGTAATGATCCGCTGCCCGCAGCCGACGGCTTCTGCACCTTCTCCTGCCGGCTGCACGTCGACTGTGGTGCCGAGGGCGCGTGCATCGGCGCGGGCCAGAACGCGTTCGCGTTCGGCTTCGAAGACGAGACCGGCTTGTGTCTGGCCGTGTGCGACGTGGACCGGCCCTGCCGCGAAGGCTATCGCTGTGAGGACCTGTTCGGTCTGCCGATCGTCGACGGCATGAGCGACACCGGCTCGGGCGTGGGCAGCTGCAGGCCTCCGAGCAGCGCGGAATGACAGGGCGGTCGGCCCTGATTTGACAGCACTCCGCCGCCACCCAACACTGGTCCTCAGGGGTGTGGAGGGTGGCATGTGGAACGTGTGCGCGTTGTGGGGGCTGCTGCTGTTGGCGTCTGCAGCCCTCGGCTGCGAAGGCGAGCCGCGGGCGCCGCAGGCCGACGCGGCTCCGCCACGAGCCGACGCCGGCCTCGATGCCGCACGGGACGAGGCGGACGCCGCACAGCCCGACTCCGGGCCCGCGCCGGACCGCGACGCGGCCGGCGACGCGGACGTCGACGAACCTGACGCGGCCGCTGACGGCGGCATGCCCGCAGCTCAGGACGCTGCAGTCCCACCGCCCCCCACCGTACCGGACCCGGTCACGCTGCCAGGAGGCGCAGCCGGAGCGTGTGCGTTCCTCACGCTCCCCGCGACGACGCTCGACAATCCCAGGTGCCCAGACGGCGTGGTCCGCGGCGACGTGCAGCTGAGCAGCGAGGCCGATGTAGCTGCCCTGCGCGGCTGCGTGAAGGTCGTCGGGACGGTCGCCGTGCAGAGCAGCACCCT
>Ga0190269_10001544_pt1 | contig 10966 bp, 10 predicted proteins | sample Popmic249IS_FD_133749 | JGI IMG/M metagenome (GOLD analysis project Ga0190269, IMG submission 133749) | Populus adjacent soil microbial communities from riparian zone of Blue River, Arizona, USA - 249 IS | ecosystem: Environmental > Terrestrial > Soil > Riparian zone | place: USA: Arizona... | reverse complement strand
CGGCTGGCCCGGGCGAGCATGGCCACCATCAGCGGCACGCTGGCGTAGAGCGCCAGGACGCCCCATCGGCCGTGGGCCAGGGCGTTGTAGGGGAGGGGGTTGGCCACGTACACGAGCAGCGCCGCGAGCTGCGCGTGCCGTGAGCCGGTGGGCGCGGGCAGCCGGTACGCCGCCAGCGCCCCGAGCGGCAGGAGACCGACGGTGAGCAGCGTCCGCAGCAGCCCCATGGCCCCTCCGACCAGGATGCCCGAGCCAGCCAGGAGCCCGTAGGCGGTCGGGGCGGGCGACTCCGAGCCCAGGCCCGCGGTGCGCCACCCGCTCGTCCACGCGGAGAAGAGCTCCAGCGGCGACGAGGAGAACGGGACCAGCTCCCCGACGGCGGGCACCCCGCGGGTCAGCAGGTGGCGGCTGCCGGCGAGGAGCACCAGCGCCACCGCTCCCCAGACGCCGAGGACGGCCTGCAGCGACCCGGTGCGGAAGGAGCCGGCCAGCCCACGGCCGCTGCGGGCGAGGCCGCTGAGGCGATCCTCCCCCGCGCCGATCTGGCCCCGGGTGAACTGCCGGAACCGGGCGCTCCCCCGCGACATCATCCGTCGGACCTCGCGGTCGGGCACGTGGCGGAAGCGCTTCACCGCCCGCCGCGCATCGCGGAGGTCACCGAGCCGCCGCAGGTTCCAGAGCCATGCTGCCGCGACGTCGCGGGCCTGTCCTCGGCGGCCGACCAGCACGGAGTAGAGCACCTCACCGACGTGCAGCGCGATGACCTTGGGCAGGCTCAGCAGGAGCCCGGAGGCGGAGTACGTGCTGAGCGCGACGCGGAGGCGGTGGCGGTTCTGGAGACGGCGACGGTCGTCAACGGGACGCCGGTGCCCGAGGGCTTCCAGGTGGCGCACCCGCGCCGCGGGGGCGACCACGACCCGGGCACCGGCCACATGGGCGCGCCAGCACAGGCTCATGTCGTCGACGAGGTAGTCGATGCCCTCGTCGAAGCCACCGATCTCCCCGAAGAGGTCTGCCCGCACCAACGTGCAGGCCCCCGGGATGGTGAAGACGTCGCGCACCGCGTCGTGCTGCTCCTGGTCGAGCTCGCCCCGCTCCACCAGCGGCGCGGCGTACGCCCCGTGGTCCATGCCCTCGCCGACCTGGAGCAGCCGGCGCGGGTCGTACCAGTCCACCAGCTTCGGCCCGACGATCCCAGCGTTCGAGCGGTAGGCCTCCTCGACCAGCAGTCGGACGGCATCGCCCGCCGGCGCGATGTCGTCGTGGCAGAGCAGGTAGAACGCCGCCCCGTCGACCACCTCCAGCACCTCGTTGGCGGCCGCCCCGAACCCAGCGTTCTCCTCGATGCGCCGTACGAACGCTCCGGGGGCGGATTGACCGACGCGCGGCTTGACCGGCTGCTCGCTGGCGGCGTCGACGACGAGGATCGACAGGTTCGGGTAGTCCTGCGCCGCCAGCGCGGCCATCGTCTCCTCGAACCACGAGCCGGGGTCGTGGGCCACCACGACAGCGACGACGGCGGGCGCAGCGGGCGGCGCCGGCGCCTGCTCGTCGGGCGCGTCGGCGCCAGGGGTCGGGAGGTCCACGGTCGTTCGAGGGTAGCCGGGGCCCTGGTGCGGGCTGACGCACCCCCGACGCGCTCCGCGCGCCGCTTGCCGCGCCTCGCGAGGCCGTCCTACCGTGACCCGATCCGCCCACCCAAGGAGCTCCCATGGCTCACAACCCGGTCGACGACCTCACCAGCGCGGTGAGGGACGCCGCCTTCGTGTCGGTCGGTCTGAGCGTCCTCGCCGTCCAGCGCCTGCAGGTCCGGCGCCAGGAGCTGAAGAAGGCGCTCGACGGTCGGACCGACGAGGCGTCGGGCGTGCTGGGGACGCTGGTGACCCACCTGGGCCAGCGCGCCAAGCTCGTCGAGGAGCGCCTCGGCGCCCTCCGCGACCGCTGACCAGCTCGGCGATGCCGCTCCGGGTGGCGGTCGACGCCACCTCTCTCTACGGAGCCCGAACGGGGATCGGCCGGTTCACCGAGTCCCTGCTCACCGAGCTGACCACGATCGACGACCTCGAGGTGCGTGCGTTCGCCATCACCTGGCGGGGCCATGAGGACCTCGCCGGGCTCCTGCCCCCCGGCATCGACGCGGTCCCGGGGCGAATGGCCGCCGCGCCGCTGCGGGCGCTCTGGCAGCGCACCGAGCACCCGCGGATCGAACGCTGGACCGGGCAGGTCGACGTCGTCCACGGCCCGAACTTCGTGGTGCCCCCGGCGACGGCGGCTCGGGTGGCGACCGTGCACGACCTGACGTTCCTGCACCACCCGGAGTTCTGCACCGCCGACGTCCTGCAGTACCCCCGCCTGGTCCGCCGAGCCATCCAGCGCGGTGCGTGGATCCACACCGACTCCGAGTTCGTCCGCACCGAGGTCATCGAGATGCTCGGCGCCGACCCGGACCGGGTGGTCGCCATCCCGCTCGGGGTCACCCCGCCGCCGAGCGGCGACGCCGCCGACGGGCGCCGTCTGGCGGGAGGCGATGCCTTCGTGCTGGCACTCGGCACCGTGGAGCCGCGCAAGAACCTGCCGGCGCTCGTCGACGCCTTCGACCTCCTGGCCGACGACGACCACGAGGTGCGGTTGGTGGTCGCGGGACCCGACGGATGGGGCGTGGCGGAGTACGCAGCGTCGGTCGCAGGCGCCCGTCACGCCGACCGCATCGTTCGGCTCGGGTTCGTGAGCGAGGCCGATCGCGGCGCCCTCCTCGCCGCAGCAGGGGCGGTGGCGGTGCCCTCGCACTACGAGGGCTTCGGCCTCTCCGCGGCCGAGGCGATGGCGGCCGGCGTGCCGGTGGTGGCGTCCGACTGCGGGAGCCATCGGGAGGTGGTGGGCGACGCCGGGCTGCTGGTCCCGGCCTGGGACGTGGCGGGCCTGGCCGCCGCCCTACGAGATGTCCTCACCGACTCGAGCCTGGCCGCCCGGCTCCGTGCCGCCGGACCACGTCGAGCCGAGGGCTTCAGCTGGGCGAGGGCCGCCTCCGGGCTCGTCGAGCTCTGGCGCCGGGCTTCCAGTTCCCACACCGCCCGTCACTAGGCTCACCCAGATGCCTGCCGTGCGCCTGTCCGACTGATGCGCGCGCTCGTCACCGGCGGACTCGGCTTCGTCGGTCGCCACCTCGTGGAGCACCTCCGCCGCTCGGGCGACGAGGTGGTCACGCTGGACCACCAGGGCGACTGCGCCGTCGACGTGACCGACGGGCCGGCGGTGTCCGCGGCGCTGGCCGACGTGCGGCCGGAGGCGGTGTACCACCTGGCCGGCTGGGCCAACGTGGGGGCGTCGTGGGCCGACCCGCTGGCGGTCCTGCGCGTCAACGCGGAGGGGACCCTCAACGTGCTGCAGGCCTGCCGGGCGGCAGCGGTGGAGCGGGTGCTGTCGGTGGCCAGCGCCGACGTGTACGGCCTCGTGACGGAAGCCGAGCTCCCGTTGACGGAGTCGTCGCCGCTGCGGCCCACGAGCCCCTACGCGGCCTCCAAGGTGGCGGCCGATGCGCTGGCCCACCAGGCCTACCTCGGGTACGGGCTGGGCGTCATCAGGGTGCGGCCGTTCAACCACCTCGGGCCGGGGCAGTCGGAGGCGTTCGTGGCCCCCGCCCTCGCCGCCCGGATCGCTCGGGCCGAGCGGGCCGGACGCGACACCATCGCGGTGGGGAGCCTCACGGCGCGGCGGGACTTCACCGACGTGCGCGACGTCGTCCGCGCCTACCGCCTCCTCGTGGAGCACGGAGCGCCCGGCGAGGTCTACAACGTGTGCTCCGGCGTGGACGTCGCCATCCAGGACCTGGCCGACCACCTGGTGGCCATGGCGGACCGGCCGATCATCCTCCAGCCCGATCCGAGCCTGATGCGCCCGGTCGATCTGCCCCTGCTGCGCGGCGACGCCGCGAAGCTGTCCGCCGCCACGGGCTGGCGGGCCGAGCTGAGCCTGCGCCAAACGCTCGCTGACCTACTCGACGACATGCGCACCCGTGTGGCCGCCGAATGACCGACGACAGGAGAACCCGATGACCAAGCGCGCCCTCATCACCGGCATCACCGGCCAGGACGGCTCGTACCTGGCCGAGCTGCTGCTCGACAAGGGCTACGAGGTGGTCGGCATGGTGCGTCGCAGCAGCACCACCAACTTCGAGCGCATCGCCCACCTCCAGGACCGGATCATCCTCGATCCCTACACGGCGTCGGGCGACCTGCTCGACGAGGCGTCGCTCATCTCGATCCTCCGGGAGACCGAGCCCGACGAGATCTACAACCTCGCCGCGCAGTCCTTCGTGCAGACCAGCTTCAAGCAGCCCGTCCTGACCGGCGAGATCACGGCGCTCGGGGTCACCCGGCTCCTCGATGCCATCCGCATCGTGAACCCCGACGTGCGCTTCTACCAGGCGTCCTCCAGCGAGATGTTCGGCAAGGTGCAGGAGGTGCCGCAGACCGAGAGCACCCCCTTCTACCCCCGCTCCCCCTACGGCGTGGCCAAGCTGTACGGGCACTGGATCACGGTCAACTACCGGGAGTCCTACGGGCTGCACGCCTCCTCGGGGATCCTGTTCAACCACGAGAGCCCCCGACGCGGCATGGAGTTCCTGCCCCGCAAGGTCAGCCACGGCGTCGCCCGGATCAAGCTCGGCCTGGCTCAGGAGCTCCCGCTGGGCAACCTCGACGCCGAGCGCGACTGGGGCTACGCGGGCGACTACGTGGAGGCGATGTGGCTCATGCTGCAGCAGGACACGCCCGACGACTACGTGGTCGCCACGGGGGAGACCCACTCGGTGCGCCGCTTCTGCGAGATCGCGTTCGGGCACGCCGGGCTGAACTGGGAGGACCACGTCACCCTCGACGAGAAGTTCATGCGCCCCGCCGAGGTCGACCTCCTCATCGGCAACCCCGCCAAGGCCGAGAAGGTGCTCGGCTGGCAGCGGCGCACGACCTTCGAGCAGCTCGTCACGATGATGGTCGACGCCGACATCGAGCTGCTCTCGGGCAAGCTGAAGGGCATCAGCTGATCGCGATCCTGGCCGGCGGGGTGGGGGCCGCCCGGCTCCTCGCCGGGCTCGTGCAGGTGCGACCTCCTGAGGCGCTCACCGCCATCGTCAACGTGGCCGACGACGTCGAGCTGCACGGCCTGCACATCAGCCCCGACCTCGACACGGTCACCTACACCGTCGCCGGCGCCATCGACGCGGATCGGGGCTGGGGGCTGGCCGGTGAGACGTGGCGGGCCATGGAGGCACTCCGCCGCTTCCCCGGCGCGCCGACCTGGTTCAACCTCGGCGACCAGGACCTCGCGACGCACCTCTACCGCACCGGGCGGCTCCGGGCCGGCGCCACCCTCGCAGAGGTGACGGCGGAGATCGTCGCTGCCTTCGGCGTGCGCGTGCGCGTGCTCCCGGTGAGCAACGACCCCGTGCGGACCCACGTCGCCACCGCGGAGGGCGAGCTCGGCTTCCAGGAGTACTTCGTCCAGCACCAGCACGATGTCGTGGCGACCGATGTGCGCCTCGAGGGCATCGACGCCGCCCGGCCCGCCCCGGGGGTGCTGGACGCGCTGGACAGGGCCGAGCGGGTGGTGATCGCCCCGTCGAACCCGATCGTCTCGATCGGGCCGGTCCTCGCCGTACCGGGTGTGCGGGGGGCCGTCGAGGCCCGCCGCGCCGATGTCGTCGCGGTGTCGCCGATCATCGCAGGGGCGGCCCTCAAGGGCCCTGCGGACCGGCTGCTGCGCGAGCTCGGGCACGAGTCGTCGGTCGTGGGCGTGGCCCGGCTCTACGCCCCCCTGGCCGCGACCTTGGTGGTCGACGAGGCCGACGCGGCCCTGGCGGCCGCGGTCGAGGCCGAGGGGGTCCGCTGCGTCGTCGCCCCCACGATCATGCGCGATCCGGCTGCGGCCGCCGCGCTGGGCGAGGTGGTGCTGGCGTGACGCTCGAGATCTTCCCCATCGGCGGCATCCCGGAGGTCCGGGCGGGAGACGACCTGGCGGGGCTCATCGCGGCGGCCTGCCCCGACCTGCGCGACCTCGACGTGGTGGTCGTCACCCAGAAGGTGGTGTCGAAGGCCGAGGGCGCGATGGTTCGCATCGATGCCGAGGACCCGAGGGGTCACAAGGCGATCGTCGAGCGCGAGTCCACGAGGATCCTGCGCCGTCGCGGCGACCTGATCATCTCCGAGACCTCCCATGGCTTCGTGTGCGCCAACGCCGGCGTCGACCTCTCGAACGTCGACGAGGGCTGGGCCGCCCTCCTGCCCGAGGACAGCGACCGGTCGGCCCGCCGGATCCGCGACGGCCTCCGGGCGCGGGCCGGGGTCGAGGTGGCGGTCATCGTGTCCGACACCTTCGGCCGACCCTGGCGTCGAGGCTTGACCGACATCGCCATCGGGTGCGCCGGGATCCGTGCGATCGTGGACCTGCGCGGCACCGAGGACAGCCGGGGTCGGGAGCTGCAGGTCACCGAGGTGTGCGTGGTCGACGAGCTGGCGGGCGCGGCGGAGCTGGTGATGGGGAAGGCGGCCGGCATCGCCGCCGCGGTGGTCCGCGGGGTGGAGCCGGCCTGGTTCGGTCGCGGGGAGGTGCGGGCCGAGGTGGTCCGTCCCCCGCAAGAGGACCTGTTCCGCTAGTCCCGCCTGGCTGCTGTCAGCCGCGGAACCAGCGCAGCACCTCGCCGACGCCGGTCGGGAGGTCCGTCCAGGGCTCCCAGCCGAGGTGGATGGCAGCCCGGCCCGGGTCCAGGGCGCTGCGGGCCAGCTCGCCGGCGCGCGCCGGGCCGTAGGTGGGCGGGTCGGCCACCCCGGCGGCCGCCGCCATGGCGGCGTAGAGCTCGTTCACCGACGTCTCGACACCCGTGCCGATGTTGCAGAGGAGCCCGGTGCCCCGGTCGGCCGCCCGCACGAACGCATCGACGGCATCGTCGACGTAGACGAAGTCGCGGGTCTGGCGGCCGTCACCGAAGATCGTGCACGGCTTCCCGGCCAGGAGCAGCCCGGCGAAGATGGCGACGACGCCGGCCTCGCCGTGGGGGTCCTGGCGAGGGCCGTAGATGTTGGCCATGGCCAGGGAGGTGAACTCGAGCGCGTGCAGCTCGCGGTAGGCGACCAGGTAGTCGGTGACGACCTTCTTGGCCACGCCGTAGGGCGACAGCGGCTGCTGGGGGTGCGATTCCTTGACCGGGAGGTCCGCCGGTGCGGGCTCGCCGTAGATCGTGCCGCCGCTCGACGCGAAGACGACCTTGCGAGCGCCCGCCTGCCTGGCCCCCTCGATCACGTTCAGGCTGCCGATCACGTTGACCTCGGCATCGAACACCGGGCGGGCCACGGAGACCCGGACGTCGGCCTGGGCGGCGAGGTGGAAGACGACCTCCGGCTGCCGGCGAGCGATGAGCTCGACGACGCCGGGCTCCCGGATGTCGATCTGGTGCAGCTTCAGCTCGTGGTCTCGGTTCGACCGGGCCTCGGCCAGGTTGGACAGCGAGCCCGAGGAGAGGTCGTCGATGACGTCGACGCTGTGGCCCTCCGCCAGGAGGCGGTCCACCAGGGTCGAGCCGATGAAGCCCGCCCCGCCCGTCACCAGTGCACGCATGGTCAGCCCTCCGGGATCTTCCTGCCGCTCACGTACTGGCCCGGCTCGACGACCACATCGTCGCCGATGACGGACCCGGATTCGACCACCGCGCCCGGACCGACGACGGCGCGCGGCCCCACGACGGAGTCCCGCACGATCGCCCTGGCTGCGATGGCGGCGCCCGGCAGGATGACGGACCGGGTGACGGTCGCGCCGCCCGCCACCGTGGCGCCGTATCCCACCACCGATTCGTACACGGTCCCGGCCACGGCGGCGGTGGGGTGCACCCCGTCCTCGGCCGTGCCGCGGCGGCCGAGCACGAGGTCGAGGTTGGCCGCCAGGTAGGAGGCCGGCGTGCCGGCGTCGATCCAGTAGGTCTGCCCGTCGAGGGCGAAGAGGGAGCCGTCCTCGACCATCGCCGGGAACACGACCCGCTCGACGTTCACGGGTCGTCCGGGCGCGATGCGGTCGAGGACCGACGGCTCCAGCACGTAGGTCCCGGCGTTGATCAGGTCCGTCGGGGCCTCGTCACGGGGCGGCTTCTCGATGAACGCCTCGACGCGCCCGTCGTCGTCGGTCGGCACCACCCCGTAGGCGGAGGGGTCCTCGACCCGGGTCAGGGAGATGGTGCCCTCGGCGCCCTTGGCCTCGTGGAACGCCACGAGCGCCGAGATGTCGAGGTCGGTGAGGACGTCGCCGTTCACGACCAGGAAGCGCTCGCGCACCCCTTCGTCGAGGGCCGCGAAGCGGATGGCCCCCGCCGTGTCGAGCGGTTCGGGCTCGACGGCGTAGTGCAGGTCGACGCCGGCACAGCGACCGTCGGGATAGGCGTCGACGAAGGCGCTGGGCCGGTAGCCGAGGGAGAGGATGGCGGTGGTGACGCCGTGGGCGCCGAGGTGCTCGACGACCCGCTCGATCATCAGCCGGTTGACGACCGGCAGCATCTGCTTGGGGGTGCTGAGGGTGAGCGGTCGCAGCCGGGTGCCGAAGCCGCCGACGAGGACGACGGCCTTCATGGACCGGTGGGCCGGCTCACGGGGCCGCGGTGGTGGAGGTCGCGGCGTCCGCGGCGGTCGTGGTGCTCTGATCCGTCGGGTCCGTGGCCTCGGTGGTGGCCGTCGGGTCCGCCTCCGTCGTGGTGCTGCCCTCCTGATCGGGCACCTGGCCGCCGTCGGCCGCGCCGAGCTCCGCCAGCTGCGCTGCGTTGGGCGGCTTCGGGATGTCGGCGTCAGGGTCGCCGTAGAAGATCGTGATGCCGGCGCCGTTCTCCGTGAGGCGCAGCTCCTTGAAGTCGCCGGTGGTGATCTCGGGGTCGTCGTCGCTGCTCTGGACGTCCGCCCAGTAGGCCACCCGGAGCTGCGGGTCGTCCACGCCCTCGCACTCCGTCTCGCCCTCCTCGAAGGTCTCGTCGAGGTAGGTGAGCTTGTCGTTGGTCAGGCTGAAGTCGAGGTCGCCCTCGCCGCTGGCGTCGTCGATGTAGCGGCCCAGGGTGGCGTTGGCCCCGACCCCGAGCTGGGAGAAGGGATGGATGTGGATCACCCCGTCGGCGTGGGTGTGGATGCCCACCGCCGACTCGAACTCGGGCATGTCCGGCAGGAAGGCGTCGCACCCGTAGACGCCGATGGCCTGGTGGATGTGGTCGCCGAGCTGAGGGGTCCCCCCGAGGTCATCGGAGCGCCGGTCCTCCCGGGCGTAGACGACCAGGGCCAGGCCCAGCACCACCACCAAGGTGATCACGCCCGGGAACAGCAGGCTCCGGGGCTGCCCGGACGACACGCGTCCGCCGGCTCGCGCCGCGCGGGCCACCTTCTTCGCTGAGGATGCCTTACCCATAGGGTCGCCCACCCTACAAGAGCGGCCGACGGGCACCCATTCAGCCGGTTCCGCTGGCCAGGGCCTCCCGGTACACCCCCGTCAACGCCGCGGCGTTGGCCTGCCACGTCCAGCGAGCCGACCGGGCGGCGCCGGCGGCGGCCAGGCGACCTCGCTCGGCAGGGTCGCCCAGCAGCCGGTCGAGCGCCTCTGCCCAGGCCGTGACGTCGTCCGGATCCACGAGGACGCCCGCGTCGCCCACGACCTCTGGCAGCGCGGTCGTGCGCGCCGCCACGAGGGCCCGACCGTGCACCATGGCCTCGGCCGCGGGGAGCCCGAAGCCCTCGTAGTGCGAGGGGACCGCGACGACATCGGCCAGGTCGTAGAGCCCGGCCACGTCGCGGGCCGGGATCCGGCCGGTGCGGCGGACCCTGGCCTCCAGACCCAGGTCGGCGACCTGGCGGCGCAGCGCGAGCTCCTCGGTGCCGGCGCCGCCGGTCAGCACGAGGGTGGTCTCGGGACGGCGACGTACGACCTCGGCGAAGGCGGCCACCAGGACCCGGTGGTTCTTGTGCGGGTAGGTGATGGCCGGGTAGAGCACGACGGGGCCCGGCAGGTCGTAGCGCGCCCGGATCACGTCTTCTGGCTCCCCCGGCGAGCGCGCCACACCGTGGTGCACGACCACCACCTTGGCGGGATCGGTGCCGAACCGGGCGAGGACCGACCGGCGGACGAACTCGCTCGGCACCACCACGCGGCGAGCGGCTGACACCGAGCGCGGGATCGCCAGGGACAGGTAGGCCCGCTTCACCCGCCCGTGGGTGGCCTGGCGCTCGAGGGGCTGCAGGTCGTGCAAGGTGAGCACGCACGGGGTGGAACGCCGCAGCGGGACGGTGCCCCCGGCGTGGTGGACGAGGTCGAGCCCCTTCGTGGCGCGGGCCAGCCAGGTGGACTCGGCCAGGATGCGCGTCGCCCGCGAGCGGGTGGACCAGGGGAGGACCTCCACGCGCGGGTGGTCGGCCAGGTCGCCGTGGGCCGCCAGGAGCTCGGCCGAGACGAAGAGCCGCAGGTCGAGGTCTGCGTCGGCCCGGGCGGCCAGCGCCCGCAGGCTGGCCAGGGTCGACTCCTCGGTGCCGCCCACCTGACCCGGCACCATCCAGAGGAGGTTCACGCCGACGTGGCTCACCGCCGGCCCCCGAGGGCGACCTCGTAGGCGGTCACGAGGTCCTGCGCCGTGCGGGTCCAGGAGAACGTGGCTGCCTGGATGCGCGCGGCAGCGCCGAGGCGCTCCCGCAGGTCGGCGTCTGCGATGGCGCGAGCGAGCCCGGCCGCGATGTCGTCGACGTCCAGCGGGTCGACGAGGATGGCGGCATCGCCCGCCACCTCGGCCGTGGACGTCGACCCCGACGTGACGACCGTGGCGCCCTGCGCCATGGCCTCCAGGACGGGGAGGCCGAAGCCCTCGCACAGGCTCGGGTAGCAGACGACCGTGGCGGCGGCGTAGAGCGCGTGGAGGTCGCGCCGAGGCACGAAGCCGATGCGGTGCACCCCCTCGGTCGGCAGG
>Ga0190269_10001543_pt1 | contig 10967 bp, 8 predicted proteins | sample Popmic249IS_FD_133749 | JGI IMG/M metagenome (GOLD analysis project Ga0190269, IMG submission 133749) | Populus adjacent soil microbial communities from riparian zone of Blue River, Arizona, USA - 249 IS | ecosystem: Environmental > Terrestrial > Soil > Riparian zone | place: USA: Arizona... | reverse complement strand
GAAGCGCGAATGAGCGGCGTGAATTCCGGCTTGCGGGTCGCGAGCGCCTCGGCGTTCTTCACGTCGAACAGCGCGCTCACGTCGAACAGCTCGATGTCGGGCCGCGCCGCTGCGATCGAGCGTGCGGTGCTCGCGTACAGCGCGTCATCGACGATCAACACCGTGCGGGGCGCGGCGCGCTGCACGACAGCCTCGCGCAGCGCGTCGTTCGCGTCGCCGCGCAGCGCGCTGGCGTCGGCGGACGAAAGCCGCAGGTAGACGGCGCCGAGCACCATGAACGTGCACGACACCGCGAGCGCGAGCGGGCTGGCTCTGCGCTCGCCGGAGGTGCGGCCGCGCGCGCGCTCCAGCACGTCGATCAAGCGATCGGTGCTGGCGCGCAACCGGATCGCGGAGCACCCGGCGCCGACCGCGATGACCAGCGCGAGCGGCCCGAATCTTATGACTGCCGGCTCGAGCGAGATGGCGAGGCCCACCGCAGCCCACGCGAGGCCGAGCGCGAGCGGCGCGCGCAGTGACGCGGCGAGGTCGAAGGCGCGCGTCAGCCGCGCGAGCACGACATCGATCAGCATGAACACGCTCGCGCACGCCGCGCACAGAAGGCCCAGCGCGATCACGCTCTCGCGCAAGCCATCGCTGCCCAGCGGCACGAGTGACGCGATGCGCGCGAACGCAACCTCCAGCGGCGCCGTGAGGTCCGCGAGGTAACGCTGCCAATCCGCGGGGACGATCGGCGCGGCCACCGGGAGCGCGGGCGCGAGCAGGAGCAGCGGCAAGAGCCCTGCGATCAGCACGCCGAGGCCGTGCGCGTACCTCTCCTTCATCGCGCCCGAGGGTGAAGGAGAAGGCGGCCGGGTGCCAGCTTTGCGACTAACGTTGGACCGTCAGCGCGAGCCCGAACGCGCCCGTACCCGCCCAGGGCGTGACGAGGGCCCGCGCGCCGCGCGACGCCTGTCGGCGCTTGCCGTCGTAGCCCTGCGTGTAGCCGAGCGGCGCAGCGGCGACCGCGGCCACGGCATACCCAACGCTCTGTAGGATCGCGAGCGCGAAGATGTCGCCGCCGACGCAGGTCTCCGCGCGCTCCGCGCGCGGCACGTCGTTGCACGCGTTGACGTCCGCAGCGCCGAGAACGCGCACCATGGCGAAGATATTGACCCCGACCCCGAGCGCCGTGCCACCGAGCAGTCCGATGAGCGACCAGCTCTCGAGCGCGCTGTGGTCGGTCAACGGCTGGCCTGCCGCGAGCGCCCGGCTCGCGTCGTGCTCGCCCAGCCAGAAGCCATAGAACAGCAGGCTCACGCCTCCGAGCGTGCCGACGGGCCCCGCGGCGAACGTCTCGACCAGGCAGCCGCCAGGTTCGAGCGCCGTGTAGCAACTAGGATCGCCGTCATCGAAGCGGCGGGCGGAATCGATGTCCAGCGCGAGGCCGCCTGCCGCGAGCGTGATGCCGGCGGCGAGCCAGAACACGCTCGGCGGTTCCTCGACGCGCTGGGTCTGAAGAACGCGATCCGTGGCCAGTGTCGGTGCGGCAGGCTGTGCCCCCGCGCGCCCGACCGCCGCGCTGGTGGTGACCGCACTGAGCGCGACGGCCAGCGCCCAAGCGGAAATTGCATCCTTCATGGCTTCGAACCCCCACGCCCAGCTTCGCGAAGGCCGAGGGTTCGCGTCAATCCCGCGTTGTGGTATCGCGCCGGATCATGGGCGAGCTGATCCTCGGCGTTCTGGCAGGTGGCCGCGGGCTGCGCATGGGCGGGCGTGACAAGTCGCGCATGACGGCGCCGGATACGGGCGAGACCTTGGCCGCGCGCACCGTACGGCTCGGCAGCGAGCTCGGCATGGAGTGCGCGCTCGTCGGGGGCGTGCCGCTGCCCGGCGTCGCCCACCTGCGCGACGAGCCGGAAGGCGTCGGCCCGATCGGCGGGCTGTGCGCGCTGCTCGCGCACGCACGCGAGCGCTCGGCTCTAGCGCTGGCCTGCGACCTACCGCACGTCACCCAGGCGTTGCTTCGGCGCCTCGCCTCGGAGAAGCCCGACGCGACCGTCCTGTGCCCGCGCGACCCGACGACGGGCAAGTGGCAACCGCTGTTCGCGCGCTACGACTCGCCGCGCGTGCTGCCCGCGTTCCGCGCGGCCATCGAGAACGGCACGCGCTCGATGCAGACCGTCTTCCGCTCGCTCGACGTCGCGGAGCTCACGCTCTCGCCGGAGGAGCGCGCGGCCCTCATCGACTGGGACGCCCCCACGGATCTCGGCGTTTGAGTCAGCGCTTTGGGATGCGGACCAGTGACACGCCGTCGCCTCTTGGGCAGTCCGAGAGCACGAAGTAGACGTAGCGGTCGGTCACGGCGAGGCCGCGCGTCCAGTGGAAGCCTGTCGCGAGCTCCCTGGGCGCGTCGCCCGACTTGCTGCCGCGAAGCAGCGAGGTCGTGCCCTCGCGATTTCGCATCATCCAGTACAGCGACTCGGCGTCGCTGGTGAGCCCGAGGATCTGTTGCGTGCCCGTCTCGAACAGCGCGTCGCCGCGCGCCTCGTCGTGGGGGATGCGGGTGATGCCTTGCGGGCCAGTCCACGTCGCGTTGTGCGCGAAGGCCACGTACGTCGCGTGCTCGTCGAGCTCGACGCCGACATCCGTCGGTAGGCCCGCCGGCAGCCCATCCATGGCCGGCACACCGGAGATCAATGACGCACCGGCCATGCGCTCGCTCGGCCCGCGGAACACCGCGCTGAAGTCGTTCACGCGCCCGATGTACACGAGCAGGGCACCGCGCACCCGCAAGCTGTCTTCGGCGAAGCGCGCGCCCTCGGGCAAGAACATCGCCGGCAGCTCCGAGATCAGCTCGCTCGCTCCGCCCGCGCGCGGTGCTCGAAACACTCGCCCGCCGGGGGGATCGGTCGCCTTATCGGCTGCGCAGTACACCCAGTCCCCCTCGACGGCGAGCGCACGTGCTTCACGCAGCGCCGCGTCCGTCGCGAGGTCCTCGCGCGCGCCAGTCGTCGCATCGAGCTTGGCTACGACGAGCGGCACGCCAGGATCGTCGTCGCGCGAGATCGCCACGAACAGCTCATCGCCGGCGACGTGCAGCGCGTCGACCTCATCGACGGCCTCGCCGAAGCGCTCCAGCTGGCCATCCACGACGCGATGCAGCAAGCCGCCGCCCAGATCGGCGCCGACGGTGGCGAACACCGCATCGTCTTGCGCGCGCACGGTGAACGCCTCGAGCAGCCCGTCGCTTGCTACGAGCTCGAGGCCGTCTGTTTGTTCGGCCCCCGCTTCCGTGCACCGCACCTCGATCGGTTCAGCGTCGACCTCGGCGTCCTGCAGCGCAGCGTCGGCGCGATGCCCCGCGTCGAACGGGCGGGGGGGCGGTGGGCCACCGGCGTCATCCGCTGCGTCGCTCGCGGCCGCATCCTGGGCGGTGGCGTCAGACCCCGCGCCATGCGGCGAGTCGCGAGAACACGCGGCCAGCATGATCCATAGAAGAACGCGCGGCGCCCGTCGCATGCGCGCACGCTAATCGATTACGGCTCGAGGCAGAACGACGGCCCGCCCACCGCGGACAGATCGAAGCACGACCAGTCGGCAGGGCACACGCTTGGGTCGCCGGCGCACTCGTTCGCGGTGCAGAAGCCTTCCGGCTGCCCCGGCATGATCGCGCAGAAGCTCGCCGCCTCGCACGCACACATGCTGTCCTCTGTGCACGTCGTTCCGAACGTAGAGCTGTCCGGACACGCGCTCGGGTCGGCAAAGCCTGCGTCCTGCGCGCCGCCGCCGAGCGGCTCGCCGTACGTGAACAGGCAGCTCGCGACCGGCAGCCCGACATCGAGCAGCACGGCGATGTGATAGGTGGTGCCCTCTTCGAGCGCGGGGGCACGGCCGGTCTCGGGGAACACTTGAAAAGACCCGTCGGGCGTCGTGCCGTATTCGAGGCCGCTCGCGACCGGAGGCTGGCTCGCGAGCACGTCGAGCCGCCACAGCGTGCCCTCCGGCAGATCGAGGTTCGGCGGCACGCCTGGGTTCTTGCTGCCCTCCTCGAGCACGTACACGTAACGGGCCGGCCCGCCGATCCATTGCACCGTGCCGTCCTCCGCGACGCCTTCGCCGTTCTCGCACGGTTTCGGCACGGCGACGGCGTTCGCGTAGATCGGCCCGCCGAACGGCGGCACTGCCCGCGCCTCATCTTCGCTGAGGCCGCGGCGCTCCATCTCTGCGCGCAGGAACGTCTGCATGCGCTCGGTGTCGGTCGTCGGAAGGCCCGTCAGCATGCGATCGAACCCGTTGTTGTCTTCCTTCGGGTACGCGCCGAGCACCGACGAATCCGCGAGGCCGATGAACAGAGCAAGGCCCGAGTCGGACAGTGAGTCGAGCCACAGCGGCCCGAGCTGGATGTCCCAAATACCCGCCTTGCCATCGGCGTTCGACGAATCGTGGCAGCACACGCAGCCCGAGGCCTCGACCTGCTCGGTCACCCACGCGAGCTCGGCGAGATAGCCTTCGTCTTCGAGGCGCGGATCGTTCGGATCGCTCGTGCCCGCGGGCGGCCTCGGCGAGAACGGTCGCTGCGTGCGGACGATGTCGCAGTCCGCATAGTCGATGAAGCGCTTGCCTTCTTCGGTGCACCCGGAGATCGCCACGTTCGTGCACACCTGACCGCCGGGGCCTTGACCCGGCTCGTCGCCTTCGACGGCGTCCTTGCACTCCTCGAAGGGCGGCACGAACACGGCGGTGTCCGAGCTCGGCACGGTAGTGACCGGCGCGATCTCGGATCGCAGCGTGAGCCCGTCGTCGATCACCGCAGCGTCTGCGGTATCGCGCGGTGTGCCGGCGTCGGAGCTGGGACTTTCCCCGCCGTCGTCACCGCACGCCGCGAGCGCGACGCAGAAGCTGGCGAGCGGGGCATAGTGAGCGATCGTGCGGAGCATGCTCCGCAGTCATGGTGTGCACGCGCTTCGGCGCAAGGACGGATCGCAGCTCGGCGTGATGGGTCAGTAGTTCTTCGCGTAGATCTCGGCCCAACCCGTGTCGCCACACACGGGGCAGCTTTCACCGCCCATGAACAGCGCGCAGGCGTTCGCATCGTCACCGAGGAAGCAGCGGAACCACGCGCTGTACAGCCGCATGTACTGCTTGGTGCCGGCATCGCCGCCGATGAAGCCGCCGAGCGTCGCCGTGCCGAAGTGATCGCCGCCTTCCCAGTTCGCGTGCATCGCAGGCGAGCTCGTGCCATCGACCGAGCTCTTGCAGCCGGCTGGGTTCAAGTCGGCGGTGCCCGTCAAGCACAGGAAAGCCTTGTCCGCGGGCGCCCTGCCGAACGCACCCTGTACGTTGACGATCGCCTCGACGTTCGGGTGATTGGAGCCCGCGTTCGCGCCCATGCCGCCTTGCGAGTGGCCAGACGTCCCGGCGCGCGGGCTGAGCTTCTGGTGGAACATGCTGCTTGGGTTGTCGTTCTCCGCCAGCAAGTAGTCGAGGCCGGCGCGATGGAAGTCACCGGAGCCGACCTGATCGTTGTGCGACGCGATCACGACGATGCCCCAGCTCGCCGCGTGCTCTTGATAGAACGCATAGGTGTCGGCGCCGGTCACCGCGGTGCCGTTGCCCCACGCGACGATCGGGTGCTTGCAGTCCGTGTCGAGCGGGTTCGGATAGAAGATCGTATACGGACCTTGCGAGCCGACCGTGACGTCCATGCGCGTGGTCGCGTACGGACCATTGCCGAGGTAGTCGCCGCTGCCTTGCAAGCAGCTCGGCCCGCTCGGCTCGCCGGTGCCCGCGCTGCCGCCGCTCGCGCCGCCCGTGGTCGTAACCATCGTGCCGGCCTCGCCGCCGGCGCCGCTCATGCCGCCGGGCGTACCGCCGCTCGCGAGGTCTCCGGCCGTGCCGTTCATGCCGCCAACGGCTTGACCGCCGCCTGTGCCGCCGGAGCTGCCGCTGCCGCTGCCCGCACCGCCGACCGCTTGCCAGCCGCCGCCGACCGCTGCCTGCCCGCTGCCAGGCGTCATGCCGCCGCTGCCGCCGGTGGCCAGCCCGTTCATGTTGCCGCCCGTCTCGTCTTCACTGCCGCACGCGAACAGCGCGCCGGCGAAGAGAGCAACCACGGTTGCCTTCCGCATATCGGACCTCCAAGCGACCGCGCGCCGTCCGCGCGCGACTCCTGCACCCGCGGAAAACCTGGTCGTGCGCCTGTACGCCTACAAGTCCAAGAAAGGTGACGATTTATTCGGATTCGCAGGAATCTCGGTGGCTTGGCATGTGGAGGACGCACTTTGGCCTGCGCTGCAAGGTCAGCCGAGCGTGCATTGCGCAGCCCGATGCGCGCGCCGCCCGCTCTATACTCCCGCGCTCATGTCAGCCGCTGCGAGTGGGAAGAGGATCAAGCTGGTCGTCGGCGCTTCCGCGGGTGGGCACGCCAACGAGCTCGAGCTGCTGTTGCAAGCAGCCAAGGGCGCGTGGCCCGTCGAGCCGGAAGCGTTCGTGACCACGATGCAGATCACGGCCGATGGCTTCGCGCGCCACGGCCGTCCGGTCCATGTGATCGGCGAAGCCGATCGCAGAAAGCCCATCGAAGCGGTCGGCGTGTTGTTCCGCTCGTTCATGCTCGCGCTGAAGATGCGGCCGACCGTCGTCGTGACCACAGGCTCGATGCCGCTCGCGGTGTTCTGCATTTGGTCGAAGCTGCTCGGCGCGCGCATCGTGTGGATCGACAGCGTCGCCCAGATCGATCACATGTCCGTGAGCGGACAGGTCATGCGCCGCGTCGCGGACCTGTGCCTCGTGCAGTGGCCTGATTTGGTCGAGAAATACCCGGGCGTCGTGTACAGCGGAGAGCTGCTTTGATCTTCGTCACCGTTGGCAGCATGTTCCCGTTCGATCGCTTGATCCGCACCTGCGACGAGCTCGTGCGCGATGGCGTGATCACGGATGCGGTCGAAGCACAGATCGGCGATGGCAGCTACGAGCCCAAGCACGTGCCGTTCGTGCGCTTCCTCGCCAAGCCCGAGTACGAAGCCAAGCTCAAGCGCTGCGACGCGATCATCGCGCACGCCGGCGCCGGCACGATCGCGCTCGCGCTCGAGCACCAAAAGCCGCTGCTCGTGTTGCCGCGACAGAAGAAGTTCGCGGAGCACGTAAACGATCATCAGATCCCGACCGCGCGTAAGTTCGCCGAGCTACACCACGTGCTCGTAGCGCCGGAGGCCGAGGACATCGCCAAGCAGCTGCCGCAGCTGCGCGACTTCCGTCCCCGGCCGCGGGAGGTGCACCGCGAGCAGCTGGCGGCCCGTATCGGCGACTTTCTACGCAGCGTCTCGCGCTGATCCGCGCACGAAAGCGCACAGCTCAAAACCCCCATGCCTGAGCGCCGGAAACCGGCGGCGCTTTTAGGCAGCAATTTGCAAATTGTGCCCGACCGATCCCGATGCGGGCATACACTTCCGCACCGTGATCGAGCCCCTTGCCTGCGGCATGCGGAGTTGGCGGAGAACCGCTGCGATCCAGCCCGACCCGCGTAGCGGGTGTGATCCGGTTGGTAAGCGTTCGTTTCGACTCGAGAAATGCGCAGAATGCCGCGCGCCCCACCTTGCCGGGAGCGCGCTTGATCCCATCAAGGTGCCCATGGCGGGCAATGTAAACGCCGATCAGCGCTTGTCTTCGTCACTGTACCTTTTGTACACTGTCGAAACCCGCCAACGGTTTGGCTCGCTCGGTTCTCCTCTCGAGGAAACAGCGCGACCACTCTTAAGCGGGTTGTCTGGGGAACGCGATTGGTTGGTGCGAGTCCGGCGCGAGCAGCAAACCGCCACAAGCCATCCGCAGCGTACTGAGGTCGGGCAGGCCTGCAGGAGCTTTAGCTCCAGCAAAGGTTTGCGACCGCAACGGTTTCGAGGTCCACGCGCATTGAACGTAGCGCGGGATCACGCGCGCTCCGGATCAGCCGAGCTTCACAGCTCACGGTGCTGCACGCGTCCGTACCGCCCAGGAGAGGAAACAGCATGAGCCCCGTCGTCGTTCGCAATCCCGGTGTCAGCGCGATGAGCGCGTATGTTCCGCCGTTCCGCGTTCGCTTGCAGGACTGGTGCGAGTGGACAGGAAACTCCTGGGACAAGATTCGAGTCGTGGTCGGCCGCAGCTTCCGCGTGCCCGGCCGCCACGAGAACGTCTACACGATGGCCGCGAACGCGGTCCTTCGTTTGATCATCCAAAACGACGTCGATCCAACCTCGGTCGGCTTCTTGGGCCTCGGCACGGAGTCGAGCACCGACAACGCGACGGGCGCGGTGATCGTCCGCGGCATGGTCGATCGAGGGCTCGAGCAGCTCGGTAAGCCGCGCTTGTCTCGGCACTGCGAGGTGCCGGAGTTCAAGCACGCGTGCCTGGGCGGTATCTACGCGCTCAAGGCTGCGCAGCGCTACGTCGCGTACGACGGCGCGGGTAAGGTCGCGATCGTGGTGTGCGCGGACGTCGCGGAGTACGAACGCGGCTCGACCGGTGAGCAGACGCAAGGCGCGGGCGCGGTCGCGATGCTGGTGACCGAAGAGGCCAAGCTGTTCGAGCTGGATCTCCTGCACGCGGGCAGCGCCAGCGACTACCGCGGCCCCGACTTCCGCAAGCCGTTTTCTCGCCACTTCCACGAGGCGTACGCGCCGGGCGTGCAGCGCCTGACCGACTTCCCCGTGTTCAGCGGCAAGTACTCGACGTACTCGTACCTCGACGAGACCGTGCACGCGGTCGAGGACATGCTGCGCAAGCTGAACGTGTCGGCCGGGAAGTACTACCGGTCGCTGCACAGCCTGTTCTTCCACCGCCCGTACGAGATGATGCCGGTGCAGGCGATGAGCTTCCTGTACGTGCGCGGCATGGCCCGCGGCGATCACTATCAAGACGAGCTGCGCGCGCTCTGCCAAGAGGCTGGCGTGACGGTCGAAGCCGTGATGAAGGAAGCGCTGTCGACGCCGGACCTCTACCAGATGGTCACCGAGAACGGCGCCGAGGTCGGCGACCCGTACCAAGCGACGACCGCGCTCGCGGGCCTCGTACGCAAGAAGCAGGAGTTCCGCGACCTGCTCGCGGCGAAGATGAACCTGGGCGCGGCCACCGTGCGCGACCTCGGCAACCTCTATTCGGCGGCGCTGCCGGTGTGGATGGCGGCGGGCTTCGAGGAAGCCGCGGAGAAGGACTACGACATCACCGAGCGCGCGATGGTCGCCGTCGGCTACGGCAGCGGTGACGCCGCCGAGGCGATCCCGATCAAGCCGGTGCAGGGCTGGAAGGCCGCGGCATCGCGCATCGGCCTCGTGCGTGCGCTGAGCAACGCCGTGGACCTCACCCGCGAGCAGTACGAAGCGATGCACGACGGTCGCGACGTCCACGGTCTCAACTACGTGCCGCGCGGCGAGTTCGTGATCACGCACGTCGGCGACCGGTACGAGGCTTCGTTCCAAGACCTCGGAATCGAGTACTACAAGTACGTAGGCTGAACCCTACCGCGGTGGCGCGCTCGCGCGCGTCGCCGCGTGCTCCATCATGACGGAGTCGATCGCGCGGAGCATGTCGTCGATCGAAGCAGGCTTGTAGAGCAGCCGCGTGTTGGGCCGAGCGGCCAGCTCTCTGGCGCGCGCCGTGACCAGCCCGCCGCTGCAGAACACGAAGCGCGTCGCGAGGTCGGGGCGCTTGGCCAGCGCGGTCTCGTACACGGCCACGCCATCGAGCTCCGGCATCATCAGGTCGCACACGATGACGTCGAAGCGCTCGCCGCTCGTGAGGTGTGCGACCGCCGGCTTACCGCCGTGGGCCACCACGACATCGTGATGAAGCGACAGCAGCTCGCCGTACACCATCGCGACGGCGCGCTCGTCGTCGATCAGCAATACGCGACCGCGCTTGGGCTGTGCGTCCGCCTGGGGCGCCTCCGGCGCATCCGAAGGCAGAGCAAGGCCCGTCTCCGTTGGGATGCGAACGTCGAACCGCGAGCCCTCGCCCGCCGTGGTCTGGCACGTGATCTCGCCGCGGTGCCGGCGCACGATCTCGACCGCGATCGCGAGGCCTAGGCCCGTGCCTTGCTCGCGTTTGGTGGTGAAGAACGGCTCGAAAGCGCGCTGGCGCACGGCGTCGGTCATGCCACTGCCGTTGTCCTCGACACTGAGGCAAATGGTGTCGCCCGGTTCGAGTCGCGTAGTGACTACGATGCGTTTGCCGTCCGGACGATCCTTGTCGCCGACGGCCTCGAGCGCGTGGATGGCGTTGATCAGCAGGTTCGTCAACACCTGCTCGATCTTGCCCTCGTCTGCCGCGATCATCGGCAACGTGCCGAGCTTCTTCTCGAGCGTCGCGCCGTGCCGCAGGCTCGCGTAGACGAGGTTGCACGTACGGTCGACGATCTCGTTCAGCTGGACGCGCTCGACCCGCGAGCGCTCGAGGCGCGCGTAGGTCTGCAGGTCGCGCACCACGGCGCGGATCCGCTCGAGCGCCGTGCGGTTGTCATCGGCGACGCGCTTACACTCGGCGACGATCGCGCGCGCCCGGTTGGTTGCGCTCGGGTCCACGGAGGGCGCGGCGATGACACCGAGCAGCTCGTCGAGCAGCGCGCTCAGCTTGCCGTTGTTGGCGAGCGCCAGCGCGGCGGGGTTGGCGACCTCGTGCGCGACCCCCGCGGAGAGCTGGCCGACGGCCGCCAGGCGGTCGGCGTGGGCGAGGCGTTGCTTGAGCGCGTGGCGCTCGCACGCATAGCGCAGCGCGCGCACCAGGGTATCGGCGCTGTACTTGCCCTTGACCAGGTAGTCTTCGGCGCCTTCGCGCAGCATCTCGAGCGAGCGCTGCTCGTCGTCGTCCGCCGTCAACACCACGATCGGTACCTCGCCGACCAGCGTCCGCGCCTTGCGGATGGAGCCCGCACCAAAGCCATCGGGCAACGAGAGATCGAGCACGAGCACGTCGAGCTCGCCGTGGTTGCGCCGCGTGGCGAGCTCGGCCAG
>Ga0190269_10001542_pt1 | contig 10971 bp, 5 predicted proteins | sample Popmic249IS_FD_133749 | JGI IMG/M metagenome (GOLD analysis project Ga0190269, IMG submission 133749) | Populus adjacent soil microbial communities from riparian zone of Blue River, Arizona, USA - 249 IS | ecosystem: Environmental > Terrestrial > Soil > Riparian zone | place: USA: Arizona... | reverse complement strand
TCGGCGTGCGGCGGGCGCTGGACGACCCGCGTGCCCGACGGCGGCGATCCGGCGACGTTCGACTGCTTCGACGACGACAACAGCGTGTATCCGGGCCAGCCGGGCTGGTTCGCGAAGCCGTCCGGCAGCGGCTACGACTACAACTGCTCGACGCGCGAAGAAGTGCGCTACCCGAGTTGGAAGATCAGCTCGACCGCCTCGTGCTTCTCGAGCGACTTCACCGGCGGCTGCGTCGGCAGCTCGGGCTGGGTCGGCGAGCTGGCGGCGTGCGGCGACCGCGCCGAATACACCGAGTGCCAGGGCGGCCTCGCGGTCGAGGAAGCCGGCGGTCGGATCATCATCCCGGAGCCGTGCGGCAGGATCGGCTGCTGCGCCCGCGTGGTCGTGGAGCGGACCCAGGAATGCCATTGATCGGACGCGGCCGCTAACGCTCGAAAAGCACTGATTTTGAGGGGGAATTTACCGCCCTTCGCGGTTGCTGTAGGCGGCCGGAAACGGTATCGTCCGGCGCTCCTTTGGGGCGGCAAAGACCGCGCGCGTTTCTTCAGAACCCGCGCAGCCGAAAACACCTCTAGGTTGGCTCCTTCCAAGGCCTGCTCGCTCACATGGCATCTGAGTACGGAGAGTCCTCCATCCAGGTCCTCGAAGGCCTGGAAGCGGTGCGCAAGCGCCCTGGCATGTACATCGGCGACGTGCACGACGGCACCGGCCTACACCACTTGGTGTGGGAAGCCGTCGACAACGCGGTCGACGAGCACCTCGCTGGCTACTGCAAACAGCTCAACGTCACCATCCACACCGACGGCTCCGTCTCGGTGCAGGACGACGGTCGCGGCATCCCGGTCGGCATCATGCCCGATCGCGGCGTGAGCGCGGCCGAGGTCGTGATGACGGTGTTGCACGCGGGCGGCAAGTTCAACAACGACAGCTACAAGGTGTCCGCCGGTCTGCACGGCGTCGGCGTGTCGGCGGTCAACGCGGTGAGCGAGCTGCTCGAGCTCGAGATCCACCGCGAGGGCAAGGTCTGGCAACAGACGTACAAGCGCGGCGTGCCACAGGCGCCGCTCAAAGAGATCGGCGTGACCGATCGCACGGGCACCAAGATCACGTTCAAGCCCGACGCCACGATCTTCACCATCACGGACTTCTCGTACGAGATCTTGAACAACCGCTTGCGCGAGATCTCGTTCTTGAACGCGGGCCTCAAGATCCAGTTCGACGATCTGCGCACCGATCGCTCGCAGGCCTACCACTTCGAGGGCGGCATCCGCGAGTTCGTGAACCTGCTCAACAAGAGCAAGGCGCCGCTGCACCCGGACGTCGTCTACATCAAGGACACGAAGGACAACGTCGAGGTCGAGGTCGCGCTGCAGTGGAACGACTCGTATACGGAGCAGGTCTTCCCGTACACGAACAACGTCCACAACAAAGACGGCGGCACGCACCTGACCGGCTTCCGCGCCGCGCTGACCAAGACGGTCAACGGCTATGGCGCAAAGCTCGGCAGCATGCTCAAGGACCTGAAGCAGGGCCTGGGCGGTGACGACGTGCGCGAGGGCTTGACCGCTGTCCTCAACATCAAGCACCCGGACCCCAGCTTCGACTCACAGACCAAGAGCAAGCTGGTCTCGAGCGAGGTCAAAGGTATCGTCGAGCAGGTCGTAAACGATCGCCTCGGCCAGTACTTGGAAGAGAACCCGGACAGCGCGCACAAGATCGTCGAGAAGGCGGTCGTAGCGGCGCGCGCGAGAGAGGCGGCGCGCAAGGCGCGCGAGATGGTTCAGCGCAAGGGCGCGCTCGACATCAGCAGCCTGCCCGGCAAGCTCGCCGATTGTCAGGAGAAGGATCCCGCGCACAGCGAGATCTTCATCGTCGAGGGTGACTCCGCAGGCGGCAGCGCCAAGCAGGGGCGCGACCGTAAGTTCCAGGCGATCCTCCCGCTGCGCGGCAAGATCCTGAACGTCGAGCGGGCGCGGCTCGAGAAGATGTTATCCAGCGAGCAGGTCGGCACGCTGATCACCGCGCTCGGCTGCGGCGTCGACGGCGGCGGCAACTTCGAGATCGAGAAGCTGCGCTACCACCGCATCATCATCATGACGGACGCGGACGTCGATGGATCGCACATCCGCACGCTGCTCTTGACGTTCTTCTACCGGCAGATGACGGAGGTCATCCGGCGCGGCTACCTCTACATCGCGCAGCCGCCGCTCTATAAGCTCGCCAAGGGCAAGAAGGAGCGCTTCCTGAAGGACGACGAGATGCTCGGCGGGCACCTGCTCGACCTAGGCACCGAAGGCCTCGTGGTGCGCTCCGAGTCGCGCGGGCAGGAGCTGCTCGGCGAGCCGCTGCGGCGCTTGCTCGACGAGCTGTGGCTGTTCCGGCAGATCCTGCGCAAGCTCCAGCGCCGGTGCGACCCGAACGTGCTCGCCGCGCTGGTGCGCGCTGCGCGGCTCGACGCGGAAGGCCTCTCGGATCGAGCGCGCGTCGAGGCGGCGATCGCGGCGGTCAAGGCCTCGATGGCGGCGAGCCACCCGGACATCGGCGTCGAGGCCAAGCTGCTCGAGGATGCCGAGCACAGCCGCTTCAAGATCTCGTTCGCGGTGCGCGCAGGCGTCGCGACGCGCTCGTTCGTGGTCGGCCACGAGCTGATGTCGGAGTCGGATTACGTGCGCCTCTTGCAGATCGAGCAGACCATCGACGCGACGCTCGGCCCGAAGCCGTTCCTGGCTACGGAGAAGGGCGAGGACGGCGAGCCGGATCGGCTCGCAGACGCAGACGCGCTGTACGCGCACGTCGACGAGCGCGCGCGCAAGGGCCTGCACATCCAGCGCTACAAGGGCCTCGGCGAGATGAACCCGGACACGCTCTGGGAGACCACGATGAACACCGAGACGCGCGTGCTGCTTCAGGTGCGCATCGACGACGCTGTGCGCGCGGAAGAGCTGTTCAGCGTGCTGATGGGCGATCAGGTCGAGCCGCGGCGCGAGTTCATCGAGCAGAACTCGGTCGACGTGCGCAACCTCGACATTTAGCGGAAGACGCAGCGGCGACCGCACAGCTTCGCCGCGGTCGGTACGGTCTCTTCCATCGCCTCGTCGGTCGGGGCGGCCTCCCAGCTGACCTCGTCGCCCAGGAAGGCAGCGTCGAGCGGGGCGTCGCTCGCGATCATGATCAGGTCGTGGCCCTCGCTGTAGACGCGTGCCGTCACGTCGTCAGCCGGCTCCGGCGCGGCTTCGTCGGGCGCACCGAGCGCCTCACGAAACGCGCTGACCGACTCCTCGTTGGGCGCCTTGCCGTCCTCGAAGGACAAGCGCCAAGCCACGACCACGTGATCGTCCGCCTCGTTGTACAGCACCGTCGCGCCGTCGCCGATCAGCCACAGCACGCGCGGATCGAGCAGCTGCTCGTCGGTGAGCTCGAGCCGGTGCAGGAAGCCATCGAGGATGAACGAGCCCAGCTCGTCATAGGCGACCAGCTCGTAGCCGTCGATCGGCGCGAGCCGGGCGCGCTCGCGGAACGCTTCGATCTGCTCGAGCCGCTCGTCCGACGAGCGCTTCATGTACAGCACGTCCGACGAGGACAATGGCGGGTCCTCGAACAGGTTCTCGATCGAAGAATGGCCGCCGCCGAGCCAAGCGTCCGTGACGTAGTGGCCGCCGAATGCATACGGAAAGCGCACCAGCGCGAGCACGATCGGCGCCTCGTCCTTGTAGCCGTCGATCAGCATGTCGATCTGGTAGCGTGCGTACAGGCTGCCCCAATCGATATAAGCGGGGTGGACGCCATCCAGCGCGGCCGAGGCGAGCACGTCGTAGTGCATGGCTTCGCCCTCGATCAGCGCGCGCGTCGCGAGGGTCGCGTCGAGCGTGGGCAGCGCGGCGCCGTAGAAGTCCTCGAGCCCGATCTCGCGGTCTTGCAGCGCGTGAACCAGCTCGTGCGCGAGCGTCGCGAACGCGCCTGGCGAGTCGAGCGGCTCGTCGCGGTCGATGATCACGACCCGCTTGTCGCCGGTCAGATACGCGGCGGCGATCTCGGCCGCGTACTCGGCGATATCGGTCTCGAGATCGGGCATCTCGGGCGAGAGCTCGAACAGCGCCATGCCACGGGCGAAGCGCTCGTAGGTCGCGCGCTCCTCGTCGGTCAGCGCGTCGCCCGTGATCAGCTCGATGTACTCGTCCTCGGTGATCACCTCGACGTCAGGCATCACCTCTTCGTCGCCGCCTCGGAAGCAGCGGACGACCTCCATCACCTTGCGCTGGCACTCGGCCTCCAGGATGTCGCAGGGCGCGGCGTTGCACGGGTTCGGGCCGTGGCCGATCTCGTCCCGGCAACCCGCGCCTAGCACCACGGCCGCGATCGCCACCCACAACCCGAGGCTCTTTCCCATACGCATCGCGAAGCTCCTGCCGGCGAGCTTGTAGCATGCCGTTTCGTGCGCGCCGGTCCATGCGCTGCGAGGCCCGCCACGCTCACTCGCGCATTTGCGAAATGCGCTTTAAGCTGCCCGGCCCATGCGGTTCACGGCCGTCACCGCCCGAGGTACCGAGATAGTCCTGGCCGATGAGCTCAAGGCGCTAGGCGCCGAGCAAATCGAGCACGGACGGGGCCACCTCGCGTTCGAAGGCGAGCTAAGCATTGGCTATCGCGCGTGCATGTTCGCGCGCACGGCGAGCCGCATCCTGCTACCCATCGCGCGCCTCGATGCGGGCGGTAGCGAGACCGACCCCGAGGCGCTGTACGACGGCATCTATGCCATCGACTGGCTCGCGCACGTCGCGCCGAACGGCACCCTCGCGGTCGAGTGCGTCACCGCGAGCGGCGTGACCGGCCACACGCGCTTCCTCGCCCAAAAGACGAAAGACGCGATCTGCGATCAGCTGCGTGCGCGCAAGGGCGAGCGTCCCAGCGTCGATCGCGATCGTCCCGACGTGCGCGTGCACGTGCACCTCGGCGCCGGCGAAGCCACGGTCAGCATCGACCTGTCGGGCGAGGCGATGCACCGCCGCAGCTACCGCACCGCGTCGACGGCGGCGCCGCTCAAGGAGAACCTCGCGGCGGCGCTCTTGATCATGGCGGGCTGGCCGGAGCGCGCGGCGCGCGGTGAGCCGCTGATCGATCCGCTGTGCGGCAGCGGCACGTTCTTGATCGAGGCGGCGCTCATCGCGGGTGACATCGCGCCCGGCTTGCTGCGCGAGCACCACGGCATGCTGCGCTGGCGCGGTCACGACCCGCGGGCCTGGACGGCGGTCGAACGTGAGGCCCAGGAGCGCGCTCGCAGCCGGCGCGAGGCGATGCCGCAGATCGCGGGCTTCGATCGCAGCGAGAGCGCGGTGCGGGCGGCTCGCGATGCCGCGCTGCGCGCGAAGGTCGGCGATCACGTGCGGGTCGAGCTGCAGGGGCTCGAGGACGCAAGCCCAGGCGAGCGGCCGCCGGGTCTCGTGATCACGAACCCTCCGTACGGCGAGCGGCTCGGCACCGAGGGCGAGCTCATTCCCCTGTACGAGCAGCTGGGCGACGTGCTCAAGCAGCGCTTCACCGGCTGGCACGCCTTCGTGCTCACGGGCAGCTCGATCCTGGCCAAGAGCATCGGCCTGCGGCCGGCGCGCCGCACGCCGATTTGGAACGGGCCGATCGAGTGCCGCCTGCTCGAGCTACCGATCGCCGCCGCTCCGGCGCAACCCGGTGCGATCCCGCACTGGCGCAAGCCCAGCGAGGAGTCGAGCGCGTTCGCGAATCGGCTGCGCAAGAACAAGAAGAGCTTCGGCAGCTGGGCCAAGCGCGAGGGCATCGAGTGCTATCGCGTGTACGACGCCGATATCCCCGAGTTCAACGTCGCGATCGATCTCTACGGCGCGCACGCGGTCGTGCAGGAGTACGCGGCGCCGCGCTCCGTGGATCCGAAGCTCGCCGCGCGCCGGTTGCGCGACGTCATGCTGCTCACCGCCGAGGTGCTCGAGCTGCCCAAAGAAGCGATCACGCTCAAGGTCCGCAAGCGACAGACCGACGGCGGCCAGTACGGGCGGCGCGGCGGAGATGCCCCGGCCCCGCGCCAGGTCGTCCACGAAGGCGGCCTCAAGCTCGCGGTGAGCTTCGACGACCACCTGGACACGGGCCTATTCCTCGATCACCGCAAGTTGCGCGCGTTGGCCGCGGAGGCCGCGCGCGGGCGAACGTTTCTGAACCTGTTCGCGTACACCTGCACGGCAGGCGTGTACGCCGCGCGCGGGCAGGCCTCCAGCACGACCAACGTCGACCTTTCCTCGACCTACCTCGAGTGGGGCCACGCCAACTACGCGCTCAATGCCATCGACACGGGGGCCTCGCGCGCGCACCGCTTCGTGCAGGCCGACTGCCTGCAGTACCTGGCGCAGAGCCGCGAGCGCTTCGGGGTGATCTTCCTGAACCCCCCCAGCTACTCGCGCTCGCACCGGATGCAGGGCGACTTCGACATCCAGCGCGATCACGCGGGCCTGATCCGCGCCGCTGTTCAGCGGCTCGATCCCGACGGCGTACTGTTTTTCTCTACACACGCGCAGCGCTTCCAGCTCGACCCGGCGCTCTCGGCGGAGCTGGTCGTGGAGGACATCGCGGCGCGGACCGTGCCCAAGGACTTCGAGCGCAGCCCCCACGCGGCGTTTCGGATCCACCGGCGCGTTTGATACGCTAGCGGGCACCCCATGGCCCTCTCCGTCGGCGAGCTCGTGCTGGACCGGTACGTGATCGAGAGCCTGATCGGCCAAGGGGGTATGGGCGAGGTGTATCGCGCCCGCCATCAGACCTTGGGCATGCCGGTCGCGATCAAGGCCGTGACCGGCGCGGCCTCGCCGGAGCTCGTCGCACGCTTTACGCGCGAAGCGCAGCTGCTCGCGCGCGTGCGCCACCCGAACGTGGTCTCGATCCTGGACGTGGGCCGGACGCACGACGGCACGCCGTGCATGGTGATGGAGTTCCTCGAAGGTGAGGCGCTCGACGCGCGGCTCGAGCGACGCGGCGCGTTCCCCTGGCGCGAGGTGCGCGCGGTCGCTCTCGCCGTGCTCAAGGGCCTCACCGCGATCCACGGCGCCGGCATCGTGCACCGCGATCTCAAGCCGGCGAACGTGCTGATCACCCGCGGCAGCCCGTCGGTCGTGAAGATCGTCGATTTCGGCATCGCGCAGCCCACGGGTGACGGCGCGGCCAAGATGACGCGCACCGGCTCGGTGGTCGGGACGCCCGCGTACATGAGCCCGGAGCAGCTGGTCGGCGGCGACGTCGACGCGCGCAGCGACATCTACGCGCTCGGCTTGATGCTGTACGAGCTGTCGACCGGCAAGCTGCCGTTCGGTGACGACCCGAACGGCGCGCTGCAGCGGCTCGCGAACGCCGCGATCCCGCGCCCCGCCGCGCCGAGGCCGCTGCCCGCGCTGCCGGAGGACGCGGTACAAGCGATCTTGAGCGCGCTGATCGTGAACCGCGATCACCGCCCGCAGAGCGCGCGCGCGTTCATCAACCTGTTGCGCGGCGGCTCGCGCGACTTCGGCGACGTGCAGACGAGCGCGGGGAACGCCGGACCCGGCACGCAGCACCTGCAGGCCGCGCAAGGCACGAATTTCACGCAAGCGCGGCCGCCCGTGCCGCCGGCGACGCAGGCGATACGCCCCGCGACGCAAGTCGCGCAGGGACATCCGGTCGCCGCGCCAGTCGCGCATCCGCCGCAGGGTACGCGCCTCGGGCAAGCTCCGCTGGCGAGGCCCGACGAGCGCGAGAGCTACGCGATGTACGAGCCGGCGCCTCAGCCGACCGCATACATGCCCGCGCAGCAGGCGGCTCCGTCGCGCGCGTTGGTCGCGGCTCGCATCCCGGTCTCGCGCTTGGGTCAGCGCGATGAGCAGCGCGCGCTCGCGCAGCTCGCCGCGCCGGGGCGCGCCTACCACCTGGGCGGCGGCATGTGGTTCGCCGTGATCCCGGCGAGCAACGACGCCGCGGCGGCTGGAGAAGCGCAGCGCGTCGCGGCAGGCCTCCAAGGCCGCTACGGCGAGACGTGCAAGATCTTGTGGGCGCCGGCGAGCGCAGGCTTCGCGCTCACGCCCGCGAGCCTCTCGGGCGCGGCGCCGCTGCCGCCGGAGATCGCGGCGCTCCTCGACACGCTGCTCACGATGTGACGGTCAGCTCTTGGCGCGCTGCAGCTTGTTGGGCGGGATGAGCATGACGGGGGCGCTCGTGGCCACGCGATCGCGGCCGATCAGCACGACCGGACACCACGGGTTCCACGCCGGCCCCGGCTCGATCACGACGCCGACGCGACCGTCTTGCAGGCGCACGGTCGCGCCCACGGGCACGGCGCCGCAGATCTTGATCACCGCCCGCACCCACTCCGGCGAGAAGCGGGCACCCTCGAGCTGAATGGCGTGCGCGAGCAGATCGGCGCGCGTGAGGTCGAAGCTGACGCCGCTCGGGCAGCGCGCGCGCTCCATCTCGTACGCGAGGTCGATCAGCTCGGTCACCGACAGCGATGCGATCGCGCCCTGGCCGCGCATGCGCGTGCCCATCAAGTGCACGAGCGTGGTGACCAAGAGGCACTGCGGCGCGATACCGCTGCGCGCTTGCACCGTCTCCTTGGTCATGCGCGCGACCAGTCGGTCGGCCGCAGCCGCCGGGTCCATACCGTCGCGCTCCTCGAGCCCTTCGAGCGCGAGAGCGAGCGCCGCGTGCGCCGCAGCTCGCCGGTTGCTCGGCGAAGCGCCCACCCGGGTCAGCACTTGCAGGACGAGCTGGCAGGCGGCGAGCGCGCGGCGCGGCAGCGGCCAGCCGTCCGGCGCGAGCTCCACGACGCGCATCGCAGCGCCGTCCTTGGCCGCGAGGCCCTTCTCGAGGCGCCGCACCACGGCTAGGCCCTTGGCCCAAGGCCAGGGCCCGCTCCTATCCTCCGCGATCTGCTCGACCACGCTCAGGCCCAGCACCGTATGAGCGATGGCGGCGACCTCAGGATCCACGCCCTCGGCATCGATGCCCGACTGCGCGTGCGGGATCTCGCGCCAGGTCACGCCGGGTAGCTCCACACCTTTCAGATCGTCGGTCGGCCCGCGCGAGCCGGCCGCGAGCGCTTGCGCGAGGCGCTGCGCGACGCCGACGTCGAGCGGTGTCTCGAACGACAGCTCGTGTGCGTTCAAGCGGTTGAGGGCGATGGTGAGCTGCAGCCCGCGCTCGAAGTGGTTGAAGTCGAGCGGCACGAGCGTGCGGTCGATGAACACGCCACCGGCTACGAACTGCACCGTGAACGGCGGCGACATCGCAGCCACGGCCTTCACGAGCCCCTGCGCCGCGCCCTGCGCCACCGAGTGCTGCGCGTCGTGGAGCAGCGCGGCCTTCATGAGCATGTGCAGGTGGTTCAGGAAGCTCCACGCCGGCGCGAGCACGGCGCTCTCGTCGCCGGTCGCTTCGGCCTCGGCTCGGCTGGCTGGGTCTGCGGCGGCCATGTTCTGCGTCGCCGCGCGCGCAGCCGCTGCCATCGGTTGGGTCGGCCGCCGATCGCTCACGGCTCGACCTTCTTGCTGATCTCGCGCAAGCGCGTGCGGATGGCCGACGACTCGAACATGCCCGTCAGCCGGAAGCGCGTCACCTCTTTCACGAGCGTCGGGTCCTTCTGGATGCAGTCGAGCGCGATCAAGCGCGTCTGCTCGTTCGCGTCTCGCTTCTGCGCGACCGCGAGCACGTGCGATCGCCCCATGCCGTGCTCCACCAGCCCGGCGCACAGCGCATAGAGCGTGCGACCGCGCCACTTGTCGGCCTTGCCCTCGAGCATCATGTCGCCGAGCGTCTTCAAGTTGTCCGGCGCGCGCGACTTGATCATGAGCTCGATCGACGCCTCCACGAGCTCGCCCTTGGCCCGACCGTACAACATGCGGATGGGGCGACCGAGCTCGGCCAACATGGGCGACGGCAACGCATTGAGCAGCGCGAACGCGCTCTCGGGCGTGGCAGCGGAGAGCACGCGCGACAGCTCGGCAGGCGCGCTGCGCACCTGGCCGAGCGCCTCGCCGAGCAGCCCTGCGGACTCCTCGTTCAGCTGCGCGGGGGGAACCCACTCGCAAAACTGCGCCGCCCCGTACCACTCGACGAGCGACACCAGCGCACTGCGCGCGCTCTGCTGATCGCTCGCGCGGTCGAGGAAGCCGCCGATCACGGCCTGGCTCACGCCAGGGGGGCTGAGCACGAGGAACTGCCCGAGCGCCTCGATCTGCGCGTCGCTGTTCAGCTGCAGCTGGCGCGCGATGATCTCGCCGACCTCCTGCGTGCCGAGCGCGTTCGCGACCGCCTGCCGGAATGGGTCCTTCTTGCTGTTGAGCTTGGTCAGCAGCATCAAGAAGCGCTGGTCGGCCTCGCTCGCGAGGCGCGTAACCACGCGTCGCGCCATGTGCTCGGGCGTGATGGCCGTGCGCAGCTCCGGGATCGCGAGCACCGCCTCGATCTCGGCGGTGGCCCACGCGTTGGCGTCGTCGCAGCGCGCGCCGATCGCGTGCAGGTCGTCGTCGGAGAGCCCGCCCACCGCGGACGCGGCCTCGGCGGCGTACATCTCGATCGGCACCTCGAACTCCTTGCGCATCGCCACCATGTCGAGGTCGCGCGATGCGATGTACACGGCGTCGCCGGAGCGCGGCGCCTCGAAGCGCGCCATCGCGAACGCCTTGCCGAACTCGCGCTCCTCCTCGATGTCGATCTCCTCGATCACCTCGCGGAAGCTGGTGTGCACGCGCACGTCGAAGCCCTCGGCGCCGTCGGCGTCGAGCCAGTCGCGAAAGTGACTGATCGACTTGGTCGTCGCCTCGAGCAGCACCAGCTCTTGGACCAGGCGCAACACGTCGCTCGCCGTCATCGCCGGCTTGGGCTCGATGCGCCGCACGCCGCCCATGAACGCGAACAGCACCCACTGGTTGTGCTCGGCGTCGGCCTCCAGCGCGACGTCGCCGCCGCACATCACGCGCGTTGCCTCGA
>Ga0190269_10001541_pt1 | contig 10973 bp, 7 predicted proteins | sample Popmic249IS_FD_133749 | JGI IMG/M metagenome (GOLD analysis project Ga0190269, IMG submission 133749) | Populus adjacent soil microbial communities from riparian zone of Blue River, Arizona, USA - 249 IS | ecosystem: Environmental > Terrestrial > Soil > Riparian zone | place: USA: Arizona... | reverse complement strand
GGCGGGATCGATCCGCACGCGGCGTCCGTCGGCGTGCTTCTCGATCAAAGCGTGCACGAGCGGCGCGAGGTCCTCGGGCCGTTCTCGTAGGGGCGGAATATCGACCGTCACCACCGACAGCCGGTAATACAGGTCTTCGCGGAACCGCCCGTCGCGGACCATGGCCTCGAGGTCGCGGTGGGTCGCGGCCAAGACGCGGACGTCGACACGCCGGCTGCGCTCGCCGCCGACCGGGCGCACCTCGCCGTCTTGGAGCACGCGCAAGAGGCGCACTTGCATGGCCGGCGTCATCTCGCCGATCTCGTCGAGCAGCAGGGTCCCGCCGTCGGCCAGCTCGAAGAGGCCGTGGCGCCGCCTGTCGGCTCCCGTGAAGGCGCCCTTCACGTGCCCGAACAGCGTGCTCTCGAGCAAGGGCTCGGGGATCGCGCCGCAGTTCTCCGAGATGAAGGGCGCGGCCTTGCGCGGGCTCTCGCCGTGGATCGCGCGCGCCATGAGCTCCTTGCCCGTGCCGCTCTCGCCGCGCAGCAGCACGGGCAGCTCGGAGGCCGCGACCTTCAAGCCCAGGGCGAGCGCCCGCTGCATGCGCGGCGAGCAGGCGACGATGCCGTGTCCGGGCTGCGCGCGGCCGCTCGTCCGCAGCGTCGTCAGCTCGGCGGCCTGCGCTTGCACGGTCCGCGACAGCCGCGCCCGCGCGATCTCGAGCCGCAAGCGCGCGCGCCGCTCGGCGGCCGCGAGCGCGACGCCGTCGAGCGCGTGGCCCGCCAGCACGGCCAGATCGCCGAGCAGCGCGACCTCCGCGTCACCGAAAGCAAACGGCCGCTGGCGGTCCTCGAGGTACAGCGCGCCGCGTAGCTCCCCCTGCACGCGCACCGGCACGGCCAGCACGGAGCGTAGCGCCAGCCGGTGCACGCTCGCGGCGGTCGACAGCTGCTCGTCGTGCGCCGCGTCGACCGACACCAGCGCGCGCCCGGTGGCGAGAACACGCGCGACGATCGAGCGCGAGTGCTCGAGCTGGCCCGGTACACCGCCGGCGCGCGGACCGACCTTCGCTTCGGCGTTCGGCAGTCCGCGCACCGCACGCGCTCGCGGCACGCCGGCTTGATCCTGGAGCACGAGGTAGCCGCGCTCCGCGCCGGTCAGCTCGACCGCGGCATCGAGCACGAGATCATAAAGGCGAGGCGCGCGGCGCTCGGCGGCGAAGCGCTTCGCCAGCTCGAGCAAGCGGCCGACGCGCGCGTCGATCTCCGCCGTCTTGGCCGGCTCGGCGGCGCGGGCGGGAGCGGCCTCGAGCGCGGCGCCGTACGCGGGCAGCGCTCGAAACGCGGTGCGCGCCTCGGGCGGCAAGGTCTGAGCAGCATCGTCGAGCAGCGAGCGTGCTTCGGACAAGCGCGAGGCCGCGAGAGGTCCGTCGCCGAGCGAGCGCGCGGCGCTCGCCGCCGCCAGCGTGGAGCGCAGCCGGGCGTCGAAGCTGCCGATGCGCGCAGCCGCGGCCCGGGCGCGCTCGGCGGCCGCGAGCGCTGGAGCGGCTTGACCGTGCTCGCGCGCGAGCCGGCACTGCGCGAGCGCGACCTCGAGCGCCAGCGCGGGGTGCGTGTCGTCTGCCGCTGCGCGCTCCGCTTCGCGCAGCAGCTCGGCGGCGCGGTCGAGGTCACCGAGCTGCGCGTGGAGCGCCGCCGCGCGCGCCGCGACCGAGCCGGCGGTAAGGTGCGGGAGCGCATCGCGCGCGGGCAGCGCATCGAGGCTGGCCAGCGCGGCGCGCCGCTCGCCCCGCTCCACCTGCAGCTCCGCGCGCAGGCACACCGCGTGCGCGAGCGTCACCGTGTCGGCGGGTGCTCCGCCGTCGCCCCGCGACAGCTCGTGGGCGCGCTGCGCCGCGTCGAGCGCGTCATCGACCGCACCGGACAGCTGCGCGCACAAGCCTACGTTCAGCAACGCGCGCGCCAGATCAGCCCGCCGCCCGAGGCGCGCGAGGCGCCGCGCGGCTTCGCGCAGCACAGCCGACGCGCTGCCCAGCTGGCCGAGCTCGAGCCGCTCGGCGCCCAAGTTGTGCAGGAACGTCGCGCCGGCGTGGCGCTCGCCCGCCGCATCCGCCAGCTCGACGGCGCGCGCAAAGCGCTGGGCCGCGGCGCCGTCGCCGAGCGCGCGTGCGATCTGCGCATGAACCGACGTAAGCCGCGCCTCCGCCCCGGGCAGCTGCGCCGAGCGCGCGAGCGCGAGCGCGGCCAGCACGCGGGTGTTGGCCGCGCCGTGATCGCCGCGCGCAAGCTCGATCAGCGCGAGCAGCTCGTGCGCGCGCAGCGCGCTCGAAGCCGGCGCGCCGGCCGCCGAGAGGGCACCGGCCGCGAGTGCCTCCGCCCGCGCGAAATCTCCGCAATCGAGCGCGAGCCGCGCGTCGAGCGCGTCCAGCTCGGCCAGCACGGCGGTATCAGCGGCCTGTTGCGCGAGCGCACGCGCCCGAGCGCTGTGCCCCTCGCGATCGCCCTCCCCCATGAGCCGCGCGATCTCGGCCCGCAGCGCAGCGCCGCGCGGCGCGCCCGAGAGCGCGGGGAGCGCATCGAGGCAGCTCGCCGCCTCCACGTAGCGGCCGGCCGCGCGCAAGGCATCGGCCTCGGCCCATGCGAGCGCGGCGGAGCCCGTGCCGTCCGCGAGCAACGCGCGGCCTTCACGCGCCAAGCTGGCCGCGCGCTCCGCCTCGCCGGCACCGCGAGCGCGCTCGATCGCGGCGAGGAACGCGCGCTCGCCCTCCTCGCTCGAGCGCGCGAGCGCGACGTACGCGTTCGCTCGCGCATCGAGTGAAGCCGCCGCGAGCTTCTGGGCCAGCTCGCGCCGCCGTTCGGCAGGCATGCGCGTGAGCAGCGCGTGGCTGACGTCGGCGCGCAGCACCCAGCGCTCACCGATGACCGCGAGCACGCCCAGCTCGCGCAGCGCGCGCGCCGCCGCCGCGTCCGCGAACGGCTCGAGCCAGCCCGCCTCCACCTCCCCACCCGCGACGCTCAGCTGCTCGGCGAGCCCGAAGCTGCCCTCCGGCCAGCGCGCGTGGTCCGCTGCGTCCGCGTCCTCGAGCGCGATCGCCGACGCCGCTGCGCGCAACGCGCCTGCCCGCTCGATCGCGACGCCCTGCCCGATCGCGAACGACAGCACACGACACAAGCGGCCGGGCAGCGCCGAGCTCGCGGACAGCGCGCTCTGCACCAGCGCGTTCGGCACGACGGCGCCGGGCAGCGCGTGCTCGAGCAGCTTGCGCACCTCACCCTCGCGCAACGGCCCGAGCCTGATCTCGACGACGCCGGCTTCCGCGGCGCCCGGCAGCTCGCGCTCGCGCTCGAGCACGAGGCCGGCGAAGGTCCCGTCGACGCGCGCGCTCGCCGCGAACGACAGCGCGGCGTCGAGCGAGATCACGTCGCCCGCCGTAACGTGCACGCACGACGGCGCGCTCAGCGCGCCCTCTGGCAGGCTGCTGGCCACCACGTACGAGGGCGCGACCGTTCCGGCCGCGACGTGCTCGGATTGCAACGCAGAGAGCGCCTCGCGGATCAGCCGCGAGCGCCCTGCCCCGCGCGGCCCGACCACGCTCGCGACGCGACCTTCGGCGAGCGCGCCGCGCAGCCTGCCCAGAGCATCTCCGTGGCCGATGAGCGGCAGCGCCAAGATCTCGGCGGCGCGCTCCTCGGGCGTCGCGACGTCGTCCGCGCCGCCCCCGACGCTCTCGCCCAGCTCGATGCCCAGCGCATGGGCGATGCCGAGCACGCGCGCCGTGAGCTCGCGCGCGCTGCGAAAGCGCCGCGCCGCGCTCGGCTCGGTGAGCTTCGCGATCAGCTTGGCGAGCTCGGCCGGCGTGCCTTCGGGCAGCGGCTCGCGCTGCTCGAGCGACCGGCTCGCTTCACTCAGGTGGCGAGCGAGGTCGTGCGAGCGGCTCGCGGCCGGTTCCGGGGCGCCCCGCAGCAGCGCGTGCAGCGTCACGCCCAGCGCGAAGAGGTCGCTCGCGATCGAGTACTCGCCGCGAAAGCACTCCGGCGCGAGGTACCCGAGCGTGCCGCTCAGCGCCGCGCCGAGCTCCGAGATCCCGCGCGCGCGCCGGGCGAGGCCGAGGTCCACCAGCTTGCACGCGGCGCGGTCCTCGCGGACGACCACGTTGTCGGGCTTCACGTCGCCGTGGATGAGGCCGCGCGCGTGCAGCGCGGCGAGCGCGCGCCCTACGTCATGCGCCACGCGCAGCACGAGGCCGGGCAGCTCGGCGGCGAGCGTGCGGCTGCGCGTGCGCGCCTGGAGCTCGCGGGCGACCACCGCGGCCGGGCGACCCGGCGCGTGCTCGGAGACCAACGCCGACAGGCCCGCGCGCGCATCGACCGTGACCAGCTCGTACACGGTCGCAAGGCACGGGTGCGCAAGGCTCCGCAGCACGTCGAGCTCGAGCCGCAGCTCGGCCTCACGCTCCCGCCCGACCAGCTTCAGCGCGCGCCCCGCCCCGTCGGACCGCAGGTCCTGAGCCAAGAGGACCCGGCCGCTGCCGCCGCGCCCGAGCTCGCGAACCACGCGGTAGCGGCCCGCAAGCAGGGCCCCCTCCGCCAACGGCGTTGGCTCCGTCATCGCAACTTGTTAGTCGCATGGCGGCCTCGACTTTTCCACTCTGCCAACCAAGTTGGCGGCGTCAGTACAGGAGGTAGGCCCGGCGTTCCTCGGCAAACCGGGCGGCGGCGCGGGCGTCCTCGGCCAGCCAGTCTTCGACGGGCGCCCCCTGCTCGATGCACTGCCGAAGCTCGGGGCCGCCAACCAACAGGTCGAGCGCGGGCCGATCGCTCACGAACTCGTAGGTCTCCGTACGAAACGCGAATGCGCCCGGCGCGAGCCGCGCGCACGCCGCGATCAGGCGCGCATACGCGGCGTAAGGCGAGAAGACCTGCGCATCGCGCACGTGCACCTGCACGCCGCCGCAGCGCTGCTTGCCATGCTTGTGGAAGGTCGGCTCGAAGTGGATCGGCCGCAGCACCGCGCCGGCGATCGACACCTCACGCGCGAGCGCTTGGCCGTCGACGAACGGCGCGCCGAAGATCTCGAACGGCCGCGTCGTCCCGCGCCCCTCGGACAGGTTCGTGCCCTCGAGCAAGCAGCCGCCCGGATACACGAGCGCGGTCTCGAGCGTCGGCATGTTGGGTGACGGCAGCACCCAGGGCAGGCCCGTCTCGCCGTACGACATGTCGCGCGCGTACCCGGCGAGGTCGACGTGCTCGAGCGCCGCCGAGTCGATGTCCTCCCGCAGGCAGGCGAGCTCGCAGATCTCCGCGATCGTCATGCCGTGCCGCACGGCGACGTCGTGCAAGCCGACGAACGAGCGGTAGCCGGGCCGCTGCGGGCCGCCCTCCACGATCGCGCCGCCCAGCGGGTTGGGTCGATCGAGCACGACCACCGGCACGCCGGCGCTCGCGCACGCGCGCAGCATCAACACCGCCGTCCACACGAACGTGTAGTAGCGACTGCCCACGTCCTGCAGGTCGATGACCACGGCATCGAGCCCGTCGAGCCACTCGCGCTTCGGGAGCAGGTCGGCCTCGCTCGCGCCGTACAGCGAGTACACGGGCACGTGCGGCTCGACGTTCACGCGCTTGGACGGATCACGCCCCCGCGAGGACCCGGGCAGCTCTTCCACGACCGCGATCATGTCCTGCGCGTGCCCGCCGTAGCCGTGCTCCGGACCGAACAGCGCGCGCACGTCGCAGCCTTGCGCGAGCAGCACCTCGTGCGCGTGCATGAAGCGACCGTTCACGAGCGCAACGCTCGCGGGGTGCGCGACCAGCCCGAGCTTGCGCCCGCGCACGCGCCTGAGCGCCTCGGGCTCGCCGGCGGCGATGCGATCGAGCCCGGTCGCGACCCTCGTCATGGCGCAGGCGGCGGGATGCTCGCGGCCTGCGCGGGCGTGCCGGCGTTCGGCTCCTTCGCGAGCAGGTACAGGACAGCCATGCGCACCGCGACGCCGGCCTCGACCTGATCGAGGATCACGCTACGCTCGCCATCCGCGAGCGCGGGGTGGATCTCGACGCCGCGGTTCATCGGCCCGGGGTGCATCACGATCGCGCGCGGGCTTGCGATGGCGAGGTGCCGCTGCGAGACGCCGAAGTTGCGGCTGTACTCGCGCAAGCTCGGCAGCAGCGGCCCCTCGAGCCGCTCGCGCTGGATGCGCAGCAGCATGATCACGTCGACGCCATCGAGCGCCTCGTCCAGCCGGTGGTAGATCTTCGCGCCCAGCGCCTCGGCCTTGGGCGGCATCAGCGTGCGCGGCGCGCAGAAGCGCACCTCCGAGCCGAACAGGTTGAGCAGCCGGGCGTTCGAGCGCGCGACGCGCGAGTGCATGATGTCGCCGATGATCGCGACCTTGAGGCCCGACAGCGTGCCGAGCGAGTTGCGGATCGCGAACGCGTCGAGCAGCGCTTGCGTGGGGTGCTCGTGCGAGCCGTCCCCGCCGTTGATCACGCTGCAGCCGACCTGGCGGGCGACCAGCTCCGCCGCGCCCGACGCCGAGTGCCGGATCACGACGATGTCCGGCCGCATCGCCGCGACGGTCTTGCACGTGTCGAGCAGCGACTCGCCCTTCGACACGCTCGAGCCGGAGCTGGAGATGTTCACCACGTCGGCGGACAAGCGCTTGCCGGCGAGCTCGAACGAGGTGCGCGTACGCGTCGAGGCCTCGAAGAACAAGTTCACGACCGTCTTGCCGCGCAGCGCCGGCACCTTGCGGATCGGCCGGCGCGAGACCTCGATGAAGGCCTTCGCGGCTTCGAGGATCTGCAGCACGTCCTCGCGATCGAGCTGCGAGATGCCGAGCAGGTGGTCGTGGCGGAACGCGCTCATGTCGCCACCTTGGGCACGAGCCGCGCGCCGTCGCCCGCGCCACCTTCGGCGACCACGTCGAGCACGTAGCCCTTGGGCACGCTCAGCTCGCGGCCAACGAAGTCGGCGGCGATCGGCAGCTCGCGGCCGCCCCGGTCGCACAGCACGGCCAGCCAAATGCGCCGAGGCCGCCCGTAGGCCAGCAAGCCCTCGATGGCGGCGCGCACGGTGCGGCCGGACTGGAGCACGTCGTCGACCAGCACGACGTCCAGGCCGTTGATGTCGAAGGTGATCTCGTCCGGCCCGAGCTTGGGGATGAGCAGCGCGCTGCCGGCGTCGTCGCGGTACAGCGTCATGTCGATCGCGCCCATTGGGACCTTGGTGCCCAGCGTCTCGCCGATCGCGGCGGCGAGGCGCGAGGCGATCGGCACCCCGCCGTGGCGGATGCCGACCAAGGCGAGCTGCTTATGGCCGGCGGTGCGCTCGACGACTTCGTGGGCGATACGGCGCACGATGCGAGCGATCGATTCCGCATCGAGCAAGATAGACTCGGAGCCCGTCACGGGCGCGGATCTACGCCCCCGGCCGGTTATGGGTCAAGCAGGCTATCGCGGCGCCAAAAACCACCGCGCCAGAATGGCTTGGGCGGCGGTCGTCGCGTGCGTCACATGGCCCGCGATCGGCTGGGCGCAGGCGGCACCCAGCGCCCTGCGGCTCGAGTGGAGCGTGCCCGAAGCCTCGGGCTGCGCCAGCTACGACGAGATCCGGCTGCAGGTCGAGCGGCTCAGTGAGCGCGCGCCGTTCGCGGAAGGCGGGCCGGGCGGCCACACGATCGCCGGCGTCATCGAGCCTCACGATACGACCTGGCGAGCACGGATCGCGCTGCGCGACGCCGCCGGTCGCGAGCTGGGAGCGCGCGAGGTGCTCGGCCGATCGCCCACGTGCCGGACGCTCAACGTGCCCGTCGCGCTCGTGATCGTGACGCTCGCCGACAGCTTGCTCGGCCCGCCGCAGCTCGCCCCTGCCCCGGCTGTGAGCGAGCCGGCTGCGAGCCGGCCCGAGCCCGTCTTGGGCTTGGGCGCTTTCGCGGCGCTCGACCTCAGCGTGCTGCCCAGCCCGACGCCCGGCCTCGGGTTCGCGATCGAGCTGCGCATGCCGCTGCCGGTCAGCCTGGACGCCGCGCTGTACGCGCCGGTCGATGAGCTCGATGCGCAGGGCCGAGGCGCGCGCTTCTACCTCTCGCACGGCGGGCTGGCGGCCTGTCCAGAGCTCGCCCTCGGTCGCGGCGTCGAGCTGCGCGCTCAGCTGTGCGCGGCGGTCCATCTCGGGGCCGTATCGGCCGGTGGCCAGGGCCTCACCCGGGCCACGAGCGCCGAGCGGCTCATCGCCATCCTCGGGTTCGAGCCTAAGCTCGTGTGGCACGTGACCGACCGCTTCACGGCGCGAGCCTCGATCGTGGCGGGTTGGGTGCTCATTCGCCCGAGTTTTCGCCTAGATATCGAAGGCCAGTCGCCCCGCGTCCTGCAGAGCGGCCCGGTCGCGCTGCAAATGCGAGTTGGCGTCATGGGATTCGCGCTTTAAGGCCATTGCTCCGTGAAACCGATGTCCAGCAGGTCCTACGGCCTCGGCCACGCCGCGCAATCGCTCGCGGCGTTCGGCGCTCACAAGGAGCCCATGGCGGCGCCCGACGTCGACTCGATCTGGCGCGCTCACGGCAGCTTCGTCTGGCGCGTCCTCCACCACCTGGGCGTAAAGCCCGCCGACGTCGAGGACGCTACGCAGGAAGTGTTCGTCGTCGTCCACCGCCGGCTCCACGAGTACCGCGAGGAAGACAAGCTGCGGGCGTGGCTGTACGCGATCTGCGTGCGCGTGGCGCGCGATCACCGGCGGCGTCTGTTCCGCCGCCGCGAGCGCGTCACCGACGTACCGCCCGAGCGCGTGGTGGGGCCCGTGCAAGCCACGGCGGTCGAGAACCAAGAAGCGCTGCAGCTCGCCGAGAAGCTGCTCGCCGCGCTGCCCGACAAGCAGCGCGAGGTGTTCCTGCTGTACGAGGTCGAGCAGATGTCGATGAGCGAGGTGGCGCTGGCGGTCGATTGCCCGCTGCCGACCGCGTATGCGCGCCTGCGCAAAGCGCGCGAGCGCGTCCTCGAGCATGTGCAGCGCGCCGAGCGCCGAGGAGAGGTGCCATGACCGGACGCGCGCCGAGCGAGCTCGAGCCCAAGCGCTTGCTCGAAGACGAAGCGTCACCTCGGGCGCTGCGCGATGCGCTGCATGCGCTGCGCGAGCGCGCGCCGAGCGAGGCGAGCGCGGCGAGGATCCACGAGCGTATACAGACCCCGCCAGCGGCTGGACACGGCGGAGCGATCGCAGCTGCGTCGCTCGCGGTGATCGGGCTGGTCGGTGTTCTAGCGTGGAGCGCTTGGCCGTCGCTTACGGCGCCGGCGCCGCGGCCGATCGAGGACGCAAGGCCGCAAGCTCAGAGCGGCCCGCCGCCTGCCGACTCGGATGGTGAGGCTTCATCCGCACCCGACCGTCGCGTCCAGCGCGCCACCGTCGAAACGCCCGCGCCGCTCGCGCCCGTTCCGCAGCACGAGCCGCAGGCTCGAGCCGCCGCGAGCGCGCCGAAGGAGGCGCCCGCGGCCACGGTGGTCGCAGAGCCCCCACGGACGGAACGACGCCCGAAGCTCGCGCCTCGGCCCGCAGTCGCCGCAGCCACGCCCGCGCAACCGGCGGTCACAGCCGAGCGTCCCGAGCCGGCCGTCGTGCCGAATCCCGCGCCTAAGCCCGCGGCTGCGGACGAGGCCGAGCACGTGTTTGCGGATCCTCAAGACGAAGCCGGCCTCCTCTACCGCGCCAAGCGCCTGTCGAGCAGCGAGCCGAATGCCGCGTTGCGCTTGCTGGTGCTGCACGAAGCGAGCTTTCCGACCGGCGCGTTCGCCGAAGAGCGCGACATGCTCGAGATCCAGATCCACGAGCGGCTCGGGCACGGCGCGACGGTCAAGCGACTCGCGGCGATCTTCAAGCAGCGTTACCCCGGATCGGTCTACCGCGTGAGCCCGTGATGCGCGCCTGCCGCGCGTGCTTCGTGCTGGTTGGGCTCGCGCTGAGCAACAGCGCTTCGTGCACCTCGGAGGCCCGTCTCGGATCGTGGAAGGCCAGCGCCCCGAGCGCGCCGCTGTTCAACGGCGTGGCGTCCGCGACCCGCGATGCGTCTGCGCCCGACGAGCCCCAAGCGCCCGACATGCCCGACGCGAGCATGGCGCCCAGCAAGAGCTCGCTGTGCCTACGCAACCCTTCGCTCGACGGCCTCCCGCACGCCGGACCGGCCGATCCTGGCGTGTGGTGGCCGCCGGAGGCCTGGGACACCTGCTTCAACGCCGCGGAGGACTTCCCCGATCCGCAGATGCCCGGCACCGTGCTGTGCGGGCTCACCTGCGTGAACGAAGCGACGACGCTCGATCTCAAAGATGGCGTCGGTCCGCGCACCGGTCTCTTGCCTCTACCCACGCACGGCGTCGGCTACCTCTACCTCGACACGCTGCGCGGCTTGCCCGAGCGCACGTCGCAGACGCTGTGCGCGCCGCTCGAAGCGGGCGTTACGTACAACTTCGCGATCGACCTCGCGAGCCGCGCCGGCCAGGTCGACGACGGCGCGACCCTGGCCGCGGGCGAGCTGCAGATCCACGGCTCGAACACGATCTGCGGGCGCGCGGCCAAGCCCCTGTGGCGCTCGCCTCCGCTGACGCGCGCGTGGCAGACGCACTGCGTGAGCATCACCCCAGAGAGCGATGTCACCGTGCTCACGCTCGAGCTGCCCGCCACGCCGCTCGCCAAGGCTGCCATCGTGATCGACAACATCCGCTTGGACGCGAGCTGCGGCCCGGGCGTGGTGACTCCGTAGAGCGTATTCACGAATACGCTGGTGAGCGGAGGGCCGTCTCGCGAGTCGGAACGGCGCCACGCGAGCGCACCCGCTTTGTGGACGTTGCGCGAAACGTCCGGCCTTGCCGTTGCCCTCAGCGAGCGCGCGAAGCTCCCCGCCAGGGCGCCCGGTGCCGGGCCTGCGTTCGTTAGAGGACTCGCGCCCGGGGCGATACCGCAGCATGCTCGCAGGCGCGGAGGGAGCGCATGGACCGACGACTCAGCCGGCG
>Ga0190269_10001540_pt1 | contig 10975 bp, 10 predicted proteins | sample Popmic249IS_FD_133749 | JGI IMG/M metagenome (GOLD analysis project Ga0190269, IMG submission 133749) | Populus adjacent soil microbial communities from riparian zone of Blue River, Arizona, USA - 249 IS | ecosystem: Environmental > Terrestrial > Soil > Riparian zone | place: USA: Arizona... | reverse complement strand
CGCGCTAGATGAATGATCGCCCCTCGCAGCTCGGCGACGAGTGCGAGTACAGGACTCGGCTTACGGATTCTCCGACCACGAACCCTCGCGCCTCCGGCACGGGGGTTCGTGCTTTAAAGCCCGGTCACCTGGCTGTCGACGGCCACAGCAGATCCGCCCTATCCGTCATGGCCCGCAGCCGTTGGCTGCAAGCGTATTCGCTCTGTATGCGCTCGCTATGCTCGGCTGAGCGCGACTGTCAGCGCGATCCGTGTCCCAGCTTGGCGGTTTTTTTGTGCTGAACAGGTCTCGTGAGACGCTTACGCGGCCATGCGAGCGGGTGCTTTGTCCTTGCACCAAGTTGTTTCCGGGGCTTACAAGGCATAAGACACGTCCCACATACCTTGGAGGTTCCGCGTGAGGGAGCTCGTCCGCTACTTGCTGGAAAACGCGTACATCGACTTTCAGGGAGACCTTTCCATAGAAACAGTACGGGAGTTCCTGCGCGAGGACGAGACTCGGGAGGCCCGCTCGCTTCTGGCGAAACTGATCGACGACAAGGGCGTAGACGACTTGCTGATCACCATCGCGGACTGCCTCAAAGACCACATTCGCACCGGGATCAACGAGGACACGATTCGCGAGCAATTAGGCACGTACAGCGAGTCCTGATAACCGCGCGCTCGCGATCTCGACGTAAAGCCGGCCCGAAGCAGCACCAGACGGTTAGGGCGCCTACGCAGCCCGAGAATCAGGCGGGCCAGAGCCATGGGTTTCGTTTGGATTCCCCCGGAGGCGCTGCTAGATTCCCGCCCCCATGGCCGCGATGCGTCAGTGTTTCCGATGGTCTAGGCAGATCGTGCTGGTCTGCCTGATGAGCGCTTGCGGCGGCAGTCAGAGCTCCGCGCCGGCTGCCGCAGACTCCAAGAGCGCAGCGCGTTCTTCTCGCGTCGACGAGATCTCGCAGGTCGACACCTCCGATCTCACGGAGAACGAAAAGACGCTCTGGATCGACATGGTCAACGACCAGCTCTCGCCGTGCGGCGATCCCCAGAGCGTCGCCAAGTGCGCGACCGAGCAGCGCAAGTGCGGCGCGTGTGTCACCGCGGCGCGCTACCTCGCCCGGCTCGTCACCGATGGTTACGATCGCGCAGCGCTCGCGGAGCAATACCGCACACGCTTCGGCGCCCAGGAGAAGCGCGACATCCCGCTCGACGACTCGCCGTCACGCGGCGCTCCGATGGCGAAGGTGACGATCGTCGAGTTTAGCGATTTCCAATGTCCTCACTGTGGTGCAGCGCACCCCGAGACCGCGCGGCTGCTCCGCGAGTTCGATGGTCAAGTTCGGCTCGTCTACAAATATTTCCCGCTCAGCGGACATAGCCGAGCGCTGCCCGCCGCCCGCGCAGCGGAAGCGGCGCGCGCGCAAGGCAAGTTCTGGGAGATGCACGACAAGCTGTTCGAGAACCAACGCGAGCTCGAGGACGAGGACATCAAGAAGTACGCCTCGCAGATCGGCCTCGACATGGAGCGCTTCGAGCGTGATTGGAACGCGGAAAGCACGCTGCAGCGCGTCGAGGCGGACCGTCAGCTCGGCATCAAGCTCGGCATCGAGGCGACCCCCAGCTTCTTCATCGACGCGCGTCCGTTTCGCGAGTCGCCGCGCAGGCTTGGCGCGTACATCAAAGAAGAGCTCGAACTGTAGAATCGGCGTGAGGGCCGTTTCGTCTGAATCAACGAATCGGAGGTACTGATGGTGTCAACTGCTCGCGGAAGACTGGCTGTCTGGGGTGCGATGTTCGCGTTGATCGGAGGGCTCCTGAGCTCCTCAGCCGAAGCGCTCGATGCTGGCGCCAAGGCGCCCGAGATCGGCCTGAAAGACTTGTCGGGCAAGACCGTGGACTTGGCGTCCCTGGCAGGCAAGGTGGTCATCCTCGACTTTTGGGCCACATGGTGCGCGCCGTGTCGCGAGGAGATGCCGGAGCTGCAGAAGTTCTACAAGAAGTACAACGCCAAGGGCTTGGAGATCGTCGGCATCAGCGTCGACAAAGGACCCGACGGCATCAAGGACTTCGTCAACAAGCTGAAGGTGACGTTCCCGATCGTGCACGACGAGGGCCACAAGGTCGCGGACAAGTACTCGCCGCCGCGCATGCCTTCTTCGTACATCATCGATCGCAAGGGCGTCGTGCGTTACGTGCACGGCGGTTACCGCGCTGGGGATGCAGCGCAGTTCGAGAAGGAGATCCAGGAGCTGCTCGCGAAATAAGGCGAGAGGCGCTTCTTGCGTAGGCCCGCTTGGTCACGGCGCGTGACTGAGTGGGCCTCGTTGTTTAATCGCGACCACGGTGCAGCTAGCGACGGGCGCGGGTGCGAGCTTGGTGCAGGTACTCTGCCAGCCGATCGGCGATGTAGCTGACGAGATGAACGTCCGCTGCGGAGAAGAAGCCGCTGCTGCGGTTGATCAGCTGCAGCATGCCTAACAAGCGACCCTCGTGCGCTACGGGGCGCATCAGCAGATTCTCCGCGACCAAGCCCTCGCGACCATCGCGCTCGGGGTCGAAGTCGGGAGCTTCGGACATGTCCTGCACGACCAACGCCGCGTGCTCGTCGCGCGCAGCACGCGAGAAGATGCCGCCGGTGAGCGCGAGCGCGGTGCCGCGGCGTTGCTCTGCGCCGGGACCTGTCGCCGCGACGAAGCGCATCTCGTCCGTGTTGATGTCGTAGAGACAGCCGCTCATGGCTGCAGCGCTGACGGTGCTCTCGAGCACACTCAGGCCGAGCTCCATCGCTTCGTGCGGCGTTTGTTTGTGCGGCAGCTCGTGCAGCGCTTCGAACACGGATGCCAAACGATCATCCGGTTCGGCATGCACGCGCGGCGCTTGTCCAGCGCGCTGCTCTGCAGCAGGGTAATCGACGATCGGCTCACCGCGCCAATCGCGCCACTCGAGCACGACAAGCGGTGGCCGCTCGGGCTGATCGACCCAGCGATGATCGAAGGCGGCGAGATTGATGAAGCGTCCGCGGCCCGAGCCTTTGATCTGTTCCTGTAGATCCGCGAGCGTGAAGCGCAGCTTGGCTTCGGCTTCACTCACGCTCATGCCAGGCGGGATCACGTACGCGCGCTCGCGGTAGGTGAGTGGATTGTCCGGCGTAGGCTCTTCGTTGCGCGTAAACAGCAAGTCGAGCTCTCGGCGTGCAGCCGCACTGCTGCTCGCGCGTCGACCGGGCGCCAACTGTTCGTAGCCGACAGTGTCGCCGCGCTTCTTCGGAGCGTGCGTCGCGCCTTTTTGCACTGCGGCGTTGCGCGGTGACGAAGGAATGCGCGCAGGTGCATCGAACGCACGAGTCGCAGCTGTCGCTGGCACGAGCAGGAACTTCCGACGCGCTTCTGAATCGAGGATCGTAACCGTGCCGTCCGGCGCGACAGCGCAGCTCGCGCCCGTAGGTAAGCCGCCTTCTTCGCCGAGCTCTTTACGGGCTTCCCGCAACGCGCCCATCCAGTTTGCAGCCTCGACTTCGAGCTGGTGCAGCGGCGTGTTGCCCGTGAGCGGGGTAACGCGTAACCGCCACTTCTTCGACGTCACGGACATCCCATGGTTCTAACGCGTTGTAACTGTTTGAGGCGTGCCAGGCGAGCAAAGTTGTAGCAATGGCCACTTTGCATGGTCAAGGAAAGCATTTGGATACCAGACCGAAATGTTGGCAATCTAGGCTCCCATTAAAACCGAGCGTGGACGACAAGTTGGGCGGTTGCCGCGCTCGGACACATTACTGCAATCGCCCAGGCGAGATGACTCTTTATGTGGGTGCTTGTGATCGGTTCGAGCGCGATTCTGCAGCGCGATGACGGAGGGCTGGCGGTCCTTAAGGAGCTCGGGTGTCGCGTAAAATCGCATGACCTCTGGGACGACCTGGACGAGCCCGCGTTCCTGGATCAACCACCAGCCGCGATCCTGGTCGAAGCACTCGACCAGTTCGATGCAGGCCGCGCTGCGCTCATGCGTATCCGGGCGGTTTCGACCCTCGCGGAAGTGCCAAGTCTCGTAGCGGTCACCGTGGGTCAGGCGCAACGCCTGGATGGCAATGACGGCTTCGATGACTTCGTGCTCGTGCCATACGTGCCTGCGGAGCTCTACATGCGCATCCGGCGCGCGGAGTGGCGCCGCAGTGAGTTCGCAGGCAAAGAGCGGATCAAGATCGGCGCGATGTGCATCGACCTCGCTGGGCACGAGGTAACTGTGGATGGCCGCGTCGTAGATCTCACGCATCAGGAGTTCGCCCTGCTCAAGTTCTTGAGTCAGAACCGCGGCCGCGTCTTTAGCCGCGAACAGCTGCTGAACCGCGTCTGGGGCGTAAACTACTACGGCGGCAGTCGTACGGTAGACATTCACGTGAGGCGCCTGCGGATGAAGCTCGGGCCGGTGGCCGATCCCATCGAAACCGTGCGTGGCGTGGGGTACAAAATGAAATCCCCATGAAGCAACTGCCGTTGGCGATCACGACCGGAGACCCGGGTGGCATTGGACCCGAGATCAGCCTGAGAGTGGCTGTAGCCCAGGGCGGCGAAGATCCTTTGGTCGTTTTCGGCGACGTGGCTTGGCTAAAGGCGAGGGCAGTGGCCCTCGGCCTTCCGGCCGAGCGGCTGCGGACGTTCGGTCAGGAGGGGCCATTCGAGCTCGAAAAGGGCGAGCTTGGGTTAAGCGAGGCAGGGGTGGCATGGGACGCCGCCGCGCTGGCTCACCAGCCGTCTCCTCAGGGCGGGAGAGCTCAGCTCCGTACGTTGGACTGTGCGATCGCCGCGGCCCAGAGAAAGCACGTCAGGGGCCTCGTCACGGCACCGATGAGTAAGGAGTCGGTGCAGCTCGGCCATCCCGGCAGCCCGTTCCGCGGGCACACCGAGCACCTCGCACAGGCGGTGGGTCTGCACGACGACGACGTCACCATGTTGTTCCTCGGTCCCAAGCTGCGCGTCGGACTGGTCACCACGCACATCTCGATCGCAAAGGCGCCGATCGAGATCACGCTGCCGCGGGTCGTGCGGACCATCCGCCACACTGGCGAAGCGTTGTTGCGGTCGGCGCCGCCGCGAGCTGCGGGCAAGCTGCGTTTGGGCGTGACGGGGTTGAATCCGCACGCCGGCGAGTCAGGCATGTTCGGCAACGAAGAGCAGAACGTGATCGCGCCGGCGATCCGCACCGCGCTTCGCCTCGCGCCATTCAGCGACGGCGGGGTCGAGCTCGTGCGGGAGCCCATTCCGGCAGAGACCGCATTCCGGATCGCGCTGCATGGCGAGCTCGATGGCGTGGTAGCGATGATCCATGATCAAGCGACGATCCCGTCGAAGCTGCTCGATTGGGGCAGCGCGGTGAATACGACGTGGGGGTTGCCGTGGGTTCGTACCAGCGTCGATCACGGCGTGGCGTACGCTGCAGCCAAGAGCGGCGAAATAGATCACTCGGGCATGGCTGCAGCGCTCGAGCTGGCTCGCCGGTTGACGAGCTAGCTCCTGGCTTTGCCCCTCAGTCGTAGTATTCGTGACCGACGTGCGTGATGAGCTCTTCGCCCTGGGCCCAGCGCAACATATTCTTCAGCTTCATCAGCTGAATGAACAGATCGTTCTCCGGATACAGCCCAGGCGCCGTCAGCGGGCTCTTGTAATAGAACGACAGCCACTCCTGGATGCCGCTCCAACCCGCGCGCTGCGCGAAGTCCATGAACAGCGCGAGATCGAGCACGATCGGCGCAGCCAAGATCGAGTCGCGGCAGAGGAAGTCGATCTTGATCTGCATCGGATAGCCGAGCCATCCGAAGATGTCGATGTTGTCCCAGCCTTCCTTTTGGTCGCCGCGCGGCGGGTAATATTCGATCCGGACCTTGTGGTACATCTTCTCGTACAGGTCGGGATACAGGTGCGGCTGCAGGATCTGCTCGAGCACGCCGAGCTTCGACACCTCTTTGGTCTTGAAGCTCTCCGGATCATCGAGCACCTCGCCATCGCGGTTGCCGAGGATGTTGGTCGAAAACCAGCCGCGGATGCCGAGCATGCGTGACTTGAGACCCGGCGCGATCAACGTCTTCATCAACGTCTGACCGGTCTTGAAGTCTTTACCGCTGATCGGCACCGACATCTCGCGCGCGAGCTCGGCGAACGCCGGCACATCAGTGGTCAAGTTGGGCGCGCCATTCGCATAGCCCACGCCTTCCTTCATCAGCGCGTAGGCGTAGATCATCGAAGGGCTGATGCCAGGATCGCTCTCTTGCAAGCCGCGCTCGAATGCCTTGAGCGACTGATGCACTTCCGTTGGCTCGTGGTGAACCTCTGTCGAACCACACCACACGCTGACGACGCGCTCGACACCGTTGTCGCGCTTGAAGCGCCGGATGTCCTCGCGCACGGCTTCCGCAAGCTCGTGCTTGTTCTTCTCCGTCTTGACGTTCTCGCCGCGCAGGCGCTTGACGTACTCGGGAAAGAACACAGCAGGCATAGGCTTCACCGACTCGAGCTCGCCGCGCACCTGGTTCAGGTGCTCGCTGCTCAAGACGTCCGCGTTGCGCGCTGCGGCGTAAGCGTCGTCCGGGAATAGATCCCAGCCGCCGAACACCAAGTCGTCGAGGTTCGCCAGCGGCACGAAGTCGCGCAGCAGCTTCTGTCGATTGTCAGTGCGTTTGCCCAAGCGGATGTTGGCAAGTTGTGTAAGCGAGCCGAACGGTTGCGCGAGACCGCGGCGCGCCAGCATTGCGCCTGCGATGAACGTGGTGGCAACCGCTCCCATGCCGGGGATCAGCACACCAAGTTTTCCTGTGGCCGGTGCGATGCGAACGGGTTTCTTCATGACCTAGTCGTACCTCTCCAAACTCTGCGTCACGCGATGTAGCGGAGTCCGAGGTTGAAAGCCAACGCCGAGCCAAAAGTCAAAAGAATGCTTTGGCCACCGCAGCGTCACACAAATGGCGTGTTCCTTGCTCGGTCAGTTAACGTGAGCGCCTCGAAGTTGGCGTGGTGATGACGTTTGGCGTCCATCTGGCGGTCAGGCAAGCAACACACGCGTGCCATCGCAACGAAGCCGTGAATGCACGGCACGTCTGTGGCTTCCAAGCAACACCCTGTGACTTTGAGGGCACACTTAAGGATCCAATATGAGTCGAGCGATTATCTTGGCGGCAGGTCTCGGTGAGCGTCTTGTGCGCGGTAAACCTTACCCGAAGCCGCTGCAGAGTGTGCGAGGTCTACCTCTCATCGTACGCGTTTTGCGCAGCCTCGAGATGTCTGGCGTCGACGAAGTAGGAATCGTGGTTGGCCATCTCGGTGACGTCCTGGTGAGCGCGCTGGAGTCGTTGCCATTCGATCTCGATCTGCGCTTCTTCTGGAACCGCGAGTTCCACAAGCCGAACGGCACTTCGCTGTTGGCTGCAAAGGAGTTCGTCGATCGTCCGACTTTCTTGCTCATGAGCGATCACTTGTGGTCGCCCGAGCTGATCGAGCGCGTTCGCAGTTACCCATTGCAGAGCGACGAAGCTGTGCTCGGCATCGACTTCAAGATCGAAGATTGCTGCGATCTCGAGGACGCCACCAAAGTGCGGTTGCAAGGCGATCGCATCGTGGCGATCAGCAAAGAGCTGAGCGACTATCACGCCCTCGACACCGGTGTGTTCCGCATCACCCCCGCGGTGATCGAGGCGCTCGAGCGCGTCGATGGTCCGCAAGGCTGCTCGCTGTCGCAGGGCATCGGCCAGCTCGCTGAACAGGGCAAGATGCGCGCTGTTGACGTCGGTGAGGCGGCCTGGGTGGACGTGGACACTCCGTTGGCGCACGCCCATGCGACTCAGCTCTTGCGCCGCTATGGGCCCGCCCTGCGGCCTGTCGTTCCGACCACGACCAGCCTCGACCTGGTTGCCCCCGCCGAATGATCCAGGCGGCCTGACGAGCCTCCAGTCGCTCTCCGCCCGCACACCTGTGCGGGCTGAGGAATGACTGGTGCGCTGTCGGATTTGCTGCGACAATGCGGATGGTTGCGGCAGTTGCCGCGTTGCTTGGATTGAGTGGCCAGGCAACGCTCGGAGATTGCTGCGTCGTTGCGCGTGTGCTACACACGCGCCGAAGTTTTGGGATTGTGCCTAGGTGGGCTTCCCGTGTGGGTCCGCCTTTTTTTTTCTTCGTTCGGTGTCGGTCCCGAGCCTCTTTCGAGCGGTTCGGATTTCTTCGTGGAGATTGACTAATCTCGCTCGCGATGGCTTCGCAGTCTGAAAAAACCAATGATTCTGGCCGCTTGGCGCAGCTCCGCCAAGTCGTCGAACCGATCTGTGCGACGCACGGGTTGGCATTGGTCGACGCGCGCTTCACGAACGAGCACGGCTTCGTGCTCAAAGTTCTGATCGAGCGCCCCGGATCGGATGCGAGATCTGGCGCGCAGGTGTCTCTGGACGATTGTCAGCGTGTAAGCCGCGATCTTTCCGCAGTGCTTGACGATGTAGAGGGTGTCGCCCCACAAGGGGCTTACCGGCTCGAAGTGGGCTCGCCCGGATTGGATCGTCCACTGTTTTCGCTGGCAGACTTTCAGCGCTTTGTCGGCGAGGACGTGAAAGTCACGACGTTCAAGCCGGTCGATGGTCGGCGCCGCTTCTCTGGGAAGCTGACCGGTGTCGAAGGTCAGCAGGTTCTGCTCGAACAAGACGGGCAGCTCATCAAACTCCAACATGATGAGATCGCGAAAGCGAATCTCGTCTACCGCTTCGGATGATGGAATCGCAAAAGCAAACGAATGGGCGCCCCAGGCGCGGAGAGGTAGCCATGCAAGAGGGCACGCTTTCTCTACAGCACATCATCGACCAGGTGAGTCGCGAGAAAGGCATCGATCCCAAGATCCTTGTGGAGACGATGGAACAAGCGATTCTCACCGCGGCCAAGCGCACGTTCGGTCCGAATCGTGAGCTCGAAGCGCGTTACAACGAGAACATCGGCCAGGTCGATCTCTTCCAGTACATGACTGTGGTGGAAGATGTGTCGGACGAAGAGCGCGAGATCTCCGAGGACGACGCCAAGCGCTATGGCCTGGAGGCGGATCTCGGCGAAGAGCTGGGCTTCCAGATCTTCTACCTGCGTGAAGACGCGGACAAAGCGCGCCAGCAGGACAAAGAGTTCGGCGACCTCCTGCAGATCTCGCAAGCCCGCCACGGCTTCGGTCGCATTGCTGCGCAAACAGCGAAGCAAGTGATCATCCAGCGCGTGCGCGACGCAGAGCGCGAGAACATCTTCAACGAGTACAAAGATCGTCGCGGCGAGATCATCACCGGCGTGGTGCGGCGCTTCGAGCGCGGCAGCAACATCGTCGTCGACCTCGGACGCACTGAAGGCATCTTGCCGCAGAAGCACCAGACCCCACGCGAGACTTACCGCCCGGGCGATCGCATCGTCGCGTTCCTGAGCGACATCGACCGCGAAGCGCGCGGGCCGCAGATCATCCTGTCGCGCACCGACGTGGGCCTCCTGGTCAAGCTGTTCGAGATGGAAGTGCCGGAGATCTACGAGGGCATCGTCCGCATCGTCGCCGCCGCGCGCGAGCCCGGCGCGCGCTCCAAGATCGCCGTGAGCAGCCGCGACCCCGACGTCGATCCCGTGGGCGCCTGTGTCGGCATGAAGGGCTCGCGTGTGCAGGCCGTCGTGCAGGAGCTGCGTGGCGAGAAGATCGACATCGTCCCGTACGATCGCGATCCCGCGCGCTTCGTGTGCAACGCGATCGCGCCCGCCGACGTCGCCCGCGTCATCATCGATGAGGCCAACAGCGCGATGGAGCTAGTGGTTCCGGACGATAAGCTGTCGCTGGCCATCGGTCGTCGTGGGCAGAATGTCCGGCTCGCCTCACAGCTGACCGGCTGGCGTCTGGATGTCATCGGTGAGTCGAAGTTCAAGGTGATGGAGGAGCAGGCGATCACCGCGCTCGCCTCGATCGAGAACCTCGACCGCAACCTCGCGTTGACGCTCTACAAACAGGGCTTCCGTAGCCTCGACGAAGTCGCGGAGGCCTCCGAGGAGGAGCTTGGCGCGATCGAAGGTCTGGGCGGCCCGTCCAAGGCGGCATCACTCAAGAATCGCGCGGAGAGCGCGATGGACAAGGTTCGCCTGTCGCGCATCAAGCGTGCTGTCGCCGGCGAAGATCTGCTGAACGAGCGCGACGAGCTGCTCCTGGTGCAAGGCGTGACCCCGCGCATCTCGGATCTGTTGTTACACGCGGGTTACCGCAGCGTGCGCGACCTCGCGGCCGAGGAAGACGTGGACCGCCTGGCGATTCGCACTGGCCTCGGCAGCAAGCGAGCACAACAAATTCGTGACGGCGTGCTGTACTACCTCGAGCACGACGCAGGGCGCGTGACAGAAGGTCAGCGTGCGGCGCATGCTCGGCAAGAATCTGCCCGTCAGGCAGAAGTCGCCGAACGGGATGCGAAACCACTTGCGAACGACGAGACATTGACGGCGGAATCCGCCGGCGGAAGCGATACTGAAGTGCGCGGCTGATCGGCCGCGCACGAGCTTGGCCAGTGACGAGCGGCCGGCGGGAACGAAAGACACGAAGGTAGGGCAGGAAGAACTGAATGAACGTATCCGCTACAGAGAGCAGCCGCGCTTGTGTCGGTTGCCGTCAGCGTGACGACCGCGAGGAGCTCTTGCGCTTCGTGGCCGGCGGCGAACGCGATGGATCACTGCAGCTCGCACCCGACATCCGTCGGCGTGCGCCGGGTCGGGGTGTGTCCGTGCATCCGCGCTATCGCTGCGTCGATGCCGCGGTACGCAGTGGTGCGCTGCGCCGAGGCTTGGGCCTCAGCGCGGAACTGGGAGGCGAGGTGTCTGCCCGCCAGCTCTCTCAGAGCGCTGCCGAGCAATACAATCGCCGCGCCGCCGGTCTGCTCCAGGCCGGCCACCGCGCGCGCAAGCTTGCTCTCGGTACCGAAGCTGCTCGCACCGCGCTCGAAAGCGGGAAGGTTCAAGCATTGTTGATTG
>Ga0190269_10001539_pt1 | contig 10982 bp, 5 predicted proteins | sample Popmic249IS_FD_133749 | JGI IMG/M metagenome (GOLD analysis project Ga0190269, IMG submission 133749) | Populus adjacent soil microbial communities from riparian zone of Blue River, Arizona, USA - 249 IS | ecosystem: Environmental > Terrestrial > Soil > Riparian zone | place: USA: Arizona... | reverse complement strand
TCGCACGCCTCGCTGGGTAGCTTGCCGTCAGTGCACAGCGACGCTGCGCCTTCCGAGCACTCGACGCAGGCCGCGACGGCTGCCCCTCACGCGGCACAGCCGTTGCCCACGCCCACGCCGGGTGACGACGTGCAGCTCGTCGACGTCGAGCCGGCGCTGATCGGCGCGCAAGATCACGATGCCCACGATGCCCACGATAAAGGGCTGACAGCGCGTCCGGTGCTGCCGCCGGGCACCGAGCCCGACCTGCAGCCAGGCGATGCACCGTCACAAGTCAGCCGCGGCTCGGCGCGACCACGCTCGGGTGCGAGCGCAGAATCCTCGCGTCAGGCCTGGATGACGCGCGGTGAGCCGGGGTTGGAGCCTTTGGTCGAGATCTTGGTGAAGACGGTGCCGCGCGGTGCGAGCGTCGGCGCGCTCGGGTCCGATGCGCGCTGCGAGCCGACGCCGTGCGCGCTACTCGTGCCCAAGGATCGCGCGGTGACGTTGCGCGCCGAGGCGCGCAATACCAGCGTGCAGAAGACGTTTACGTTCAGCGAAGAGTCCGAGGTCGAGCTGCGCCTGTCGAACGCGCGCAGCAAAGCACTGACCGAAAGCGCGATCGGGCCGACCCCGGTCAAGCCCGCACAGGTCCCTCATGCGCCGTCGGACCTCAAGGTGCCGTCTATCTTCCGTTGAGCGGGCGGCTTATTGCAGGAAGAACACGGTGAGCGCGTCGCCGCCGTCAGCTTCATCTGCGGCGCGGCTTTCGCGGACGTACTGGATCTCGCGCAGGTGATCGCGAACAGCCGCGCGCAGCGCTCCCGTACCGTGACCGTGCAGCACGAAGCCGACGCGATGCGGCCCGCTGTACAGCCGATCGATGAAGCTATCCAGCATCGCGAGCGCATCGTCCGCGCGCAGGCCCCGCAGGTCGAGCGTGTTCTCTGAAGAACGCATCACGTGCTCTTCAGTGTTCGCGTGCACGCGCGTGACCTGCTGCGCCTCGGCTGCTCCGAGCACTGGCGCACGCAGATCCTTGCGATCGATCCACAGCTTCATCGCGCCCACAGCCACGAGCAGCTTGGACTTCTGCGCTGCGTCCACCACCACGCCTTCCGCGCGCAAGCGCGGTACGTAGACCTTCGAGCCGACCTCGAGCTTCAGTGCGGGGGCGCTGCTGTCTTCAGGCTCTTGCTTCTGCAGCGCAGTCGCAACCTCCGAGCCCGGTGCGATCTTCGCAGCGGCCTCGTTCAAGCGCGCTTTGACGGTCGCGAGCTGCTCGTTCGAGCGCTCGTTCTTGCGCAAGTCAGCACGCGCGCGGTCCAGCTCGCTGCGCGCCTGACGCAGCTCCGCGAGCAGCTCTTCGGACTCGCGCGCCAGTCTGCGCTTGCCTTGTTCGCGCGCCTGCTCGAGCAGCGTCTCGTACTGGCGCCGCTTCGCTTCCGCCGCGCGCAGCTCGCCAGCTGCCGCGTCACTCGTCTCGCGCGCGCGACTGACCGCTTCGCTGAGCGTGCGCGCGAGCTGCTCGAACTGCTTCGCCTGGTCCGGCAACAGCCGTTCGGCGTGCTCGATCACCTCGGCCGGCAAGCCGAAGCGCCGCGCTACGTGCAGCGCGCTCGACGCGCCTGGCACATCCAGCAAGAGCACGAACGTGGGCGTCAACCGCTCCGCGTCCAAGCCGACCGATGCGCTGCGTAGGCGAGGATCGCGCTCTGCGTACGCCTTGAGCGCCTCGTAGTGTGTGGTCACCGCAACAGCCGCGCCGCGCGCACAAAACGCGTCGAGCAACGCACACGCGAGCGCAGCGCCTTCACCCGGGTCGGTGCCGGTCGCGAGCTCATCGAGCAACACGAGCGAGCGCGCGCTGGTGCGCTCGAGCATCTGCGCGACGTGGCTCACGTGTGCCGAGAACGTAGAAAGGTTGGTCGCGGTCGACTGTTCGTCGCCCATCTCGGTCAGCACGGCGTCGAAGAACCCGATGCGGCTGCCTTCCGCAGCTGGCAGCGGCAAACCCGCCCGCAGCATCAGGGCCGACAGGCCGAGCGTCTTCAGCACCACCGTCTTGCCGCCGGCATTCGGCCCAGAGATCACGAGCCCGTGACCGGTCTGCACGGACATGTCGTTGGGCACCACAGCCGCGCCGTCGAGCACGAGCGTGGGGTGTCGCGCGTGCTGGAGCGAGATCGTCGCGTCAGCGCTGAGCTCAGGGACATGCCCTCCGTAGGCTTGTCCGAGCAGCGCCGCAGCGTGCCGCACATCCAGGATGTGCAAGCTACGCTCCGCCGCTCGCAGCTGCGGCGCGCTCTCGAGCACCAGCTCCGACGCTGCACCCAAGATCCGCAGCTCCTCGCGCGTGCGCTCGGCTTCTGCCATCTTGAGGCGGTTGCCGTGCTCGATCACCCCACGGGGCTCGACGAAGATGCTCGCGCCGCTGCTGCTCTCACCGTGCACGATGCCGGGCAGGCGATCGTGCGCGTCGCGCCGCACGGGCAGAACGTAACGCCCGTCGCGCAGTGTGTAGTAGTTGTCAGACAGGAGATCGGCATGTTTGTCGATCACATCCTGCAGCCGGCCGATGATGCGGTCGCGCAGCGCGTTGATCTCGTTGCGCAGCCGCTTGAGCTCCGCGCTCGCGTCGTCGCGCAGCGTGCCATCGAGCTCGACCACGCGTGCGAGCTGATCTTCCAGTGCGTCGAGCGAAGGATCGAACGCCGCGTGCTTCCACAGCGCCGGCAGGGTGTCGCGGCGCGTGCCCATGAAGCGTCGGAGCTCGCGCGCTTGCTGCAAGATCAAGCGGATGTCGGCGAGCGCGGGCGCGTCCAGCGTGCCGCCGCGATCCAAGCGATCGAGCGAGCCGGTGATATCGCGCAGATCGCCGATCGGCAGCGGCTGTCCAGCGCTCAGGAGCTGCAGCGCCTCGCGCGTCTGCGCAAGGGTGCTCGCTGTCAGGTCGCGCGTCTCGGCGAACAAGATGCCGAGCGCACGCGGTCCACGCCCCTTACAGCGGGCTTGCCAAGCCGCCTCGAGCCGCGGCCACTCCAAGTGGCGCAAGCTGCGTTCGGGGATTCCTTGATCGTCGTAAACGGGAGTGGGGGAAGCAGGGGAGGTCAAAATCGCTCGTACGGCGAGCTCTTTTCCGGGCTCGGCGCTTGTGGAGGTTCGCTGGTTGGTAGATCCGATCCGACGCCGCGCAAGCGTTCGCGTTCTTTGTCGAGACGCGCACGCCGTGAAGCTAGGCTCGATCTGCGCTCGCGCCGCTCGTGGTCACGTAGGCGGCGTAGGTTGACGACGCGCGACCCATCCTCCGCGCGTATCTCCAGGGTTTCCTCGGCAAAACCCTTCTTTTTCAGCAGCAGAGAGAGGGTGCTGCCTTTGCTCATGCTGATGTCGAGCGGCGTGACGCCGAGCTCAGAACCATCTTGCAGCACTGCAGCTGCTGGCGGCGAGGAGCGCAGGGAGACCACGCTGCGCTCGCTCGGTGCTGTGCTGTCGTCCGCGACGACCGCTCGGGCAGGCTCCGGCTCTCGCGGCGTCTCGGGGGCGACGGCTGGCGCGGGATCGGCCTTGGCAAAGGCCGGTGCGACGGTCAGCGCGCGCGCCTCGTCGAGCGTATTCTTCTCACTGAGGAGGTACACGCCCATGATCGCGACGAACGCCGCAAAGGCAGCCGCTGCGACGCCCTTGGGGTGCAGCCACGTGGGCGTACGCCGGGGCGTGGCTTGCAGCACCTCGCGCGCGCACTCGTCCAGCGCGCGCTCGAACTCTTCCGCGGTTTGGAAGCGCTCATCCGGCTGCTTTGCGAGGGCGCGACTGACCACCGCATCGATGCTCGCTGGGATCTTTCTGACTGGTGCAGCGCGGCTCAGCAGCTCTGGCTTGTCGCGAATGTGCCGCGCCATGACGACCACAGCATCACTGTCGACGAACGGGGGATGACCTGCGATCAGCTCGTAGAGCATGATGCCGACTGAATAGAGATCAGAGCGCGGATCGAGCGCGCGGCCGCCCGCTTGCTCGGGTGACATGTAGCGCGGCGTGCCGAACACTGTCCCGTCGAGCGTCTCGAACTGATCGATCTTGCGATCGCCTGCGACCGCTTTGGCGATGCCGAAGTCGAGCACCTTGACGATCGGCTGATGTTCGCCGGGCACGCGCGCGAGGAAGATGTTGTCCGGCTTGAGATCGCGATGCACGAGGCCGCGCGCATGCGCTTCGCCGATCGAGCGCAACACCTGCTGCGTGATCGCGAGCGCGACCGGCAGCGGGAGCGGACCCTCGCGCAGCAAGCGATCGGTGAGCGGCTCCCCCTCCAACAGCTCCATCGCGAGGTACAACAGGCCGTTGGTCGTGCTGCCGAAGTCGAACACGCGCACGGTGTTCGGATGGTGCAGCGCGCTCAACGCAGTGGCTTCGCGACGGAAGCGCGCGAGCGTGTCTCCGTCGACTTGGCGATCGCGATTCACGATTTTGAGGGCGACACGGCGACCGAGACCAGCCTGCTCTGCGCGGTACACCGCGCCCATGGCGCCGGAGCCGACTCGGGCCTCGATGCGATAGCGCCCGGCGATAGTCGTACCGATCAGGGTGGTCGCCGTACTCATTCCGCGTGACTCATGTCCCTGGCAAAACGATCTTGCGATCGCGAATCGCGTAGTAGGCACCGATACGTGGGCGGTCCTGGCCCTTGGATCGGCGGCACACTATAGCACGCTTATTCCGCCCCGGGCCCGGAGCGAACAAATCCGATTTGGCATTTCCTTCCGCCGGCTTGCCCTGTTTGAGCCGGCCCTCGTGGCACTGGCTGGCACGGGCCTGCTGCTGGCAGCGGCACGCGCGAGCTCAGAAATGTCCGGTCATGGAAAACTGAGCCTGGCGCTCGCCGACACTAAGGCCGAAGCGCAATGTGTTAGCGCTCGGCTTTGTCTCTTCGGCGTCGCGTAAAAGAAACAGGAGCGCTGCAGACGTGAGCGCAAGGCCGCTCGCGATGAACAAGCCATCGGCGAGCAGCGCAAAACGATTGGCGTCATCGCTCACGCTCTTGCGATCGTCCAACGTGCCGTCCGCACCGACCACAAATTCACCGACTGCGTCGTATTTGCGAATCGCGAGGATGCCGCACGTGGCCCCGCCCGCGAGCAACGCCAAGCCCGAGCCGCCGGCGAGCCAAAACGCGAGCTCCGCGCGCCCTGCGTGCGTCTCCGGAGCCGCGTCGCGCGCGATTGGGCGCTCGCTGGCTGCGACCTCGCGCTTCGCACCTTGCAGACGACGGATGGTCTTTTCGGTGCGGTCGCGCTCTTCGATCTGCTCGAGCGGCATCAACGCGAGATATCGCTGGTAGTACGCGATCGCTTCGTCGAGCTCGCCGAGATTCTCGTACACGCGGGCCACGTTGTAGAGAAGGTCCGGGGCGTTCCTGTCGAGCTCGAGCGCTGTTTTCAGCTCGACCAGCGCTTCGCGATAGCGTCCTGCGAGATAATGCCGCCGCCCGAGCATGTAGTGATCGACGGCAGCCTGAGGCGGATCCGCGTTGTCCGATTCGAGCTGAAAAGAGGTCTGATTGCTGATGGTGCGATCGCGGGAGTGCGCGCCAGCCTTCTCATCGTCGCTGCTTTGTGCTGCGAGCGGTAGCGAAGTCGTACACAAGCTCACGCACAAAAGGACGAGCAGGCCGCGGGATGTGCCCCGATCTTCGTTACTCGGCACGCGGTCCACGGTAGCCCGCCTCGTGGCACGCGCCAAGCATAAGGGCGCGTCGGCGTAGGAAAAATCAGTGAACCTGCGGCATGATGCGGATTCCTATGAGACTTCGTATCGCTGTTCTTGTCAGCTCCGCGTGGCTGGTCACGACCTTTGTATGGCTTCAAACGGCACAGGCTCAGCTCCATCGCATCACCGATCCGATCGCGACGCCTGCTTCCACGCTCGTCTTGCAAGACGACGCGGCAGCCATCGACGTGAATCCTGCAGCCTTGGGCTTTTTGCCTGCAGTCGGCTTCACGTACGTTCACGCGCGGGTCGACGAACGAGCTGGTTATCTGGGGCGTGGAGACGCAGCGTCGTTTGCGAGCCCCCTTTTGTTCGGGTTTTCTGCGGGTGCAACGCTGCAAAGCATCCGTCCCGGAGAGCTCGCGATGCGCAGCTCAGAGACGCCGCGTGACCGCGCGGTGTTGGGATTGGGCCTCGCGTTCACACCGACGAAGCGGCTCTCGCTCGGCGTCTCGGGGCGCACATTTTCTGCGGGTGATCCTACGATCGATGGGCTATCGACCGTCGATGCGGGGGTGTCGTGGCACGCCGCAGACTGGCTCGGTCTATCGCTGGTTGGACGCGACTTGTTCGCGTCGCGCAGCGGCTTTGGTACGGACAATTTGGATCTGCATGCATCGCTGCTCGGCGGCGTTCAGCTGCGGCCGTTCGGCAACCGCGATCTCGTGCTTGACTTCACGGTAGGCCTGGGCGGGCGGCGTCGCGTGGGCGGGCGCGTCGGGTTGAACGTTCAGATCCCAGGCTTCGGATATGCGGCTTCGGTCGTCGAGCTCGAGCGCATCGGCAAGTCGGACGAGATCTACCGCCTGCTCGCCGAGCTGGGGGCGAGCTTCGAAGGGTTGAGCGTCGGTGGTGGTGTGGCCGTAGGTGATGGTTTCGGCGACTCGCCAGGTGGGTACGGCGTCGCGCGCTTCGAAGCACGTCCGAGGCCCGGTGTCGCGCCGCGTGCGAGCGTGTTGGACGTCGAGGTCGGATCCGTCGATGAGCGCGGCATGCTGCGCGTGCTGATGACGCTGGAAGCTGCGCTGCGCGACGATCGCGTGGCGGGTGTGTTGCTGCGTCCGCGCAGCGCAGGGTTGCCGAGCGCGTACGCGCAGGAGCTGCGGCTCTTGATCTCGTCTTTCAAAGCCGAGGGCAAGCGTGTGGTCTGTCACCTCGAAGACGCGTCGGGCTCTCAGTTCTACGCCTGTGCGGGCGCGCACGCGGTGTTGATGGATCCTGCGGGTAGTATTCGGTTGCTCGGCGCGTCCGCGGAAGCGCTGCTGTTCGGCGACACCATTCGCAGCTTAGGGCTGCGGGCGGACTTCGTACGCATCGGCGACTACAAGAGCGCGCCTGAGCAGTTCACAGAGCGCAAGATGAGCGAAGAAGCGCGCGAGCAGCTGCACGCGTTGTTTTCAGATGTTCACAACCGTGTGCGTCACGACCTCGCTGGGGACCTGCGCGTCACACCGGACCGCATCTCGGACGTGATGGCGAACGGACCGCATCTCGCGCACCAGGCGATCGCAGACAAGCTCGTGGCCCGTGCCGCCGACGAGGTGGTGCTGCGCAACAGCAACGACGCTGCATTCGAGGGTCGCAGCGTCGTGACGCGGGTAGGCTCGCGTGGGCGCCAGGATTGGTTTGCTGGGCCAACGATCGGCGTGGTCGTGATCGACGGCACCATCGTCGATGGCGAGAGCGTGGACATTCCGCTCCTGGGCATACACATGACGGGCGGCCGCGCGGCGGTGCGTGCGATCGACGCGATGCGTGCCGATCCGCTGGTGCGTGCGATCGTGCTGCGCGTCGACTCGCCCGGCGGCGCAGTCGTGGCTTCGGATCAGATCTGGCGCGCGGTACGGCGGGCGCGCGCTGTCAAACCAGTGGTCGTCTCGATGGGCGCGATTGCAGCCAGTGGCGGCTACTACGTCGCGTCGGCTGGTGATGAGATCTGGGCAGATCCTGCGACCGTGACTGGATCGATCGGCATCTTCTTCGGCAAGGTGGATGCCTCGGGCCTCGCCGAGAAGCTCGGGATCGGTGTGGAGCAGCTGAGCTTCAGCAAGCGCGCAGGCGGTGAGTCGCTGTTTCGCCCGTTCAGCGACGACGAGCGCGCTGCGCTCTCCGACCGGCTGCGCACGTACTACCGGCTGTTTCTCCGCCGCGTCGCGACCGGACGTGGCAAGACGGTGGAGGAGATCGACGCGCTCGGTCGCGGCCGTGTGTTCTCGGGCGACGCGGCGCTCGGGGTTGGGCTCGTCGATCATCTGGGCGGCTTCGCTTCTGCCTTGATGCGCGCACGCGAGCTCGGACGTGTCAGCGCGGACGCTGAGCTGGTCGTGCTGCCGAAGCGTCCCGAGGGCCTGTTCGAGTACGTGTTTGGAGAGCTGCCTTCCACTTCCGTCGCGGCCGAGGCTGCGGACACGGAGCCTCCGACCACGTTGCCGCTGCCGCAGGCGCTGCGTACTACTCTCACCCACGCTTTGACTGTCCTGCAGCTGGGAGCCGCACAGCCGCTTGCGCTCCTACCGCTAGAGATCGCGTTTTGATCGACCTTCGCATGCCTCACACCACACGCATCACAGCGTTCGCGTGGCTCTTGCTGCTCGCGACCGCCTGTACAGGCACGGCGCCGGAGCCCGGGTCGTCTGCCAAGAGCGCGGAGTCACCGGCTCCGAAACCGCCCGAGATCCCCAATGGGCGTGTGGTGATCCTCGGCTTCGATGGCGTCGAGCCGCGCTGGCTTTCGAGCTGGGCGCGCGAGGGCAAGCTGCCGGCGATCAAGCAGCTGATGGATGCGCACAACGGGCGCGGTTATCACAAGCTCGCCTCGACCAATCCCCCGCAATCGCCCGTGGCCTGGACGACGTTTGCTACGGGGACGCTGCCAGGCGATCACGGCATCTTCGACTTCATCGCGCGCACGCAAAACCCGAGCGATCAGGGCATGCCCGTGCAGTTGATGGTTGGGACCACTTCGTTCGAGCCGCAGCCATCAGGGCCGCCGGTGGCTCGCAACCTGCGCGCGGGCACACCGTTTTGGCAGTCGCTCGCGAACGCGGGCGTGCGGGTGGTCGCGCTCAATGTTCCGTACTCCTTTCCTCCCGATCCGATGCGCACGGGTCGCATGCTGAGCGGTCTCGGCGTGCCCGACTTACGTGAGACGAACAGCACGTTCACGTACGCGGGGACCGACGTGACAGCCGCGCAAGAGGCGCATCCGCCAGGCGGCGGTACGCTGATCAAGCTGCGCCGCGGAGTAGGGCGGTTCGAGCTCGAAGGGCCGACCGTTCCCGGTGGCAAGGGCGAGCGGATGTCGCTGCCGGTGGAGGTGCGCGCGAAGGGCAAAAACCAGATGTCTGTGCGCTTGGCGGGTGAGACGCACGTGCTACCGCTCCAGACCTTCAGCGACTTCATCCCCCTGGAGTTTGCGCACGGGGCGAATCGCGTGCGCGGCATCGTGCGGCTGCTTCCGCTCGAGGTCGGCAAGCGCACGCGCTTGTTTATCTCGCCGATCAGCTTCGACCCACGAGAGCCGTACTCGCCGATCTCGCATCCGAATGCGTTCTCGAAGCAGCTCGTGGACCAGCTCGGGCATCTCTACAAGACCGTCGGCTGGGATCACGACACGAGCGCGCTCAATGCGGAGCTGATCGACGAGGACGCGTTTCTCCAAGATCTAGAGACGATCGAGCGCGATCGCATCGCCATGCTGGACAAGCAGCTGGCGGCTGCTGACTTCGATCTCTTGATCTGGGTGTCTACAGCGACGGATCGCGTAGCGCACATGTTCTATCGGCTGATCGATCAAGAGCATCCGCGGTATGACGCAGAGCTCGCGCAGCGCTATGGCGACGTGATCCTGAAAGAGTACCAGCGCATGGATCAGGTGGTCGCGAGCGTGCTGCGTAAGCTGAAGCCTGCGGACACTTTGCTCGTGCTCTCAGATCATGGTTTTCACAGCTATCGGCGCGGCTTGCACGTGAACCAGTGGCTCCGTTCGCAGGGCCTGCTTCATCTGTACAACGGCGCGGCCAGTGGCTCGCGCGAGTTCTTGATGGACGTCGATTGGAGCAAGACCAAGGCGTACGCGGCGGGCACCGGGCAGATCTACTTCAACCTGCAGGGACGCGAGCGCGACGGCATCGTGAAACCCACGGAAGCGCCTGTGCTCGCGGAGCAGATCCGGACGGGGCTCTTGGCCCTGCGAGACAAGCAGCGGGACAACGCGCAAGTCGTGAGCAAGGTGTACGGCAGCGAAGCGTTCAAGGGGCAGCACGCGGTGGATGCGCCCGACCTGCAGATCGGCTTCGCGGAGAATTACCGCACGAGCTGGGAGACCGTGCTCGGCGGCGTGCCTGCGGCGCTGTTCGCAGACAACGACAAGAAATGGAGCGGCGACCACGCGGCATCTGACGTCGCAGAAACACCGGGCGTGATCCTCTCCAATCGCCCACTCGACAAAGCCGATCCGCACATCGCCGACATCGCGCCAACCGCGCACAAGCTCTTCCAAAAACCAGTGCCAGCGAGCTGCATAGGCGGCCCGCTATTCGGCCCACAAGGTCGATAGCTCAGGCCGCGCGATGTCGCGAGGCCCGGCACCTGGAGCCGGACGGAGCGCTCCGCAGGTCGTGTGCGGGCGCGCGGCGGCGATCGTGTGCGGGCCGCGCGGCGGTGATCGTGTGCGGGCGCGCTGGGCTGATGGGTCTGCGTCGCGGTGCGCTGATGGGTCTGCGTCGCGGTGCGCTGATGGGTCTGCGTCGCGGTGCGCTGATGGGTCTGCGTCGCGGTGCGCTGATGGGTCTGCGTCGCGGTGCGCTGACTGGTCTGCGGCGCGGTGCGCTGACTGGTCTGCTGGCGCGGTGCGTTGATTCATCTGCGGGCGCGCTTTCTCCGCTGGGCCCAGCGCGGAGGCTTGGCGCGGACCGCGTGCGCCGTGCTGGGACGGAAAACGAAGAGGCGGGTGGCTTTCGCCATCCGCCTCTCGTTTCATCACTGACTAGGCGTCAGCGAGTGCTTCACGCACCCGCGTCTTCGGGGCCAGCGTCGGGCTCATCACCCGAGCCGCCGGTGCCGCCCGAGCCGCCCTTGCCGCCGGTGCCGCCCTTGCCGCCAGCGCCGCCCTTGCCAGCTGCGCCAGTGCCACCCTTACCGCCGGTGCCGCCCTTGCCAGCAGCGGACGAGCCGCCCTTGCCACCGCTGCCGCCCTTGCCGCCATCGCCGGCAACGGGGCCAGCATCGGTGTC
>Ga0190269_10001538_pt1 | contig 10989 bp, 5 predicted proteins | sample Popmic249IS_FD_133749 | JGI IMG/M metagenome (GOLD analysis project Ga0190269, IMG submission 133749) | Populus adjacent soil microbial communities from riparian zone of Blue River, Arizona, USA - 249 IS | ecosystem: Environmental > Terrestrial > Soil > Riparian zone | place: USA: Arizona... | reverse complement strand
CAGGCTCGACGGCGAGGGTTACAACGTCGTCGGCGTCATGCCCGCAGAGTTCGAGTTTCCCGACGGAAAGGCGGAGCTTTGGGCGCCGCTCGCGCTCGACGCGCAGGCGCCCGGCAACCGCGGCAGCCACTACCTCAACGTCGTCGCACGCCTCAGGGACGGCGTCACGCGGGAGAAAGCGCAGGCGGAGATGGACGCCATCGCCGCGCGGCTTGAGCAACAGTATCCGGTCAACGTGGGCCACGGCGTGAACGTCTTCCCGCTGCACGAAGAGGTCGTCGGCGCGGTCCGCCCGGCGCTGCTTCTGCTGCTCGGCGTGGTCGGCTTCGTGCTGCTGATAGCCTGCGCCAACGTCGCGAACCTCCTGCTCGTGCGGGGGGCCTCCCGACACACCGAGATCGCCATTCGCACGGCGCTCGGGGCGGGGCGCATGCGCATCGTGCGGCAGTTGCTCGTCGAGAGTCTACTGCTTGCCTTCGCGGGCGGGGCGCTCGGGCTGCTGCTCTCCGTCTGGGGCGTTGACTCCTTGGTCAAGCTCATCCCGGCCGACATGCCGAGGGTCGGCGAGATAGGCGTTGACCGCTGGGTCTTCGGCTTCACCTCACTCGTCTCCGTGCTGACCGGCGTCCTGTTCGGACTGCTTCCGGCGCTTCAGGTTTCGAAGGGGAGTTTCCACGACGCGCTGAAGGAGGGCGGGCGCAGCCCTTTGAGCGGGAGCAGCCGCCAGAGCCGGCTCCGCGGCGTACTCGTCGTGACCGAGGTCGCCGCGGCCTTGATACTGCTCATCGGCGCGGGGCTGCTCGCCGAGAGCTTCGTCCGCCTGCGGCGCGTCAGCCCCGGCTTCGACCCCTCGAACGTCCTGACGATGCAACTCTCCCTGCCGCCCGCGAAATACAAGGAGCCGGAGCAGCAGGCGGCCTTCCTCCAGCAAGTCTTGGAACGTGCGGAAACGCTTCCCGGCGTGAGGGCCGCGGGGGCCGTCGTCGGACTGCCGCTCGGCGGCAACTCCGCTTCGCGCTACTTCCACATCGAGGGCCGCCCGCCACGGCCGGCTGGCGAAGGGCTCAACACCAACTTCAACCTCGTCAGCCCGAACTACTTCAGCACGCTTCGCATCCCGCTCAAGAGCGGGCGCTACTTCGACGAGCACGACGCGGCGTCCGCGCCCGATGTGGTCGTCATCAACGAAGCGATGGCGAGGCGCTTCTGGCCCGACGAAGAGCCGCTCGGCAAGCGCCTGAGAATCGGCGAAAATCCCTGGCGGACGGTCGTCGGCGTCGTCGGCGACGTGAAGAACGACGGCCTCAGCGCCGAGACCAAGCCGGAGATGTTCTACCCGCTGGCCCAGTCGCCGCTGCCTTTCATGACCCTCGTCGTGCGCTCCGACACGGACCCCGCCGCGCTGGCCGCCGCCGTCCGCGGCGCGGTGCGCGAGGTGGACAAAGAGCAGCCGGTCTACGACGTGAATACGATGGAGCAGCGCGTCGCCGAGTCGGTCTCGTCGCAGCGTTTGACGGCGCTGCTCGTCGGCCTCTTCGCCGCGCTGGCCGTGACGCTCGCGGCGGTCGGCATCTACGGCGTCATCTCCTACACGGTGACGCAGCGGACGCACGAGATAGGCGTCCGCGTCGCGCTCGGCGCGCGGGGCGCGGACGTGCTGCGGCTCGTGATAGGTCAGGGAATGCGACTGGTGCTGGCCGGGGTGGGGCTGGGGCTGGTCGGGGCGCTGGCGCTCACGCGACTCGTGTCGAGTTTCTTCTTCGGCGTGGGGGCCGCCGACCCGGCCGTGTACGGCGGCGTGTCGCTGCTGCTGCTGGCCGTCGCGTTGCTGGCTTGCCTCATCCCCGCGCGGCGCGCGGCGAAGACTGACCCGATGGTGGCGCTGAGGTACGAGTAGGGCGGCCGTTCGCTAACACAAAGGAGTCTACGGCCGTCAGATGAGAACCGTCGTGTCGCGTGTCGGGTGCGTACCGTCGTCAGAGCGCGCCCCCGGAATTCTTCGACGGTCACGCCTTATTTGAAGGGGCTCCGCTCGGGCGCCTCGTCGTGCGAGACGGTGTGGAGGAGAGCGCGCACGACGACGTTGAGGGCGGGCACGCGGTGGCGAATCCAGACGCGCAGGGGCGCGGGGCGCGCGCCGAGCCGCGCCTTCGGTTCGAGCGCGGTGCGGCCCAGAGAGAGCCTCCGGCAGCCGAACCGGATGGCGTCGTCCACGACCGACTGGAGCAGCCGGAAGTAGACGGGGAACTCGGCGTTGGCCGCGCGGTCGAAGCCGATGTGGTAGCCGACGGCCGTCTCGCCGTCCCGCACCGTCGTCACGAAGCCCAGCAACTCCTCCCCGCGCCGGACGACCGTGCAGCGCATCTCCTCGCCCAGCCGCTCGGCGAGCACGGGGATGAACGCTTCGGAGAGCGTCACCAGACGGAGCCGCGCGTTGCGGTGCGTCTGCATGTAGAGCCCGTGCAACTCCGCGGCGTGCCGGCCCGCGTCCCGCAGCTCCTCGACCGTGCAGCCGGCCGCCGTCACTTCCTTCTCGATCTGCCGCGCCGACTTGCGATATCTGGAAGTGAGGCTCGCGAGGTAGTCTTCGTAACTGCGCCAGCGGGCGGGCAGCTCCAGCACCATGTCCGGGTCGGTTTCGAGCGGGCGGTAGGAGAACTTCGAGAGCGCCGAGGCCGCCGCGGCGTGCTCGTCGGAGATGTCTTTGACCATGACGAGGTCTGTGTCGCCGGAGAGCTTGTCGGCGCGGCGCAGGCGGTAGAGCGCCTCGGCGACCGCGGGCCAGAGCGCCGCCTCGTCCTCGCCCGGCGCGAACGCGACGCCGTGCTGCCCCCACGAGAGGAGGTTGCCGCAGACGAGCATCCGCTCCCGCACGCGTTCGAGCGCGGCGGCCAGCTTCTCGTGGCGCGGCGACTTGCGCACGCGCGCGGCCGAGACCGACACGCACTGCGCCGACACGACCGCCACGGCCTCCCGCCCCCGGAAGACCATCGCGTAACGCTGCCGCGTGTTTTCCGGCCCCGCCTCTTCGAGCACGCGCAGGTAGCGGCGCGAGACGAAGAGCGAGCCCCCGGCCGTCAACGCGTCCCAGCGCGCCGCGTCGAGGTAATCGACGCTGTCCGCAAGCGCGAACCCGAAGCCCGTCGGCCGTCGGCGCACGCGATGTCCCTCGCGCAAACCGCGCGCCTTGTCCACCAACTTCCTGAGCGGCTTTATCCCTGCCATAAAATTCACCCGCGGCGACGACCCGGAATTGTTAAGAATCAGTTTCCCCTTGATTTACATAGCACTCGCGGACGCGAGACGGGAGCGTTCAATACAGTCGAGGCATAGATGCATTAAATAGAAAGCCCGCAGGATGCCGCCCGGCAAACTCTTACGTCCCGCCGCGGATAAAGTCCGGAGGCAACCGGCCAGCGTGTGGAGTTCGCCGGAAAGTAAGGAGTGCGCCTCGGCCTCCAACCTGCCCGCGTCAAAGTGGGCCGAGGCCGTGCCGCGCTCGGCGAGGGATTGCAACTCGGCCGCGAGGGCTTCGATGCGCGAGGCGAGCGAATTTTCAGGCGAGGGGGCGCCCGGCCAGCCCGAAAGCTGATCTTCGGGGTAGACCTCTTCGTCAAAGCTTGAGTGTTCGGACTCGCCCACACTCCGGGCCGCGCTTTCGGTGCTCTGCGTCGCGCGGGTTTCCAGACTCAGGTGAAGGAGGCGCGGCAGCGCGTGCGACCCCGGCGCGCAGAAGAGCGTGACGGGGCGCAGCGTCAACTCTCCGTTCCTGACGGCGATGCGCGCCAGCAACGCTTCTACCGGCGGCGACTGGCGGTCGAAGCCTTCCAGAGTCTTGACGGCCCTCTCGTTCTCTTTATCGAACGGCAGCCGGAGAGGGAGTTGACGCCCCGCTTCGTCCGCGACCTGCCAGTCGAAGACCTGCGCGACCTCGTCGAAAGTCCTCGCCCCCCAGCGGTGCGGCCGGACGACGACCAGTTCGCGTTGCGGCTGCCGCTCTTCGAGCCCGCACGCGAGCGTCGAGACGGCGTGGGCGCGCAGGCTCTCCCAGTCGCGGAACGAGCACTGCGCGAAGTCGAGCTTCCCCGGCTCCGACGGGCCGAGCAACAGCGCGCGAGTTCGAGGCGAGCCCGAAAGCCTGCCCTGTTGGTTGCGCCGCGCGTGCATCAGCTTGAAGCGGCTCTCGGCGGCCTGCGCCGGGCTCGCCAGCCCCGGCCACGTCATCTCTCGAAGAAAGCGCGCCTGCGGGTCGAACCCGGCCGCGCCGCTGACGGGCCGCGCCTCTGACCACGAATGCCAGCGGCGCCTCGTCTGCTCCCAGAAGTGGAGCGTCAGCCCGGCGTAGCCTGAAAGCGTCTGCCACCTCTCGGCGCCGACGCCCGTCAACTCCAGCGCGCCGACCTCTTCGTACCGCGTGCGGTGGACGCCGGTCAGCCCGACGCCCGGACTCCTGCCCCCCTCTTCCAAAGCGCGGCACAGCGCGTAGGCGCGCGCGGCCGCGAGCAGCCACGCGCGCTCGTCGGCCCGCGCGTCGCGCGCGAGCGCGAGCGCGACGCCCTCGCCCAAGCCCCGCAGCGCAAGCGCGAGGCGCGGCAGGTCTACGCCGAGCGCCGAGACGGAGAGCGTGCTGAAGCGGTCGCGGGTCATCGGCGAGAGGTGGCTGATGCCTATCTCGACGCACGCTTCGAGCAGGGTCCGGGCCGCGCTGACGACCTCCGCGCGGCTGCGCGGCGCCCCGTCCGTCTCACGCGGGGCGGGGCGGTCCTGCTCGAAAATCCTGAACGCGTCAACGTCCGCGCCGCGCGCGCGTTTATACGCGAGGACGGCCGCGACGCGGTGCGCGCAAACGTCGCCCGAGCGGCACGAACAGATTCCGCCCGCGACCCCGTCGCCGCTCAGGAAGCGGACCGTCTGGCCGCCGTTCGGGAAGGCGACGACGAGGAGGTGCGGCTGCTCTTCGACCGCGCATTCGGGCTCGCAGGCCAGAAGCTCGAAGGCCGCGCGCACGACCCGTCGGCCCGCCGCCTTCGTCAGCCCGTCCGGCGAAAGCTCCGACAAACGCTCAAAGGGTCGAGTGTCGTCGGGCTTCTTAACACCTTCGGCCGCGCCGCCGTTCGATTCGCCGCCCGCCGCTTGAACGTCTGCGCCTTCGTCAACGTCTGCGCCTTCGTCGTCGGAAGACTCTTCCGCCCGCCGGCCGAGCCAAAGGCAGGCGATGATGGTGTGGCGGCACGCCTCCTTCGCGGGGCAGGAGCAGGCGGCCTTCGTGATGCCCTCCCGGCGCACAAGGACGTTGGCGTCGGCGACGCGGAGCGCGACCGCTTCGCCCGACGCCGAGGTGACCTCGACGCTGACGCCGCCCTCGAAATCCTTCCTCGCGCGGCGCACGAGTCCCTTCGACGCGAGTGCTTCCAGCGTCGCGTCGTCGAGCAGGGCGCACTGCGCGCGCAGCAGTTTCAGGAGATCGCCTTCGCCAGCCATTCGGCCAACCTCCTCGGGGTGAGCGCGGCGATCTCCATCCCGCGCGCGGCCAGCCGCTCGGCCATGTGCGTGTCGTAGGACGGGTTCGCCGCCTCGTCGAGCGCCGCGAGGCCGAGGAGCCTGACCCCCGCTTCGCGCAGGCGTCCGCAGGTCGCGAGCAGCCGCGCGGGCGAAGCGCCCTCGGCGAAATCGCTGACGAGAATCAAGACGGTGCGGTGCGGGTTCGTGACGAGCCCTTCGCAGTAGGCGAGTGCGTGGCCGATGTCGGTGCCGCCGCCGAGCTGCACGCTCATCAGGACTTCGACCGGGTCATCGACGTAGCCCGTGAGGTCAACGACCGACGTGTCGAAGGCGACGAGGTGCACCCTCAGCGAAGGCAGCGCCGAGAGTATGCCGGCCATCACCGCGCTGTGAATCACCGAGGCCGTCATGCTCCCGCTCTGGTCAACGCAGAGGATAACGTCCCACGGCAGCCGCCTCTCGACGCGCGAGAAAAAGCGTAGCTCCTGTGCGACGAGCCTTTTGCGCTCCGTGTCGTAATGTTTGAGGTTGCGCCTGATGGTCTGCCGCCAGTCGAAGTTCTGCGCCACGCGGAGCGGGCTGTGGCGGAAGCGGTTGAGCCGGCCCCAGAGCGTGCGCCTGATTTCGCTTTCGAGCTTTCGCTTCAGCTCTTCGACGACCTCGCGGACGATGCGGCGGGCGGCGTTCAGGACTTCGCCCTGCATCAGCCCGCGGAACGTGAGCACCATCTTGAGCAGGTCCATGTTGGGCGTGAGCTTCTCTAAGACCTGCGGGTCCGAGATGAGTTCCGTCATCCCGTAGCGGTCGAGCGCGTGGCGCTGGACGATCTCGACGGTCTCGCGCGGGAAGAGTTCGCGCACCTCGCCGAGCCACTGCGGGACGTTCAGTTGGCTCGGGTCGAGAGACCCTTCGCGCTTCTCCCGGCCGCGGACGCCGCGCCCCGCGTACTCGCGCTGGTACAGGTAGTCGAGCGCGCGCTCAAGGCGCGAGGCGCGGCCCCCCAGCTGCGCGGGCGGCAGGTTCTTCTCCGCGAAACGGCCCAGCACGAGCCGCCAGCGGACTAAAGATTCGTTGTCGTCGCGTCGTTCCATTCGAAGCCCGCCGGCCGCCGCTAAGGGGCCGCCCACCCGCCCAGCCCGTCGCGTTCGAGCGACTCGCGCATCAGCCTGTCCACGCCGAGGCCGAGCAGCACGTCCGCCTCGCTCACGCGCGCGGTGCGCGGCACGGCGAAGTCCTGCCGCCCGTAGAGCCCGGCGACGCCCCGTGCCACCTGGTCCGTCTCGCGCGGGGTCAGGTCCGCGAACGCGAGCCGCAACTCCGGCAGCGCGCTTAAAAACTGCTCCTCGCCCCAGCCGCTCAGACGCCTGTCGATTGATTCCAGCACGCCCTTCAAACTCCACGACGCCTCGCGGCAAGTGCTCAGGAGCCCACTCAAAAAGTCGAGCGTAGAGCTGTCGAGATTCGCGTCGAGCCGCGCCGTGAGTTCGTCTTCCCGAATGCGCCCGGCGCCGAACAGGAGCCCGGCGACGCCGCCCGCGACGCGCGCCGCGCAGGGCGCGAGCGAGACCGTCCTTTGCAGCGCGTCGTAAAAAAGCTCCGGGTCGAACAACTCTTCGCGCCCGCCGCTCAGCAGTTCGCGCACGGCGTTCAAGTGTTCCAGCGCGGCCCTGTGCTGTTCGGGCGGCGAGGCGGCGAGCGTCGGCAGCAGATAGCAGGCGCGCGCGTAGGCCGCGGACGCAAGGCGCGGGACGGCCGCGAGGTGGTGGGCCTCAAGCGGCTCCCTCGAATCCCAGAGCAGGCACAACTCGCCGATGGCCTCGGCCGCGGAGACGAACGACACGTCCTCGCCGATGTTCGCCTCGATCAACGTCACGAGGCGTTCGCCGACCTGACGGTGCAGCCCGAGCAGGCACGCGCTGACGAGCATCCTCACGGCCTCGACGGCCGAGCGCGAACGGCCCTCTGCTTCGAGCCCGTCGATGCGCTCGCCGAGCACCGCCAGCGCCGCCTCTTCGACGGTCGAGCCGTAGACGGAATGCTCTATCAGCCGGCTCTCGGTCTGCGGCGACCAGCGGTATTCCCAGTGCTCGTGCCGGCGCTCAAGCCCGACGCCGTGCACGAAATCGGGGCCGGCCAGAGGGATTGCGAAAGGCACGTCCAGAAAGGAGAGGCTGTGCAGGAAGCGGCTCGAAAGGCGGTGAGGGGCCTTGCGGTAGATGTCGAGCGCGAGCCGCTTCGGGGCCGAGTCGTTGATTTTCAGGCGGAGGCCCGCGGCCCTCCGGCGGAAGTCGTCCACGATGGGCGGGACGCCGACGCCCGCCGGCAAATCCCCGACGTGCGTCCCGGCGAGCACGCCGTAAACCATGTCCATCAAAAGCTGCCCTTCGCCGTCCATCGCCCCCTTAACGAAACAGCTCCGCACGGAGTCGAGCAGGTCTTCGCGCGTCGGCCCCGCGGCGTGTCCGCGGAACACGGCGAGCCTGCGAGCCTGTTCGAGCGCGGCGATTTCGTCGGCCGCCGAGAGCTTCGAGGCGAGGTTCCGCTCGCGGGTCAGGCGCCCGACTTCGACGAGGACGCGGCTCGCGGCGTCGAGCGTGCCGGCGCCGCCTTCGCCGTTAACGTGCTGCCAGAGCCGCTGGTAGTAGTCGGGCGAGGGCATCCCCGAGGCGTAGCCGTTGAGCCGGTCGAGCTGGTCGAAGCTGTAGCGCGTGAGCACGGTCTGCGAGTTGACCTTGTCGGGGGCGGGCCTTCGGCGCGGCGTCGGGCGTTCGAGGATGAGTTGCGGCAACGCGGCCGTGTGGAACCCGCCCGTGACGACGACGACCGGCCCGCCGTCCGCGTCGGACCCCAGTTCTTCGACAATCGCCCGGGCCATCGCGTCTTCGCGCGCGAGCGTGCCGTCGCGCTCAAGGGTCTCAGGCGAATAGTCGAGGCGGGCCATGAAGCAGTAGGCGGCGACGCGGCGGACAAAGTCGTCGGTCGAGAGGGAGAGGAAGGGGGCTTCGAAGAGGTGGTCCCAGAGGTCGTCGTGGTCGCGGCAGCCTGCCTTCCGCGCGAGCGCGTTGACGTACTGGCTGTGCTTCAGATAGCTCTCGTCCTGAAGCGAGCGCGGCGCGGCCCCGCGCTCGTCTTCGGCAGCGACGCGTTCGGCTGTGACCTGTTCGGGGTACGTCAGGTCGATGAAGCGGAGCCGCGCGCCGACCTCCTCGCCCGCGCGCAGTGCGACCAGTTCGGGCGAGTAGTCACAGAAGGGGTAGTAGCCGGCGGAGCGCGACGGCTTCGCGCTCGCGGGGGCTTCGGCCGCGCGGAGCGCGCTCTCGTCAACGTAAGTGGTGTAGACGGCGAAGGGGGCGCGCGTCTCGGGGCTGAGGATGAAGGGGACGAGGGGCGTGATGTCTTCCGGCCCTTCGATGAGCACGGCGCGCGGGCGCACGCTTCGTATCAACTCGCGCACGTGCCAGGCGCACGCGGGGCTGTGGTGGCGCACGGGAAAGAACCGCACCGGGCTGCTGCCGAGGGCGCTTAAAAAACTTTCAAGCTCGGTTCGCGCGTCGCGCGCGGCCTCGCTCACTGAAGCCACTTCCTGGCCTTGTAGAAAGCCTTCCAGCCTTCGCTCCGTTGCGCGCGGGCTTTGACGACCACGTCGAAGTAGTGCCTGAGCCGCTTGGCGTCTTCGGGGTTGTCCTTGAGCACCGTGCCGACGAGGTTGCGGACGACGTGTTCGCACTCGACGCGGCCGCCGCCGAAGTGGCAGGCGTCGAGCCCGGCGGAGACTCCGACCGAGACGGCCTCGGCCGTGGACATCACGGTCGAGGGGCGCTCGACCGTCATCCCCTCCTGCGTGCGGCCGGCGCGCAGGTCGTGGAAGGTCGTGACGAGGAGGTCCATCACGTCGAGGGGGACGGAGACTTCGGCCTCGGCCTCGCGGAGCAGGCTCTCCGTCTGCTGCATGACCAGAGTGAGTTCGAGTTCGGGGTCGGCGATGGGGTTGACCGTCTCGAAGTTGAAGCGGCGCTTGAGTGCGCTCGACATCTCGTGGACGCCGCGGTCGCGGATGTTGGCGGTGGCGATGACGTTGAAGCCCTTCTCGGCGAAGAGCACCGCTTCCCGCTCGCCCAACTCGGGGACGAGCAACACCTTGTCGGAGAGGATGCTGACGAGCGAGTCCTGTATCTCGGGCGGGCAGCGCGTAATTTCCTCGAACCGCACGAGGCGCCCCTCGCTCAAGCCGGTGTAGAGGGGCGAGGGGACGAGCGCGCGGCGCGAGGCGCCCTCGGAGAGCAGCAGCGCGAAGTTCCAGGAGTATTTGATGGCGTCCTCGGTCGTGCCGGCCGTGCCCTGAATCGTGTTGGTCGAGACGCCGGAGACGGCCGCGGCCAGAAGCTCCGAGAGCATGGACTTGGCCGTGCCGGGCTCGCCGACGAGCATCAGGCCGCGGTTGCCGGCGAGCGTGACGATGCTGCGCTCGACGAGCGCGTCGTCGCCGTAGAATTTCGTGGAGACGACGGTTTCGGTCTTCCGCCCGCCCCACTCGTGCGCGAGCGCCGCGCCGTCTGAGCCGAGGATGAAGGCGCGGACGGCGCGCGGCGAGAGCTTCCAGCCGGGCGGGCGAGGGTGGCGGTCGTTGGCGGCGAGCGCGTGCAACTCTTCCGCGTACTGCGTCTCTGCCGGCGGGCGGACGATTCCTCTTCTCGCGTCTGTAGCTGCCATCGTTTAATACTCGCTCTTCTTCTCCCAGTCGGGGTCGTAGCCGGTGCCCTGCGCCGCGATGGAGCGCAGGTCGTTCCAGACTTCGCTCAAGAGGACGGGCGGGATTCGCCCGAGCGGCAGGCTGCTCGCGCTTGAGTAGTAGCCGCCGGGATGGCTGCCGAGGGCGCTGAAGGAGAGCGCCTTGAGCGCCACCGTGCGGTTCTCTTCGGGCAGGCCGTTGCCCGTGAACTCGATGAAGGCTTCGAGCTTGAGGCCGAGAAACGTTTTCTTGTAGAGGTAGAACCAGCCGGCGTCTTCGGCCTGCCCGCGCGTGTAGCCGAGCGCCGTCGCGCGCCCGCGCAGTTGGAAGGTTTCGAGCAGGTGCCCCTCGAAATCATTTATCTCCGTCTCGTGCCTCTTCGCGTCCGCGAGCACGTAGTCCTCGCGCCCGAACTGCTCGAAGAGCGGCGCGACCTCGTAGTCGGCGAAGTGGGCGAGCCACGCCCCGGCCTGCTCCTTCGTGACCGTGCGCGAGTGCGCGAGGCGGAGCCGCGCGTCCTCGTTTAAGGTGACCTCCTCGTCGTGCGCGTCGGTCAGAGTCCCGTCCGAGAGCGGGCGGAAGCTCACGCCGGCCTGCTCGCCGCCCGAGACGACCCACACGAGGCTCTGGCAGTAGCGGCTGACGATGGGGTGCCTGTTGAGGAACGCGTCCCAGTCTTGATGCGTCCACTCGCGCTGCGTACACATCGCTTCGTAGAGGCGGTCGCGCTGTAGCGCAAGCAACTGCTTCAGCCCCTT
>Ga0190269_10001537_pt1 | contig 10993 bp, 9 predicted proteins | sample Popmic249IS_FD_133749 | JGI IMG/M metagenome (GOLD analysis project Ga0190269, IMG submission 133749) | Populus adjacent soil microbial communities from riparian zone of Blue River, Arizona, USA - 249 IS | ecosystem: Environmental > Terrestrial > Soil > Riparian zone | place: USA: Arizona... | reverse complement strand
GCAGGCCCTGCGCTTCGCCGGCGATGCTGGCGTACGCTTCCTGCAGCATCTGCGTGGACAGCGTGCGGCCGCCGGCGTAGTAGCGCCTGGCAACATGGCCCAGCGCATAGGTTGCCGCGAAACTCATGCCCGAACTCACGGCCTGCTGGCCGAGGCCGCGTGCCAGCCCGCCGCCGATGCGACCGAGCAGCCCGCCCAGCAGCTTGCGGCCGGCCTGTTCGAGGTACTGCGACGTCAGCCCCACGCCCACCGTGGCCAGGAAGTCCTTGACGTGGCCGGAGTCGAGTTCGTATCCGTACGCCTGCCCGATGCGGTAGACCAGCCGCATCTGCAGCGGGATGATGGCCATGGTGGAAAGCGTCTCGGGCAGCAGCTCCAGTGCGCCGTTGGTGATGGCCGCGTTGAGGATGGCCTGGTCGAGCTCCTGCTCGCTGACGTTGGCGCTGCGCGCACCTGCGCCGCCGGGCGCGGCCCCCGCCGCCGGCGTGGGCACCGGCCCGGCGGCAGCACCGGCCGGCATCGCGGGAATGGGCCCGTCGATCGGAGCGGCAGCAAGGGCTTCCGCGTCTTCGGTGAACTGCCGCGCCCGGCCGGCATCCAGGCCGAGGGCGCTGCGCAGCTCGCCCAGGAACTTCTGCTCGGGGACGGACTGCACGCCGTCGGCATCGCACACGCACACGGCCATCTCGTAGGCCAGCTGGCGCGCGTCGGCCGACTGCAGGGCCGCGGCGGCACCGGCCAGGTCGACTCGCTTCATCAGCACGTCCTGCACCAGCGTGGGCAGGTGCACGGCTTCGGACTGCGCCAGCGCGTCGGCGATGCGCTTGACCTCGGCGCGCTCGCGGTCGTGCTTGTCGCCATCGACAAAGGCGGCCATGAGGCTGAGGGAGACGATGGCCTGCGTTTCGTTCTGGGTCATGGGAGAGGGCTCCGTGTCGGCATGAGCAAGGTGGAGTCGCAGGCGCTGCCGCAGGTTCCCGCGCCGGTGACGATCGGCGCTGATCCGGCGCGCCGGCGCAGCCGGCCGGAGGCACGGTTACCATCCTCCCGTGGACAGCATCGGAGCCCTCGAAGGCAGGCGTGCCCTTGCGTGGCTGGTGTCCCTGGCCGCCCCCGCCGTCGCGACAGCCGCCAGCCACGCACTCGACGGCCAGGTGTCCCTCGCCGGCCTGGCCATGATCTACATGGTCGCCGTCGCCGCGACCTCCGCCGCCTTGCCGCGGGCGGCTGCGGCGTTTTCGGCCTTGCTGTCGGTGACCGCGCTCAACGTGGGCTTCGTTCCTCCGCGCGGCTCGCTGGCGGTCGCCGAGGGCGAATACTGGTGGATCCTTGCCGCATTGCTGGGCCTGTCGCTGGGGCTCGGGACCTTGCTCGGATCGCTGCGCGCCAAGCGGGCCGAGGCCGAGGCCGGGCGAGCGCGGGCATCGGAGCTGCACCGCCTGAGCGAGGCGATGGCCGTCACGCAGGGGCCGGCGGCGATGGCCGTGGCCGCCGCGAAGTTCATGCGCGCCGCCACCGGAAGACCCTGCGCCATCTTCCTGCGCGGGCCGGCGGACACGGAGCTCCAGGCGTTCACCGATCCGGACGGACAGCCGTTCGACCTGCGCGCGGCGCACTGGGCGATCGACAACGGCCGCCCCGTGGGCCCCGGCTCGCTGAACTGGCCGGAGCTGGCGGTCTGGTGCGCTCCCTTCACCCGCTCAGGGGCGGCCGGCGCCGTACAGGTCCGCACGGCGGAAGGCGAGGGCCCCGCGCCCGCGGAAGCCGATCACTGGCGGGCGCTGGCGCGCCAGGCCGGGCTGGCCCTGGAACGCGAGCGGGCGGCTGTCGCGGTCGCGCGGGCGGAGCAACGGGCCGAGGCCGAGGCGGCCCGCAACACCCTGCTGGCCTCCCTTTCGCACGACCTGCGCACGCCGCTGGCGGGCATCGTCGGCAGCGCCAGCGCCTTGCGCGTGCAGGGCGCCGACCTCGGCGAGACCCAGCGCGCCACGCTGCTGGAAAACCTCGAGTACGAAGCGCGCGACCTGGCGGTCATGGCCGACAACATCCTGCAGATCGCGCGGCTTTCGCAGCCCCACCGCCAATTGAGCCTGCAGTGGGAGTCGGTCGAGGATGTCCTGGGCGCCGCCGTCGCCCGCATGCGCAGGCGCTGGCCCGGCGCGTCCATCCAGCTCGAAGTCGCGCGTGAACTGCCGCTGGTGAAAGCCGAGGCGGGCCTGCTCGCGCAGGCCATCGCGAACCTGGTGGACAACGCGGTGCGGCACGGTGGCGACCCGCCGCGCGTCGTGGTGCAGGCGGGCCGCAGCGGCGCGGGCGTCTTCGTGGCCGTTCGCGACCACGGCCGCGGACTGCCACCGGGCGACTCCGCGGAGCTCTTCCAGCGCTGGAAGCGCGGACAGGGGAGCAACGCGGGCGGCACCGGGCTGGGGCTCGCGATCTGCCAGCTGGCCGCCGAAGCGCACGGTGGGTCGATCAGCGCCAGCGGGTGGGCAGGCGGCGCGGAGTTTCGCGTCGACCTCCCTGCGGCGCAGGAGCTGGAGCAGGAGCAGGAGCAGGAAGCGTGATCCGGCCATCCATCCTGGTCATCGAGGACGACGCGGCGATCTCGCGCTTCGTCTGCGCCAGCCTGGGGGCGGCCGGCATGCTGCCGCGCGCCGCCGCCTCGGTGAGCCAGGCCGAGGTCGAACTGGGCCACACCGCCGCCGATCTCCTGATCGTGGACCTGGGCCTGCCGGACGAGGACGGGGTCGCGTTCATCTCCAGGCTGCGCCGCACCGACCCGGCGCCCGTGCTGGTGCTCTCCGCCCGCTCGCAGGAGTGGGCGAAGATCGAGGCGCTCGATGCCGGGGCGGACGACTTCCTGGCCAAGCCCTTCGGCGTGGGCGAACTGCTCGCGCGCGTCAGGGCGATGCTGCGGCGCGCCGCCGCGGCGCCGAAGCTCGCCCCCACCTTCAGCGTCGAAGGCCTGTCATTCGACCGGACGACCCGGGAGCTCCGGCTCGATGGCGAGCCCGTGCGCCTCACTCCGCGCGAGACCGCCTTGTTCGAGGCGCTCGCCGCACGCCCGGGCAAGGTTCTCACCCATCGCCAGCTGCTCTCCGAAGTCTGGGGCCCCGAGCACGTCGACCAGCTTCACTACCTGCGCATCTACATGGGCCACCTGCGCTCCAAGATCGAGAAGAATCCGGCCGATCCCAGGTACCTTCTCACCGAACTGGGCGCGGGATACCGGCTGGCCGACGAGTGACCGGCGCCGGGCGCGGGCATTTATGCGCTTTTTATGCCGCCCGGACGACAAACGGGCGCTCCAGACGAAGGCCGTGCGTTCCCGGTGCAGAAGAACAAGTCCTCCCTCGCCGCGCTCACCCTGGGCGCATTCGGCGTCGTCTACGGCGACATCGGCACCAGCGTGCTCTACGCCCTCAAGGAGGTGTTCGGCAGCGGCCACGTGCCCTTCACGCACGCCAACGTGTATGGCGTGCTGTCCATCTTCTTCTGGACGATCACGGTCATCGTCTCGCTGAAGTACGTCTCGCTCGTGCTGCGGGCGGACAACAACGGCGAGGGCGGCCTGGTCGCGATGCTCGCGCTGGCCTCGCAGGCCGTGAAGCACCGGCCCCGACTGCGCTCCGTCCTGCTGCTGGTGGGCATCTTCGGCACCTGCCTGTTCTACGGCGACGGCGTGATCACGCCCGCGATCTCGGTGCTCTCGGCCGTCGAGGGCCTCGAAGTCGTCTCGCGCCGCTTCCAGGACTGGGTGATTCCGCTGACCATCGCCGTCCTCTTCGCGCTGTTCGCGGTCCAGAAGCGCGGCACCGCCGGCATCGGCCGCTTCTTCGGGCCCGTCACGCTGGTCTGGTTCCTGGCCATCGCGGTGCTGGGCGTCTCGCACATCGTGCACCACCCCGAGATCCTGCTTGCGCTCGGGCCGCAGCACGCGCTGCGCTTCATGGCGTCCCAGCCCGGCACCACCTTCATCATCCTGGGCGCGGTCGTCCTGTGCGTCACCGGCGCCGAGGCCCTCTACGCGGACCTGGGGCATTTCGGCAAGCAGCCGATCCGCATCGCCTGGTTCTCGGTCGTGATGCCGGCGATCACCCTGAACTACTTCGGCCAGGGTGCGCTGCTGCTCGCGCGCCCGGAAGCGGTGAAGAACCCGTTCTACATGATGGCGCCCGACTGGGCGGTGTTGCCGCTGGTCGCCTTGGCCACGCTGGCAACGGTGATCGCATCGCAGGCCCTCATCACCGGTGCGTTCAGCGTCACCCGGCAGGTCATCCAGCTGGAATACCTGCCGCGCCTCCAGATCCGGCACACGAGCGTGCGCAATACCGGCCAGATCTACATTCCGGTGGTGAACTGGGGCCTGTTCGCGGCCATCGTGCTGGCGGTGGTGCTGTTCCGGTCGTCGACCAACCTGGCGGCGGCCTACGGCATCGCCGTGACGCTCGACATGCTGATCACGACGGTGCTCACCTTCTTCGTGATCCGCTACGCCTGGCGCTACCCGCTGTGGCTGTGCGTGGCGGCCACCGGCGCCTTCCTTCTCGTCGACCTCGCTTTCTTCAGCTCCAACCTGCTGAAGTTCCTCCATGGCGGCTGGTTCCCGCTGGCGATCGGCGCGGCCATGTTCACGCTGATGACCACCTGGAAGCGCGGCCGCGGCATCCTGCACGCCAAGCTGCGCGAGCAATCCCTGGAACTCGCCCCCTTCCTGGAGGGCGTCTTCGGGTGCCCGCCGACGCGGGTGGAAGGAACGGCGGTCTTCCTGTCCGCCGAATTCGGGGTGGTGCCCAACGCCCTGTTGCACAACCTCAAGCACAACAAGGTGCTGCACGAAAAGAACGTCTTCGTCACCGCGCGCTCGCACGAGGTGCCCTGGATCCAGATCGCCAAGCGCGTCGAGGTCAAGGACCTGGGCAACCAGTGCTGGCAGGTGCTCCTGCACTACGGGTTCAAGGACGAGCCGGACGTGCCGAAGGCCTTGCAGCAGCTGCGCGGCATCGGCTGCGACGTGGACCCGATGGCCACCAGCTACTTCCTCTCCCGCGAGGTCGTCGTTCCCACCATCGGCAGCGGCATGGCGCCGTGGCGGGAAAAGCTCTATGCGCAGATGCACCGCACCGCCAGCGCGGCGGCGGACTACCTGGCGCTGCCGAACAACGCGGTGGTCGAACTGGGCTCGAAGATCGAGATCTGAACAGGCGCCGCGACTGCGCCTGTCCGCCGGCTCACGAGGCCGGCGTCTGCAGCGCGTGGTACTGCAATTCGGCGCGCGCCTCGCGCAGCGACTGACCGCGGGCGATGCGCTTGAGGATCTCCTGCTCGGTGTGCTCGACCTGCCGCGCGATCGCCAGCACCTCCTCGGCTCGCGAGGCCGGCACCACCACCACGCCCGAGTCGTCGCCGAGCACGATGTCGCCCGGCCGCACCTGGCGGTTCGCCACGTTCACCGGCACGTTCAGCGCTTCCAGTTCGACCCGGTCCTTGCCGGTCATCATGTAGTAGTCGCGGGTGAAGATCGGGTAGCGCAGCTCGCGGATCTTCGGCACGTCGCGGCACACGCCGTCGATCACCGTGCCGGCCACGCCCATGCGGTGCGCCAGCGTGGTCATGATGTCGCCCCACACCGTGCAGTCGGTGCGGCCGGCGTTGTCGATCACGATCACCTGGCCCGGCGGCACGTCGTCCAGGAAGTCGCCCACGGTGCCGCGCTCGACGGCGCCGCAGGCCCGGTACTTCACCGTGAAGGCGCGGCCGGCGAACTTCACCCCCGTCACCACCGGCTTGATGCCGTGGCAGCCGGCGGCCAGCCCCAGCTTGTCCATCGCGTCGGAAACGCTGGCGGTGTCCAGCGCCCGGAAGGCTTCGACCAGCGCGTCGGTTGGCGCTTTGCTCGGTTCGCTCATGCCTTGCTCCCGGCGGCGGATTGCCGCAGCATCTGTTCGTAGTTGAAGCGGCGGTCGACGTCCTGCATGGACTCGCCGGCACGCAGCGCATCGAGCATGGCGTTCTCCTTGGCCAGGATCTCCTCGGCGGCCTGCACCACCTCGGCCAGCCGCTCGAGCGGGATCACCACCACGCCGTTCACGTCGGCGACGATCACGTCGCCGGGCCGCACGGGCGCATCGCCCAGGCGCACCGGCACGTTCCAGGCCTCCTGCACGATGCGCCCGCGCGCCGTGCTGGGCACCGTGCCGCGCGCATGCACCGGGAAGCCGAAGGTCTCGCAGGCATCGACGTCGCGCACCGCGCCGTCCACGACGACCCCGGACACGCCCTTGAGCTTCGCGCCCAGGGCCAGGATCTCGCCCCAGCAGTTGTGGTGCAGGTCGCCGCGGTTGTCGACCACGATGACGTCGCCCGCCGCGCTGTTGGCGATCGCGTCCACCCCCAGGTGGGCCACGGCCGGCACGGCGCCGGCGGCCGTCATGCGGATGGTGACCGCCCGGCCGACCACCTTGGTGCGCCCCCAGCGGGGCACGATGCCCTGCACCGCGCAGCGCGCGATGCCGACGCGGTCGCACGCGTCGCTCAGGTTGGAGGTGGCGAGCGCGTCGAGCCGGGTGCGGAAGCCGCTGTCGAATTCCTGCGCGTTCATTTCTTCTTCCGGTGGTTCATGCAGGCGAAGGCTAGCCGGTTCAATCGACCGTCGCGCCGGACAACTTGACCAGCAGTGCCCACTTCTCGATCTCCTGGTCCAGGATCTTCCTGAATTCCGCGGGCGTGTTGCCGATGGGGATGGATCCCTGCTCGGCCAGCGTCTTGCGCACGGCCGGATCCTGGGTGACCTTCTGGATCGCCGCGGCGAGCTTGTTGACGACTTCCGGCGGCGTGGCGGCCGGCGCGAAGACGCCGTTCCACAGCGCCACCTCGAAGCCGGGCAGCGCCTCGGAGATCGCGGGCACGTTGGGCAGGCGCTGCGACCGGACCTTGGTCGTCACGCCCAGCGGACGCAGCTTGCCGCTTTCGATGAAGGGCAGCACCTCCACCAGCGGCGCGAACACCGCCTGGATCTGGCCGCCGATCAGGTCGGTGTTCGCGGGCGCGCCACCCTTGTAGGCCACGTGCTGCATGTCGCCCCGGGCCATGCTGTTGAACAGCGCACCGGACAGGTGGGAGGCCGATCCGCTGCCGGCCGAGCCGTAATTGATCGGGCCCTTCTTCTTCTGCGCGTAATCGACGAACTCCTGCAGGGTCCTGGCCGGCAGGTCGTTGTTCACCATCAGCACGTTCGGGATCTGGGCCGCCTGCGAGACCGGCACGAGGTCCTTGCGCAGGTCGAAACCCGGGTTCTTGTACAGGGTCACGTTGGTGGCCATCGTGCTCGTGCCGAACAGCAGGGTGTAGCCGTCGGGCACGGCCTTGGCGACGAAGGCGGAGCCGATGTTGCCGCCGGCGCCCGCGCGGTTATCCACGATGACCTGTTGGCCGAGTTCCCTGGCCAGTTTCTCGGCCAGCAGGCGGGCGGTGGAATCGCTGCTGCCCCCGGCCGCGAAGGGCACGACCAGGGTGATGGCCTTGCGCGAGGGCCAGTCCTGGGCATGGGCTGCGATGCCCGCGGCAGCCAGGCAGGCGGCCAGTGCGATGCGGAAGAACGGACGGCGGGTCATGGTTGTCTCCAGGTTGGGTTCGGGCTGCCGCACGCGCGGCCAGCCGGAGTCGGATGACTCGGGGTTTCTCGACAAGGCCGAAGGAAAACTAGGTGGGGCGGGCACCGGCGCGGGGCGTGACCAGGACGGTGCCGGCATCGGCATCGACCTCGACGAAATCGCCGTTGGAAATCACCCGGGTCGGATCCTGGTCCAGGCCGGCGACGGCCGGGATGTTGCCGATGATGGCGCCGATGGTGGTGACCCCCTCGGGGCTCACCTGCACGAAGGCCACGGGGGCCGTGCCGCGCGACACCATGTCGTAGATCTTGTAGGAACCGCCGGTGGAGCCCTTGCCGGTGAGGAACACCAGGACCTTGCCGGCGATGTTGACGCCCTCGATCTCGTGCCCCGGTTCGGTGACGATGCCGGTCATGTTGTCGACGCCGCCATTGAAGCTGATGGCTTCGCGCGTGACGACGGCTTCGCCGCTGGCCTTGCCGGTGACGATCTTGCGTCCCTTCAGGACGAGTTTGCCTGCGTCCATGGTGCCTACCTCCAGACGCCGTCGATGGCCGCCTGCATGACGCGACCCAGGTTGCCGTAGTGCGTGGGCAGGCCGAACTGGCCCGGCGCATAGAAGGCCATCTTGGCGGAATTGGTGGTCAGCGTGCGGTAGCCCTTGCTCGGCGCGATCACGCGGCTGCGGGCCAGGAACGGGCAGGTCTCGCGCACCACGATGCCGCCAGCCTCCTCGATCGTGCGGATGTAGCCGTTGCGCTCCGCCATCGCGTACATTGCGCCGGCGGTGGTCACCCACAGGGCGACCTCCGGGTGCACCTTCCGGCCTTGCAGCGCCTCGGCCACTTCGCGGATCTCCTCGACGGAGGCATTCGGGCAGCCGACGAGGATCCAGTCCACATGGTCGGAGGGCTCGCGGTTCAGGGCGGCTTCCGACTGCGCCTTCTCGGCGTCGCCGAACACGAGCACCTTCTCCGGCGCGCCGCCGCCGAACGCCTCTTCCAGCGTCGGCGCTTCGGGCGTGACCCCGACCGCATGGAACATGCTCACCGAACCCGAGGAAGCCAGTGCGGCGCTCAGCGCCTTGAGCTGCTCCAGCGTCGGCGTGGACGGCATCCCGGTGAAGACCGGCGTGTCCTGCCCGGCGATCTTGCCGGTGAAATAGCCCAGGGTGCCGTAGTCCGTCATGTCGCGCAGCGGCGTCCGGACCTGCACCAGGAACTTGCCGTAGCGGTTCTCCTTCAGGTGGAAGCCGTAGGCCGGCGTGCGGCCGGTGAGGGCGGAGGCCAGGCCGCTGGGGCCGCCTTCCCGGTTGGTGCGGGCGCCGCAGACGGAGTTGGCGAACACGACGGCCGACGATTCGCCCCAGGCCATGTGTTCGCCGAAGCGCGGCATGTTGCCCACCAGGTAGGGGATGCAGGTGTTGCAGCTGTTCGCCCCCATCCCGGCATAGGCCGCCGTCAGCCGCGTCTGCAGCACGCTGTCGGACTCCGGAATGCCGATCTCGCGCCACTGCGTCGGATCGACGGCGGTCGGGTTGGTCGTCACGCGCGTGACGAACTTGCCGCCCTGCCTGCGGATGTCCTCGACGAAGCGCGTGCCGGCCTCCTCGGCGACCAGCACCGAGGAGCCGGCCATGTGCACGTTGTTCACCGGCACCAGCCGCTCCGCCCCGAAGCTCTCGCCCAGCGCCACCAGGATCTGCATGGCCTTCCGGACCGCCGGGCCCTTGCCGCCATCGAGCATCGCTGTCTCTTCTTCCGTCAGGACCACCCGCTTGTCTCCTTGCCGCGGCAGCGCGGGACGCGCGGCCGATGGCGAATTCTGGGCGCGGCCATCGATCTGGAAAAGCGATAAATCGGAATCGGACTATATTCCTGGCCAAGATGAACTTCGCCACCCGGAGCCTGCCGGCATGATGACCTTCAAGCAGCTGGAGGCCTTCTTCTGGGTGGTGCAGGCGGGCGGCTTCTCGCAGGCCGCCAACCGGCTGAACACGACCCAGTCGGCCGTCTCCAAGCGGGTGCAGGAACTGGAGTCGGCCTTCGACACCCCGCTGTTCGATCGCTCCTCGCACCGCGCGCGGCTGACGGAGAAGGGCGAGGAGATGTTCCTGCTGGCCAGGCGCCTGCTGGAGCAGCGCGATGCGGCGGTGGAGCAGTTCCAGCGGCCCGAGGTGCTGGAGCGCCACGTGCGCATCGGCGTCACCGAGCTCACCGCCATGACCTGGCTGCCGCGCCTGGTCGCCGCCATCCAGGCGAGCTACCCGCGCGTGATCATCGAGCCGCACGTGGACGCCAGCCTGATGCTGCGCGACAAGCTGCTGGCCGACGAAGTCGACCTGATGATCGTCCCCGAAGTGTTCGACGACCAGCGCTTCGTCTCCCGGCGGGTCGGGGTGGTGGAACACGCCTGGATGTGCAAGCCGGGCACGGTGCCGTCGCGGCGCCGCATCCGCATGCAGGAACTCGCGGCGCACCGGCTGCTCACGCAGGACGACCGCTCCGGCACCGGCATCCTCTACAACCGCTGGATGCGCTCCATCGGCATCCAGCCGGAAAACACGGTGTTCAGCACCAGCCTCGTGGCCCTCATCGGCCTCACCGTGTCGGGCATCGGCATCAGCTACCTGCCACGCAACTGCCTGGCCCCGATGGTCGACGCGGGCGCCCTCGAAGTGCTGGCCGTCACGCCCGTCCTGCCGCAGGCGCCGTATGCCGCCATCTGCCGCGGCGACCGGGAAAGCAAGCTCGTGTCCGCCATCGCCAAGCTGGCGCAGGAGCAGTGCGACTTCGGCCGGATCTTCCAGACCGCGTGAACGGCCCGCCTGCGGGAGGCCGCCTCCCGCTGGGCCGATCCCGCTACCACTCCACCAGGCTCAGCCCGATGCTGAAGACGGTGCGGCTGCGGTTGTAATCGAGCAGCGTGTCGCCGTAGCCGGTGAAGACCTGCGTATGAAGCTGCAGGCCGCTGGGCGGGCCTTCGCCGGTGTCGGCCAGGGTGCGGAACCATTCCAGCCGCAAGGAGCCGCGGCCGCGCGCGCGCAAGGCATGGCGCGCGGTGGCCGCGAACAGGTTCTGCCGGCTGTGGTGCCAGATCGCCGCCACCTCGGCGCGGCCGATGAAGTTGCCGATGCCCGGGTTGTCGTCGTTGGCCGGGTCCTCGGGCAGGCGGCGCCAGATGCGCGCGTTCAGCCGCAGCCGGTCGTGTTCCGCGCCGGCCATCAGGTACACGCGGTTCCAGCTGCGCGACAGCGGCAACGATTGCCCGTTGGACTGGTGCACCACGCCGAGGCCGCCGAAGCGCAGCCGCCAGCGGTCCGCCTGCGCGGTCTGCAGCGGCAGCACGTAGATCACTTCGGGCTCATGGTCCGTGCTGCG
>Ga0190269_10001536_pt1 | contig 10999 bp, 11 predicted proteins | sample Popmic249IS_FD_133749 | JGI IMG/M metagenome (GOLD analysis project Ga0190269, IMG submission 133749) | Populus adjacent soil microbial communities from riparian zone of Blue River, Arizona, USA - 249 IS | ecosystem: Environmental > Terrestrial > Soil > Riparian zone | place: USA: Arizona... | reverse complement strand
GGGCGCTCGTAAGTTGCATCGGCGTTTGTCGGGTCCTCGCGCCAAGCGATGCCGCTGGCCCTGAGCTGCGCGACGAGGCGATCCTTCTCGACCTCGAGCAGCGGCCGACCGAGCCATAGATCCTCGCCCGCGCAGAGCCGCCGCAGCGGGGCCATGCCGCTCAAGCCGTCGATGCCGCTGCCGCGGGCGAGCCGCATCAGCAGCGTTTCGGCCTGGTCATCGGCGGTGTGCGCCGTGAACAGGAGCCGGGCCCCCACCTCACGCATGACCTCTGCGAGAAGCCGATAGCGGGCGTCACGAGCCGCGGCCGCCCGCCCCGAAGCGGGCTTGTGGCCTTCCCACCGGCGCACGTGCGCGGTGAAGCCCGCCGACCGCGCGGCCTCCGCGACGAAGGCCGCATCGGCCGCCGATCCGGACCGCAAGCCGTGGTCGATGGTGACGACGTGGACGGGCGCGTGCGGCACAGCTTTCGCCAGGCGCGCGCGGGCGAACAGGTGCATCAAGGCCATGCTGTCACTGCCGCCGGAGACGGCGAGCACGGCCCCCTTCCCGATCAACGGCGCGAAGGGAGCGAACAGCTCAGCGCACGCCACGTCACTCAGAGGCACACTGAGTTCGGACGTGGACGACGACGAGGACACGGACACCACCTTCTCGATTGCGGCGGCAGTGCCGGGCCCGCCTCAGGTGCAGCCGGCGCGCTGACGTTCCGCAGTGGCAGTCGACTTCACGTGCGTCGGCGCGTTCGGATACTTGGAGGTCAGCTCGCTGAAGGAATTGCAGGCGGCATCCTTCTGGCCCAGGCGCTGCAGCGACATGCCGAGCTTGAGAAGCGCCTCGGGCGCCTTCGCGCTCTTGGTGTGGTTCTGATAGCCCTTCAAGTACGCGGCCGCCGCTGCCCGGTACTGGCCGCGGAAATAGAGCGACTCTCCCAGCCAGTATTGGGCGTAGGCCGCCAGGGGATCGTTCGGGAAGCGACGCAGGAATTCGTCGAATGCGGTTTCCGCCGCGCCGTAGTCCCGCTGCAGCAGGAAGCCGTGCGCCTGCTCGTACATCTGCTTCGGAGAGACGTCCGCGTCCATCGGCGGCGCGGCGGCGACGCGCGGCGCGGGCTGGCGCCCCTGCTGCTGATCGAGGATCTTGCCGATCTCGTCCTCCTTCTCCTCGGGCGCCGTCACGACGGTTGCTCCGAAGCCCGTCCGTTCGGGCGGGGGCGTGCCGGCCGCAGGCCGACCCGGGCGCCCAGGCGGCGGCGGCGGCTCGTTGGCGCCGGTGACGACAGGCTGGCCGCCGAGATCGCCGCTCCGCCGCGGCATGGCGCGGATCTGCTCCTGCAGCTGCTCCAGCTGCGCGGCCAGGGCCCGGATCTGGGTTTCGATGCCATCGAGCCGTCCCGCGTCGGACCCGGACAGGGCGGCATTGGTGGCGCCCCTGGAGCCGGCGGGCGCCGTGGTGCCGCGCGCAAGGGATTCGAGCGTGCCGATCTGAACCTGCATGTCGACCAGCTGCTCCTCGAGCTGCTCGACGCGGCGGGCGAGCGCACTCTCACCCGAGGTCGCCGGGGCGGCCTTGGGTTGCTGAGCCGGGCGGGCCTGCTGCTGCGCCTGCGCGGGAAGAGGTGCGGCCCACAGGACAGCCGCGAGCCCGAAGGCCATCGCCACCTTCCCCGCGCCCGGAAGCCAGGAGGAGGAGATCGCAGACGTGTTCGCAAACATCATTCTGATCCGCCTAGGTTCGTCGGCCGCTGCACCCGGCCGGTTCAATCGTTGGGTTCATGCCTGCCATAGGCCTTGCCCCTCGCGCAAGCCATGCAGACGCCGCCGTCAGAACAGGCGGCGCAGGGCCGGCCTTATACCCGGCTCCGCTGTATCGGACATCGATTCCGGCGTGGCGGCAGGCCCCGCCGGCACGACGATCCGCGTGACCACGCGGCGATTCGGAGCCGCACAGATCTGATCCGCACAGACCACGGCCTGGCTCGTGCGCCCGTGGACGGCGACGCGCATCCGGTCCGCCGGCACGCCCAGACTGGCGAGGCGCTCCATCACGGCTTCCGCCCGAACCTGCGCCAGCGCCGCATTGGCTTCCGGATTGCCGGGATCGTCCGCATAGCCCTCAATCACCACCCGCAGGCTACTGTGACGCTTCAGCCACGAAGCTTGTGCCTCAAGAGCCACACGCGCGCGCGTCCCCAATGCAGCACTCCCCTCGGCGAAAAAGACACGGTCGCCGACGTCGGTCTTGAAGGCCTGGGCCAGCATCTCACCGGCTCGGACCGGAACCGGCTTGGGCACCTTGCGAGGCTCCTGGGCGTACACGCTGGTCGAGCTGAGCAGAACGGCGACGACGGCAGATAGGGCCGAGAGGCGGGCCAGACGACGCGAGTCGCTGGCTCTGGAGAATCGCACCTTGGGATCGCACCGCATGCCACGTCACCCCGCCGCGGGGCGTCGCGATGCCTTCGATCAGCCGCATCCGTGACCCGCGCCGGCAAAGTGCGCCGCCAATTGGGCCGAACTTGGGATCGGACGTGGCGGAAGCAGGGCCACGCGCGGCTTCGCCACGAAAAAGGGCGCGGCCTCGACCGCGCCCTCGATTCGGTATCTGGGATTGGGCGGCTGCCCGCGCGCCTTTACGACCGCGCGTCGCCCCGGCTGTTGAGCACGGTCTGGGCCCGGCGATTCTGCGACCAGCACGAGATGTCGTTGCAGACGGCCACGGGGCGCTCCTTGCCGTACGAGACGGTGCGGATGCGGTTGGCGGCGATGCCATGCTGCGCCAGGTAGTTGCGCACGCTCTGTGCGCGCTTGGCGCCGAGGCCGATGTTGTATTCGCGGGTGCCGCGCTCGTCGGCGTGACCCTCGATGGTGATGGTGTACTGCGAGTACTGCTGCAGCCAGCGCGCCTGGCTGGCCAGAGTCTGCTGCGCTTCGGGCGACAGATCCGTCTGATCCGTCGAGAAATAAACGATATCGCCCACGTTGGTGGCGAAGTCCCGTGCCGAGCCAGGCGTGGCGGGACTGTTGCGGCCATTGCCGGCCAGGTCACCTTCGGGCTTCGGATTGTTCGAGCACGCAGCGACAGCGATAGCTACGAACACCACTGCCGCCAACCGCGTGCACAACCTACGCACCGTGGACAGTTCCATCTGAAATTCCCCTTCTTGGCGCGACGCGCCAGCATCGATTGGCCCCAGTGCTGATCCTCGCGACGACCCGGCGGGTCGAACCCGGACTGATCGTCAGACAGCGCCGAGGCGAAGGGCCTGCGCCGAGGGCGCTGGCTGCCGCGGGAGGGCGTGACCCGTTCGTCGTCTCATTTCCGTCGGATCGACACGGGCCTAGTGGCTCGATCGACGGCGGCAAACGCGTCGTCCATCGACGACTCCCGCCTGCCACGTGACACTGGTTACCCGATGGTTCGCGCGAAAATGTGACCGCGAACCTGCCTGCCAAAAAAGGCTTTCGACCGCCGCAATGCAAGGCCGGGGTCTGCCTTTTCCACCATTCGTTGGCGGCGCGCATCAGCAGTGTGGCAAAAATGATAAGGGGCCACCCAGAGGGCGGCCCCGAACCATTCAGCGATCCGATTGCCGCTCGCGGCAACCAATCGCAATGAGCTATTAACGCGCGACCTGAGCGGCGGCCGGAACTTCCGCGCCGAGCTTCATGGGCTCGTGACGGACTTCGCGACGGCAAGCAGCGAAAGCAACGGCGGCGACCACCGCCGTGACAACGATCAAGCTCTTAACGTTCATGGTGTGTCTCCTAACACGTGTTCGGCAATCGCATTACCTGGGTACCTAGGAGTCCCCTTTCACGCAAGGACGCAAAGGTCAGATCGGGGGTTTTCCAGGCCCGTTGATGCGAAAATGCCACTGCGACTTCCAGGGCATCGTGAAGCGAGTTTACGCGCGACAGGAGGAACACGGCCCTTCGATGCATCAGGGACCAGCCTCAGAGACATCAAACGGTATTCGGAGTTAATGTGACGTAAAAAACTGTGTCAGCCGCGCAACGGCGACCAAGCCGGGTCGGATGCGAAGGCCGGCGTCTTCACCTGCCGCTCGTTGTAGCCCGTGAGGTCGATCGAGAACAGCCGCGGCCCGCCCGAGGCGCCCTGGCTCTCGCGGAAGAACATCAGGACGCGCCCGTTCGGAGCCCAGGTGGGGCCCTCGTTGTGGTAGCCGTCGGTCAGAATGCGCTCGCCGGAGCCATCGGGCTTCATGACGCCGATCTGGAAGCCGCTGCCGGCCTGCTTCGTGAACGCGATCAGGTCGCCGCGCGGCGACCAGACGGGCGTGGAGTAGCGGCCGTCGCCGCCGCTGATGCGGCGGGCCCCGGAGCCGTCAGCGTTCATCACGAACAGCTGCTGCGTGCCGCCCTCGCGGTCGCTTTCGAACACGATGCGGCGGCCATCGGGGCTGTAGCAGGGGCCGGTGTCGATGGAGGCCGGCTGCGTCAGGCGGCGCATCTGCTTGGAGCGCAGATCCAGCTCGACCAGCGAGGTCACGCCCTGGTCGCCCGTGCTCATGACGATCCGCTGCCCATCCGGCGAGAAGCGCGGCGCATAGGTCATGCCGGGCAGATTGCCGATCTGCTCACGCTGCCCCGAGACGAGGTTCATCAGGTACACGCGCGGCTGCTCGCCATGGTACTGCAGGAAGGCGATTTCCATCGTCGTGGGGCTGAAGCGCGGCGTGAGCGCGATCTCGCGCCCCTGGCTCAGCAGGCGCACGTTGGCGCCGTCCTGATCCATGATGGCGAGGCGCTTGGTGCGCCGGTCCTTGGGACCGGTCTCGTCGACGAACACGATCTGGGTATCGAAATAGCCCTTCTCGCCGGTCAGGCGCTCGTAGACCTGGTCGGCGACGAGGTGGCCCAGGCGGCGCCATTCGGACGGGGGCGCCGAGAACCTCTGGCCGGCGAGCTGGCGGCCCGAGAACACGTCCCAGAGGCGGAACTCGACCAGCATCCGCCCGTCCTGCCCGCGCACGACGCGGCCCACGACCAGCGCCTGGGCGTTGAGCACCCGCCATTCCTGGAAGCGCGGCGGCTGGTTGGTGTCGCTGATCTGCTCGATGAACGACGCCGGATCGAGGGGCTGGAACAGACCGCTGCGCTCGAGGTCGCCGCTGATGACCTCGGTCACCTCGCGCGCGAAGTTCGGGTCGTCGCCCAGGAAATTCGGGATCGCGATCGGGATCGGCTGCAGGTTGCCGCCCGTCACCTCGCCTCTCAGCCGCCCCTGGGCCGACGCGCCGGGTGTGAGACCCAGGCCGCAGGTCGCCAGCGTCAGGCCCAGCGACAGCGAGAACCGGCGCCGGTCGACCGACATGCGTGCAGGTGCTTTCATGCGTGACTATCCACTTGAACTAGCCGCCGAAAAGGTCCTTCGGATTGAAGTCCAGATCGACGCCCTTCCAGAACTCGTACTTGTCTTTCGGCAGGTCGTAGGGTTGGCAACCGACCACGGCGCGCTCGGCGGCCTCGATGGCGGCCGGATCGAACCGGGCGCCGCCGCTGCGCTTGACCCGCGGCGGCCCGACCAGCGTCCCATCCGGACGTAAATCAAAACTCAGCGATACGCGCAATCCTTCCAGGCCCGCAGCCGCGCCCACGGGCGGCCGGTAGCACTCCTGCACCCGGCGCGTGATGCGGCTGATGAGCATGTCCGCTTCCGTGGCCGAAAGCGTGCGATCCTTGCCTTCCGGGGCGCCCAGAATGGGGCCCTTCTTGGCGTTGGGCGTGCTGTTCTCGGAAGGCGGCGGCGGCGCTCCCTTGTCCGGAATCTTGTTCAGCAGCGCGGCCACGTCTTCCGAGAAGTTCTTCTTCTTGGCTTCCGCCTCTTTCTTCTTGCGCTCTTCTTCTCGTTTCTTCTTCAGCTCGGCCTCGCGCTTTCTCTTTTCCTCGGCCTTCTTCTTCTCGGCCGCCTTCTTGGCTTCGTCGGCCTTGCGCTGCTCTTCCTTGACGATGTCGTCGAGGCGCTTCTTCTCCTCCGGGGTCGGTCCCGGGACGGGCGGCGGCTCCGGCGGCGGCGGCGGCGCGACGACGTTCTCCTTGGGCGGCGGTGGCGGCTCTTCCTTGGCCGGCTCAGGAGGTGGCGGCGGAGGCGGAGGTGGCGTGTTGGCCGCGACGGGCTTGGGCTTGTCCGCTTCCTTCTTGGACTGCTTGGTCTCGGGGGTGTCTTTCGCCTCGGCCTCCATGTTCTTGGCCGTGCGCGAGCCCTGTCGCACCTTGGTGACGTCGCCGGGCGTCAGGATATCGACCGCGAGCGGCTTCAGGTCCTGGAACTCCGGTGTCTTGTGGGTATGGATCGTCAGCAGCACGGAGGCGAGCAGGCCCGAGTGCAACAACAGCGAGACGACGAAGCCGCCTCGCATGCCGTTGTATTTGGGGCTGTCGTCGGGGCCGGTCACGGGCTTACAGCAGGTCCGCTCTGGTGGACTCGAGCCTGGTGGCCCGGACACGCATGGGTTTCACGTCCAAGGGCGCGATCCTCGCTTTCCATGGCTGCGGACTGCGCACCCATCGGCGGCCGATCGGCCTAGGACCCTTCGGATTCCGTCAGCAACGACACCTTGTTGAAGCCGCCGAGCTTGATGCGGCTCATGACGCGCATCACGGAGCCGTAGTCGACGCCCTTGTCGCCGCGGATGAAGATCTGCTCGTCGAAACCGCCCTTGGCCATGGCCTTGAGCTTCGGCGCCAGCTCGTCGAGCTTCACTTCGCTCTCGCCGATGAAGACCTTGCCGGTCTTGTCGACGCTGATGGTGAGCGGCTCCTTGTTGGTCTGCAGCTGCTGGCCCTTCGACTCGGGGAGTTCCAGCGGCACGCCGGCCGTCAGCAGCGGCGCGGTCACCATGAACACGATCAGCAGCACGAGCATCACGTCCACGAAGGGCGTGACGTTGATCTCGCTCATGGGCGCGTGCTTGCGCGCCCGGCCGCGGCGTCCGCCACCGGGCCGGCCTCCGCCTGCGAGGCTTGCTCCCATCTGCGCTTCCCCCTTAGGTGCGTACGTCGATCTGGCGTGAGACGATAGCCGAGAACTCGTCGGCGAAGGCTTCGAGACGCTGCCCGAGGCGCGAGGAATCGGCTGCGAACTTGTTGTAGAAGATCACCGCGGGAATGGCGGCAAGAAGGCCGAGCGCGGTGGCGAACAGCGCCTCCGCGATGCCCGGCGCCACGATCGCGAGGTTGGTGTTCTTGGCGCTGGCGATGGCCTGGAAGCTGGACATGATGCCCCAGACGGTCCCGAACAGGCCGACGAAGGGGGCCGTCGACCCCACCGTGGCGAGGAACAGCAGGCGGCGGTCGAGCTGCTCCATCTCGCGGCTGATGGTGACGTCCATCACCTTCTCGACGCGCATCTGGATGCCGCCGAGCGCCCGCACGTTGCCTTCCACCGAGCGCTTCCACTCGCGCATGGCGGCGACGAACAGGGAGGCCATGGAGAAGGTGCGGCCGCGCGACAGGGCCGCGTACAGCTCTTCCAGCGACTGGCCGGACCAGAACTGCTGCTCGAACTTGTCGGCTTCGCGACGCGCCCGCCGGAACGCGAAGTATTTCTCGATGATGATCGCCCAGGCCCAGATCGAGGCGAAGATCAGGCCCAGCATCACGAACTTCACGACCGGATGGGCCATGATGAACATGTCGAGGAACGAAAAGCCACCGACCGCGGCCGGCTTGAGTGCTTCTGCGGGGTTCATGAAGTCGATCCGTCTGCGAGGCGGCGTGGGCGCCAGGAAATCTGAGTGGATGCGTGGCAAGATGCGCGCAAAGATGCAAGACGCGTGCAGGACTTGCCCCCAGGCTGCGCGCTGCTGCAGCGCGCGGCCCTTTCAGAGGCTGCACAAGTTGCGTTCATTGAGGTGCGCAAACTACCCGCTCCCGGCCTCTGCCGCCCGCGCCAAACTGCCACGCGAGAGGCCGAGCGACCCCGCGTGCCGTTTTCGGAGCGCGCGGCGTGCCGACAGCGGCACACCACCCTGTTACCGTGGCGACACTATGACCGGCGGCACCATCCCGGGTTGTCCACAGGGAAGGTCCAAAAGCGCGCGAGGCACGGAGGCGCGGCCCTACTTCTTGCCGCCCTTCTCCTTGTAGGCCTCCGACAGGCCCATGAGGATGCCGCTGACCACGGTGGCGTAGTTCTGCGTCAGGACGTGTGCGGCCTTGAAAGCGGTCTCGCGGCTCGTCTCCAGCTGATCCTGCAGGTTCTTGGCGAAGGTCTCGGCGACCTTCTGGGCCTCCGCGCCGGTCTGCGAGCCAGCCTTCTTCATCTGCTCGATGACGGGGCTCCAGGCCGCCTTCAGCGGCGCCCCGGCACTCTCGGCGGCCTTCTGGACCGAGGCCACGAACTGCGCCTCCATCGACTTGATCTCGTCGAGCCGCTTCTTCAGCTGCGACGTCTCGAAGTCGCTGCCGTGGTCGGTGAGCTTCTTGAGCGCGATCTGGTTGGCCTCGACCACCTTCATCACCGCCTCGTCCATGCCGGCGAGCGCATCCTTGAGCACCTTCCCGGGCTCCGCCTTCGCCGCCATCGCCCCTTGCGTGATGCCGGAGGTGACCGTCTCCACCACCTTGTTCAGCTGCTCCACGGTCGCCTCGCGGCTCGACAAGGCCTTCAGCGTCATGTCGCGGACGGACTGGCGCAGCGTGTCGCCGTGCTCGACGGCCTTCGCGGCCATGGTCTCGAGGAGCGCGTTGGGATCAAGCGTGGGCTTCATGGGGCTCTCCATTTGCTGACGAGGCGGAAAGCGCAGGAGGCCGCGCGGACGTGGCCTCCTGCGCTCGATGCTTACTGCATGTGCTGGCCGCCGTTGATGGCGATGTTGGCGCCGGTGACGAAGGCGGCCTCTTCCGAGCACAGGTAGATGATCAGGCCGGCCACTTCCTCCGGCTTGCCCAGGCGCGCCGTCGGGATCTGCGGCAGGATCTTGCTGTCGAGAACTTCCTTCGGGATCGCCGTCACCATCTTGGTGCCGATGTAGCCGGGCGAGATGGTGTTGACGGTCACGCCCTTCTTGGCGCTCTCCAGCGCCAGCGACTTCGTGAAGCCATGCATGCCGGCCTTGGCGGCGGCGTAGTTCGTCTGCCCGAACGCGCCCTTCGACCCGTTCACGGACGAGACGTTGATGATACGGCCCCAGCTGCGATCCATCATGCCGTCATAGACCTGCTTGGTCAGGTTGAAGACGCTGTCGAGATTGGTGCGGATCACGGAATCCCAGGCCGCCTTGTCCATCTTGCGGAAGGTCATGTCCTTGGTGATGCCGGCGTTGTTGACGAGGATGTCGACCGGCCCGACCTCGGCCACGATCTTGGCCACGCAGGCCTTGGCGCTCTCGAAGTCGCCGACGTCGCACGGATAGGCATGGAATTTGTAGCCCTTGCCTTCCATCGCCTTCAGCCATTCGGCCGAGGTCTTGTTGGACGGCGAATAGGTGACGACCACCTGGTAGCCGGCGTCTGCCATCTTGGTGCTGATGGTCTCGCCCAGCCCGCCCATGCCGCCGGTGATGAGTGCGATGCGCTTGGCCATTTCGTTGTCCTCCCGATTATGTGCGTGGTTCGATACCTCAAGTCTTACGGGGCCCGCGGCCGCATGGCCAGTGCCTGCCGCGCGCCGGTGCCGGGCCTGTCCTAGGCGACAACAGTGGCTGCAGTACGCTGATCGCACTGCACTATCGGCACAAGGCGGCGTGCGCCGAGGCGCGCGTCCGGGGCTAAGACCTTCGCAGGGTGCGACGAACCTTCAGCGGTGCTTGACCGCCGCATCGACCACGGCGAGCGCCGTCATGTTGACGATCCGGCGCACGCTCACGTTGGGCTCCAGGATGTGCGCGGGCTTGGACGTGCCGAGCAGGATCGGCCCCACCGTGATGCCGTTACCCGCGGCCACCTTGAGCAGATTGTAGGAGATGTTGGCGGCATCGACATTGGGCATGATCAGCAGGTTGGCGTCGGTGGGCAGGGCCGAGTCCGGGAAGATGCCGTTGAGCACGGTCTTCGAAAGCGCCGCATCGCCCCGCATCTCGCCTTCGACCACGAGGGACGCGTCGTGCTCGAGCAGGATCTCGCGCGCCTCGCGCATCACCTGTGCCTCCGGCGCGCGCGACGACCCGAAGCTCGAGTGCGAGAGCAGCGCTACCGTCGGCTCGACGCCGAAGCGGCGGATCTCCTCGGCCGCGAGCAGCGTCATCTCGGCGACTTCCGCCGCCTTCGGCTGCCGGTTGACGTAGGTATCGCAGATGAAGATCTGCCGATCGGGCAGCATCAGCATGTTCATGGCCGCGAGCGTGAGCACGCCCGGCCGCTTGCCGATGATCTGATTGAGGTAGCGCAGGTGCTCGTCGTAGGTGCCGACCACGCCGCACAGCATGGCATCGACGTCGCCACGGCGCAGCAGCATGGCCGCGATGGCCGAGGCGCGGCTGCGCATCGCCTCCTTGGCGCCGGCTTGCGTGACACCGCTGCGGCGGCCGAGCGCGTAGTACTCGTTGACGATGGCGTGGTAGCGCGGATCGGACAGGATGTTCACGACCTCGCAATTCTCGCCGACCTTGAGACGCAGCCCCAGGTTCTGGATGCGACGCGCGATCACATCGGCCCGCCCCAGGAGAACGGGCGTGGCGAGCTTCTCGTCCACCACCACCTGCACGGCGCGCAGGACGTTCTCCTCCTCCCCTTCCGCATAGATGACGCGCTTGGGAGCGGCCTTGGCGGCGGCGAACACGGGCCGCATGATGCTGCCCGAATGGTAGACGTAGCGGGCGAGCCGCTCGCGGTAAGCCTCGAGGTCCACCGGCCGTGAGGCGACGCCGCTGTCCATCGCGGCCTTGGCGACGGCGTAGGCCACCCGTTCGATGAGGCGCGGATCGAAGGGGCGTGGGATCAGGTAGTCGCGGCCGAACACCAGCGTCTCGCCGCCGTAGGCATTGGCGACGATGTCGGGGATCTCGGCCTGGGCAAGCTCGGCGATGGCGCGCACG
>Ga0190269_10001535_pt1 | contig 11004 bp, 11 predicted proteins | sample Popmic249IS_FD_133749 | JGI IMG/M metagenome (GOLD analysis project Ga0190269, IMG submission 133749) | Populus adjacent soil microbial communities from riparian zone of Blue River, Arizona, USA - 249 IS | ecosystem: Environmental > Terrestrial > Soil > Riparian zone | place: USA: Arizona... | reverse complement strand
CTGCCGCGGGCCGTATGCCAGTCGCGGCTCAGTTCCGGCTCCACCTCGTCGAAGTTCCGGTCCGGGTAGCGGGAGTACGCGTCCACGCCATAGCGGTACGCGGGACCGTAATCGTCGTAGGAGCCGCCGCTCGCGTAGGGACGGCTCGAATAGTTGTCGCGCCAGTAAGCGTCTTCGATGGCCGGGTCGGCTTTCCTGCGGCCGGCGATGGCGCCGACCGCCGCACCGACGGCAGCACCCACCGCTGCGCCCACGGGGCCGGTCATGCCGCCGACGGCCGCGCCAGCGGCTGCACCGCCGGCAACACCGCCCACCACGCCACCGGCGACGGCGCCCTTGGCCGAGGGATGCTTGTCCTTGTCGGAAGCAATGGGCTTGTGATCGTTCATGGCTGTTCCTTTGGTAGTTGAAGCCCGAACAGTAAGACCTCGGGGTGCCTCCAAGGCCGAGTCTTTGCCTCACGCTGGTGTCAGCCGATACGCACAGGATTGACGCGCAAGGCATGGCCCGGGAACGGTGCGGCAGGGCGGCAAGCCCATCCCTTTGCAGCAGATCAATGCGCGATGCGCGCCGGCGGCTTATAAGCCGGGTCCTCTCGTATTCGCACCGACATGCAATCCACCGTCCTTGCCTTTCCCGTCCACTTCTCGCCGGCTCCCGAGCGCAGCACCGGGCCCGCGATCGCCGGCCATCGGGTCGAGCTGCAACTGCTCACCACGCTCAAGTGCAACCTGAAGTGCAGCTACTGCTCGCTCGGCGTCGGCGACGTCCTGGGTTCGCAGACGCAGGTGGCCTACACCATCGACCAGCTCGCCGCGTTCGCGGCCACGCACCTGGCGGACAAGGAGGTGTACGTCACCTTCTACGGCGGCGAGCCGACGCTGAACCGCCCGATGATGGCGCAGGTGATGGAGCGCTTCCCCCTCTGGCGCTTCCAGCTGCAGACCAACGGCACGCTGATCGACGACGTGCCGGACTGGATGCTGCAGCGCCTGTCGAACGTGCTCGTCTCCATCGACGGCGGAGAGGCCACCACCGACGGCTACCGCGGCCGCGGCATCTACCGGCAGGTGCTCAAGAACCTGCGGCTGGTGCACGAGCGCGTCGGCGGCACCGTGACCGCGCGCGTCACCTGGGGCAACGCCGACACCACGTTCGAGGAGCTCGATGCCCTGCTGGCGGCGGATTCGCCGTTCGACTACCTGTACTGGCAGTTCGTGGCCGACGCCATGTACGGCAACGGCGGCGTGGACAAGCGCAAGGCGGTGCTGCGGCGGCTGGTCGAGCGCTTCTTCGCGCGCACCGACGCCCTCTATCCCGTGATCCCGCTGATGGGGATCGTGCGCAACAAGGTGCTGCCCGGGCGCGCGCAGGAGCTGTATGGCGGCCGCACGCAGTGCCGTGTTTCCTCGCACCTGCTCAACGTGATGCCGGACGGCCAGGTCTTCCCCTGCCCGGACATGCTGTACGACCCGACGATGCTGATGGGAAGCATCCAGCGCAACTGGCTCAAGGCCAGCCCGCTGCAGCACACACCCGCCATGCCTTGCGGCAGCTGCGAGGCGTATGCCTGGTGCCGCGGCAACTGCATGAAGAACCTGCACCGCGGCTACGTGGAGGACGATGCCGCCTACCGCACCAGCGTGGTGGAGCCGATCTGCGAACTGGTGCGCTTCCTGGGCGAGGAGATCGACCGGCACGACCCGCGCGCCTGGTTCGCCAGCCTGCCGGTGCCGCTGCGCCGGCAGCTCACCGACTGCGAGGTCTACGAGTACGTGGAAGTCATGCCCTGAGCGGCGGTGCAGCGGCTACGCGCCGCCTTCACGCAGGGTCGCGGGCGGCCTCGAGCACGGCCAGCACGTTGCGCGCGGCGCCCACGCCCATGTTGACGTACGCATCGCCGGTCACGCCGCCGATATGCGGGCTCAGCACGATGCCGGGCTCCCCGTGGAAGGGGTGCGGCGCCGTCATCGGCTCCACCGCGAAGCTGTCGAGGCCGGCGGCAGCGACCTGGCCCGACCGCAGCGCCGCCAGCAGCGCCGCTTCGTCCACGAGGCCACCGCGGGCGGTGTTCACCAGGATCACGCCGGGCTTGCATGCGCCCAGGGTCTGCGCGTTCACCATGCCGCGGTTCTCCGGCGTCAGCGGGCAGTGCAGCGAGATGGCGTCCGATTCGCGCCAGACCGTGGCCAGGTCCGCGCGCGTGATGCAGGCGGGCAACTCGCCGGCGAAGGGATCGTGCCCGAGCACCCTCATGCCCATCGCGTCGCACATGCGGGCGAAGCGCTGGCCGATCGCCCCGAGCCCCACCAGGCCGATGGTGCGCCCGTGCAATTCCACGCTCTTGTGCGTGGCCTTGTCCCAGTGGCCGGCGTGCATGCGCGCATCCAGCTTCACCACGGACTTGGCGCATGCGAGCAGCAGGGCCAGGGCCTGTTCGGCCACGGCCGCGGCATTCGCGCCGGCGGCGGCACGCACCTCGATGCCGCGCGCCGCGGCGGCTTCCTTGTCGATCGTGTCGGTGCCGCTGCCGTGCTTGGAAATCACGCGCAGCGAAGGCGCTGCGTCCATCACCGCGGCGCCGACCTTGCCGTAGCGCACGATGATCGCCACCGGGTCGTGCCGGCGGCACAGCGCGACGAGGTCCGGTTCCTGCGGGGCCTTGCCCGCATAGACGATCTCGAAGTCCGCCAGCAGGGCCAGCGCCTGCGGCGCCAGGTCCGCGCCGGTGACGAGGAGCGCGCGGCGCGCGCTCACAGGGACTCCCCTTCCTTGAGCACGCCGGCCGTGCGCAGGGCGGCGGCCAGCCACGATGCGCTGGTCTTGCCCTGGCGGATCTGCGCGATGCGCGCCGATTCGTCCTCGACCTTCCTGCGCGCCAGCGGCAGCAGGGCCTCGACGCGCTCGCGCTCGATCACCACCACGCCGTCGGCATCGGCCAGGACGAGGTCGCCGGAGCGCACGTTCACGCCGCCGCAGGTGATCGGGAGCCCGATGCGCCCGGGCACGTTCTTGGTCGGCCCGTTCGGATTGGTGCCCACCGAGAAGACGGGGAAGTCCATCTCGTCGATCTCGAGGCTGTCGCGCACGGCGCCGTCGATCACGACGCCGGCAATGCCCAGCTGCTGGCAGGCCGTCATCATGATGGTGCCCATGAGGGCGGCGGTCTGGTCGCCCTTGCCGTCGATCACCAGCACGTCGCCCGGCCTGGCGAGCGCCATCGCGGCGTGGATCATCAGGTTGTCGCCGGGGCGCACTTCCACCGTCAGCGCGGGGCCCGCGATCTTCATGCGCGGGCGCAGCGCCGCGATGCGGCCGTGCAGCGCGCCGCGGCGGCCGTTCACGTCGGCCAGGATGGCGGCCTGGAATTCGGAGGCCTGGCGCACCAGGTCGGTGGAAACGCGCGCGAAGTCGCGCAGGATGTCGTTGCTCATGCTTGGGCCCTGGTGCTCAGTCGATCTTGGCGCCCGATTCCCTGACGATCTTTCCCCAGCGGGCGATGTCGTCGCGGATCAGCCTGGAGAACTGCTCGGGCGTGCTGCCCGCCACCTCCGCCCCCTGGTCGCCCAGCTTCCTGGCGAACTCCGGGTCCTTCAGCGCCTTGTTGATGTCGGCGTTGAGCTTGGCGACCACGTCCTTCGGCAGGTTGGCCGGGCCCAGCACGCCGAACCAGGTGACGGCCTCGAAGCCCTTGTAGCCGGCCTCCGCGACGGTCGGCACCTGCGGCAGGTCGTCCACGCGCCTGGAGGACGTCACCGCGATGGCGCGCATCTTGCCGCTCTTGATGTGGCTGATCAGCGTGGGAATCGACGACACGTAGAGCTGCACCTGCCCGCTGATCACGTCGGTCGCGCCTTGCGCGGCGCCCTTGTACGGGATGTGCGTGAGCTTGATGCCGGCCACCTTCTGGAAGGACTCGGCGGCCAGGTGGGCGACCGTGCCGTTGCCGGAGCTCGCGTAGTTGATGCTGCCGGGATTGGCGCGCGAGGCGGCCACCACGTCGGCCAGCGTCTTGTACGGCGACTGGGCGCTGGCCACGATCACCAGCGGCGCGCTGGCCACCAGGCTGATCGGCGCCAGGTCCTTGAGGGGGTCGTAGGGCAGCTTCGCGTACAGCGTGGGGTTGATCGCGAGGTTGCTCGTCTGCCCCATCACGAGGGTGTAGCCGTCCGCCGGCGCCTTGGCCGCGGCGTCCACGCCGAGGTTGCCGCCGGAGCCCGGCTTGTTGTCCACCACCATCGTGTAGCCGGCGCCGGCCACCTTGTTGGCCAGCTCGCGCGTGATGATGTCGGTGCCGCCGCCCGCGGGGAAGGGGACGACGAGGCGGATGGGCCGCGCCGGCCAGCCCTGGGCGAAGGCCGGGATGGCGACGAGGGAAGCGGCGACCAGCGCGAGCGTCGCGCGACGGGAAATCAGCATGGGTTTGTCTCCGGGATGGGCCAGGTGGCGTGCGGAGAACTTTAGGCGCGAGTTGCACCACGTACAATACCGTTTCACACAGCGGACCATGGTGCGGCATGCGCAACGCGAACAATGAAGCCGAGGTTGCCGTCGAGGGCGGCGTCACCGCCGTCACGCGCGCGCTGTCGCTGATGGAAACGTTCGCGGTCGGCGAGTCTTCGCTGTCGCTGGCGGAACTGAGCCGCCGCGCGGGCATGCACAAGACGACGGCGCTGCGCCTGGCCCGCACGCTGGCGCTGTCGCAGTACATGGTGCAGACGGAAGACGGGCAGTGGCGCCTGGGCCCCGCGGCCGGCTGGCTGGGCGCGCGCTACCAGTCCGGCTTCGACGTCAACAACGTCGTCGAGCCGGCGCTGCACCAGCTGGTGAAGGAAACGGGCGAAAGCGCCTCGTTCTACGTGCGCGAGGGGGACATCCGCTCCTGCGTGGCACGGGTGGAAGGGCCGCAATCCGTGCGGCACAACGTGCGCATCGGCGAGCGCTTGCCGCTGAACCGCGGCGCGCCCGGACGGGTCATCCTGGCGTTCAGCGGCGCCGCCGGCGAGCCCTACGAATCCATCCGCGAACGGGGCTTCCACATCTCGCTGGGCGAGCGCGAGGCGGAAGTCGCCAGCGTGGCCGCGCCGGTGTTCGGGCTGAACTGGCGGCTGCTCGGGTCGATGTGCATCTCGGGGCCGAGTTCACGGCTGACGAAGACGAAAATGGAGAAGCACGCCAAGTCCGTGATCCGGGCGGCGAACCAGCTGTCGTACGCGCTGGCCGGGAGCCGGTCGGCCGCAACGCCCGCAGCCTTGTCGCGCTGGCATCCCTGAGGCGGCGTCAGCCCACGGGCGACTTGAACGCCGCAATGGCCGCCTTGGCGTCGTCGATGGCGCTCAATTCCAGCTTCTTGCTGCCCCACTTGGGCTTGCCGAGGTACTGCTTGAGCGAGGTCACCCGCTTGACCACCCGGCCGCCGGTGCGGATGGTGTAGTTGCCGAACCGGTCAGTCTCGATCTCGTACGTCGTGTCGGGCCAAGTCTCGCTGACAAAGGTAATTTGCATGGGTGGATTGTCCCTCCTGGCGGCCGGGCGTGGGTTTGCGCTCCGTCCCCCTGCGCCGCTGCTCAGGAATCGTTGGGCATTTCCGGCGGAGTGGAACGTCCCTGCGGGCCTGGGGCCGCGCCGGCGAACTCCACCAGCGCCGGCCCGGCCAGCCGGTAACGCACCCATTCCTTCATCGGCCAGGCGCCGATCGAGGCGTAGAACCGGTGCGCGGGCTCGTTCCAGTCCAGCACGCTCCATTCGAAGCGCCCGCAGCCCTGCGCCAGCGCGATGCGGGCCAGCTGCTGCAGCAAGGCCCTGCCGGCGCCCACGCCGCGATGCGCGGGCGAGACGTACAGGTCTTCGAGGTACAGGCCCTTGCGGCCCTGCCAGGTGGAGTAGTTGAAGAAGTACACGGCGAAGCCGGCCTCCACGCCATCGACGCTGCAGACCAGCGCGCGTGACGGGCCGGCGCCGGCGATCAATGCACGGATGTCCGGCTCGGTGGCGACCACCTCATGCGCGGCTCGCTCGTACTCGGCCAGCTCCGTGATGAAGCGCAGGATCAAGCCGGCGTCTTCCACCACGGCCGGGCGAATGTCGATGGCAGGCATGGAGCAACTGTAGCGGCCATCCCCTTGCCCCGCTTGATATGATGGTCATCATATTGCGCTATGCTGGCGCCCATGGAAACCGCCCCCACCCGCAAGCAGCTGACGCACGACCGCATCGTCGACACCGCCGCGCGCGTGCTGCGCGAAACCGGCTTCTACGGCGTCGGCGTGGCCGACATCATGAAGCGCGTCGGCCTCACGCACGGCGGCTTCTACGCCCATTTCCCCTCCCGCGACGCCCTCCTGGCCGAAGCGCTGGACCGCGCGGGGCAGGACAGCCGCCTGCGGCTGGATCGCTCCATCGCCGCCCGAGAGGCCAAGGGCGCGAGCCGCTTCCGCGCGCTGGTGGAGAGCTACCTGTCGGAGCCGCACCTGAAGGCCGTCGACAGCGGCTGTCCGGTGGCGGCGCTCGCCTCGGAGATGCCGCGGCAGACCGAGGCCGTGCGCGAGGCCGCCGAGGCGCGCGTGGCGTCCCTGCTGGCCGCCGTCGAGGCGGCACTTCCACCGGGCCACCCGGCGGGCAGCGCCGGCATCGTCGCCGCCCAGATGGTCGGCGCGCTGCAGATCGCCCGCGCGCTGGGCGACAACGCGGGCGGCCGCAGGCAGCTCGCCGCCGCCAGGCAGTTCCTGCTGGAGCAATTCGAATCCCCGCGGCCTGCGGGCCGCTGACCGCACGCGCCCAGCCGGCGCGCTTCCCCCGCGACCGCCAATATGACGGTCGTCATATGAACCAGGAGCCCCCATGCAACTCGCCGATGCCGTCGTCCTGATCACCGGTGCCAATCGCGGCATCGGCCTTGCCTTCGCCCGCGAAGCCCTGGCGCGCGGCGCGCGCCGCGTGTACGCGGCCGCGCGCGACCCCGCGAGCGTGCAGCTCGCCGGCGTGCTGCCCATCCAGCTCGATGTCACCGATGCGGACCAGGTCGCCCGTGCCGCCCGCGAATGCGGCGACGTCACCCTCCTCGTCAACAACGCGGGCGTGGCCAGCACCGGCGGCTTCCTGGAGGACCCGACGCTGGGCTCCACGCGCTGGCAGATGGAGACCAACTTCTTCGGCATCCTGCGCATGGCGCAGGCCTTCGCGCCGGTGCTCGCGGCCAATGGCGGCGGCGCCATGCTGAACGTGCTGTCGATCGCCAGCTGGATCAACCGGCCGCTGCTGGGATCCTATGGCGCGACGAAGTCGGCCGCCTGGGCGCTCACCAACGGCCTGCGCCAGGAGTTGCGCGCCCAGGGCACGCAGGTGACGGCATTGCACATGGGGCTCGTCGACACGCAGCTCACGCGCGGCATCGCTGCGCCCAAGTCCGCCGCGCAGGACATCGTGCGCGCCGCCCTCGACGGCCTGGAAGCCGGCGCCGCCGAAGTGCTGGCCGACGAGGCCACCCGCCAGGTGAAGCAGTCGCTCGCGGGCGCTTCGGCCGCCTACCTGGTGGCCGCGTGAGCACAGCCGCCCTGCCCGCCTCGGCGGCCACGCAGAAGATGCTGCGCGGCCCCGTGCTGCCCACGCTGCTGGGGCTGGCGACGCCCAACGTGCTGGGCTTGTTCGCCAATACCATCGTGATCGGCTTCGACGGCTACATCGTCGGCCGGCTGGGGCCCGATGCCCTGGCCGGCGTCGCCGTCGTCCTGCCGCTGGCGATGCTGATGCTGCAGATGTCCGCCGGCGGCCTGGGCGGCAGCACCACGGCCGCCGTGGCGCGCGCGCTGGGCGCCGGCGACGCGGGCCTGGCCACGCGGCTGGCGCAGCACGCGCTGCTGCTCGGCCTGGCCGCCTCGCTGCTGTTCACGCTGCTCGCCGCCGGCCCTGCGCTCTACGTCGCGATGGGCGCGCGCGACGGCGTGCTGGCGCAGGCGAGCAGTTACGCGGGCGTGCTGTTCTCCGGCGCCGCGGCGGTCTGGACGGTCAACGTGCTGGCCGGCGTCGCACGCGGCAGCGGCAACATGGTGCCCGCGGCGCTGGCGCTGGTCGCCACCACCGCGATGCACCTGCTGCTGTGTCCGCTGCTGGTGTTCGGCGCTGGGCCCGTGCCGGCGCTGGGGGTGGCGGGCGCCGCGGCCAGCACGGTGGCCTGCAATGCGGTGTCGGCCCTGGCGCTGCTTGCCTGGCTGTCGCGCCCCGACCGCGCGGTGCGCTTGATCGGTGCGCGCTGGCAGCTGCAGCGATCCGCGTTCCGCCGCATCCTCGCCGTGGCGCTGCCCTCCGCGGTCAACCCGATGCTGAGCAACGGCTCGATCGCGCTCTCCACCGCCTATGTCGGCACCTTCGGCAGCCTGGCGGTGGCGGCGTACGGCATCGCGGCGCGGCTGGAATACATCCTGGTGCCGATCGCCTTCGGGTTCGGCAGCGCGCTCACCGCGATGGTCGCGACCAACCTGGGTGCGCGCCAGGCCGTGCGCGCCAAGCGCGTGACATGGACCGGGGCCGTGCTGGTGTGGGCGGTCACGGGGAGCATCGGCGTGGCGGCTGCGCTGTGGCCGCAGGCGTGGATGACGCTGTTCACGGCCGATGCGGCGGTGCAGGCCGCGGGCAGCGCGTACCTGCGCATCGTGGGCGGCTGCTACGGCTTCTTCGGCCTCGGCCTGGCGCTGTTCTTCGCCTCCCAGGGCGCCGGGCGCCTGCGCTGGGCGCTGGTGGCCAGCACGGCCCGCCTGGTGGTGGTGGCGCTGGGCGGCTGGTTCGCGGTGCATGTCGCCGGCGGCACGCCCGCTGCGCTGCATGGCGTGATCGCGGCGAGCCTGGCGGTGATGGGCCTGACGCTGTGCGTGGCCACCTACCTGTCGGACTGGGAACCGGCGCGCACGGCGTGAGCGGCATGCCGCGCCGTGCAGGCCGCGTCCTACCGGCAGGCACTGCACTCGCGAAGCCGTACGGCACAGCACCGGGGCTAAGCTGCGGCGATCGACGTATTGCCGTGCCACCCGAAAGTGAAGATGCAAGCCCGCCCGCAAGACCCGCACGCCCTCCGCCGCGCCTGCGCTGCGGCGCTGGTGGCTGTCGCCGCATGGCCCCTCGCGCTGCTTCCCTTGCGCGCGCAGGCCTCGCAGGAGACGCCGGCCGCCGCCACCGCGGCGCCCGCGCCGGTCGCCGCGCGGTCCGCGGCGCAGCAGCCCGGGCCGCTGGCGAACTTCGACGGCACGGACGCCTCCGCCGGCGTGCGCGAGGTGGCGAACTGGGCCTTCTTCACCCGCGACAACCAGGGCCGCGCGGTGGTGATCCTGGACAAGCACGCAGCCACGGTCTATGCCTTCGATCCGCAGGGCCGGCTGGTGGCCACCGCACCGGCGCTGCTGGGGCTGACCGTGGGCGACCACACGCCCCCCGGCGTGGGCGACAAGCCGCTGGCGGACATCCCGGAACATGAGCGGACGACGCCGGCCGGCCGCTTCGTCGCGCGCCCGGGCCATGACGACACCGGCGCCGACGTCGTCTGGCTCGATTACGAGGCGGCGGTCGCGATGCACCGCGTGATCACCCGCTTTCCGGCGCAGCGCCGCCCCGAACGCCTGGCCTCGCCGGATCCGAAGGTGCGGCGCATTTCCTACGGCTGCATCAACCTGCCGGTGCCGTTCTACGAGCAGGTGCTGAGTCCGACGGTGCGCAAGACCGGGGCGGTGGTCTATGTCCTGCCCGAGACCAGCACGCCGCGTGAGGTCTTTGGTTCCTGGGACGTGACCGATCCCGCGGCGCGGCCGCCGTCCGCGGCCGCCGCGCGCCCTGCGGAGGCCGCTCCACCCCCCGCCCGCAGGCACGAGCAGGCCCATCCCCTGCGCACTTCGGCTTCCGCGCAGGCTTTCTGACCGGCGCCCTGGCTGCAAGCCGCCCTGCTAGCACAAACCGTGCATTGCGACCAGCAGGCTTTCATCCACGCGCGCTTACCCGCATCGCTCCTGTTCAGGCACCATCGGGAGGCCTAGGATGAGAGCGGAGACCCTCATGGCCCCCATCACGCAAGACCGTCGCCAGTCCCAGTTCGCCGAGCTGGACAAGTGGCTCAACGAACACCGAGTCACGGAAGTCGAATGCCTCGTGCCGGATCTGACCGGCGTGGCCCGGGGCAAGATCCTTCCGCGCGAGAAGTTCACCGAAGACCGCGGCATGCGGCTGCCCGAAGTGGTCGTCGCCATGAGCGTGACGGGCGAATACCCCAGCGAGGGCCCCTATTTCGACGTGGTCAGCCGCAACGACGCCGACATGCACCTGGTGGCCGATCCCTCCACCGTGCGCATCGTCCCCTGGGCGGCCGACCCCACCGCGCAGGTGATCCACGACTGCTACGACCGCCACGGCCGGCTCGTGCCCTTCGCCCCGCGCGCGGTGCTGCGCCGCGTGTGCGAGCTGTTCGACCGCAAGGGCTGGATCCCCGTGGTGGCCCCGGAACTCGAGTTCTACCTCGTGGCCCGCAACACCGACCCCGACCAGCCCCTGCGCGCGCCGATCGGGCGCAGCGGCCGCGCCGAGACGTCGCGCCAGGCCTACTCCATCGACGCCGTCAACGAATTCGACCCGCTGTTCGAGGATGTCTACGACTACTGCGAGAAGATGAAGCTGAACGTGGACACGCTGATCCACGAAGTGGGCGCGGGGCAGATGGAGATCAACTTCTTCCACTCCGCGCCGATGGCGCTGGCCGACGAAGTGTTCCTGTTCAAGCGCACCGTGCGCGAGGCGGCGCTGCGGCACGACATGTACGCCACCTTCATGGCCAAGCCGGTCGCCGGCGAGCCGGGCAGCGCCATGCACGTGCACCAGAGCCTCGTGAGCCGCGAGACGGAACAGAACCTGTTCAGCAACCCGGACGGCACGCCCAGCCAGGAGTTCTACTGGTACATCGGCGGCCTGCAGAAATACATTCCCGCCGCGACGGCCCTGTTCGCCCCCTACGTGAACAGCTACCGCCGGCTG
>Ga0190269_10001534_pt1 | contig 11006 bp, 7 predicted proteins | sample Popmic249IS_FD_133749 | JGI IMG/M metagenome (GOLD analysis project Ga0190269, IMG submission 133749) | Populus adjacent soil microbial communities from riparian zone of Blue River, Arizona, USA - 249 IS | ecosystem: Environmental > Terrestrial > Soil > Riparian zone | place: USA: Arizona... | reverse complement strand
GGCGGGCCCATGCGCAGCACGTTGCCGTACAGGCCGCCCTTGCCGACCAGCAGCCCGCCCCGGCGGCACTCGTCGAAGACCCGCAGGGTCGTCGCCGGGTCCGGTTCGGTGGCGCCGGGGCGGGTGAACTCGACGCCGATCATCAGGCCCCGGCCGCGCACCTCCGCGACGATCGACCAGCCGGCGGCGGCCGCGCGCAGGCCGTCGAGCAGGATCGCGCCGGTGCGCTTCGCGTTGGCCTGCAGGTCGTGGTCCAGGACGTAGTCGAGGACCGCGTTGCCGGCGGCGGTGGAGACCGGGTTGCCGCCGAAGGTGGAGAAGCTCGTGGCCGGCACCGCGTCGACGAGCTCCGCGCGCCCGGCGACGCCGGCGAGGGCGAAGCCGTTGCCGATGCCCTTGGCGAACGTGATGAGGTCCGGCTGCACGTCGTGGGCCTGGTAGCCCCAGAAGTGGTCGCCGGTGCGGCCCCAGCCGGTCTGCACCTCGTCGGCGATCAGCAGGATGCCGTGGTTGTCGAGCTCCTTCTTCAGCGCGCCGAGCAGGCCGTCGGGGCCGTGCACGAAGCCGCCGACGCCCTGGATCGGCTCGGCGATCAGCGCCGCCACGTCGCCGGCCGTGGTGGTGGCGAGCACCTCGCGCAGGTCCTCGACCGCCGCGTCGACGTGCTCGGCGTCGGACAGCCCGGCCATCCGGCCGCGCAGGCGGTCGCCGGAGGGCAGCCAGCTCACCGTCAGCGGGGTCAGGCCGCTCGCCGACCAGCTGCGGTGCCCGGTGACCGCCATCGCGCCGAACGAGCGGCCGTGGTAGCTGTTGCGGATCGCCAGGATCTGGTGGGAGCGGCGGTGGTTGGTGGCGAACAGCAGCGCCGCCTCGTTGGCCTCGGTGCCGGAGTTCGTGAAGAACACCCGCGCGTCCGGGATGCCGGAGACCCGGGCGATCTTCTCGGCGAGCTCGACCTGCTGCCGGATCAGGTACAGCGTGGAGCTGTGCACGATGCCGGTGGCCAGCTGCCGCTCGACGGCGTCGCGGACCTCGGCGATGTCGTGGCCGAGCATGGTGGTCAGCACCCCGCCGAAGAAGTCCAGGTAGGACCGGCCGGCGCTGTCCGTGACGCGGCGCCCGGAGCCGGAGACGAGCTCGATGGCGTCGTCGCCGTAGTACGCCGTCACCCAGGAGGGCATGACGGCCCGGTGCCGGGCGAGCAGGTCATCGGTCATGGCGGCCTCCTAGTGCGGCGGGGCCATGAGTCTCCTACGCCGTCGGCGGCCGCTGTCAAGCAGCGCGCCGGTCACATCGAGACGAGGCGGGCGGCGAGGGCCACCGCGGTCAGGTCCCCCTCGCGCAGGCGGGCCGCCGCGTCCGGCTCGCCCAGGTCGGCGAGGCGTTCCGCGGCCGTGTCGATCAGGCGGTCGTTGCCGCCGAGGAGCTTGCGGGCGAGGTTGGCCTGGCTCGGGCTGAGCTCCGCGTACGCGCACTTGTCCAGCGCCGCGACGGTCTCCTCGTCGAGGGTGCCGGCCAGGGCCCGTTCGGTCACGACGCGCAGGAGCCACGACGGCCACCAGCTGTAGCGGCCGATGAGGTGGCCGGAGCGAACCGCCTCACGCGGTGACTGGCCGCCCTCGAGCAGGCGCAGGGCCATGGGGATGTCGAAGCGCTCCAGGCGCAGCGTGGTCAGGAACAGGCGCTGGAGCTTGGCCCGGCCGACCAGCGGCTCGGCGGCGGCCGCGGCGCCGGCGTAGTCGCCGCGCATGGCCGTGAGGACGATCGCCGCCTCGTCGGTGGCGATGGCGCCGCCGGTGGCCCGGTCGGCGATGCGGTCCAGGGTGCGGCTGAGGCGGTCGGTGGCCTCCCGCGCCAGCTCGGCGCGCTCCTCGCTGGCCGGGCGTTCCAGGGAGCGGATCACCGCGTCCGCGGCGTTCTTCACCTCGCGGCGCAGCAGGGGGGCGGCGATGTGCGGCCCGATCAGGTCCGCGAACCCTTCGAGCAGGTACGCCCGGTCGAAACGGTCGGACGCTTCCAGGAACTGCGCCCACCACGACGCCAGGTGCACCTCCACACCCTCAGGGTGGCGGATCACCGGCCGGGATGGGACCGAAACGCCCAACGTGACCCGGCCGGGCCCTCGCCGAGGAGGGACCGGCCGGGTGTCACGCGTGGTGGATCAGTTCTCCGACGGGGTCAGCACGACCGTCGCCGAGCCGCTCTGCGGCGGGGTGCCGGAGTCGGTGTACTCCGCCACGAAGACGGCCGTCAGGTTGTCGGCGCCCGCGTGGCCGCCGTCGACGAACGTCGTGATCGAGCCGCTGCAGCCCGAGGCCGTGGAGAGCGGGTGCCCGTGCTCGTCGTGGCCCAGGATGTAGGTCACCGTGACCCGGGAGCAGTCGACCGGCTGGTCGTCGACGACGTTGACCTGGAAGGCCACCGTGTCGCCGAACTCGAACGGCTGGCCCTCCTGCGGCGTCACGAACGTGACCTGCGGCGCCGCGGTGCCCACCGGGAGCAGCACCTCGGCGGAGGCCCAGCGGCCGGTCGGGTCGGTCACCTTGAGCGTCGGCCGGTAGTTGCCGTTCTCGGTGAACGTGTAGACCGCGTTCGCCTGACGGGAGTCGACGACGCCGTCGCCGTTGAAGTCCCAGGCGTAGCGCAGGGTGTCACCGTCCGGGTCGGTGGTGCCGGTGCTCGTGAAGGTCACGGTCAGCGGCGCCTCACCGCGCGACGGGTTCGCCTGGATGCGCGGGATCGGCGTGCGGTTGCCGCGGACGTAGTCGATGCGGGCGAGCTGCGCCTCCGGGTTCTCGGAGAAGTAGCCGTCGCCGTACTCGAGCACGTAGAGCGAGCCGTCCGGCCCGAACTCCATGTCCATCGGGTTGTCGAAGACGATCGACGGCAGCACCGGGGCGATCGAGGTCACCTCGTTGCGCGCGCCCAGCGTGAACTCCTTGACGTAGTCGCGGGTCCACTCGTAGAACAGCGGCTTGCCGTCGTAGTGCTCCGGCCACTTGGTCGCCGACTCGTTCGCCTCGTCGTACTCGTACGCCGGCCCGCCCATCGGGCCGATGCCGCCGGTGCCGAGCTCGGGGAACTCGGCGCTGAGGCCGTACGTGTAGATGACCTCGGCCTTCTCCACCGGGGGCAGCTCACGCTTGCCGGTGTTGCGCGGCGACTCGTTCACCGGGGCCGCGCAGTCGAACGGCTTGCCGGACGTCTGGGTGGCGAAGTCGTAGTCGACGTACGGCAGGTCCGGGGCCACGCAGTACGGCCACCCGTAGTTCGCCGGCTTGTCGATCGCCGCCCAGCGCCCGTGCCCCGCCGGTCCCCGCCCGGGGTTGGGGGTCCGGGCGTCCGGCGAGTAGTCGCCGACGTAGATGACGCCGGTCTGCTTGTCGACGGCGAACCGGAACGGGTTCCGCAGCCCCATGGCGTAGATCTCCGGGCGGGTGTACGCCGTACCCGGCTTGAAGAGGTTGCCCTGCGGGATGCGGTAGCTGCCGTTGGCGCCGACCTTGATCCGCAGGATCTTGCCCCGCAGGTCGTTGGTGTTGGCCGAGGTGCGCTGCGCGTCGAAGGCCGGGTTGCGGTTCGCGCGCTCGTCCAGCGGCACGTACCCGTCGGAGGCGAACGGGTTGGTGTCGTCGCCGGTGGACAGGTACAGGTTGCCGGCGGCGTCGAAGTCGATCTTGCCGCCGACGTGGCAGCAGATGCCGCGGTCGGTGGGCACGTCGAGGATCCGCTGCTCGGTGCCGAGCGCCAGGGTGTTGCCGTTGAGCTTGAAGCGCGACAGCCGCATCACGCCCTTGAACGCCGCGAAGTCCGCCGCGGTGCCCTCCTCGGGCGCGTCGCCCTCGTTGACCTCGGGCGTCGACGGGTCGTCCACGGGCGTGTTCAGCCGCGGCGAGTAGTAGATGTAGACCCACTTGTTCGCCGCGAAGTCCGGGTCGATCGCGACGCCCTGCAGGCCCTCCTCGTCGTGCTGGTAGACCGGGATCTGGGCGGCCAGGATGTTGCGGCCGCTCTTCGGGTCGTTGATGCGGACCTCGCCCTTGCGCGAGGTGTGCAGCACCCTCCGGTCCGGCAGGACCGCGAGCGCGATGGGCTCGCCGGGGAAGTCGTTGAGGGTGACCTTCTGGAACTCGGAGTCGGGCGGCGGCGCGGCGGGCGCGGCCGAGACCGCTCCGGAGGGCGCCATCAGCGCCGTCGCCACCAAAGCCAGGACGGGTACGCCAGTGAGCAGACGCTTCACGGGTTCTCCCCTCAGAACCGCAGGTTTGCGAGGTAGTCGTAGCCGACCTCCGCTGTCACCAGCGCGTCGGCGGGAGTGCGTGGCGGGCTGCCGGCGTCGTCGCGCTCGACGATGTACTCCACGAGGCCGGCCTCGCGGGAGTGCTCGAAGATGCGGGCGAAGTCGATGAGCCCGGTGCCCGGGTCGGCGAAACTGCCGGAGTTCGCCAGGTCCTTGACGTGCACCTGGCGGATCCGGCCCCGGTTGCGGTGGATCAGGTCGACGGGGTCGGCGGCGCCCCGCCACGCCCAGAACAGGTCCAGCTCGAGGTGCACGAGGCCGGGCTCGGTCTCGCTGGTCAGGATGTCGAACCCGGTGCGGGCGCCGCCGTCCTGCCGGGCGAACTCGTTGTGGTGGTTGTGGTAGCCGAAGCTCAGTCCGTGCTTGCGGGCCAGCGCGCCGGCCCGGTTCAGGTCGCGGGCGAAGGCCTTGTAGACCGCGCTGTCGCGCACCGGCTGGCCGTTCGAGGCCTGCCCGAACCACGGGTGGACGAGGTACTTGTTGCCGACGATGTTCGCGTCCTCGAGGATCGCCTCCCAGGCCGCCGCGTCGAACGGCTGCGGGATGCTGGCGTGCCCGGAGGTCGCCCGCAGCCCGGCCCGGTCGAGCGCGGCGCGGAAGTCGGTGGCCGTACGCCCGACGAAGCCGGCGTGCTCCACCCGGGTGTAGCCGATCTCCCGCAGCTCGGCGAGGCTGGCGTCGAGGTCGATGGCGAGCTGGTTGCGCAGGGTGTAGAGCTGAACGCTGATCTTGTCGAGGGGGACGCGGTCCGGGCGGCCACGGCCCCCGGCCGGCGAGGCGGCCCCGGCGGGCGAGGCGACGATCGCCGAGGCGCCTATCGCGGCCGCCCCCGCGGCTGCGGCGCCGAGCAGGTTGCGGCGGCTGACGGTGGACTCGTTCTGCATCGCTTGCACTGCCTCCCGATCGATGGTGCGGGATGTGCGTGGGCACGCGGAAGCGGCCGATCAGGAGGCGGCCGGGCGGCCGCGCCCCACGCCGGAGCACTTTTGTTGCATCGAGCTGTTTCGCTTGCTGATGTTAATCACAGGTTTCGCTGTCGTGGCGAAAAGAATCTTCGAAATATGCAAAAGTTTCACTGCGGCGGCCGGGCAAGACGCCCTGAATCCGTCCTAGCTGGACAGCTCGGTTCAGCTTGGTCAGCCGGGCAGGACGGCGGCGCGCTGCGCGGCGAGCAGCTCGGTCATCGCCGCCGCGGGCATGGGCCGGGCGAGGTGGTAACCCTGACCCAGCGAGTAGCCGAGCTCGCGCAGGCGCTGCGCCTGGGCCTCGTTCTCGATGCCCTCGGCCACCGCGTCCAGGCCGAGCGCGCCGGCCATCTGGATCACCGCACGGGCCACGGCCTGCCGGGCGTCGCGGGCGGCCGCGTCCTCGTCGTCCACCTCGATGCCGTCCACGAACGACTTGTCGAGCTTCACGATCGCCACCGGGAACGCGCGGAGCAGGCTCAGCGACGACTCGCCCGTCCCGAAGTCGTCCAGGGCCAGCTTGACGCCCAGCCGGTCGAGCTCGTGCAGCGTGCGCGAGATCTGGCTGCCGCGCAGCGCCGCCGACTCGGTCAGCTCCAGCACCAGGCGGTCCGAGGTCAGCCCGTGGTCGGCCAGCGCGGCCATGACGTCGGCGACGAAGCCGGGGTCGTGCAGCTGCCGCGCGGACACGTTCACGCCCGGCTTCTGCATGACGTCGGGGCCGAGCTCGGCCAGCCACTGCGCGGTCTGCCGGCAGGTCTCGCGCAGCACGAACCGGCCCAGCTCGACGATGAGCCCGGTCCGCTCGGCCGCCGGGATGAACTCCACCGGCGACACCACGCCCCGCTCGGGGTGGTTCCAGCGCACCAGGGCCTCCACGCCGATCACGGCGCCGGTCTCGAGGGCCATGAGGGGCTGGTAGACGACCTGGAACTCGCCCGCGTCCAGGGCGCGGCGCAGCTCCCCGCCCAGCCGCATGTGCGCCAGGACCGGTTCCGCCATGCCGGGCAGGTAGCGCATGTACGCCGCCTTGCCGCGCTGCTTGGCCGCGTACATGGCGACGTCGGCCTCGCGCAGGACGGTGTCCAGGGTCGCGTCCGGGGCCGCGGTGGCGATGCCGATGCTGGCCTGCACGAGCAGCCGGTGGGCGCTGACCGGCTCGGTGAGGGCGTCCAGGATGCGCTGGGCGACGGTCTCCCCCACCGTCGTGCCGCCGGTGATCAGCACGGCGAACTCGTCGCCGCCGATGCGCACCGGCAGCCCGTCGCCGCCGGTCCGCTCCCGCAGCACCCCGGCGAGCGAGACGAGCAGGTCGTCGCCGACGTCGTGGCCGAGCGAGTCGTTCACGGTCTTGAAGTCGTCGAGGTCGACGAGGAGCACGGTGGCGCCCCGCCCGGCGGTGAGCGCGGCCTGGAGCCGGTCGCGGAACATCGCCCGGTTCGCCAGGCCGGTGAGGCCGTCGTGGCTGACCTCGTGCTGCAGCCGCTCCTCCTTGGCCTGGATGTCACGCAGCAACCGGCTGTTGTCACGGAACGCGATGAACTGCCGGATCACGACGAGCACGCTGACGACCACCGCGGCGACGATCACGACCCGGCCGGGCCACCGCAGGTCCCCCACGGCCACCGCCACGAGCGGCAGGTCGACGGCCGCGACCGCGAGGTACGGCAGGAGCGGCGACGAGCGGCGGGTGGGACGGCGGGCGCCGGCGAAGGACTTGGCCTGGACGCGGACGGCGAGGGCCATCAGCAGCGGGGCCAGCGGCAGGACCACAGCCTGTGACGGCGGGCCGCCGGCCTGACCGTACGTAGCGGCCAGCACGGCCACGCCGGTGGCGGTCAGGCTCATGGCGGCGATCAGGCGCAGGGCCGTACGGTCCACCGGCCCGTCGCCGAGATACGACACCTTGGTGATACCGGCGATCGACAGCACGAACGCCAGCCCGATGAGCACCAGCGTCTGCGCGGCCCACCGCTCGTCCGCGGTCAGCATCGGGGCGAGCCCGAAGTGCCACAGCAGCGTGGCGCAGCCGAGGAAGGCGATCGTCCGGTCCAGGTTCATCCGCCGGCGCTCGCCGGGACCCGCCGCGCCGACCGGCACCCGGGCCACGGCCCACATCACCAGGGCGAACCCCAGCCCCACGGCCACTGCGGCGGAGATGGGCATGCTGGGCGTCCAGCCACCGGTGGAGAAGCGGAACGCGTTGACGGCCATGAGCACGTACCCGACCGTCATGGAGACCGCGCCGACCAGGACGCTGCCCCAGAACTGCCGGGCGACCCGGTCCCCGCGGACCATCTCCCGCAGCTCCCACAGCGCGGCCACCGCGGCCATCCCGCCCAGCGGCACGGCAAGGTAGGCGATCGCGACCGGCCCGGCGCCGGTGGTGGCCCAGACGAGGAACCACAGCGAGCTGGCGACGGCGAGACCGAGGGTGATCCACACCCAGCGCACACCCACGCGCCCGTCATCGGCCATACCGACAGGATCGGCGCTTCGGCCGCCGGGGTTAGCAAAAGCCCCGCCCGCAAGATCCCCCGCGTCCACGAGAACACGGTGCCGGACGCGAGCCGCCACGGCCATCCGCGAAACGGACTAACGACCCGCGAGCGCCCGTACGTCGATCCGCACCCCGAACGGCGCCTCGGGCAGGGAGAGACCGATCCGCGCCGCTGTGTAGAGCTGCATCTTGACGAGGCGGCCGGCGGGGGCGTCGCCCGGGGAGACGATCTGTCCGACGAGGGCGACCTCGGCGCACTCGACGATGGCGCCGTCCTCGTCGGTGTCCGCCACGACGAGGTCCGGGATGACGATCCTGCCGGCCCCGAGCCGCACGTTGACGGCCTCGAAGACGACGTGGTGCAGGAGATCGACCACCCTCGTCATGGCGCTCGACTCTGGTGACCCGCGGGCGCCGGGTGGGTCGGCCGAAAGGCAGAGGGGGGCCGCTCAAGGCCGGTCCGTGGCCGGATGTGGCCGCCCGCCCGCCTCGGCGATGCTGACCGCACTGTGCCGGCTGAGCCTCCAGGGGGAACCGATGACGTCGCCGCATACTTCCGACACCGCACCGCTGGCGCACTCCGACGTCATCGTGCTCGACTATCTGGCCGCGTTGTGGGCCTCGACCGATGATCTCGAGCCGGGGCTGCGCGACGAGCTCATGACGACGGTGGCGGACTACATCGCCATGCGGCGGGCCGCCGGGTCGGATCCGCAGGCGGATCCCTCACCGGTGCTGCACCGGCTCGGGCCTCCCGAGCAGCTGGCGGCCGCCGCGCGGCGCGGGCGGGTGCCGGCTCACCTGCGGCGGCCGGCCCCGATGATCACGGCCGCTGCTCCGGCGCACGCTCCATCCTCGGGTACGGAGTACGCCGGCGTCGCGCTGCTGTCGGTCGGGACCGTGGTGCTGCCCGTGATCGCCCCGCTGGCCGGCCTGCTGCTGGTCACCGGGTCGCCGCGGTGGAGCGCCGGGCACAAGACGGCCGCGTGGGTGCTGGCGGCCGGGCCCGTCGCGCTGGGGTTCGCGCTGGTGATGGCCGCGGTGGTGTTCGGCGGCGGTCCCGAGGCGCTGGTGATGGCGTACCTGATGATGATCGCCGGGGCGTTCGTGGCCGGCATGTCGCTGCTGCCGGGGCTCAGCGCGCGCCGGACGTACCCGCCGGGCTACTGACCCGCGGCGGCGCCGTTGAGCGGGTCGGACAGCAGCGAGCCGAAGGCGAGCTCCGCGGCGCCGATCAGGGCGGCGTCCGGGCCGAGCGCGCCGGCTCGCAGGTGCAGGTGCTCGCGGGAGGCGGGCAGCGCCATGGTGTCGAGGCGGCGGCGGACGGTGCCGGCGCCGGCCGCGTACACCTCGCGCAGCGTGCCGCCGAAGACCACGATGTCGGGGTTGAAGACGTTGACCAGGTTGGCGACGCCGAAGCCGAGCCAGTCGGCGACGCTGCGCAGCGCCTCGCGGGCCACGGCGTCGCCCAGCGCGGCCGCGCGCAGCACCGCGACCGGGTTGGCGCCCGCGGGCGCGCCGGCGCGCCGCAGCAGAGCCGGCGTGCCGATCTCGGTCTCCCAGCAGCCGCGCGAGCCGCAGCCGCAGCGCCGCCCGTCCGGGTTGACCACCATGTGGCCGACCTTGCCGCTGGCCCCGCCGTGGCCGGTGACCAGCCGGCCGCCGGTCACGATGCCGGCGCTCACGCCGGCGTCGCCGTGCAGGTAGACGAGGTCGTTGATGCCGGCCGCCACGCCGCGGGTGTGCTCGGCCAGGGCGGCGATGTCGGCCATGTCGCCGGCCACGAAGCCGTGCCGGCCCCGCGCGCCGAGCTCGGCGTCGAGGGCCGCGGCGAAGGTGTCGTCCGCCCCGCCCACGTGGATCGTGCCGTCGTCGTCGCGGGTGGTGTCGGCGACCGCCACGGCGCCGCCCGCACACAGGGAGTCGCCGCTGAGCCGCTGCTCCATGTCGCGGACCAGGGCGGCCAGCGCGGCCACGGCGTCGCCCGGGGACATGCCGCGCGGGCGCGGGGTCTCACGCAGGTCGAGGATGCGCCCGCCGAGGCCGACTCGGGCGGCGCGCAGGCGTCCCGGCTCGATGCTCAATGCATTGGCGTAGACCCGTTCGGAGCGGGGGCTGACCACGAGCGAGGGGCGGCCGGCGCGCCGGGCGGTGGTCGGCGCCTCCTCGGTGACCAGGCCCGAGGTGGCCAGGTCGGCGGCGAGCGCCCGGATCGTGCTGCGGTTGAGGCCGAGCCGGCTGGTCAGCTCGGCGCGGGAGGTGGGCCCGTGGACGTGCACGTAGCGCAGGACGGCGCCGAGGTTCTGCCGGCGGATCTCCTCCTGGCCGGCCGCGGGGGCCGGGGGCGCCGGCGGTTGCTCGGCGGCGGGGGCGGGCCTGGGCTTGCGCAGCCCGCGACGCAGCGGGGTGACCACGTACGGGCTCCTTTCCAGGGCCACACGACGCCGGGTGGCCGAAGGCACGGCCGCTGTCCTGTGTGGAGCGAGGCGGCCCGGGACGGCAAAGGGTCCCCGGAGACGGACTCCGGGGACCCCAAGGGCCGTCAGTGGTGCTGGCGGATTACTTGGTGAGCGGCGCGAGCTTCGGGTCGTTCGCGTACGCCTCGGCCGCGTTGTCCTTGGTCACGGCGACCGGCGGCAGCAGGAACGTCGGGACGACCTTGGTGCCGTTGTTGTACGACTTGGTGTCGTTGATCTGCGGCTCGCTGCCGGCCTGCAGCGACTTGACCATGTTGATGGACTCCTTCACCAGGTTCCGGGTGTCCTTGTTGATGGTCATGTACTGCTCGCCACGCATGATCGACTTGATCGACTCGACCTCGGAGTCCTGACCGGTGACGACCGGGACGGTCTTGCCACCGCTCTTGATGGACTGGATGATCGCGCGGCCCAGGGTGTCGTTCGGCGACAGGACGCCGTCGAGCTCCTTGCTGCCGTAGGTCGAGGTGAGCAGCTGGTCCATGCGGGCCTGCGCACCCTCGGCCTTCCAGCCCTGGATGGCGATCTGCTTGAATTCCTTCTGACCCGAGCCGACCACGACGTTGCCCTTGTCGATCTCCGGCTTGAGCACGTCCATGGCGCCGTTGAAGAACACCGTGGCGTTGTTGTCGTCGGGCGAACCGGCGAACAGCTCGATGGTGTACGGGCCGGCCGGCTTCTTCTTCTTCATGCCGTCCAGCAGGGCCTGGCCCTGGAGCTGGCCGACCTTGAAGTTGTCGAACGCGACGTAGTAGTCGAGGTCC
>Ga0190269_10001533_pt1 | contig 11007 bp, 11 predicted proteins | sample Popmic249IS_FD_133749 | JGI IMG/M metagenome (GOLD analysis project Ga0190269, IMG submission 133749) | Populus adjacent soil microbial communities from riparian zone of Blue River, Arizona, USA - 249 IS | ecosystem: Environmental > Terrestrial > Soil > Riparian zone | place: USA: Arizona... | reverse complement strand
GTTCGCGCAACGAGCCCTGTTCACGCAAGGAGAGATCCGATGACGAGGATCCGCATGATCGCGGCGGGTTCGATCGGCTGCATGCTCGCGATCGTCGCGTGCTCGGCGAAGGGCTCGCCGCCGACGCTGACGTTGCAGGTCGCCGCCGACGGTGTCGAGGTCGATGCGTACCAGGCCCTCATCGATGCGTTCGAAGCTGAGCATCCGGACATCACGGTCGGGCTGACCGCGATCGCGCACGCCGGCGACCACATGGCCAAGCTCGCCGCCGATTACGCGGCTGGCGATCCGGCGGATGTGTTCCTCGTGAACTACCGACGGCTCGGGCAGCTCGCCCGCAACGGGGCGATCGATCCTGCCGCCGGCTACCTCGACGAGATCGGCGTCGATCTCGGCGACCTGTACCCGCAGCCCGTCGCGGCCTTCACCGTGGATGGCGAGCTCATGTGCCTGCCGCAGAACGCGTCGAGCCTCGCCGTCTATTACAACCGCGCTCTGTTCGCGGACGCAGGCGTGCCCGAGCCGCCGGACGAGTGGACCTGGCAAGGGTTCGTGGACACCGCGGAAGCCTTGACGCAGGACACCGACGGCGATGGTGCGACCGACATCTACGGGCTCGCGACCGAAGCGAACCTCGTGCGCGTCGCGCCGTTCGTGTGGCAGGCAGGCGGCGAGGTCGTCGATGATCCGCTCGATCCGAACCAGACCGCGATGCTCGACGAAGCCGGGATCCGAGCGCTCTCGTACTTCATCGGTTTGCGCCGCGAGCATCTGATCGTGCCCTCGCTCGAGGAAGCCGAAGCCGAAGATCCCGAAACGCGGTTCGCGAGGGGTGGCGCGGCGATGCTGCTCGATTCACGGCGCGCGACCGCGAACCTGCGCGCGGCGGAAGGGTTGGACTTCGATGTCGCACCGTTGCCGCACGATCGCGAGCACGCGAACGTGCTGCACGCCGACGCGTACTGCCTCGCCGAGCCGAGCACGGTCAAGCCGGAGGCACGCGCGTTCATCGGCTTCGCGATGAGCGTGGAAGGACAGACGCTGCTGTCGCGCACCGGTCGCATCGTGCCCGCGCGCCGTGGCGTCGCGACCAGCGATGCGTTCCTGGATCCGAGCCAGCCGCCCGCGCGCGCACGCATCTGGCTCGATCAGCTCGCCTACGTCCGCACGTTGCCGAACATCGCGGCCTGGAACGAGATCGAGACCGTGGCCGAGCCGATCATCGAGGAATGGTTCTACGGCACCGAGCCACCGGAAGCGCTCGGCATCGAGATCGATCTCGCCACCCGCACCCTGTTCACCGCGGACGGACCATGAGCCGTCTGCACGTGTCGGATGCGACCGTCCGCTTCGGCGCGACGGTCGCGCTCGACGCGTGCAGCATCAGCGTCGAACCTGGCGAGCTGCTCGTGGTGCTCGGGCCGTCCGGGTGCGGGAAGTCGACGCTGCTGCGCGCGATCGCGGGTCTCGCGCCGCTGGATACGGGCCGTGTCACCATCGACGATCGTGAGGTCACGTCGCTGCCACCCGCCGCGCGCGACGTGTCGATGGTGTTCCAGGGGTACGCGCTATTCCCGCATCTCGACGTCGAACGCAACATCGGCTTCGGGTTGCGCGCGCGCAAGGTCGCGGACGCCGAGATCGCCTCGTCGGTCGCGGAGATCGCGAGCGCGCTGGGGATCGACGACCTGCTGACCCGTCGTCCGCATCAGCTCAGCGGCGGTGAACGGCAACGCGTCGCTCTCGCGCGGGCGCTCGTGCGTGCGCCTGCCCTCGCGTTGCTCGATGAACCGCTCGCGAGCCTGGATGCGCCGCTGCGTGTCGCTGCGCGCAGCGAGATCGCCCGCCTGCAACGCATGCGAGGGACGACGATGCTGCACGTCACCCACGATCAGGCCGAGGCGATGGCGCTCGGAGATCGGATCGCGATCATGCGCGGCGGGCGCGTCGTCCAGATCGGGACGCCGACCGAGATCTACGAGCATCCGGCATCGACCTTCGTCGCCTCGTTCGTCGGGAACCCGCCGATGAACCTGCTGCCCGAGGGTGCGGACACGCTCGGGATCCGCCCCGAGGACGTGCGCCTAGGCGCTGAAGGAGCAGCCGCGCGCATCGAACGCATCGAGCGCATGGGGGATCACACGCTGCTCGCGGTGCGCATCGACGACGGGAACACGATCCTCGCACGAGCGGCACGCGACGTCTCGCTCTCGGTCGGGGATCTGACGCACGTGCGGTGGGATCGCGCCCTGCGCTTCGATGCGAACGGAGAGGCGCTCCGGTGACGGTCGCTTCGGCGCAGCGTCGCCGTTTCGGAGCCGGGTCTGCGCGGGCCGCGATGCTCGGGCCGCTCGCGCTCGGTGGGGTGCTGCTCGTGCTCGTGCCGATCCTGATGACGATCGTGCTCTCGTTCCTGCGCTACAACGGTCTCGAGTCGCCCCAGGCAGCCGGGTTCGACAACTTCGCTCGGGTCGCGGCTGATCCGATCTTCCGCGAGACCCTGCTGAACACGTTGCTGTTCGTCGTGGTCGCGGTCCCGCTGCGGCTCCTCATCGCCACCGGCGCGGCGCTCGCGTTGTCGCGGCCCGGGAGGGGGGCAGGTGTCGCGCGCGGGCTCGTCTACGTCCCCACCGTCGTTCCCGATATCGCGTTCGCGTTGCTCTGGAGCTGGGTGATCAACCCGATCACCGGTCCGTTCGCGCCGTGGCTCGGTGCCTCGCTCGTGGCGACCCCGTGGGGTGCGCGCGCCACGATCGTGCTCGTCGCGAGCTTCCAGATCGGAGAAGCGTTCCTGGTCGCCCTCATCGCACGACGAGCGATCCCCTCGAGCCTCTACGAGGAAGCGGCGGTCGAAGGCGCCTCCCGCTGGTTCACGTTCCGGCACCTCACGCTGCCGATCCTGCTGCCGGTGCTCGGGCTGCTGGCCGCGCGCGACGTCGTCGTCTCGTTCCAGGCATCGTTCGTGCCTGCGCTCGTGATCACCGACGGCGGTCCGCTCTATGCGACGACGTTCCTGCCGGTCCATGCGTACCGGACCGGGTTCGAGTTCCTGCGCTTCGGGCCAGCGGCGGTGATGACGCTCGTCGCGCTCGCGGGAGCTGCGCTCATGGTCGCGGTGATGGGGCTCACGCTGCGCGCCGCGTTGAAACGCCGCGGCGGCCACCTGCTCGGATAGCCGCGGCAGCATCGACGCTCGATGCGTCGCTCAGTGGTCAGTGGTGATCGCCGTAGCTCGCTCCATGCTCCCAAGCGGACACCTTCAGCAGGCGCGGCCGGGCGTCGCCTTCGCGTTCGATCCGGAACAGCTTCACGATGTCGCCTCGTTCGAGCTTCGAGAGCGACACGGTGTCGCCGTTGCGGCTGATGCGGGTGCGATCGAGCACCGCGAGGGTGAGCACGATGTCGTCGGCGCGGCGGATCGTGATCGTGCGCGCATCGAGATCGCGCTCCATGAGCACGCCCTTGTCGTGCAGGGTCGTGACGATGCGGTCCTCGTCGGTGACGAACCGCGACTCGGTGTGCACGAGCCGCCAGTCAGCTTCGTCGGTGCGCTCACCGAAGCTGTTCGAGAGCGCGGTCCCGGCGCTGCCCGCGATCAGTGCGAGCGAGAGGGCCGCGATCCATGTGCGGTGCGTCATCGAAGATCCTTTCCACGTCCATGGATCCCCGCTGCCTCCGCCACGAACCTGCCCCTCGCATCGTCCCCGCAAACGCCGCGGGTCCCAGATCGGCTCCGATCCGAAGCCGTAGGCTCGTGGAACTGCCTGGAAGGAGCGGAGGAACGTGAGCGAGATCGTTGGAGTGCACGGGCGCGAGGTGCTCGATTCCCGAGGGAACCCCACCGTCGAGGTCGAGGTGTTCCTGTCGGATGGCGCGCATGGCCAAGCGATCGTGCCCAGCGGCGCATCCACGGGTGCCCACGAAGCGGTCGAGCTGCGCGACGGTGACGCGAAGCGCTTCGGCGGCAAGGGTGTCACGAACGCGGTCCGAAACGTGAACGAGACGATCCGTCCGTCGCTGCTCGGTGCTGACGCGACCGAGCAGCGCGACATCGATCAGCTGCTCATCGAGCTCGACGGAACGCCGAACAAGTCAGCGCTCGGCGCGAACGCGACGCTCGGGGTTTCGCTCGCGGTCGCCAAGGCTGCCGCCGCGTCGAGCGGCTTGCCGCTGTTCCGCTACCTCGGCGGGACGAACGCGCACCTGCTGCCCGTGCCCTGCCTGAACGTCCTCAACGGAGGTGCGCACGCCGACAACTCCGTCGACGTGCAGGAGTTCATGATCGCGCCGCTCGGTGCCGCGTCGTTCGCCGAAGCGTTGCGGTGGGGTGCCGAGACGTTCCATGCGTTGCGCGCGGTGCTGCGTCAACGCGGCCTCTCCACCGGCGTCGGCGACGAAGGAGGGTTCGCGCCCGATCTCGCGACGAACGACGACGCGATCGAGCTGCTGCTGGCCGCGATCGAGTCGGCGGGCTTGCGCGCAGGCAGCGACGTCGCCCTCGCGCTCGATGTGGCGGCGACCGAGCTGTTCAAGGACGGCGCGTACGCGTTCCCGGGGGAGGGGCGCGAGTACAAGGCTTCCGAGCTCGCCGAGCGGTACTCGAGCTGGGTCGATGCCTACCCGATCGTCTCGATCGAAGACCCGTTCTCGGAGGATGACTGGGACGGTTGGCAGATCGGCACGACGATGCTCGGCGCGCGCACCCAGCTCGTCGGCGACGATCTGTTCGTGACGAACCCGATGCGCCTGCAGGACGGGATCGATCGCGGCACCGCGAACGCGATCCTGATCAAGGTCAACCAGATCGGGACGCTCACCGAGACCCTCGACACGATCGGCCTCGCGACCCGCAACGGCTACCGCTCGATGATGAGCCACCGGTCTGGCGAATCCGAGGATGCGACGATCGCGGATCTCGCGGTCGCAACCGGGGTCGGCCAGATCAAGGCCGGCGCCCCCAACCGTGCCGATCGGACAGCGAAGTACAACCAGCTGCTCCGCATCGAAGAGCTGCTCGCCGACTCGGCCCGCTACGCCGGCGCATCCGCGTTCGGCCGCTGAACGGGCACGCGAACCGGGCGCATCCTCCCTGGTAGCAGGGTTTTCCACAGCGGGTGCGGTAGAACGCGAGCGTGCGTGAACGGATGGGTGCGACGATCGTCGTCACGGGTGCTCTCGTGGTGGCCGCGTGGGTTCCCTACCTGCGCTGGAGCGATGGACAGGACCGGATCGCAGCCCTGAAGGCTGAGGAGGCTCAGGTCGCCACCGAGCTGACCCAGCTGCAGGAGGAGTACCTGGCGGTGCTGGGTCCAGCGGAGACCGAGCGGCTCGCACGTCAGCGTCTCGGCATGGTCGCCGGCGGCGAACGCGCTTACGTGCTGCCCGCCGCCGACGAGCCCGTCGTGCTCCCCGAGGTCATCGAACCCGCGGTCGCAGAGACCCCGTCCTGGTGGCACCGGTCGGGATCGACGGTCGTGCGGGTCCTGCGCGCGTTGATCTGACCGCGCAGATCCCAGCGGGTCGACCGTTGACCAGGTCGTGAGCGCGGGGCTACCATCCCATCGGGTCACCGCAACCATGCGGTCGAGCTAAGGAGCAGGAACCCCGTCCATGACGCTTTCCATCGGACAGATCGTCGAAGCAACCGTCGTCAAGGTCACGAACTTCGGCGCGTTCTGCAAGCTGGAATCGGGTGAGACCGGCCTCGTGCACATCTCCGAGGTCGATCGCAACTTCGTCAGCGACATCAACCAGCACCTCCGCGAGGAGGACAAGATCACCGTCAAGGTGATCTCGATCAAGGACTCCAAGATCGACCTGTCGATCAAGCAGGCTGATCCGGATTGGTCGCCGGCACCGCCGAAGCGACGGGATCGCGATCCCGACTTCGAGAAGCGGCTGCGCGCGTTCATGCGCTCGAGCGACGAGAAGCTCGGCGATCTGAAGAAGCAACGCGACAAGCGATAGACCCCCGCGCGCGCAGGTTTCGCTTCCCGCGCGCCGGAGGGAGGGAGAGGAGGCGGCTGCTTCGGCAGCCGCTTCCTTGTGTCTGGGAGCGGCCTACGCGACGAGTTCGATCGAGGCTGGCCGGCCGAGGTGGAATCCCTGCCCGTACCCGATCCCCAAGGCCTGCAGCGTCTGCAGCTCTTGCGGTGTCTCGATGCATTCGACGACCAGCATCGCGTCGATGTCGCGTGCGAACCGCACGAACGCGTTCGCCAGGGCGCGACGAGCGATCTCGCTGTCGACGCCGCGCGTGAACACGCCGTCGAGCTTCAGGATGTCAGGCGAAAGCTCGACGATGTGTGACAAGCTCGCGTAGCCCGATCCGACGTCATCGATGGCGAGCCGGACGCCCCGATCGAGCAACCCCTCGAGAGCGTCGGAAACCTCTGCGTAGTTTGCGACCGCGTCGTGTTCGGTGATCTCGACGACCAGCCGTGAGGCGGGGGTTCCCTCGAGCAGATCGATGAACCCCCGGCTCAGGATCGTGCGCGGAGCGACGTTCACCGAGAGCCACACGTCCGTGGGCAAGCGCTCCATCGATTCGAGCGCCATCGAGATCGCTCGCAGCTCGAGCGCCTGTCCTCGACCGTTGCGCCATGCCTCCGCGAACATCGCTTCGGGGCCGAAGCGGGGGAACCGGGAGAGCGCTTCGTAGCCGACCGTGCGGCCCGTGCGCAGCTCGACGACCGGTTGGAACACGATCGCGAGGCTCTGCTCGTCGGCGATGCGCGATGCGAACCCGAGCGGATCGAAGTGCTCAGGCGCGAGACGATCTGCGAGTTCCTCACCGATGAGGTCGGCGATGAACTCGACGAACGCGACGTCGCGCAGATCGAGATCGTGGCGCGGATCGTGCCCGATGGCACAGAGCGTGCCGTAGATGCGGCCGGATGGAAGCACGATCGGCACACCGATGTAGGAGCCGATGCCGCGCCGTTGCGTTCCGGGAAGACCGCACGTCTGCGGATCGTTGCGCGCGTCGTGGATGAGGTTCGGGATCGCGCCTTCGAGCATGCGTTGGCAGAAGCTCTGGTCGCTGGGATCGGCGTCACCGATGTCGATCCCGAACGATTCGGCGGCGCCTTCGATGAACCGGAAGATCCGCTTGCCGTCCACCATCTCGCCGACGAAGCAGACATCCAATCCGACGTGACGGCGAAGGCGGGCGAGCAGCCCCTGGATGGGGTCCGCGGCATGATCGCGAGGTGGGACAACCTCGAGCCTGGAGCCTGTCCCGTTCGCGCCGATGGGCTCACACAGCACGTAGGCGACGGTACGTCAGTTCACAGGCTTTGCCTAGTCCCGACGAGGCCTTTGTTGACAACTTCGTGTCGGGAAGCGGCGCGGATGGGGCATGGGAAGCGGACAGGACGCCTAGATCCAGGCGACCCCTTGGTCACGTTCGCCCGGTATCGCCGCGACGGGCTAGGCCATCGAGGGCCGCCCGCACCGCCGCGGTCGCCTCCACGTCGTTGCGGTTGTACGCGAGCAGCCACTCGCGTGCGCGTTGCGCTCCCGGTGCCTCCTGGTCTACGGCGGTGACGTACTGCAGCATCGACACCGCTCCACCCGGATCGTCGACCTCCCAGGCGAACCCGGCGAGCGGAGCGAGGACCTTGAGCGACAGCGAGGTGCCGGTGACGACCTGGCGTTCGACGATCCGATGCAGGTCGAGCCACGCGTCCGACGACACGAACGCATCGACCTCGTCGCGGACGCCGGCCGCCTCCCCGAGCGCGCGCATGTACCGCGTCTCGATCGGCGAGAAGAAGTAGGCGCGCAGCGTCTTCCCGGCAGCAGCGGCCTGCGCGCGTTCGTCGCACAACCACGACCAGAACGCGACGAAGTTCGCGGCTTCGCGTTCGGGGGTGAGCGGCTCCCAGGTGACGAACGGGTGGTAGCTCGTCGTCGTGCCGTCCGCGCGCAGCGCACCCCACAGGTAGACGCGACCATCGGGTGCGTTCTCGAGATCGACATCGATCTCGATGTCGCCGCGCGGCAGATCGAGCGTGCGGATGCCTCGGCGCAGCGTGAACGGCTCGGGCGACATCCATGCGCGCGCCTGTTCGATCTGATCGGCGAGGTCGCGCATCTCGGCGTCGGCGTAGCGCGGATCGTCCGGCGTCAGCGCGGCGAGTTCTGCGCGCGTGGTGACGCCGCGCTCGCGATGCTTCTTCCACTGCTTGAACCCGATGCCGGGCAGCAGGCTCAGATCGCCGTCTCCGACCGTGAGTTCGGCCAGGCAGTGCGCTTCCCACGGGCATCCGTCGCATTCGGGGACGCGCACCGGGCGCACGAGCAGTTCGACCGATGGATCGCGCAGGTGCGCGTGCGTCGTCGCGATGATGTCGAGCCGGAAGCCGAACTCGAAGTCGTAGACCTCCATCGTGCTCCGACGTTTCGTGAGCCCGGTCGACGAGGGTGAGCGGAAGACGTCGCTGTCGAGATCCATCCAGGCGACGACCGCTTCACGCCCGATGATCGCGCCGAAGCGGCCGTCGGTGGCGGCGATCCCGGCAGCCTCGAGCATGCGCTGGTAGTGGGCGAGCTGCAGCAGGTTCTTGCGGTTCGTCTTCGCGCAGCGAGCGGGGTCGATGGATGCGTCCTCGTACGCCGGTGCATCGAGGCTCGACAGCAGCGCCGGGATCGCGGAACGTGCGTGCCCGAGCACGCCGCCGCTCTTCACATCCACCGCGCGGTAGCCGCCGCCGCGCGCAGCCACGAGCACATCGGGTCGACCTGCACGTCGGTTGACCGGATCGATCGGAAGCTCACCCCCGAGGATCACGGCGACACGATCGGCTGCTGCGCGCATCGTCGCCGCGATCCGCGCATCGCGGGAACGTTCGGTGATCCGCAGCGCTCCGGATGCCTCGAGCGTCTCGAAGATCCGATCCTCGAACGCGTTGCCTTGATCGAACAGGCTCTGCAGGAACGCACCGACCGGGGTTCGTTCGGCATCGGGGTAGAGCGCGTCGTTCTGCGCGCGCACCGGACACTGCTTCGCGACGTAGCCCCCCTGCGGAGGCACGCTGGACACGTCGCGGCGCACCCAGTGCCGATCGGGTCGCACGTCGCCGCCCATCGCGCGCACGTTACCGGCCGCGGAACCGCGCCACCCCAGCCGATCGCACCGGCGAGCGAGCGACCGGAGGGCGCGTCTCGCCTAACGTGCGCGCGTGGCCAGCACCTCAGTCGAACAGCGGATCGTCGAGATCCAGATCGGGCGACCGCCGCGGAGCGCGATCACCGTCTCGGCGCGATGCCCGTTCGGCTTGCCGCTCGTCGTGCGCACGCCGCCGCGGCTCGATGATGGGACGCCATTCCCGACGATCCACTACCTGACCTGTCCGGTCGCGGTGCGCGCGATCGGGACGCTCGAAGCGGACGGCACGATGCCCGAGCTGCGCGCGCGGCTCCGCGATGACGCCGAGCTGGCGGCCGCGTATGCCGAGGCGCATGCGCGCTACGTCGCGGAACGGGATGCGATCGAGGTGCTCGAACCTGCCGCGAGCGCGGGCGGGATGCCCGATCGGATCAAATGCTTGCACGCGCTCTATGCGCACGAGAAGGCGGATGCGAACCCGATCGGGGCGATCGTCGCCGAGCGGATCGAGCCGCTGGAGTGCCCCGGACCTTGCGTGGCCGACCTCGGGACCGGCGAGCTCGAAGCGGTCCCGGGGCATCCGGGATGGAAGGGCAAGCGGCGGCGCCGATGAACGGACCGTACGCCGCGATCGATTGCGGCTCGAACTCGATCCGGTTGCTCGTCGTGGACGACCAGGGGCACGTGCTCGCGCGTGGGCTGCGTGTCACCCGGCTCGGCGAAGGCGTCGATGCGTCCGGGATGCTCGACGATGCGGCGATCGCGCGCACGGTCGATGCGATCGGTGGGTTCGTCAGCGAAGCACGTCGGTTCGCCGCGCAGGCGATCCGGATCGTGGCGACGAGCGCGGTGCGTGATGCGCGCGACCGCGACCGGTTCCTGGACGCGGTGACCGCCGCGACCGGGGAGCGGCCGGATGTGCTCGAGGGCGAGGATGAGGCGAGGCTCTCGTTCGCGGGGGCCACCAGCGATCAGCCGCGCGACGAGCTGCTCGCGATCGTCGATATCGGAGGCGGCTCGACAGAGCTCGTCGTCGGGCGCGACCGCATCCCGGACCGGTTCATCTCGACCCAGATCGGATGCGTACGTCACTCCGAACGCTTCGATGCGCACGGCATCGTCGCGCCGGCCCGCCTGCTCGAGATGGATGCGTTCTTCGAGACCGCGTTCGGGGAAGCGCTCGCGGGATGGCCAGCGCCGATGCGATTGCTCGGTGTCGCAGGCACGGTGACCTCGCTCGCCGCGATCGACGTCGGCGTGACGACGTACGACCCGGATCGGGTGCACGGGCACGTCCTCGATCGGCACACGATCGAGCATCTGCGAGCCGATCTGGCCAGCATCGAGCCTGGTCGGCGGCTCGCCCGCTACCCGATCCTGTCCGCAGGTCGCGAGGACGTGATCGTCGTGGGTGCCTCGATCCTGCTCGCGGCGATGCGCACGTTCGCGGTCGAAACGGTCACCGCGAGCGAACGCGAGATCCTGCACGGGGTCATCCAGGACCTTCGGGACCCGGACCGAAGAGAACGCTGAGTTCGCGGGCCGCGACGCAGGGTCGTCGGTATCCTGCGCCGAACCCGGAACGACTCCCGCCGAACCCGGATCCTGATCCCTCGTGACGCCTCCTTCCCCGTCGCCCTTCGCACGCTGGCTGCGCGACAGCCGCGTGCACCGTCGCACCGTCGTGCTCGGCCTCGCGACGATCGCGCTCGTGGGTCCGAGCTTCGCTCCGAGCGGCTCCCCGTCTGCGGATGCGCCCGCGATCGCGACCGACACGCGACGCGAGGCACCCTCGACCCGCCGCGTCATCCCGGCGAGCCGGTTCCCCGAGCCGCTCCGTGATCGCGACCTCAACGTGTTCCGTGGTCTCGGGGCGTGGGTGGACCTGTTCGACG
>Ga0190269_10001532_pt1 | contig 11009 bp, 12 predicted proteins | sample Popmic249IS_FD_133749 | JGI IMG/M metagenome (GOLD analysis project Ga0190269, IMG submission 133749) | Populus adjacent soil microbial communities from riparian zone of Blue River, Arizona, USA - 249 IS | ecosystem: Environmental > Terrestrial > Soil > Riparian zone | place: USA: Arizona... | reverse complement strand
CGAACATCAGGTTCAGGAAGTAGTGCTCGGGGAGCGGCGCCGGCAGGTCGTGGCCGAGCGTCAGCGTGACCGACCGGGTGCCGACCAGCCCCTTCACGTCGGCGGTGACGCGCGGGGCCGCCTTCGTCAGCTTGCCGATCACGAGCGTGGCCTTGTCGGCCCGCAGCGGCGGCAGCTTCGACGGGAACGTCTCCGCCACGTCGGCGCCGAACTTGACGCTCTCGGGCTTGAGGACCGGCACGTCGAGGGCGGCGCACAGCCGCGGGACCAGCGCGGCCCCGTCGGCGGCCCGCAGCCGTACGCCGTCCTCCGCGGTCTCCGCCGGCAGGCCGAACCGATCGGCCACGGCCCGGCAGGCGGCCTCGTCGTCGCCGGTGCGCAGCACCACCAGATCCGCGCCGACGATCCGCTTGAGCTCGGCGGGACTCCCCTGGGCCACGAGCCCGCCGTGGTCCATGATGGCGATCCGGTCGCACTGCTCGGCCTCGGCCAGATGGTGGGTGGTGAGGAAGAGCGTGATGGCACGCCGGCGCCGCAGCCGGTGCAGGTGCTCCCAGATCCCGAGGCGGGTTTGCGGATCCAGGCCGCTGGTGGGCTCGTCGAGGAACAGGACCTGCGGGGTGTGCAGCAGCCCGCGGGCGATCTCGAGCCGCCGGCGCATCCCGCCGGAGAACGTGCGTACCGTCGAATCCTTGCGGTCGAGCAGGTCGACCAGGCCGAGCAGGGCGGTGGCCGCCGCGCGGGCGCCGCGCCGGGAGGCGTGGAACATCTCGGCGTAGAACCGCAGGTTCTCCTCGGCGGTCAGGTCGGGGTCCAGCGTCGGCTCCTGGAAGACCAGGCCGATCCGGCGGCGCACCTCCTCCGCCTGGCGCACGACGTCGTGCCCGGCCACCTCGGCCCGGCCGGCGGTCGGGCGCAGCAGGGTGCACAGCATGCCGATCGTGGTGGTCTTCCCGACCCCGTTCGGGCCGAGGAAGCCGAACGTGATGCCGGCGGGGATCGTCAGGTCCAGCCCGGACACGGCCTGGGTGGAGCCGTACGACTTGCCCAGACCCTCGGCCACCACGACGTCGTCGGCGCTCATGCCGCTCCCTGGCTGGGCACGGACATGGTGAGGTGGAAGTGGCCCACGTCGTCGATGTTCTCGCCGATCGGCCGGCCGTCCACGGCGACCCAGGCGTGGGCCTGGAACGGCTGGGTCCGCACGCCCGTGCACCACTGCGGCCAGGCGCCCCCGGCCCGGCAGACCAGCGCCGTGGCGATCGACCGTTGCAGGCAGCGCGGACCGGCGCAGCGGATGCTGATCCAGACCACCGCGTTGCGGGCCCGCAGCACGGTGGCCTCGTCGGCCGGCCGCGCCCCCCGCCTGGCCAGCTCGAGGACCTGGCGCAGCCGCCGCGGCGGCACGCGTTCCAGCACGCGGGCGACCCCCACCGCGACCAGGGCGATCGGGGAGATCCACCACGGCGGGGTGACCGACGGCTCCAGGATCACCACCTTCCCGCTCATGACGCCGTCACCTTCGCCTGGCGCAGCGAGGCGATCAGGTCGGCGACGTCGGCCGGGGCGTGGTCCGCCGCGTCCGGGAAACGCTCCCGGAGCGCGGCGACGGCCTCGTCGACGGTGCCGCCGTCGAGCAGGCGCCGCAGCACCAGAGCGGCGGTGTCGTTCATCTGCCAGTAGCGGCCGGCGCGCTGGTCGAGCAGCACCATGCCGTGTTCGGTCTCGGTGACGGCCACGTGGGCGGCCAGGCGAAGGGTCATCGTCGTGCTCCTCCAGTGGTGAGCCCGGACGGGGCGAGCCGGGACGGCAGCGACCGGAGCCAGAGCTCGGTCTGCAGGGTCGAGTCGAACGGCAGGACGTGCCTGGCGTCCGGGTGCAGGCCCATCAGGACCGTGCGCAGCTTCTCGGGGTCCACCATGCCGAGCCGGACGAGGTGCGCCTCGTCGCAGAAGTCCATGAGCTCCCGGCGGTGCCGGCGAAGGGTCACGAACAACTCGGGGCTCTGGTCACCCTTGTCCTTGCGGGCCAGCAGGTCGGCCGGGGCGATATCCCGCATGGCGGTGCTGAGTACGGGTTTGGCCCAGCCGTACGCCATCCGGTCGGCCAGGCGGACGGACAGCGCCGCCTCCAGCACCCGGTCGTCGAGGAACGGCGCCTGGAACGAGACGCCGGACGCCTCGCCGACCCGGGACGCCCGGCGCACCATGGTCCCGTTGATCCGGGTGAGCCGGATCATCTCGTGCTGCACCGGGAGGGCGGCGAGCGGCTCGGGCTCCCCCACCGCCGCGGCCCGCACCAGCCGGCGGGCGGCGTCGACCGTGTCGGCCGTCGCCCACAGCGGCATCTTCGCCGCCACCTCCCAGTCGACGGCGGCGTCGTCCCACCGCCGCTCGACGGCCAGGCGGTCCGCCTGGGCAGCCAGCCAGCGGGGGTACGGCCCGGGGTCGGACAGCCCGCGCATCGTCGTCAGCCAGCTCCAGCGCCGCATCGACTTCTTCGCGCGGACATGGCGTACCGCTCGCAGCGGGTGGCGGCGGGCGACCGCGTTCAGGCACATCTGACTCGGCCGGAACAGCTCGTCCGATCCCAGTCCCATGAGATGCCGGCGCGATCCGGCCCGCGCGACGGTGGCGGTCAGGAACTCCACGGTCGCGCGCCGGATCAGCGACAGCGGCGCTTCCAGGTCCGCCTCCGGCGCCATCGTCGCCAGTTCCGAGTACGGTCCCGGCATCGCCCCGGGCGGGATCACCACGTGCTCGGCGTCCGGCAGATCCGGCCGGCACCGGGCCGCCCAGACCGGATCGTGGTTGGCGGGGTCGACGGTCTCGTAGTGGATCGTGGTCATCGGCAGGCCGGAGCCGGCGGCGAGGTAGCACAGCACCGCGGAGTCCATCCCGCCGGAGAGGTCGGCGCTGAAGGGCTGCCCCGACGCGGTTCGCGCGCCGACCGCCGCGATGAGCGCCTCCCGGACGACGTCCGCGCCCTCGGCCAGCGAACGCTCCGGCTCCGGAGGAGTCCACCACTTCTCCGGGCGACCACGGCCGTCGGCGCCGACGCGCAGGAAGTGCCCGGGCTCCACCGGCGACACCCCTTGCCAGACGCACTCCGCGTTCAGCGGCCACGGCGCCCCGAACGGCGCGAGCAACTGCAAAGCCAGCAGTTCGTCCCGGATGCCGGCGCCGGTGAGGCCGGCGAGCGACTGCGGCCGGTCGGCCGCCACGGTGACGCCCGCGACGGTGGCATGGAAGACCTCGCACGCCGACGAGAGCGTGCCCTGCGCCCGGACCGTTCCGTCGAGGGAGGCGACCAGGTGGAAGCAGCCACTCAGCTGCCGGGCCAGCGCGGTCACGTCGTACACGGTCCGCACACCGCGCAGCAGCTCGGCGAGCCGTTCGGCCGTCACGGAGCTGCTGCCGAGGACGGCGAGCGAGTTCCGGCCCACCTCGGCATGCACGACGTCGGCGTCGGACCAGGCGCCGGCGATCCACGGCCGGCCGGAGGGGTGCCGGAGAACGCGGGCCGCGCCGCCGTACTGCTCCGCGATGCCGGGCCCGGCGGGATGATCGGGAAGGACGATGAATTCCACCTCGGTGCTCCTCGTTGAGATTCGTCGCGCGCCTCGCGACCGGGCGGGACGCGATCGGCGTGACCGGCAAGGGTCACGCCGATCGCCTGTCTCACCGGGCGGCCGGTCGGAACGGCCTCGCGATCAGAGCCAGAGGCCCCACGGGCTGTCGATCCAGTAGCCGCAGCACGTGATCCGGGTCAGGTCCTGGAAGGACCCGACCTCGACCAGCATCGGACGGGCGTACACCGAGTTGTGGTCGGTCATGACGACACCTCTTTCACCTACCTGGCGGGGCGCCCCGTTGGCGCCTCGGCTGGACCCAGCCTGCGGCAGCGGCCGAAGACATCGAAAGTGGTCACTTCCGTCCAGCCCGCGGCGTGGCCGGAAGATGCCGGTCGCCCCACCCGGCCCGGCCCGGTCGGCACACTGTGGTCCACCGGGGGGAGGTGCATGGTGGCGCAGCGGCGGTCGGCAGGCTTCGGGAGCGCGGGCGCCGACGTGCACCGGGTCCTCACCCAGTCGATCGTGGTGGCCCGGGTCACCAGCGGGGTCGTCGGCGCGGGCGCGGCCCTCACCGGCATGGCGCCGCCGGCCCGTCCCGGCCCGGTGATCGCCGGCAGCGCGCTGCTCCTGGCGTGGTCCGCGGTGTTCGCGTGGTGGGCCGTACGCCGAGGGCCGTCGCCCGCGCTGATCGGCGCCGACGCCGCGATCGTGGCCGGCTTCCTGCTGGCCCACCCCTGGCTCGTGCCGGCCCAGGTACGCGCGCTCGAGTCCGGCACCGGCTGGATCGACCTCGTCGCCGGCGCCGGAGTCCTGATCGCGCAGGCGGGTCTGCGTCAGCCGCTGGGCGCGGCCGTGGGTTTCGGCATCGTCGGCGTGTACGTGGCCGGCGACGGTCAGCTCCGCGAGGCGCCGGTGCACCTGGCCGGCCAGGTCGTGGCCGCCGCCGGGCTGGCGGTGCTGCTGCGGCGGGCCGCGGCCGCCGCCGACGGCATCCTCCGGGCCGCTGCCGACCACCGGCACGAGAGCCTTGTCCGGGCTGCGGTACGCGCCGACGAGCGAAGCCAGCAGAGACATCTGCACGACACCGTGCTGGCCACGCTGACGATGGTGCACATCGGAGGCTTCTCCCGCGACTGCGTGGCGCTCCGCGAGCGGGCCGCCGCGGACCTCGAGGCGCTCGACCGGTTGCGGGCGCACCCCGCCGGCGGCCGCGAGCCGACGCGCGCGGTGGTACGGCTCGACGCGGTGCTGCGTACCGTCGTGACGCAGCCGCGGCCGGGCGGCGGAGCGGTCGAGGTGTCGCTCGACGTCACGGCGATCGAGGTGCCGGTCACGGTGGCGACCGCGATCGCGCAGTGCGTCACCGAGGCGCTCACCAACGTGGCCCGGCACGCCGGCACCGGCCGTGCCCGCATCACCGGGAGGGCCGACGGCGCGGGCGTGAGCGTGACGGTGGCCGACGACGGGGCCGGATTCGACGTCGCCGCCGTGCCGCTGCACCGGCGCGGGCTCCGGGAGTCGATCGCGGGGCGGATGCGCTCGGTGGGCGGCTCGGCCGGCGTCCGGTCCGCGCCCGGCGCCGGGACCCGGGTCGTGCTGCGGTGGCCCGATGGCTGAGCGGCTGAGGACCGGGGACGCGGTGGCCGCCCGGTACGCCACCGCGATGCGGGTCGCGATCGTCGCCATCCTGGCGGTCTGGCACCTGGTCTACGACGTGCTCATCATCGCGCGGGGCTGGCACGCCTACGAGTCACGGGCCGCGGCCGTCATCGCCTGGCTCCTCCTCACGGCCGTGCAGGCGGCCGGCTCGATCCTGCTGCTGCGCGGCGGCTCGCGGCCCGGCGTGCGCGTCCGTCATCTGCTCGGCGTCGTGGCGCTCGCGGCCGGGGTGCTCGCGGTTCTCTCGTACCCGACGGGTCAGGCGGTCAGCGACATCAGCTGGGCGTGGAACACCGCCGGGTGGTGCGGGGTTCTGCTGCTGCTGCACCGGCCGCTGCCGGAGCTCTGCGCTCTCCTCGCCGTCAACGCGGCGATCACCGTGGTGGCGGTCGCCGCCGACGGCGCCCTCGACCGCGTGGCGCTCAGCCGGCTGATGGTCATCACGTGCGCCACGGCCGGGGTCCAGCTGCTGTTCGCGATCGTCGGCCACCGCCTGGACATCGTGGCCCGGCAGGCCGCCGCTTCCGCGCTGGACCAGGCCGCGGCCCGGTCCCGGGCCGCCTCCGACGAGGCGGTGCACACCAGCCGCCGACAGCGGTACGCCCAGATCCGGGACCGCGTCCTGCCGCTCCTGCGCGGGCTCGCCGACGGGTCCGCCGACCCGGACGACCCAGCGGTACGGCGCGACGCCGGCATCGAGGCGGGCCGGTTGCGGCGGCTGTTCGCCGAGACCGACGACACCCCGGACCCGCTGCTGCACGAGCTGCGGTCCTGCGCCGATCTCGCCGAACGCCGCGGGGTGGAGGTCACGTTCCTGGTGTGCGGCAGCACGCCGGACGTCCCGCGGCCGGCCCGGCGCCGCCTCACCGAGGTGGTGCTGCGGCTCCTCGTCTCGACGGCGAGCCGGGCCCGCCTGACGGTGCTGGCCGACGACACCGGCGTGACGGTCGGCGTGACGGCCGACGCGCCGATCGACGTTCTGAACGACCTGCCGGCCGGCCTGCGCGTGCCGGTGGCGCTCGTCAAGGAGACGAACGAGATATGGGTGGACCTCAGGTGGGACAGGCTGTACGCGTCCGGGTGAGCATCGTCGACGATCACCCGGTGGTCATCGAGGGGATCCGGGCCTGGCTGCGGGCCGATTCCCGGATCGAGGTATTGCGGGCGGACGCCGCCATCAGCGCGGGCACGTCGCACGCCGACGTGGCCATCGTCGACCTCCACCTCAACGGCCGGCTGATCGTCGACGAGATCGCCGAGCTGGCCCGGGACAACCAGCGGGTGATCGTGTTCTCCCAGTTCACCGAGCAGGAGCTGGTGCTGGCCGCCCTGGACGCCGGGGCGTACGCGTTCGTCGCCAAGAGCGAGGGACCCGACCACCTGCTGCAGACGGTCCTCGCGGTGGCGCAGGACCGCCCCTACGTCGCGCCCATCGCGGCCGGGATCCTGGCCGGCGACCGCAGCCCGGGCGCGCCGGTGTTGTCCGAGCGCGAACGCACGGCGCTCCTGTGGTGGTTCCAGTCGATGTCGAAGGCCTCCGTCGCCGCCCGGATGGGCATCTCGCCGCACACGGTGGACATGTACATCCGGCGGGCCAGGGTGAAGTACGCGCGGGCGGGGCGGGAGGCTCCGACCAAGGCCGACATGCTCCTGCGGGCGATCGAGGACGGGCTGCTCGACAGCGACGCGGCCGACAGCTGAGACAACCGGCCGTCGCCGTCGCCGGCCTACTCGTGGCTCGGGGTCTCGGTCCGGCGGGTGAACACGAGGACGGCGTGATCCACCTCGGGGGGCAGCACGAGGCTGCTGAGCTTCGCGTCCTCGACCATCTCGAACGCCGTCTGATCGCGGTAGGCGGCCCGGTTGCCGGTGCTCTCGTCGTGCCGCGAGCCGATGACGATGTACTGCTCGACGCTCGGCGTGCTGAACACGTGCTGCTCGAAGGCGTTGCCGGCCGGCGGCCAGGAACAGATCACGACCTGGGGGCGGTGGGTCCGCAGGGCGGTGCGGGCGTCCTGGCGCAGCACGGTCTCGGGGAAGCTGATGCTGTCGCTCCAGCTGTGGTCGTCGGTGGCGGTGACGCGTACGCCGGCCTCGGCGAGGAAGCGCGAGAGCGTGCCGTCGCCCGCGGCGATCTCCAGGCAGGAGCGGTCCCCGACGAGCCCGGCGAGCCGGCTGATCAGCGGGCGGGAGTAGAAGCACCAGATGCCCTTGGGCTGCACCAGCGGCATCAGCAGGCGCCGTTGCCCGCCGAGCAACGGCCAGATCAGCCGGAACGCGCCCAGCGGCACCGGTTTGCGTTCGAGGCCGCGGCGGAACAGCAGCCGCTGCGCGACCGAGCCCGCGAGCAGGTTGAACCGCACCCGGCCCTCGGTGACGCCGGTGGAGGCGCTGAGGATCGCCTGCTTGAGCAGGTGCACGATCATCTGGCGGCGGATCTCGTGGCTCAGCCGCTCGGCGGCCGGCCGGGTCCGGCCCGGCGGCGCCGCCTGCGGCTGCGACACCCGGGTGATGTACGCCTTGATCTCGTCCGCGTCGTCGCGCGAGAGTACGGCCTCGACGTCGCGCTGCGCGCGCTCCCACACGTCCGGATAGGCCTCGGCGAGGTCCTCGAGCGACGGGTTGCTCCGCAGCCACTCGACCGCCTGCGCGGACCGCCTGCTACCGGGCGGCACGGCCCGTCAGCCCCGTCCGCATGAGTGCCATACGGCGACGATAGGACAGCCGGCGCGGCCGTGTGCCCGCCTTCGGATCATGATCTTCCCAGCGCGCCCGGCCGTGGCGTCCGTCGTTTAGGCGGGGGCGGCCGGGGCAATACCGCCCCTATGATTCTGAAGGTGGCAGCCGGGGTAGCGGTCGGCTATGTCCTCGGCGCGTGGGCGGGACGAGAGCGGTACGAGCAGATCACCGCGGTCGCCCGCAGGGTGAGCGGCGGCGGGCAGGACCAGTCCGCCGTGCCCAGCCCGAGCCCGGGCACGGCCGGTGTCGTCGTCGACGACCTGCCGCTCGAGGCGGCGGAGGCCGACGTGGTGGAGCAGAGCACTCCCATGGTCGACCACCGCGACGAGCCGGCGCTGGCGCCGGTGCCCCTGGAGAGCGACCCCGACGACGTGCGTGAGCAGCGCCGGTCGTAACAAGCGATCAGGGCGGCGCCGGATCGCCGGCGCCGCCCTGCCCATGTCTGCGTCGTGCTAGCGCGACTGGGACCGGGATCCCCCGCACCCGTACGAGCACGGCATGCTGAACTGCGCGAAGTGCGGGCGGCTGACCCCGCCGAAGGCCGTGAACTCACCGGCCACGGCGATCCGGCCGAGCGCGGGGTGAGCGTCCATGCTGAGCACGCCCCACTTGCCGTTGCTCTTCGGGTTCCAGTCGAGCAGCGAACCGTTCCCCGTGTGCAACGCTGCCAGTTTCGGCTGGCTGCGCAGGGTGCTCGGGCACCACGAGGTCGCGGTTCTCGACGGTTCGGGGCAGGCGACGGTGAAGTGGCCACCGGCGTACACCGCGTTGCCCAGCAGCGTGATCGCCTGGATATCGCCGTCCGTCACCGTGCTCCAGACCAGCTGCCCGTCCGGCCGGTACGCGGCCACCCGTCCGCCGGGTCCGGCGAGCGCCGCGTAGACCTTGTCCGGGCCGGTGACGAGGGCGCCGACGGCGTACGGCGTGACCGGGCGGAACGTCGTGTCCAGCCGGCCGTCGGCGAGCCGGAGCGCGGCCAGCCGGGCGGTGCCCTCGGCCCCGGCGAGGCGCTTGAACGCGCCGCCGACGTACAGCCGTGAGCCGGCCGCGGTCAGGGTCTTGACCTCGCCGTCGGCGCCGCCGGTGACCGTGCCGTCCAGGGCGCCGGTGGCCAGGTCGAACGCCGCGAGGTTGCGGCGCGCCTTCCCGTCGACGGCGTTGATCGCCCCGCCGAGGAACAGCCGGCCGCCGCCCACGGCGAGCGCGCGCCCCTCGCCCTTGATCGTGTGCCGCAGGGCGCCCACCGCGCCCGTCCGCAGGTTGACGCCGGCCAGGCCGGCGCGCGGTTGGTCACCGACGGTGGTGAACTTGCCGGTGAGGTAGAGCGACTGCCCGGACGCGGTCAGCCCGAAGACGGTGCCGTTGGTCGCCGGCGCCCAGGGCAGCAGCTCACCGGTACGGGCGTTCAGCGCGGCCAGCCGTTTGCGCGGCACGGGCCGGCCGTCGACGAGGGCGTTGCGGAAGCTGCCGGCCACGTACACGGTGGAACCGGCGTACGCGGTGGCGTACACGAGGCCGTCGAAGCCGACCGACTGGGCCGGTTTGGCCGACACCAGCGGGGTGGTGGCCGCCGCGGCGGCCGTGGGTGTGCCCGTCGCGGCGAGCACGCCGGCGAGCACCAGTCCAAGATGGCGCCGCCGCGGTGAGGCGTGGCGCGCAATCGAAGCGAATCGCATGGTGGCGACGCTAGAGGAGAACCGGTCTTTAGGTCGCGAAACGGGTGAAACTGCCCACGTTTCAGTCACGCCACCCGGGGCACCACAGCCGCTATGTGGAATCACGAGATCCCCATGGGGACCAGGGTGGTCGACGCCGCCGGCGAGGAAGCCGGCACCGTCACCGCCGTGCAGCACGGTGGCACCGACGTCCGCCCGGACCTGCCCGCCGGGATCGCCGAGATGCTCATGGCCCGGGGCTACGTCCGCATCAACGGCAGCGGAGCGCTGTCGAACGACACGTACGCGGACGAGTCGCACATCGCGGCCGTCACCCCCGGCGAAACGGGCACCGTCACGCTGAGCGTCAGCCGCGCCGACCTGTACCGGGCGGAAAGCTGAAGTCTGTTCACTAGGCTGGGGACATGAAGGTTCTGTCCATCCAGTCGGCGGTCGCCCACGGCCACGTCGGGAACTCCGCCGCCGTGTTCCCCCTGCAGCGCCTCGGTGTCGAGGTCGTTCCGGTTCCGACCGTGAACTTCTCCAACCACACGGGCTACGGCGCCTGGCGCGGGCCGCTCATCGCGCCGCAGGACGTCGCGGAGATCCTCCTCGGCGTGGAAGAGCGCGGGGTGTTCCCCCAGATCGACGCGGTGCTGTCCGGATACCAGGGCGGGGCGGGCATCGCCGACGTCATCATCGACGCCGTCCGCCGGGTGAAGGCCGCCAACCCGTCCGCGGTCTACGCCTGCGACCCGGTCATGGGCAACGCCAAGTCCGGCTGTTTCGTCGCCCCCGAGATCCCCGTCCTCCTGCGGGACCGGGTTGTTCCGGTCGCGGACATCATCACCCCGAACCAGTTCGAGCTCGGGTTCCTCACCGGCACCGAGCCGGCGAGCATCGAGTCGACGCTCGCCTCGGCCGACCTGGCCCGCGCCATGGGACCCTCGACCGTGCTGGTCACCAGCGTGGAACGCCCCGACCGGGCGGAAGGCACGATCGAGATGCTGGTGGTGGACGCGGCCGGCGCCTGGCTCGTGAACACCCCGCACCTGCCCTTCAAGGCGAACGGGTCCGGCGACGTCACGGCCGCCCTGTTCACCGCCCACTACGTGGCCACCAAGGACGCGGCGGTGTCGCTGGAGCGTACGGCCTCCAGCATCTTCGACCTGATCGAGACCACGTACCGCTCCGGCGAACGGGAGCTGCAGCTGGTGCAGGCCCAGGAGTGCTACGCGACGCCACGCATGCAGTTCAAGGCCGAGCAGGTGCGCTGAGCCCTTCGGCTGGTCCAGGACATCGCCTGAGCGGATTACGGTGGGGTGCGTGAACCGCGCAGCTGTATTCACCGAGACCGGCCCCGCGTCCGTGCTGACGATTGT
>Ga0190269_10001531_pt1 | contig 11020 bp, 9 predicted proteins | sample Popmic249IS_FD_133749 | JGI IMG/M metagenome (GOLD analysis project Ga0190269, IMG submission 133749) | Populus adjacent soil microbial communities from riparian zone of Blue River, Arizona, USA - 249 IS | ecosystem: Environmental > Terrestrial > Soil > Riparian zone | place: USA: Arizona... | reverse complement strand
GGCCCGCGCCTCGACAGCCAAATCGAAGGCTGCCTGCGCGCAGCCGAGCGCGCCAAGCACATCCTGGAAGCGGGCGGCTCGGCGCTCGACGCGGTGCAAGCCGCTGTCATGGAGCTGGAAGACGACGCGCGCTTCAATGCAGCCACTGGCGGCGTGCTCACCTGCGAGGGCAACCTGGAGCTCGACGCCGCGATCATGGAGGGTCACGAGCTGCGTGCCGGTGCAGTGTGTGGGCTCTCACCCTTCAAGAATCCGATCGCGATCGCGCGCGCCGCGCTCGATGATGGCAAGCACGTCCTGTACTGCGGGCCGGGCGCGGTGGCGTTCGCGAAGCAGCGCGGCTTCGAGCCGGCAGATCCCGAGTCGATGATCACCGACGAAGCGCGCGCCCAGCTCGCGCGCTACCTGAAAGCTGAAAACGCTGCAGGCCCTGCGGGCACCGTCGGTGCGGTCGCGCGCGACAAACACGGGCACCTGGCGGCCGCGACCAGCACCGGGGGTGTGCTCGGCAAGCGTCCCGGCCGGGTGGGCGACTCGCCGTTGCTCGGTGCGGGCACCTACGCGGACAATGCGCTCGGCGCGGCTTCTGCGACGGGGCTCGGCGAAGGCATCATGCGTATCGGCCTGTGTGGGCGCGTCGTGCACGCGCTCGCTGCTGCCGAGCAAGCAGGTCACGCCGGCTTCGATGCGCTCGAGCTGATGAAGCAGCGCACCAAGGCCCGTGGCGGGGTGATCATGATCGATCGGGAGGGCCGCATCGGTTGGGCGCGCAGCACTCACAGCATGGCGTACGCCGCGACTTGGGAAAACCACAAGGTCGTCGCAGGCGGTTGAGTCGCGACCACTGCACAGAGACTGCTAGGATAAGGCAGCGATGCCGGTCTACATGCTCACGGATGAGCTCAAGTTCCCTCCGCCAGAGGGCGCATCACCCGAAGGCGTGGTGGCACTCGGGGGCGATGCGACGCCCGAGCGCCTGATCTTGGCCTATTCGCTCGGTATCTTTCCGTGGCCGCACCGCGAGCTGCCGCTCTTGTGGTTCTCGCCCGATCCACGCTTCGTGCTCACGTTCGACCGTGCGCACATCGGTCGTTCACTGCGCAAACGCATCAGGAGCGAGCCCTACACGATCCGCGCTGACACAGCTTTTCGTGAGGTCATGCAGGGCTGTGCCGAGAGCCCGCGTCCAGGACAAGACGGCACGTGGATCACCGACGAGCTGCGCCAGGGTTTCTGCGCGCTGCACGATCAGGGGCTCGCGCACAGCATCGAGGCTTACGACGCAGACAATCGGCTCGTCGGCGGCTTGTACGGTGTATCGCTCGGCCGCGCGTTCTGCGGTGAATCGATGTTCGCGCGTGCACCGGATGCCTCGAAGATCGCGATGGTCACGCTGATGGGCCACCTGTACCAGTGGGGGTTTCACTTCGTGGATTGCCAGGTGTACACGGACCACCTGTCGCGCTTCGGCGCGCGCGACTGGCCTCGCGCGCGTTTCCTGCAGAGCCTGAGCCGCGCGCTCAGCCAGCCGACACTGTTCGGCCCGTGGCAGTTCGAGCTGACGCCAACGGCGGCGCTGGACGTGCTCGACGGAGCCGCCAACGGCGGCTGATCACTGCTCCATGCGCACGATGATCACGCCGATGTCGGGGCCGAACACCCGCAGTGGCCTTACGCCGTAGCCGTACCAGTACGCGTATTGCTGCACCTCGCCCGTGAAGCCGCCCGGGCTCTTGGCGTAGCCTGCCCTGCGCGTCGCGTCGTCGGGGATCAGCTTGTCGAGGTCGGGCGGCGTGCCGTGATGATGCAGCTCCGCGCCGCGGTACACGTACACCCACAGGACGACCGACTGCTTGCCACCGATCTCCATCTGCAGCTGCTTCGTGATCACTTGCTGCAGACGCCAGAGCGGAATGCCGAGCACGAGCGCACCGACGACCTCGCCTTTGTAATGCGCGGGCGCAGCCATCATGATCGTGACCGACGGTTTGTTCGGATCTTCCGACTCGTACTCGCCCATCGATGTTCCGGCTTTGCCGTTCAGCGCATCCGCGACCACAGGAAAGAGCTTGGCGAGATCCATGCCCTTCATCTTGTCTTTGTCGGGATCGATGTCGCGCGCGATGGCCTTGCCGTCTTTGCCCACGACCGCGATGAAGCTCATCGGCGAGATCACGAGCTCGGGCACACCGCGCTTCGGGCTGCGAATCAGCTTGAGCACCTGACGCATCTCTGTCTCGAGCTGCGCGGGATCTGCCTTTACGAAGCCTGCGCCGATGCGATCGGCCGCGTGCGTGAGGCCCGCACTGTGGCGCGCCATGAGATCGAGCACGAACTTCTCCACGCGCGGCGCGTGCTCGCTCACGATCTTCGCACGCGCTTGCGGCGCACCGTCTTTTCCACAGGCGCCGCACAGCACGAAGAACAGAGCCGCCATCGCGAAGGTGCGCATGCGCGCGAGCCTAACCGCGCGGCGGCCTGCTTGCCAAATCCCGAGACTTCGACGGTTCACCACGGGACTGACAACCCCCCGCAGCGAATGTTCTCAGCGCGAGCAGAACTCGTCGTAGTCGATGTAGCTCGTGATCGTCGGCTTGTCCCCACACACGGGGCAGCTCGGATCGCGGCGCAGCTTGAGATTTCGGAACTTCATCTGCAGCGAATCGTACTGCAGGAGACGCCCGATCAGCGGCTCGCCCTGACCCAGCACGATCTTGATCGCTTCGGTCGCCTGAATCGTGCCGACCACGCCGGGCAAGATGCCGAGGACGCCCGCTTCCGCACACGAGGGCGCGAGGTGTGCCGGCGGGGGCTCTGGATACAAGCAGCGGTAGCACGGACCCTCTTTGGGCTTGAACGTCGTGACCTGACCGTCGAAGCGGAAGATCGAGCCGTGCACGACAGGGATGTTCTTCCACACCGAAGCGTCGTTCACCAGGTAGCGGGTCGCGAAGTTGTCGAGCCCGTCGACGATCACATCCCAACCATGATCGAAGATGCGATCGACGTTCTCGCTCGTTAGACGCTCTTCGAACGCGATCACCTGCACGTCGGGATTCAGATCTGCGATGCGCTCTTGTGCGCTCTTCACCTTGGGCGCACCGACAGTGGCCGTGCCGTGCAGCACCTGGCGTTGCAAGTTGCTCGTATCCACGACGTCCGCGTCGATGATGCCGAGCTTGCCGATGCCCGCAGCGGCGAGATACAGCGCGGCCGGTGAGCCGAGACCGCCGGCGCCGAGCAACAGCACGCGCGCTTTCAGCAGCTTCTCTTGGCCCTTCTCGCCGACCTCGGGCAAGAGCAGGTGCCGCGAGTAACGATCGAGCTGCGCTGGCGTCAGGTCTGCGGGCTTGTCGACGGGAAGGCCGGTGTCCTTCCAGCGCACGAAGCCTGGATTTGCCGATTCGACATTCGTGTAGCCGAGCTCCTGCAGCACCTTGGCCGCGAAGATCGAGCGCGTACCACCCGCGCAATACACGATGATCTTGGCATCTTTGTTCGGCAGCTTCTGCTCGGCCTGCATCTCCAGAAAGCCACGCGGGAGAAACTGCGCGCCCGGGATGAAGCCCTGCCGAACCTCATCTTTTTCGCGCACGTCAACGAGCGTGTAGTCCTCGCGGGCGTCCATCCGGCGCTTGATTTCTTCGAGCGTTACCGTCCGAACATTCGCCTTTGCCTCCTGCAGGAGGTCCGAGTACGTCTTCATGGCCTGCGTTTTCTCCCAGCCCGGTGTACGGGGCGTGTCTCTTAGGGCGGCCTTTAGCGAACCGGCAGTGGGCGGCCCCAAAAATTACGCGAAACTATGAGTAACCGGGGGAGATGCGTCAAGCGTAGGCCAACCCAGAGGCGGGCAGTTGCGGAGCGCGCCCGGCGCCGTTGTGATCCAAGCCGGAGGGGAGTCGCGGAGGTTGCGGAGCGAGTCTCGCGCCGCCGCTGTGATTAGCAGTCTGGGAGTCGAGCAGGCTGCGGAGCGCACGCCGCGCGCGATGCAGCCGCGACATGACCGTGCCCACCGGACATTCCAGCTCCGCAGCCGCCTCGCGGTAGCTCCGCTCGTCCATGTCGACCAGCCTGAGAATGCGCGCCTGGTCGGGCTTCAGCGCCGAGAGCGTGAGCGTCACGTGCTCCGTGCTCAAGAGCCCCTGCGGGTCCCCAGAAGCCATCGTTTCGGCCGAGCTCGCTTCGGCGGCGGCCTCCTGCGCGAGCGCGTAGCCCGCGAGCAAGCGCTTTTTGCGCGCGTGCGCCCGCCGCTCGGAGCAGAACGTGTTGAGCATGATCCGCTGCAGCCATGCGCGGCAATTGTCCTGCTCGCGATAGAGCGACCAATAGCGCCAAGCGCGCAGTGACACCTCCTGCAATAAGTCCTCGGCATCAGAGCGGTTCTTGGTCAGGCGCAGGGCTTGAGCACAAAGCGCATGGCGGTGCTGTGAGAAAGCATGCTGAAACGCACGGCGATCCGGTTCCTCCGCCCCAGTGCTGTCGGTCATGACGCGAGCTCCTTCAGCCGTTCGCATAGACAACCTCCGCGCCCTCCCACTGCAACGCGTGGGCCAAGCACGGTGTGCCGAAATTACGTGTGAATCTGCGGATGATGCGTCGAGTCTGAACAGCCCGGCTGCCAATCTGACAGCCGGCCATTTCCACGACCTGCCAGTTTGTCAGACTGTCAACTCAAAAGTGCAGGCCGCACCCAACAGGCTCACGCGGCCTAGCGGGCGCTGCTCAGCTGCGGAGCGCAGCGAGCACATGCGGAACAGCGTCGGCGACTTCGTGGGCGAGCAGGCCACGGTCAGCGATGGCAGCGTGCCCTCCTGCTGCGGCGTGCAGGTACACCGCCGCGAGCGCTGCCTCCGCAGCTGGTAGCTGCGCGAGCAACGCTGCAGTGATGCCCGTCAGCACGTCGCCAGTCCCTGCGACCGCGAGCGCGGGCACATCGAGCGGGCATACGCGAATGCGTCCGGCAGGCGTGGCTACGACCGTTCGTGCACCCTTCAGCACGACCACCGCTCCGGACTCTGCAGCCAACCGCAGCGCGCTCGCGTAGCGATCAGCCTGCACCGCTTCGGTGCTCGCACCGAGCAGGCGCGCCGCCTCGGCAGGATGCGGTGTCAGCACGCGCGGACCTGCAGCCTTGCGCAGGTCTGCGGCCCGCCCGCGAAACGCAGTGAGCGCGTCGGCGTCGAGTACACATGGCGCAGTCAGCTCGAGCGCGAGGCGCTCCGCCAGCTTGCTGCCCTCCTCGTCCGTCCCGAGGCCCGGACCGACCACAGCCGAATGTTTCGCCTTGATCTCGGCCACGACGTGCGCGACGGCGGCGTCGAGGTCGGCCGGCATGTCGCTCGTCATGATCTCCAAGACTTTGGCATCGAGCGCCGCGCGAGCGCCTGCGCGAGGGCACAGCGTCACGAGACCGGCACCTGCGCGCATCGCGCCCTGCCCGGACAACACGGCCGCGCCCGTGCGACCCGGCGAGCCAGCCACCACGAGCACGTGCCCGCCGCGACCCTTATGCGCGTCTGCCGCTCGGAGCGGCAGGAGCCCACGCACATCCGATGCTTCGATCGCAGCGTACTCCGGCTCGTCCGCGCTGAATGCTGTCCGCGCCGGCGCGGGCACACCGATGCCCACGAGCACTACGTCCCCCGCGTGCGCCGCGCCCGGGTGCTGATGCAAGCCGCGCTTGTGCGCCGCGAAGGTCAGCGTCAGCTCGGCACGCACGGCGACACCGAGCACCTTGCCGCTGTTGGCGTCGATCCCGCTCGGAATGTCCAGCGCGACCCGCACCGCGTCCGCGCGATTGATGCGCTCGATCACCGCCGCGCCGAGCCCCTCGATCGGCCGGTCGAGCCCGGTCCCAAATACCCCATCGACGATCAAGGCAGCATCAGCGAGCGCAGCAGCGAGGTCCTGCTCGGTCAGGACCGCCACGGGCCCGAGCAACGTCTCGATCGCCTGCAGGTTGGGCGCGGCGTCACCACGCACCTTCGCGCGCTCGCCGAGCAAAAAGCAGCGCGGCCGCTGACCGCGCAAGAACATATGCCGGGCGATCACCCAAGCATCGCCACCGTTCTGCCCAACGCCACCCACGATCACCGTGCGCGACAACCGATCGGGGTAGCGCCGCACGATCTCCTCGAACGCGCCGCGCCCGGCGTTCTCCATCAGGATGCTGCTGGGCACGCCCAGTCGCGCCACCGCATCCGCATCGAGCGCGCGCACCGCCTCCCGCGACAAGAGCGGAATCATGCCCTCTCGCCTGCCACGGGAGACACAGCGCGCTCGCTACGCATCGGCATAGCGCTCTTTGAGGAGCTCACCGAAACAGCTCTTCGCACAGTTTCGGCAGTAGCCGTGCTCGCCCAAGATGTGCTCGAGCGCGGACTCCGCTGCGCGCTGACGCTCTTTTTCGAGCGGCGCACGCGCGCTCTCGTCTTGCAGCAGGTTCAGCATGTCGCGCAGCGTCGTCGCGATCAGACCGCGGCGCTCGCTGTAATACGACTCCTTCACCCGCTCGAGGTAACGCGGGAAGATCTGCGTCGGATCGAGCTTCGCGCCCGGATGATCGATGGAATATGCAGCCACCACGCTGATCAAGTTGCGCCGGAACTCTTGGGGGTTATCGACCTCCAAGATCTCCTCGATGTTGTTGAACAGCGTCTGGTCCGGCTCTTCGTACTTGCCGGTCAGCGGATCGCGGTACCGCTCGCCCTTTACCCAGAGCGAAACCTGCATCACGTAGCGCTCGAACAGCTCCTCGTAGCGCGACTCTTCGACGAGCCCTGTGCTCGAGCGCAGCTCGATGTCGACGCGCGTCAGCCAGTGATCGCGCACCTGCGTGAGAAACCCGCGGTGATCGTGAAAGCCCGACTCGGGCTTCAGCTTGAGGAAGTGGTAGTCGCCCTTCTCCACCAGCGCATGGATCTGGTCGAACACGCCGAGCGGCGACAGGCACGCATGCTCAGGATGTTGTGCAGCATCCAGGAGCAACGTCCGCACCTCACGCGGTGAAGCGCCGGTCATCCCCTCGTACACAGGCAGCGCATCAAACTCGCGTGCGATGTTCGGCAGGCCAGCGCGCAGCAGCTTCGATTCTTCAGCGGAAAAACGCCGAGGAATCGTGCCCTCTGCATACATCAGTGCTTTGTCCATCGGCGTCAGTCCGACGGCGAGCTTGCCGAGCTGTGGCTCTTCGTAGTGCGCGACATCGGAGCGCTGCAGGCGCGTGAGCACCGCCCAGAGCGCAGCGACCCACGTCGAATGCGGTGCGACGTGCGTGCGCACCTGCGGAATGATCTGCGTGTCGTAGATCTCGCGCTCGCGCTTGTAGTCGAGCAGATAACCGACGCGCACGAGCTGCAAGCGCGCGCGAAAGGAGTTGTATTCTGGATGCTGGCGGAACGCTTCGAGATGCGCTTCGTTGGTGCTGCCGATGAACACGGAGTTCACGGCGAGGTTCGAGAAGTTCAGCGCGATCTCACCGCTCTCCAGCGCGAGCAACAGATACTTCCACGACTCCAGCGGTCGCTTCAGCAAGTCGCTGAACTCGATCATGCCCGAGGCACCGTCGACGAGCTCGCCGTGCGTCTCGAACAAGCTCAAGCTGCTGAGCGCACCGGGCAGCGCCGCAAGCGAACGATCCATCGTCACCTGCCGCTCCGAAGCATCCACGCTCATCTGCGGACCGATCGTGACAGCTGCGGCCCGATAGCGACGCGACACATAGAAGCGCTCGACCTGGATATGCGCGAGCACCTTGCGCAGGTCTCCGCCGTAATTCGTGAGCATCGCGTCGAACACTTGCGCGTTCTTGTGGCCGAGCCGCCCGTTCCAGATCCAATCCGGCGCGTGCTCGGTGATGCCTGCGTGCGCGTAGGCTTTCGTCACGAGCTCACGGCGTTCACCGAGCGGCAGGAGCAGCAGCGGATGCTCGCGCAGCTCGCTCGTCAGCTTCGAGGCGATCTTGTCGTGCTCGAGATGAGCGTACGATTCACTCCCGCCGCCGCGGCGGGGACGCGCACCGAAGCCGATCGACTTCTCGTCGAAGCCACCTGGGAACACCCAGGAGAAGCGGTATAGGGCACCTTCCGGGACTGTGGAGTAGTGCTCCAGCGCGCGCAGGATGCAGGCAGCAAACGTGCTTTTCGCGCTGCCGTTCGGCCCGTGCAAGAGCACCAGCCGGTTCGCCCTGCCCTCGCGGACGAAGTTCAAGAGCGCACGGTAGAAGAACTCCTGGACATACTCGTGACCTAGCAGCCGATAGCGGCCATCCCCATCGCCGTCCCCCTCCTTGTCGTTCAGGAACCCCTGATCGAACAGGCGGAAGCGCCGGCGTTTGCCGAGCGGCGACTGCAGCTCGTAGCTGCCGTAGTAGTCGAAGCAATCGCGCACGTAGCGCGCGGCATCACGTGTATGACGCGCGGGATGGGCGCAGAACTCGTCCAGATACTCCTCGAACGAGAGCACGCGTTTTTCGGCCTGAAAGCGCTCGCGAACTGTGGTTTGCAGCGCGTCGAGCTCGCTCGAGGAGTTGAGAGTCATAGGTTCAGTTCACCGCCACGGCGAGAGCCAGGTCGCGCTCGTCTGGGACGCAGTTTTCATCGGTGCACACGGCGAACTTCACGTTCGCCAGGATCTTGTGATCGCCCGCCGACTTGGCCGTAAACGGCACGTCGAAGCGCGCTTTCTTTTCGTCGAACTGCGCGGCATCAGGCCGCGCGAGCGAGGCTTTCGGGAAGCTGGTCTCGCCATCGCTCTTGAGCGAGATCTCGATCGGATACTCCTGGTTCACATGGAACTCGCCGCGTGGCTCGAGGTTCACGACGAAGCGCGACAGCTCACCGGCTTTGTAGGGACCTGCACTCACGAGCTTGAGCGAGAAGTTGCTCTCTTCGACGCTACTCGGCGCATCTGCGGGCGAAAGCTTCTGCACTTCGACCGGCTTGGGCACGGCCACATCGACCTTTGCCGCCGGTGTGGGCTCGCTGGCCTCCCGGCTAGCAGCGGGCGCCGCCTCTTTGTTGCCGCAGCCGAATGCGCTCACACATACGAGCGCCGCTGCTATCAAGCTTGGATTCCGCATCCCTACACTCCTCCTGCAGGTTGAGCAGTCTACCTGACTCGACAGCTTAGCGCCCAGATCAGTGCGAGGCAGCGCGCGAGAATGTCAGTCGGTGTGCTCGATGATCTCGGTCTTCGCAGGCTGCGCTCCCGCGAGCGACAGCCGTACCGCACTCACGATGTTTTTCGTCGCAGGCGCGAGATGCCAATGTGCGCGCACGACGCCAGCATCGTCGGCCACCCACTTCGCGAACACGACCATCGGCTTGTGCAGCAGGTTCGCGCGCTCGCGCTCGACCGTGGAGAATCCGATCGAGCTCTCCATCGTCGCCAAGCCCAGCTCGCCCTCGTACTCGCCCTTGAGCACGTCGCCCACTTCGGCCACCAGCCAGTGGGTTGAACGTTGGTCAGGGCTCACTTCCGTGCGCAACGTGTTCACCGTGAGCACCGCGATCAGATCGCTGCGCTGCACCCGGTCGCGCAGCTCCGAGCTCCAGTCTTCCGCCCAGCGTCCGCTCAATCCGTCCGGCTCGCCGATCATGTCGACGCCGTCTTCGAACAAGAGCTTGTCCGCTTCCATGAATGGCGAGCTCGGCACGTGCGTGCCACTCACGCCACCGGCGGACGCGCAGCTGGCAGTAAGCAAAGCCACCAGCAGCCACCAACTTCGATGTGCAGGCATTTGGAACAAGGCGTAGCCCACATCGGTGGTTCAGATCAAATGGCAACGTCGACGAGCTGGCTCGGCCGCGAGAGTCCACGTAGGCCCTCGCTGCTCAGCCCCTGCCAGAGCTCGACCAGATCGTCGGGCAACTTGGCCACAGCACGGAAGCGCTCTTCTGTCTCGGGATGCGTAAACGTCAGCGTGTGCGCGTGCAGCGCCTGGCGATCGTGGCCCAAGCGCCGTAGCAGCTCGGGCGTCATCCCCGTCTCGATGTACTCGAGAAACGGCGCCTCACGCTCGGGGCCGTAGAGCTTATCGCCGACGATCGGGCAGCCGATCGCGGAAAGGTGCACGCGCAGCTGGTGCTGCCTGCCGCTGCGCGGAAACAGGGCGACCAGCGCGTGACTCTCTGTGCTCGCAAGCACCTCGTAGTGCGTGAATGCCGACAACCCATCGGGCCGCAGCTCCATCAGCACGTGCAGCCCCTGCTGCACAGGCGCCATCGGCAGGTCGATGTCGCCAGAGAGCGCGGGGAGCTGACCCGACACGATCGCGAGGTAGCTCTTGTCGATCTCGTGACGCTCGAACGCTTTCTTCAGACGGCGCTCAGCTTCCAACGTGCGCGCGCACACGACGATTCCGCTGGTCTCGCGATCGAGTCGATGTGCGATGCGCGGGACGAACAAGCTCTGCGCTTCGTACTGCGTTCGCAGCAGATAGCTCAGCGTGTGCTTGTGATAGGTCGCCGTAGGGTGCATCGGCAGACCGGCGGGCTTGTCGACGAGCAGCACCGCGTCGTCTTGGTGCAGCACGCCGAAGTGCAGCGGCGTGATCGGCTCCTCGAAGCGCTCGCGCACCAGGTAGATGATCTCGCCGCTCTGCACGATGTCCGAACAGCGCCGCGGCGTGCCATCGAGACGAAACGCGCAGCTCTGCACGATTTTCTGCGCGCGCGTGCGCGTCAGGCGCGGCATGCGGTGCTGCACGAAGCGATCGAGCCGCAATCCGGCCAGCTCGCCGGGCACAACGAAGCGCAGCACGACGGCTTCCGGCGGACTTCCTACCGGACGCTCTTCGACTGCAGGCTCGACATGCCCCGGAACCGCCGACGCCGCGGCAGCGCGCGCCATGCGGTCCCGTCGTCGCGACTTCAAGCAGCTTTGCTCACACGACCCGTGCGGATGCAGCGCGTGCATGCACGCAGCCGTTGAACGCGGCCTTCCACGTTCACACGCACGAGTTGCAGGTTAGGCTCCTGCCACTTGCGGGTCTTGATGTTGGAGTGGCTGACCTTGTGGG
>Ga0190269_10001530_pt1 | contig 11024 bp, 9 predicted proteins | sample Popmic249IS_FD_133749 | JGI IMG/M metagenome (GOLD analysis project Ga0190269, IMG submission 133749) | Populus adjacent soil microbial communities from riparian zone of Blue River, Arizona, USA - 249 IS | ecosystem: Environmental > Terrestrial > Soil > Riparian zone | place: USA: Arizona... | reverse complement strand
TACCCTGCGTACAGTAGGTACCTCGAGGAAAGTGAGTACCGGAGGAGAGCGTATGGAGGTCACGGACGACCCGGAGCTGGCGTGCCCGATCGCGCCCGTGGTCGACCTGGTGTTCAGCCGGTGGACCACGCCGATCCTGTGGTCGCTGCACACCTACGGGCGGCAGCGCTTCGTCGAGCTGGAGCGGCGGCTGACGACGATCACCCCGAAGGTGCTCACCCAGCGGCTGCGGCAGCTCGAACGCGACGGCCTGGTGACCCGCACCTACCACCCGGAGGTGCCGCCGCGGGTGGAGTACGAGATCACGCCGCTGGGCCAGAGCCTGGCGCCGTTGTTCGCCGCGCTGACCGACTGGTCGAGCGACCACCTGGGGCAGGTCGAGGACGCCAGGGCGGCGTTCGACGCCCGCCGCTGAGCGGCTCCGGCCCGCCCCTGCGCCGCTCCGGTCAGCGCTGGGGGGCGGGGCGTGCCCGCAGGTGCATGCGCTCACCCTGCGGTCCGAACAGCGCCAGGATCTCCGCCGCCTGCCGGCCCGGGTTGCTGATCGAGTGCGGCGTCCGGCAGTCGAACTCCACGACCTCGCCGACGCCGAGCATCAGGTCGTGTTCACCGAGGATGAGCCGCAGCCGCCCGGACAGGACGTAGAGCCACTCGTACCCTTCGTGCACGCGGAGTTCGGTGACGTCGACGCTGCTGGGCGTCGGCGGGATGATCTGCTTGTAGGCGCGCAAGCCACCCAGGTGCTGGGAGAGCGGGATCGTGGTGCGCCCGTGCACGGTGTACGGGCGCAGCACCACCCGCGGGTCGCCGGTGACGGGGGCTCCGACCAGCTCGTCGAGCTGCACCTGGTGGGCGCGGGCCAGCGGCAGCAGCAGCTCCAGCGTGGGTTTGCGCTGCCCGGACTCCAGCCGGGAGAGCGTGCTCACCGAGATGCCGGTCACCTCGGACAGCTCGGTCAGCGTCGTGCCGCGCTCGGCGCGCAGCGCACGCAGCCGGGGCCCCACGGCGGTCAGGATCGGGTCGAAGTCCTCCGTCATCCCCCGAGTTTGCCACTCCGGCAAGAAAATTTGTCAATGCTGCCGAGGGGTGTGCACCATCGCGGCCATGACGACGACATTCGACGTAGTAGTGGTGGGTGGCGGCGCGGCCGGCCTGAGCGGGGCCGTCGCCCTGAGCCGGGCCCGCCGGTCGGTCCTGGTGGTCGACGCCGGTCAGCAGCGCAATCTGCCCGCCGACGGCGTCCACAACTTCCTGACCAGTGAGGGGATGAGCCCCGCGGACCTGGCCGCCGCGGGCCGCAAGGAGGCCGAGTCCTACGGCGCGCAGGTGATCTCCGGGCGGGTCACCGCCGCCGAGCCCGACGGGGACGGCTTCCGGGTGACGCTCGCCGACGGGACCGTGGTGACCGCGGCCCGGCTGCTGCTGGCCACCGGCATCACCGACGCGCTGCCCCCGATCCCCGGCCTGGCCGCGCGGTGGGGCCGGGACCTGCTGCACTGCCCGTACTGCCACGGCTGGGAGGTCCGCGACCGCGCGATCGGCATCGTGTCGACCGGACCGTTCGCCGTCGAGCAGGCGCTGCTGTGGCGGCAGTGGAGCGCGGACGTCACGCTGTTCCTGCACACCGGCCCGGAGCCCGACGACGCGCAGTACGAACAGCTGGCTGCCCGCGGGGTCGCGGTCGTCGACGGCGAGATCACCGGAGCGGTGGTCGAGGACGACCGGCTCACCGGGATGAGGCTCGCCGGGGGGCCGGTCGTGCCGCGCGCGGCCCTGGTGGCCGCCACCGCGATGAACGCGAGCCTGGACGGCCTGGAGGGCCTGGGCCTGCAGCTGGAGGACCTGCTGCGCGACGGCGTGCCGATCGGGCGCTACGTGCCGGCGGACCCGACCGGCAAGACCGCGGTGGCCGGGGTGTACGCCGCCGGGAACCTCACCGCGCCGGCCGCGCAGGTGATCGGGGCAGCGGCGGCCGGGACGATGGCCGGGGCGATGATCAACATGGAGCTGGTCGGCGAGGACACCCGCCGGGCCGTGGCGGCCCGGCGCGCGGAGGGGACGATGGACGAGCTGGCGCAGACCTGGGACGCCCGGTACTCCCAGGACGAGCGGATCTGGAGCGGCGAACCCAACACCGCGCTGGTCGCCGAGGTCAGCGACCTGAAGCCGGGCCGCGTGCTCGACCTGGGCTGCGGCGAGGGCGGCGACGCGGTGTGGCTGGCCCGGCAGGGCTGGACGGTCACCGCCGTCGACATCTCACGGGTGGCGCTGGAGCGCGCCGCACAGCACGCCGAGGCGGCCGGGGTCGCCGGCCGTATCGACTTCCAGCGCCACAACCTCGGGGTGTCCTTCCCCGACGGGCAGTACGACCTGGTGTCGGCGCAGTTCCTGCACTCCTGGGGTGACATGCCGCGGGAGGCGATCCTGCGGCGGGCCGCGGCGGCCGTCGCGCCGGGCGGGATCCTGCTGATCGAGGGGCACTCGGGGATGCCGCACCGGGAGCAGCCCGACGGCGCACCCACCCCCGGGCACGGCACGCACGAGCACGGGCCATCGGAGCACGGGGCGCACCCGCTGCCGTCCCCGCAGGAGGTCGTCGCGAGCCTCCGGCTGCCCGACGAGGAGTGGGAGCTGCTGCGCCTCGACGAGCACAAGCGGTCGCGGGTGCTGCCCGACGGGCGCACGATCCACCACGTCGACAACACCGTGAAGCTGCGCCGCCGGGCAGCGGCATAGTCCCCGAGCACAGGCTGTGCCGCTACCGACCGGGTGCCCCGCCGCGCCGCCCACGGATCCCCCCTCTCGCGGGATCGCGTCGGTCAGCCCGGGCCTCGCGTTCGGGCTGCCCCGAACCGGCAGCCCCCGGGTCGGGTCGTCAGAGGGCGGCGTCGAGGAACTCGATCACGGCGCGGGCCAGGGCGACGCGATGGTCGGCCAGGCCGTGGTCGGTGGGCCACACGTGCCGGCTGAGCCGCGCCCCGGCGTAGGCGGCCACCAGCGGCTCGTGGTGGGTGGCGACCGGGCACACGTCGTCGCGGGAGCCGGCGACCAGCAGCACCGGCCGCCCGGCCAGTGCCGGGCCGAGGCTCGTGAGCCGCAGCTGCTCGCTCATCGCGGCCATCTCCTCGACGAGCGCCTCGGCGCTGGTGCCGGCGAGCGGCCGGGTCGACCCGGCCCAGTCCGCGACGAGCGCGGCCCGCAGCGCCGGGTCGGCGCGCACCGCCGCCGCGACGGTGCCGAAGTCGAACCCGGCGATCGACGCGACCGCGCGCAGGCCCGGGTCGGCGGCGGCGGTGTGCAGCGCCACGAAGCCGCCCATGCTGTGCCCGACGAGCGCGACGCGCGACGCGTCGACTGCCGGGTCGGCGCGCAGCGCCGCCACCGCGGCGGCGGCGTCCTGCCGGGCGTTCGCCCACGACCAGGTACCGGGACTGCCCCACGCGCCCCGGTAGTGGAACACCAGCGACGCGTACCCGGCGCGGCGCAGCGCCTGGGCCAGGTCGAGGTTCCGCTCGATGCCGGGGAAGCCGTGCAGCACCACCACGGCCGGGTGCGGTCCGGGCCCGGCCGGGCGGTGCAGGACGCCGAGCAGCTCCAGCCCGGCGCTCGGGACGTCGAACGGCACGGTCGCGGCCGGCGGCTGCGCGTCCGCCGGTGGGTCGGTGAGGAGCGGGTCGGTGAGGAGCGGGTCGGTCACCGCCGCAGCGTAACCGTCTCCGGGCGGGTGCCCGGAGACGGTGACCGGCCACGTTTCGCGCCCGGCCGGACAGCCGATCGGCTACCCGGTCACTCCGTGCGCAGCGCGGTGGCGGTGCGGGTCTTGGCCGCCCACCCGGCGGGCAGGAACGCGCCGGCCGCGGCGAGCACCAGGCCGCCGAGCGCGAACACGGCCAGCTGCCCGGGCCCGAAGACGCTCAGCACGACCCCCGGGAGCTCCACACCGGCGCCGTGACCCATCGCCGGGAGCAGGATCCCGTGCAGCCACACCCCGGCCGGGACGCCGATGAGGCCCCCCACCAGCCCGATCAGCGCGACCGAGGCCAGCACGGCGGTGAGCGTCTGGCGCGGTGTCATCCCGAGTGCCTTGTGGATGCCGATGTCGTGCACCCGGTCCCGGACGTCGAGGACGACGCTGTTGAGGACGCCGAGGCCGGCGACGGTGACCAGCATCAGCGTGAGCAGCCCGGCGAGGGCGTCGATGATGACGACCAGCTCGTCGGCGCCGCCGGTGCCCTCCACGTGGACGGCGAGGCCCAGCGGGTCCAGCGCCGTCCCCAGCGCCTGCGCGTAGGCGCCGAGGTCGGTGCCGTCGGCCACCGCGACCTGCCAGGTGTCGGGCCGGAACCCGGCGCCGCCCTCGGTGAGCACGAGACCGTCGTTGTTGCCCGGGTCGAACACCTCGCCGACGATCGTGAACGTCGTGGTCTTCTCCCTGGTGGTGACGGTGACGGTGTCGCCGAGCTCGGAGTCGGTGGCGCGCAGCAGCTCGGTGGGGACGACCGCTTCCCCGGGCCGGGTGAACCAGCGCCCGGACACCAGCGCGTACCCGGTCCAGCCGGGGGCGTCGGTGTACTCGGCCAGCCGCGTGGTGCCCGACATGCCCGGCACGGTCGCGTCGCTCTCGTGCAGCCCGAGGTAGCGGCCGGTTCTGTCCTGGGCTTCGAGTGCGGCGGTCACCCGCGCCGGGTCGGTCGACTCAGGCGCGGGGCCGGTGGCCGGCCGGGAGCCGGTGCCCGGCGGGGGTTGCTGCTGCGCGCCGCCGGGGCCGCCGGCGACGACGAGGTCGGCGCCGGTGTGGTCGGCGGCGATCTGGATGCGGTGCAGCGAAGTGGCCAGGCCGGACGCGAGCGTCACGGCGGCGGCGCCGAACGCGATCGCGACGACCATCGCCGCGGCGCGCACCGGGGCGCTGAACGGGCGGGCCAGCCCCAGGGTGACCGGGCGGGGCAGCGGCAGCCGCGCGGCGATGCGCGCCGCGTACTGGCCGCGGTGCGCCGCCGGGGTGCGCCCGACGGCGAGCGCGTCGACGGCCGAGAGCCGCCCGGCGCGCCCGGCGGCGGCCGACGCGGTGACCGTGACCAGCGTCAGGACGGCGGCGAGGACGGCCAGATCCACCCAGGGTGCGATCGTCAGCGACACCGTGCCGTAGAGGTCCTCGGTCCGGGAGAGCAGCGGCACCGCGATGAGGTTCCCGGCGGCCAGCCCGAGGGCGGCGCCGATGGCGGCCGGGATCAGGGCCTGCGCCACGTAGGCGCGCACGACCTGGGCGGGGGTGAAGCCGAGTGCTTTGAGGACGCCGATGCGGCGCAGCGTCGAGCCGACCGCGCCGGCGATGACCGTGCCGACGATCAGCACCGACAGGAGCAGGCTCAGGCCGCCGAAGGCCAGCAGGAACGGCACGAACACCGAGATCTGGTCGTTGGCTTCCTGTTTGACGGTGATCCAGGAGCGGGCGCCACTGACCGCGCCGGCCGGTAGCTGCGCCGCGATCGCCTGGCGCGCGGCGGTGACCTGCGCGGCGGTGTCGGCATTCGCCAGCCGGTAGAGCATCTGGTAGCCGGTCTGCGGCGGGTGCAGTGCGGTGAGCGCCGCGGGTGTCGTCCACGCGTCGGCGGTGCCGCTGACCGACCGGGCCAGCCCGACGACCGTCACGTCCTGCGCGGCGGCGCCCTCCCCGAGCGTCACGGTGGTACCGACCGGGACGAGGAGCCCGCCGTCGCCGAGCACCAGCTCGCCCGGCTCGCGGGCCCAGCGGCCCTCGGTGAGCGTGACGCGGTCGACGCCGGTTCCCGGGCCGGTCCGGCCGGCGACGGTGATGACCGGCCCGCGGGCCGATCCCCGGTCGGGGGCCGGCATGCCGGGGGGCGCGGGGGGCAGCAGCATGATCTGCCCGACCGGGAACGGGCCGGTGGCCTCGGCGACGCCGTCGGCGTCGCGGGTGGCGGCCAGCTGCGCGGCGGTGGCCTTCGTGGAGGCGGTCTGGACCGTCAGGTGCGCGCCGTGCTGGGTGCCGAACGCGTGGTCGAAGGGGGCGTTGGAGGCCACGAGCAGCCCGACGCCGAGCAGACCGGCGGTGACGGCGGCCGCGGTGGCCAGCGTGATCACGGTGGTCTGCACCCAGCGTCGCTGCACCCCGGAGCGCACGACCTTGCTCAGGGCGCTCATCGCAGCGGCGCCAGGGCCGAGTCGGCGGCGATCCGCCCGTCGACGACCTCGATCGTGCGGGTGGCGCACTCCTGCGCGAGGGTCCGGTCGTGGGTGACCAGCACGATCGTCTGCCCGTCGGCGTGCAGCTCGGTGAGCAGCCGCCGGACCTCCGCGCCGGACGCGGTGTCCAGCGCTCCGGTGGGTTCGTCGGCCAGCAGCAGCGCCGGCCGGTTCATCAGCGCGCGGGCGACCGCGACCCGCTGCCGCTCGCCACCGGAGAGCCGTCCGGGGTAGGCGCGGGCGTGGCGGTCGATCCCGAGGCCGCGCAGCAGCTCGGTGGCGCGGCGCGTCGTCTCGCCGCGGCCGGCGCCGGCCAGCTGCGCGGGCAGCACCACGTTGTCGAAGACGGTGAGGTCGTCCAGGAGGTTGAAGAACTGGAAGACCATGCCGATCGTGGCGCGCCGGTAGCGGGCGGCGCGGGCCTCCCCCAGCTCGTCGATGCGGGTACCACCGACGGTGACGGTGCCGGTGGTGGGCTTGTCCAGGCCTGCGATCAAGTTGAGCAGCGTGGACTTGCCGCTGCCGGAGGGGCCGAGGATCGCCACGGCTTCCCCCGGGGCCACGGTCAGCGACACGTCGTCGAGCGCGGGCGGCCCGCTGTCGTAGCGGCGGCTCACGCCGCGCAGGTCGATCAGGGCTTCGGTCATGGGTTGCTCCCCGTGCTCGGCGGTGCGGCTCGTCGGTGTTCCGGACGCTAGGGGCGGGCGGAGGCCGGGCGCGTCGCCCGCGGTGCGCATTCGCCGTACCGCACGGGGCGGGGGTCGCGGCGCGTCATCCCTGCGGAGTAGTCGCGCCGGCCGCCGGAGTGATCCCTCGGAGCGACGCCGCCGGTCGTTCGCGCAGCGCAGAATGGGCCGCATGATCCGCAGCCGACTTGCCGCCGCGCGGCGGGCGGTGCGCACGCTGACCGGCTGGACGCTGCGGCGCTCGGGGTCGCTGCCGCCGTTGTCGAGGCGCGGCTGGTGGTTCGACGCCGGCCTGGCGGCGGTGCTGACGCTCCTGGCGATCCTCACGGCCGACGGGGATCAGCCCGACGTCCGGGCGCCGGTGCCGCTGGGACCCGACGGCTACCCGGAGCTCCCGCTGCCGGTTCCGCCGATTCGGCCGCCGGCTCCGTCGGCGGTTCCGGCGGTTCCGGCAGCTCCACCGGTGGAGCTGCACGACACGACGACGGCCCCGGAGTGGTTCGCCCAGGCGCTGCTGCTGGTGCTGATCGCCGCGCCGCTGGTGCTGCGGCGGCGCTACCCGCTCTCGGTGCTGTGGGTGGTGCTGGTCACCGCCGCGTTCGTCGGCGACGACCAGCGCTCACCGCTGCAGCTGTCGTTCGTCGTCGGCCTGATCGCCGCGTACAGCGCCGCGGTGCACAGCCCGTACCGGGTGCCGGCGCTGGCCAGTTTGCTGCCCGCGGCGTTCCTGTACCAGCAGCTGCAGGGCGACGCGGCCGAACCGGCGCTGGGCGGCGCGTTCCGGGCGGTACCGGACGGGGCGGTGCCGTACCTGATCCTGCTGCCGATCGCGGTGGCCGCCTACGGTCTGCGCGACTGGCGGGCCCGGGCCGACGCGGAGCGGGAGCGGGTGTCGGTGATGGAGCGCGAACGCGCCGAGGCGGTGCGCCTGGCCACCGAGGAGGAACGGGCCCGGATCGCCCGGGAGCTGCACGACGTCGTCACGCACAACGTCAGCGTCATGGTGATCCAGGCCGGAGCGGCGCGCAAGGTCCTCGACGCCGCGCCGGAGCTGGCGCGGGAGGCGCTGCTGGCGGTGGAGGCCAGCGGGCGGGCCGCGATGACGGAGTTACGCCACGTGATGGGGTTGCTGACGATGGAGGGTGGGGCGGTGGAGCTGGCGCCGCAGCCGGGCCTGGGTGAGCTGGAGGCGCTGGTCGGGCGGGTCCGCGACGCGGGGACACCGGTCGAGCTGGTCGTCACCGGCCGGCGGGGCCCGGCGGTCCCGGACGGCGTCGACCTGGCCGCCTACCGGGTGGTGCAGGAGGCGCTGACCAACGCGGTGAAGCACGCGGCCGGTGCACCGGCCGCGGTGCGCCTGGAGTACCGGCCCGACCGGCTCCGCATCGAGGTCACCGACGGCGGCGGTGCGGCCGGGCCGGGGGATCCGGGCAGCGGCCGGGGCCTGATCGGCCTGCGGGAGCGGCTGGCCGTCTACGGGGGGACGCTGCACGCGGAGCGCCGGATCCGCGGCGGGTACCGGGTGGAGGCCGTCATCCCGCTGCACCCCGCGCCCGCGGACACCGCCGGCCCGGACGCCGCCGCGGACGCGCCCGCGGAGGCACGGTGAACGCGGTACGGGTGGTCGTCGCCGACGATCAGGCACTGGTGCGCACCGGGTTCCGGATGATCCTCACCGCCGACGGCATCGACGTGGTCGCCGAGGCGACGACCGGCACCGAGGCGATCGACGCGGTGCGCCGGACCCGGCCGGACGTGGTGCTGATGGACATCCGGATGCCGGAGCTGGACGGGCTGGAGGCCACGCGCCGGATCCTGGCCGCCGACGAGTCGGGCCCGCGGGTGCTGATGCTCACGACGTTCGACCTCGACCAGTACGTGTACGCGGCGCTGTCGGCGGGCGCGAGCGGGTTCCTCCTCAAGGACGTCACCCCCGAGCAGCTGACCGCGGCCGTGCGGCTGGTGCGGTCGGGCGACGCGTTGCTCGCGCCGACGATCACCCGGCGGCTGGTGGAGCGGTTCGCGCGCCGCGACGAGGACGCTGCGGCCGTCCACCGCGATCTGGCCGCGCTGACCCCGCGGGAGCGCGAGGTGCTGCGGCTGCTGGCCCGCGGCCTGAGCAACGCCGAGCTCGCCGGGCAGCTGCACCTGTCGGAGGCGACGGTGAAGACCCACGTGGCGCGGATCCTCGGGAAGCTGCGGCTGCGCGACCGGGTGCAGGCGGTCGTCGTCGCCTACGAGACCGGCCTGGTGGCTCCCGGCGAGGCATGAGGAGACCACCGGCACGTCGTTTTCGAACCGCTACGAGCCGCTCAGGACGTTGTTGCAGGTCAGAGGCGCCGGTCGCGGCCGGCGAGCCACCCGGCTGCGAGCTGGGCGGTCATGAGCACCGCGAGGAACACCAGCGGCACCCGCCAGCCGCCGGTGTTCTCGTAGAGGGCGCCGACGATGATCGGGCCGGGGATCGAGAGCAGGTACCCGGCGCTCTGGGTGAACGCGGAGAGCGGCGCGACGGTGGTGTCGCCGCCCCGCAGGCCGATCATCGTCAGCGCGAGCGGGAACGCGCAGTTGGCGACGCCGAGCAGCACCGCCCACACCCAGGGCGCGCCGGCCGGGGCGAGGAAGAGACCGGCGTAGCCGGCCAGGCCGAAGAGCGCGAGCCCGGCGGCGAGCACGGACTGCCCGCGCAGCCGCCCGGCGAGCGTGCCGAGCACGTAGGAGAGCGGGACGCCGAGCAGTGAGGTGACGGCGAACAGCAGGCCGGCGGTCTGCGCGGACAGCCCGGCGTCGCGGAACATCTGCGGGAGCCAACCCATGATCACGTAAGCGGCGGTGGCCTGCAGGCCGAAGTAGACGGCGAGCGCCCACGCGGTGGGGCTGGTGCTCATCCGGACGCCGCGCTCGTCGTCGGTGGCTCCGGCCGGCGCCGCAGGGGTCGCCGCGGTGACCGGCTGCCCGGTGGGGCGCGGCCGGGCCAGCGCGATCCAGGGGGCGAGCGCGAGCGCGGCGATCACCGCCCACAGGCCCAGCCCGAACCGCCAGTCGTCCCCGAAGACGCCGGCGACGGGCACGGTCACGGCCGCGGCGGTGGTGGCGCCGACGTTGAGCGCGGTGGAGTAGACGCCGGTCATCGCGCCGACCCGGTCACCGAAGCGCTGTTTGACCACGACCGGCAGCAGGACGTTGACCAGCGCGATGCCGGCCAGCGCGAGGCCGGAGAGCGCGAGGAACGCCGCCACGCCACCGACCAGGGGGCGCACGGCCAGGCCCGCGGTGAGCGCGGTGATCCCGGCGAGGATGACCGCGTCCGGGCCGAAGCGGCGCGCCAGCCGCGGCGCGGTGACACCGACGACCGCGAAGCACAGCGCGGGCACGGACGTGAGCAGCCCGGCGACCGCGGCGCCCATCCCCAGGTCGGCCCGGACCTCCTCGAGGACGGGGCCGAGGCTGGTGACGGCGGGGCGCAGGTTGAGCGCGGCCAGGACCAGCGCCGCCATCGCCAGCCAGGGTGTGGCGGCGCGCGTCGCGGGCGTGTTACGCACCAGAACGTCGGTTGTCACAATCCCATCATAGAATCATGGGATGAATTTCGGTCCTGTGTCCCGGCCCACGGGACTCTCCGACCGGGTGATCGCGACGCTCCGGGCGCAGATCACCTCCGGGGCGTGGCCGGTGGGCTCCCGCATCCCCACCGAGCCCGAGCTCGTCGCGCAGCTCGGCGTCGCCCGCAACACCGTCCGGGAAGCGGTGCGGGCGCTGGCCCACAACGGGCTGCTGGACATCCGGCAGGGCTCCGGCACGTACGTCGTGGCCACCAGCGAGCTGGCCGGGGTGATGCGCCGCCGGTTCGCCGGCGCCCCCAAGCGTGACGTCACCGAGGCCCGGGGCGCGCTGGAGACCACCGCCGCGGGCCTGGCCGCCACCCGCCGCACCGCCGATGACCTGCGGAACCTCGACACGTTGCTGGCCGAACGCGAACGCGCATGGGCCTCCGGCGACCGGGAGGCGTTCGTCACCGCCGACAGCGCGTTCCACCTCGCGGTGGTGGCCGCCGCGCACAACGAGGTCCTCGGGGAGCTCTACGCCGACCTCGGCGCGGTGATCCGCGAGTCCCTGCGCGAGCACTTCAGC
>Ga0190269_10001529_pt1 | contig 11025 bp, 10 predicted proteins | sample Popmic249IS_FD_133749 | JGI IMG/M metagenome (GOLD analysis project Ga0190269, IMG submission 133749) | Populus adjacent soil microbial communities from riparian zone of Blue River, Arizona, USA - 249 IS | ecosystem: Environmental > Terrestrial > Soil > Riparian zone | place: USA: Arizona... | reverse complement strand
GTTCGTGAACGAATACGATCCATCCGCACTCACACTGCCTTCGATGGCAGCAACTTCCTGCGGACCAGCGCTGGGATCTGTACCGTGATCAAAAGCACGCAGGGTGATCTTTTGATTGGAGGGAAGGTCCATGCCAGTCTGATTATCGATCGTGCCGCTGACTGTGCCGAATCCTTCCGCAAGGACGGCGGTCGGTTCAATCGCCACCGCGGTTTCTTCGGTCGCAGCAGGCGTCGTCTCAGCGGATGGGGTTCCCGCGTCAGTGGCGACAGGAGCCTCGGTAACGGAAGCAACTTCAGGCGTCGCGGTGGAGGCGGGCGCTTCTACAACAGCCAGAGTTGTGTCAAAGGACAGCGAACGTAAATAGGCGGACACAGCCCACATGTCGTCGTCACTCAGATCGGTGCCAAACGGAGGAATGACGTCATTGCCTTGTTTGACAATGCGCGCCAGATCGACGGCGCTCATGGCAGACATCCTGCTTTGGTCTTTGAAGAAATCAGTGGAACAACCTGTACAGTTGGCTTCGAAGATCTCCTGACCTTTGCTAATTTGTTCTTCGGTGGTGTGCAGGCTCATCGCATACGCAACAACATCCCAGCGTTCCTGATCGTTCAGGCTGGCGAACGGAGGCATCAGGCGGTCCATGCGTCCGCGTGTGACGACGGTGTACCATTCTGCCATGGTTGCAGGGTTGGCGATCTCAGGCAGGCCGAACGCGGGGACTGTGACACCTAATTGAATGCCCTGTTCGCCATCGCCCATGCCCGTCTCACCGTGACAGGCCGCACACTTCTCAGCGTAGATGGTCCTGCCAGTTTCAACGTTTGGCACTTGCTGTGGGACCAATACCAGTGTCGGCAGCGGAGTCGGAGCGATATAACCAGGAGGGGGAGTAACATCCTCCGCCAGAGTGAAGTTACAGGCGGAGGCGAGCAATGTTAAGACTGCTAACAAAAGTAAATTGCGTAATTTCATGAATGACCTTTTCGATCAGTGGGTTACGATAATGACTTTCCGCACGAGGGGCAGAAACGATCGGAGGCGACAACGGGCTTACCGCATTTGGGACAGAAACCAGACGACTTTTCCTTGCGTCCCTTGCGGCGGGCCATGATCATGGTCTCCACATCGTCATCGCTGAGTTCAGCTTTGACCACAGACGCATCAGCACGACGCGCAGCAATGGCCTTCTCGATGCGGGCATCTGCATCCTGCGCAGAGGATGGTTGTGGAGCGAGAGCGTCGATCTGTCGCAGAATGTCGGCGCCTTTTTGCAGCAGTGTGGAGCGTTGAGTGGGATAGTCCTCTTCGGGGATCTTCCCGAGCTTGAAATCGAAATCGAGCTCCTGCAAGGAGTTGATGACACGGTCACGTTCTGCCATGAGCGTGGAGAGTTCGTGCTCCTCTTCGGTCACGCGGCGGGCACGTCGTTCCATGAATGGGGCATATAGATAGATCGCGACAAGGATAAGTATGGCGAGTGTAAAGAAAATTGCAGTGAGTTGCATGATCCCTCTTACTTGAGCAATGGATCGATCTGGGCGCGGATCTGGTCAATGGACGTGAACGGTCCGACCTGGACGTATTGTAGAACACCCTCTTTGTCCACAAAGTATGTCTCAGGTACACCCTTGATACGGAAATATTGGGAGATGCGTGTGGCAAGATCGGGGCCGTTGGCGAAGGTGATGCCGAACTTCTTGAGATACACGCGCGCCTCGGGCTCAGTGTCCACGTAATCCACGCCGAGGAAGACAACCTCTCCTGTGGGTTCGTATTCGGCCCAGGCTTGCTGCATTTCAGCGGCTTCCTGTTCACATGGCTTGCACCACGATGCCCAGAAATTGATCACCACTACCTTGCCGCGAAGGTCTTCAAAGTGAATTTCACTCTTGCCATCAATTTGATAACCGCTGTAGAGAGGCAGTGTAAAGTTATCAATCGTTTGTCCGGGTTGGACGGTTCCTTGTTGAGCGCGCCTGAGTCCCATGGCGACGATGACCAGCAAGCCAACTAACAATGTCCAAACGATGACTTGTGCCCAAAGGGGGACGCCGCGGCGCGGTGCCGGGATGGTTGATTCTGTCATGATATTTCCTTGTTTCGCGATGTAGGGGCAGGCAGCTGCCTGCCCCTACATCGCCATCTCTTTATTTCTGTTTCTTCAATTCCTCTTCGAGTCTCGCGATGTAGGGATCAGCAGGCGGCGCTTCATTCGCAGCCGCTTCGGCTTCCGTTATGGATGGCTTCATCCACATCTGGAAGGCGCGCGCCAGGAACAGTACACCCAATAAAATGGCGACTGCCGGCACAAGATACGAAGCGAAACGATTGGGTGGTTCTGCAAGAACGCGCGCACCATATTGAGTGACGAAGTATTGCTTGATCTGCTCTTCGCTCTGACCTTCTCCAAGTTTTGTGCGGATGAGATCGCGCCACTGGCGACACGCTTCTGTTGGACAAACATCGAGCGGTGTGCTTTCGCATACGGGGCAATACAATTGCTTGGCAATGCGGTTTACTTCATCGTCGGTGGGAGTGGGTCCCTGGGCAGAAACCAGCGAGACCAGAGCCAATGCAAATGTCAAAGCAAACAGGATAGCCAGGGGTAATTTGTAACTAGTAATTTTGGTGTCCTGGGTGACTTTCATAGTTTCCTCATCAATTACCATTTACCAATTACCTTTTAGTCTGCCGCGCTAGGCTGCTGGACGCGTGATCTTGCTTTCACACTAACACGGTCCGCTTCTTTTTCGGGCCATGCAGCGATGATCACTCCGGCAAGGAAAAGGATACTTCCAAACCACAACCAGTTCACCAATGGATTGACATAGATCTTAAAGGTCGCTCCACTTGCAGTGGCAGGCTCCCAGTCAACAAGCAGGATGTAAAGATCATCTCTCAACGTTGAGCGATTACCGGGGATGGTCATGGTCTGCTGGGAGTCAAAGTAATAATCGATACGCGGTGTCAACTGTCCAAGATATTCACCATCCTCGTAGATGTCAACAACGGAGCGCGTATAGTTGACACCTGCCCCCGGGTTATCCCAGGATGCGATCTCTTTATAGCGGACTTCGTAGCCTGCAATATTGAGAGACTGACCTGCGGCAAGCGTCCCTTGCGTTTCCTTCTGGAACATTTCAATTCCGAGAATACCAACTGCCATCAACATCATGCTGAGATGGATGATATATCCACCGTAGCGACGGCGATTGCGTCCTGTCAGATTCCAGAAGGCGGTAAGGATATTCTCACCCTGGCTGCGCTGACGTGCTGCCGCACCGCGCCAATACTCGTAGATCGTAACCAGGATGGTCATGGCAATGATAAAGAAAGCGAGCAATGCGGTTACTTTTTGTGTGTAAGTAAAGAAGAGCACTATAGTGACCAGAACTGCGCCGATGATCGGTTTCCACATCACACGACCAAGGGTCTTGACGGTGGAATGTCCCCAGGCAGAGAGCGGTGCAACGCCCATCAGGAACAACAACGCAGCGAAGAGTGGGGAGGTGGCTCGCTCATAGAATGGAGGTCCAACGGTCACTTTTGCGCCGGTAAAGAGTTCGGAGATCAAGGGATAGATCACGCCCCAGAAACAGACCACCAGAATGCTCATGAATAAAAGATTGTTCAACAGGAACAACGCTTCACGCGAGAGCATGGATGTCATTTCTGTTTCAGACTTCAGTTCCTTCCAGCGGTAGATGATCAATGCGACTGAAGTGATCAGCGTAAAGCCGATGAAGACGAAGAACAACGGACCGATGGCACTTTGGGCGAATGAATGTACGGAGGAAAGAACACCTGAGCGAGTCAGGAATGTTCCGAAGATAACAAGGTCATAGGTCAGGATGACGAGCAGCATGTTCCAGTGTTTCAACATGCCGCGCTTTTCCTGGATCATGACGGAATGCAGGAAGGCAGTACCTGTCAGCCACGGCATGAAGGCAGCAATTTCCACCGGGTCCCAGCCCCAGTAGCCACCCCAGCCCAGGACGTCGTAGGCCCAACGTCCACCAAGAACGAGACCGAAAGAGAGGAACAGCCATGCCCAGAGAGTCCAGCGGCGGGTGAGGCGGATCCAGCGGTCATCGGTACGTCCCGTGATCAACGCGGCGATCGCGAAGGCGTACGGAATGACGAAGGAGACGAAGCCAAGATAAAGCATGGGAGGATGGATGACCATACCCGGGTGGCGCAGGAGCGGGTTCAAGCCACGTCCATCGGCAGGAGTGAAGAGGACGCTATCAGCCGGCTGGAAAGTATAAGCGTTGATCCCCTCAAACGTTTGATAGACTTGCGCAAATGGATTCTCAAAGAATACATTCATTCCAATAAAGAATGCCATCGTCACACAAGCAACCACGATCACCCACGGTAGGAACTCACGGTCACGATCCCACTTGCGGAGGGTGACCAGCGATGCGAACGCCGACATCAACCATGACCAGAAGAGTAGTGAACCAGATTGTCCGCCCCACCAGGCAGTGATCTTTAAGTAGGTGGGCATACTGCGGCTGGTCACTTCGTAGACGAATTGCACTTCATAGTGGTTATTAACGAGAAGATAGATGAGGATGCCGGACGTTAATGTAAGAAGCGGCCAGGTCAGTAACATGGCGCGGCGGGCACTTTCCACCATGGCAGCATTTTTGGTCCGCTCACCATAGATGGCGGCGAACACGCTGTAAAGCGTCACTAAAAATGAAACAACTAAAACACCAAACCCGAAGTTCGCGATCATGAAAACTCCTTCGATTTCTTTATGCCGCCTGAACACCTAATTTGATAGGTGACGAATGGGCGGCAAAAAACCCTAAAGATCTCTTCGACCCTTAGGGTTTATTTTTCTTTATCCGGCCTGCTCAGGTACAGCCTCTTCATAACGAGTTGGGCACTTGAGCAATAGTTCCTCTGCATAGAAAACACCATCCTCACCGAGGTGTCCTGTCATGATGGCCTGTGCTTCATTGCGGAGGAGGTCGGGCCTCGGTCCCACATAGACGACCTTAATGCGTGAACGTGTGGGGTCGGTTACAGCTTCATGTAATGCGATTGCGAGTCCACCTTCGGTCTCGAGATCGGCATTATCGCCGGAGACATGCGCAACGTCGAATGACAGGGTCAGCGACTGAGCGTCGTATTGGATCGAGTCACCGATCACTGCGCCGGAGAGACGTACGCTCTTATCCACAATGTTGGTTCCCTTGGCGTTGAGTTCATCAACGGTCATGAAGTATTCTTGTGTAGCCGCAGTGGAGCTCCAAATTAAAAATACGACAGCACCCAGGATGAGTAAGCCGCCAAAAACGAACTTGTTGAATTGCATGTCTTCCTCCGATGTCAGATGACATAAATTATGGACTAGGATGTTTTTCCTATTGTACATGTCGAGATTAATACTCACTGAGAAGGGAGTCGGATGAATGTCATGCAAACTGCCCTAATTTATCCTATTCGTGTTGTGCTTAGAATAGATCGGATAATTCTACTCAAATCATGCTGTTTATATGATTTTATTCACTGTGACCTGATGACAACCCCACGTAAAATTGGGGCGCTTACCCCACGTAAGAAAGTGGGTAATTTCACTGTATAATCTGAGAATTCGCATCTTATTTTTAATGAGGAGCGTGCAATGAACAAATGGTTCAAGATGCACACATTTCAGTTGGGGTTGGCAGGCATTGTATTGGGAGTGTTGATACTATTCACTGTGTTGGCTTTTTCTCAGCCAAGCACTGTCGCAGCGGCCCCTCAGCATCAGAGTGGAACGCCATCCAACGAGTCGTGTCTCTTCTGCCATCAAGAACAAGGGATGACTGCTGAGATCGGTGGGCAACCACTTCCGATAACGATTGACGGGGAACTGTATGATGCTTCTGTCCATGGGACAGAAAATCTAGCCTGTGTGGATTGTCATTCGAATATTACAAGTTTCCCTCATCCCGAGGTTACTGCCAGCAGCCCACGGGATTTTTCGCTTGAGATGTATCCCACTTGTCAACAGTGTCATTCTGAACAATATCAGAAAACATTGGATAGCGTCCACCAGCGGGCCATTGCAGCGGGCAATAACAACGCTGCTGTTTGTACCGATTGTCATAACCCGCATACACAGACCCGGCTGACGAACAAGGATACTGGGGAGCTTTTATTGGGTGCACGGCTTCTCATTCCGCAGACATGTGCAAAATGCCATAGTACGATCTATGAAACATACAAGACCAGTGTTCACGGTGCAGCACTGACCGAAGAGGGCAATCAATATGTTCCAACATGTACTGATTGTCATGGCGTGCACGATATTCAGGATCCCGGAGAGAATTCGTTCCGTAACAGCACACCCTCCTTATGTGCAAATTGCCATACCAATGAAACACTCATGAGTCAGTACGGCATCTCAACGAATGTGTTGGATACGTACGTAGCTGACTTTCATGGCACGACCGTGAAGCTGTTCGAAGAGACATATCCTGATCAGCCCACGAACAAGCCAGTGTGTACTGATTGTCACGGCGTTCACGATATTATGCGTCCGGATGATCCCCAGGCGGGTATCGCGGTCAAGCAAAACCTATTGGTTAAATGTCAGCAATGCCATCCGGATGCGACAACAGCATCCTTCACCGATTCGTGGATGAGTCACTACGAACCAAGCCCACAGGCATTTCCGTTGGTCTATTTCGTCAACCTGTTCTATAAGATCTTTATCCCTGCCGTCCTTGGAGGCATGATCTTCTATGTACTTACCGATGTCTATCGTAGATTTATTGCGCGTCCCAAAAAAGTGGAAGGAGAAACGCACTAATGAGTGAACAGACCACACGCATGTATGAGCGTTTCCCGCTTGCACGTCGCATCGAACACATGGCGATGTTGTTGTCTTTCACAACATTAGGACTCACCGGCCTGCCGCAAAAATTCCCTTCAGCGCCTCTTTCGATCGCGTTTGTGAATATCCTGGGCGGCATTGAGACGCTGCGTTCCATCCATCACTTTGCTGCGATCGTAATGATGCTCGGTACAGCCTGGCATTTGCTGGTCTTCGGATATATGGCCTATGTTCGCCGCACACGACTGAGCATGTTGCCCAGCCTCCAGGATATGAAGGATGGTATTCAGGCGCTCCTGTATAACCTGGGTTTCGCCAAGACCTTCCCACAGATGGGACGCTATACCTTTGAAGAAAAAATGGAATATTGGGCCTTCGTCTGGGGTGCCATTGTGATGGGCGCGACGGGCTTTATGATGTGGAATCCGATCACCACCGCAAGATTTTTGCCTGGTGAAGTGATCCCCGCGGCCAAGGCCGCACATGGCGGGGAGGCGGTTCTGGCAGTTCTGGCCATTATTATCTGGCACATGTATGGAGTTCACATCAAGCGCTTCAATAAATCCATGTTTACTGGAAAGATGAGCGAACAGGATATGCTCCATGAGCATCCGCTGGAATTGGCGGATATCAAAGCTGGTGTTGCCGAACGTCCGGTTGACCCTGTCGAGCAGCGCAAACGGGAGCGGATCTATTTGCCGATTGCGGCAGTGCTTGCATTGTTCATGCTCGGTGGCGTTTATGGATTTGTGAATGCGGAAGAAACGGCTCTTACTACCACAGAACGCCAGGTTCCCACAGTGGAGGTGTTCGTCCCGTTCACACCGACTCCTGCCCCCACCCAGACGCCGACCCTGGCACCGACAGAGACTCCGCTTCCAACGTCAACTCCTACGGTTGCTCCTACATCCAGCACTCCCGAAGCTGACATCACGGCTGAGACGCCCGCTGCCTCCGCATCCATCACATGGGATGGTGCGATCGGGACTCTCCTACAAGAAAAATGTGCCACCTGTCATGGCGCTGGCTCGATGGGAGGATTGAATCTTTCCACGTATGAAGACGCCATGCGAGGTGGAAGTTCCGGACCGGCAATAGTTCCTGGCGATGGCGCGAATAGTCTACTGGTGATTAGGCAACAGGCTGGCGATCATCCCGGGCAGTTGACCCCTGAAGAAATTACTCAAGTAATTGAGTGGATCAACGCTGGCGCACTCGAATAGTTCATGAAAGGAACAAGGTGTAGATACTCTCTGCACCTTGTTTGTTTAACAAAAAATACTTATCGAGATACATTGTTCTGGAGGTGACCATGAAAAAGCTACGGGAACGGCTTGCAAGATTCTTTTTCCCTTCTCCTGATTCTCCGCGCTGGGTGCTGATCCTCCCATATGCTGTGCTGGGAGTTCTAACGCTGATCGTCGTCAGTGGGGGGATCTATGGGTGGGAGTACACAAACTCGCCTGTGTTCTGTGGAACAGCCTGTCACACCATGCCTCCCCAGGACATTGTCTACAAACAGTCACCGCACTCCAATGTGACCTGTGAAGAATGCCATATCGGCAGGACCTCCTTCGTCAATCAGTTGACGCGCAAATCTCAGGGGCTAAAAGAAACCTATTATCAGCTGTTCAAGTTATATGAGTATCCCATTCGCGCCAAGGCCTTGCGTCCTGCGCGTGACACCTGCGAGAAGTGTCACCAACCGGAGACATTCTCTGACGATAGTCTGCGCGTCATATCGCGTTTTGCCGATGACGAGCAGAATACAAGGTCTAGTATTTATCTTGTGCTTAAGACCGGTGGTGGAGCGAAGCGTGAGGGGCTCGGACGCGGTATCCACTGGCATATCGTCAATAAAGTGGAATATTACGCAACAGACGAGCTTGACCAGGAAATCCCCTACGTGCGGATCTACAACGATGATGGCACTATGACAGAATATGTCGACGTCGAGTCAGGCTTTGAGAAATCATCGTTGGACGAGAGCCAGCTTGTAACGATGGACTGCGTCACCTGTCACAATCGTATCACCCATGAATTTTCATTCCCTGAAGAGTCGGTCAACACAGCCATGGCACGTGGTTTGATCGATCCTGGGATTCCAGAAATCCATAGAAGGGCAGTTGATACCCTGTCGGTGGATTACGTATCACGCGCGCAGGCTTTCACTGCGTTCGATGCCCTGGAGGCATATTACAAGGGTACCGATTACTACAGCGGTCATGCGGAAGATGTCACTGCCGCGATCCAGGAATTGAAGAACATTTATGATCGGACCGTTTTCCATGATCAGGAGATCAACTGGAAGACCCATCCGAACAATCTCGGCCATGTCAACTCCCCAGGCTGTTTCCGCTGTCACGATGGAAAGCATCTCGATATGAACCAGCAAGCGATCCGATTGGAATGCAATGTCTGTCACTCGATTCCGGTGGTTAAAGGTGAAGAAGATTTTGTCACCGAGATCGAGATCAGCAGTGGGCTCGAACCCGAAACGCATCTCAACCCCAACTGGATCAGCCTGCACAATCAGGTCTTTGGCGAATCCTGTAAGGCTTGCCACACAATGGAAGACGCTGGTGGTACGAGCAATACATCCTTCTGTTCAAATTCGGCATGTCACGGAAGCGTCTACACCTTTGCCGGGTTTGACGCTCCGACCTTGCGTGAGATCCTCCAGTCACAAATTCCCACGCCTGAACCTACGCCAGAACTTCCTGCTTTCACTGGCGAGCCAACCTATGAGAGTTATGTGGGTCCGCTTATGACCACGAAGTGTGGGGCTTGTCATGGTGAGCTCGCAACGGCTGGGTTGAACGTGCTTACCTATGAGGGATTGATGGCAGGCAGTTCAAATGGACCCGTGGTCGTCCCTGGAAATTCTGTAGACAGTGTGTTGTTCCAGGTACAAAGCACAGGTAAACACTTTGCAAACTTTACTGCCGAAGAGCTGGAAATTATCCAACAATGGATCGATGCAGACGCGCCGGAAAATTAACATCCCATTGGAAAAGTATTGAAATAAAAAAACTGCCCCGCAGGTACACCTGCGGGGCAGTTCGCTTACTATTCTAATCTTCATCTTCTTCCGGTGCGACCTCAAAGATCACATCGATCTTCTTCAAAATCTCAGGCGTTAGCTTTCCTACCACCTCGCTCGCCTTCATATTTTCATGTACTTGCTCCACCCGGCTCGCACCAGTGATCACCGAGCTTACATACGGATTCGTCAAACACCAGGCAATGGCCAGCTGTGAAAGCGTGCACCTCAGGTCCTTTGCGATCGGCTCCAATGCCGCCACTTTTGCGAGCTTTTGCTGGTCTGTCAAACGGTCATGCAGCCAGTCATAACCTTCCAGTGCGCCGCGGCTTCCCTCAGGAATACCTTTCGCGTATTTCCCGCTCAGCAATCCCGAAGCCAGCGGGCTCCATATCGTCGAGCCGTATCCAAATTCCTTATACACGCGCACGTACTCCTTTGAAAAACGATGGCGTTCGAACAGGTTGTACTGCGGCTGTTCCACGATGGGCTTGTGCAGGTGATGGCGTTCCGCAATTTCAATTGCCGCCACGATCTCCGCTGCCGACCATTCGGACGTACCCCAGTACATCGCCTTGCCCCATTCGATGATGTTGTGCATTGCCCACACCGTTTCTTCGATCGGCGTGGTTTGATCGGGACGGTGACAATACAACAGGTCCACGTACTCCAATTGTAGACGTTCCAGTGAACCATTGATCCCTTCGATCAATCGCTTGCGGTTCAACGTATTTTTCTCATTGACTCCGTCATGCAGCCCCCAATAGAGCTTCGTCGAAATCAGATAACTGCCTCGACGCCATTTCAACTGTTTGAGCGCCTCACCCATCACTTCTTCCGACTTGCCGCTTGCATACGCCTCGGCATTATCAAAGAAATTGACGCCTGCATCATACGCCGCTGCCATCATTTCAACAGCCGACTGAACCCCTGCCTGATTATGGAAGGTGACCCACGAACCAAAAGAAAGTTCACTAACGCGGATTCCCGCCTTACCTAAATGACGATATTCCATTGCTCCTCCAAAGAATTTTCAGCAATTATAATCCCCGCATGCAACGCCCATCCTCTTCTGTCGTTCTTCTTGCCTGCTTTGCCCTTTTTGTGAATGCTTGCGCCCCTAAATCGGTCACATCTGCAC
>Ga0190269_10001528_pt1 | contig 11032 bp, 8 predicted proteins | sample Popmic249IS_FD_133749 | JGI IMG/M metagenome (GOLD analysis project Ga0190269, IMG submission 133749) | Populus adjacent soil microbial communities from riparian zone of Blue River, Arizona, USA - 249 IS | ecosystem: Environmental > Terrestrial > Soil > Riparian zone | place: USA: Arizona... | reverse complement strand
GCGATGCGCGGCGCCTTGCCCTTGCCGAGCTTGCGCGCGTAGGCGAGGCTCGAGATCACGATCGCGGCGCCGCCGTCGCTGGTGGCGCAGACATCCATCAGGCGCAGCGGGTCGGCCACCATGGCCGATGCGGCGACGTCGGCCGCGGTGAACTTCCTGCGATAGCGCGCATTCGGGTTGGCGAAGCCGTGCTCGCTGTTCTTGACCTTGACCTGCGCGAAGTCGTCCGGCGTGTCGCCGTACAAGGCCATGCGCCGGCGCGCGTACAGCGCGAAATAGGTCGGGTTGGTGATGCCGATGCGAAAGCGCACCCAGTCCGGATCGTCCGGCCGCTCGCCGGCCGCGGGCTTCAGGAAGCCCTTGGGCGTCGTGTCGGCGCCGACCACCAGCGCCACGTCGCACTCGCCGGACAGGATCTTGCTGCGCGCGGCGGCGAGCGCCTGCGAGCCGGAGGCGCAGGCGGCGTACGAAGTGTTGACCTGCGCGCCGTTCCAGCCCAGCGCCTGCGCGAAGGTCGCGCCGGCCACATAGCCCGGGTAGCCATTGCGGATCGTGGCGCCGCCCGACACGAACTGGATGTCGCGCCAGGCCACGCCGGCATCGGCCAGCGCCGCTCGCGCGGCGTGCACGCCGTAGTCGACGAAATTCTTCCCCCACTTGCCCCAAGGGTGCATGCCGACGCCGAGGATCGCGACGTCCTTCATGCTGGTTTCCATTTCCAGGTCAGCTTGCCGTCGGCCAGCGGCTCGAGCGCCAACTCCATCGCCATGCCCGCTTTCAGCTGCGCTACCTTCACGCCGGTCACGACCGGCCCGAGCACGACCATCTTCTCCTGGGCCAGCTCGACCGCGGCGATGGCGAACGGCACGTACGGGTCCGGCGCGACGAAGGGCTCCGGCGGCGCGTAGCAGGCGTCGGTCCAGGACCACAGCGTTCCGGTGCGCGACAGCTGCACCTCCTCGAACGCCTCGCCCTCACACTCCGGGTTGCGGCAGAAGCTGACGTTCTTCGGGAAGTAATACGTGCCGCAGGCCTTGCAGTGCGCGCCCAGCAGGTGCGGAGCTTCCGGATCGAGCGTGTGCCAGCCCGAAAAAAGGGTCAGATGATTTTTGCTCATCGCCCGCCCGCCGCGCCGGCCGCCCGGGAAAAATCATCTGACCCTTTTTTCTCCTTGATCACGCTGGCCCGCAGGTTGTGCGGATCCAGTCTCTGGATGATCGCCAGCTGCTCGGCCGTCGGCGCCGGGGTCACCGGCAGCGCGGCCATCTGCGCCAGCGGGAATCCCGTCGCGGCCTGCACCTGCTCGAAGGTGACGCCCGGGTGCAGCGAGCGCACACGCACCTGGTGGTCCGGCCCGCCGAAGTCCATCACGCACAGGTCGGTCACGATCAGGCGCAGGTCGACGAAGTCGCGGTTGACGCCTTGCGGCCAGCGCGCGGCGTTGTAGCCGACGCTGCCCACGACGTCGACTTCCTTCTCGGTAAAGGCCCGCGTCGAGTGCATCGGCACGAACATCGAGTTGGCGTGGTTGATGCTGTTGCCCGGGAAGCCGCGCACGCCGAGCATCTGCGCCTTGGGCTTGCGGAAGTCGCCGATGCAGGAAATGTTGCCCTGCCCCCAGCGATCGATCTGGCTCGGCGTGACCATCGCGTGGCGCCGGCCGTTCCAGACCACGTCGAACACGCGCGAGAACGGCATCCAGCCCGCGTACTGCGGCTGATAATTGCCGCGCGGGCCCAGCGGAATCGGTTCCTCGACGAGGTAGGCCTCGCTGTCGGTCATCATCAGCTCGGGCGCGTAAGTCAGCTTGGCCAGCCCGACCGCCAGGCGCGGCACGATGCCGATGCCGGAGGCCAGCACTTCGCCGTCGCCGCGCCAGGCTTCGGACGCGGCGACGATGCACAGGTCTGCGAGGGTTGCGGTCATCAGAACACCGGCAGCGGCAGCTTGCCGACGCGCTCGGCGCCGCCGACCTTGCCGAGGTAACCGATCTCGTCGCCGGCGAGGAATTCGTCGGCGTACTTCTGCCAGCCGCCCTCCTCGCCCGCGCCCGCCGCATAGCGCTTGAAGTGGTCCATGTCCCAGCCGTAGTGCGGCGCGCACGAGGTCGGGTGCGCGCCGTACGGCGCGTGCACGACGTTGCTGACCAGCGAGCGCTCGAAGGTGTTGGCCTTGGCCGTGGCGGCGTGCGACAGGTCGAGCCGGTCGGTCAGCACCTCGCACGACACGAAGCATTTGGCCGCGGCGCGCGCGAACAGGTCGTCGAAATAGGGGTCCGGCCCGTGGATCTGGGTATTGCCGAGCCGGTCGGCGACATCCACGTGCAGCAGCGCGGCATCCAGCTTCAAGGCCGGCATCGCCAGCAGCACTTCGCCGTCGGCATACGGCGAGGTGATGGTCTTGAACTGCGGGTTGAAGCGGGTCACGTCGGTGCCCAGGCCGACGCGCGTCGGCAGGAACGGCAGCCGCATGCCGGCGGCGCGCAGGCCCCACTGCAGCAGGCCCTCGTCGAGCTCGACCACCTCGACGCCAGTGGTTTCGCGGATTTTCTTGAACCAGGGCTCGATCGGCATCGCATCGAGCGAGACGAAGCCATACACCAGCTTCGAAACCTTGCCGGCGGCGCACAGCATGCCGATTTCGGGCCCGCCGTAGGCGACGACAGTCAGGTCCTTCAGGTTCGAGCGCAGGATCGCGCGCACCAGCGCCATCGGCTTGCGCCGCGGACCCCAGCCGCCGACGCCGACGGTCATGGCGTCGCGCAGCTGCGCGACGACGCCGTCGGCCGTGGTTTGCTTGTTCAAGCCGGTCGCGGCCATGGGCCGCTCCTACCGGAAGCCGACGGAAAAATCGTGGCCCCAGATCGAGACCTGCTTGGTCTCGGTGGTCTTCCAGGTGGCCGGGTCGACGCTGATGCCGCCCCAGCCGTACTCGAGCGCGAAGTTGCCGGGCGTCATCATGTAGAACGAAGTCATCTTGTCGTTCTCGTGCTGGCCCATGGTCGCCATCAGTTTCACGCCGTGCTTCTCCCGGCGTTGCTCGGCCAGGTCCACGTCGGCCTTGTCGCTGACCTCGACCATCAGGTGCACGCAGCCCGACGGGCTCGGCATCTCGGCGAGCGCCAGGCTGTGGTGCCGGCCGCTGGCGGCGTGCAGGAAGTAGATACGCATGACCGGCGCTTCCGGCGCCGGCTTGAAGTTGAAGATGTCCGACAGCCCGAAACCCAGCACTTCGCGGAAGAACTTCAGCGAAGCGTCGAACTGCAGCGACGGCAGCACGGTGTGGCCGGCCCCCTGCGCGCCGGTCTTGAAGCCTTTCACGCCGATCGGCGACTTGAACGGCGCGGTCTTGCCGGTGTCGCCGAAGCGCAGCTCGTGGCGGTTGCCGGACGGATCCGGGAACGTCACCAGCTTCTGCGCGTTGCGCTCGGTCCTGACCTGGTCGGTCGCCTCGACCACCTCGGTGCCGTTCTTCTTCAGGTGAGCCACCGCGGTGTCGAAATCGCGCTCGGACGCCACGTCCCAGCCCGAGGCGAAGTAACGATCGGCGTGGCCCGGCACGACCGCGATGCGGAACTCGCGCTCGTCCATCTTCAGGTACAGGCCGCCGTTCGGCGCCGCCGAAGTGCCCATGCCGAGCACGTGGTGGGCGTAGTGCTTCCACTTCGCGACGTCGGTGCTTTCGGCGACGACGTAACCGAGAGCCTGGATCTTGACCATGGAGTGCCCCAGCGTGGATTTTTCGAATTGAATTATCGGGATACGACCGAACCGGGGGCTTCGTCCAAACGCATCAGTCGAAGCGCCAGGTCAGGTCCAGCCCCAGCGTACGCGGCTCGCCCCAGATCACCGCCCGGTCGGCATGCGGCACGTTGTCGATCGCCGAAATGACGTGGTCCTCGTCGGCCAGGTTGCGGCCCCACAGCGCAATGTCGACCGCGCCCGCGCTTCCAAACGCGAGGCCCTGCAGCATCAGCCGCCCGTTCCACAGCCCGGTCGCCGGCAGCCGGGTCAGGCCGCGGCGCGGCTCGGAGATGACCAGCCCCCCGCGCTCGCCCACATAGTTCCAGGACACATAAGCCCGCAGCGCGCCCCAGCCGAGCTCCGCGAAGGTCCAGTCCACTGCGCCGACGGCGGTGTATGGCGGCGCCGAGTAGAACGGAAACAGGTGGGCGACGTTCTTGCCCTCGCGGTCGATGACTTCCTCGACCTTGGTCTCGAGTCTCGCGATCGCCGCCGTCAGCGTCAGTGCCGGCAGCACGCGCCAGGTCGCGTCGAGCTCGGCGCCGCGCATCCAGGCCTTGCCCGCATTGCGCACCTTGGTATCCGAGATCGTGTCCGGCACCAGGAAGTTGATCTGCAGGTCGCGATAATCGCTGTAGAACGCGTCGCCGTTCACGCGCAGGCGCCGGCCCAACCACTCGGTCTTGGCGCCCACTTCATACGAGCGCACATACTCCGGGTCGAAGCCGTCGACGAAACCGAAACCGTATTCGTTGTCGTCGCCGTCGACGTTCGGGTCGCGCACGTTGTAGCCGCCGCTCTTGTAGGCCTCGGCCGACTTCGCATAGAGGTTCACGCCGGGCGTCAGGTCGAACGCGGCGCCGAACGACAGCGAGTCGTCGCGGAATTCGCGGGACACACCCACGTAGTCGAACATCTGCCCGCTCGACAGCGGCGCGGCTGTGCCCTCCCCGTTGACGTAGGTCTCGACGTAGGTGTCGCTGATGCGGAACTTGACCGCCTCGCGCCGATCCTCCGAATGCCGGTAGCCAACGGTCCAGTGCGTGCGGCCGTCGAGCCAGGCCGGCGTCCAGGTCAGCTCGCCGAAGGCGGCGACCGCCCGGTTGTCGATGCTCCACCAGAGATCCACGAAATTGACCAGGCGTGCCTGCTCGAAGCCGGGCGCGGTGATGTCGACGCCGACCAGGTTGGCCTGGTTCGGGTCGATGCCGGTGCTGAGCTGGTGGTTCAGCCGATGCCGGTCCTCCACGGCCTCCTCGGTGAAATGGAACAGGCCGGCGACGAACTGCAGGGACGGCGACCACGATCCGCCCAGCTGCAGCTCGTGCGTCCATTGCTGCTGCGTCACGGTCGGGATCACCAGCGGCGTCGGCCCGTTGTTGGCCAGCGTCGAGGCTGGCCCGTCGTAATAGTTGCTGTCGAGCCGGTAGTTCGGCGTGCCGGAACCGCCGGCCAGGTCGGCGTACTCGGCGTCCCACAGGTCGCGATACGCGCCGATGTACTTGAGCTCGTAGTCGCCGAGCGGCGCGGCCAGCGTCAGCGCGTGGCCCTCGATCTTCGTGCCGGACTGCTCGTAGGGCGAGCCGCTCGCCAGCCGGTCGAGGCGCTCGCCCGAGTACACCGTCTGGCTCTGGGCGTAGCGCTTGAACAATTCGGCCAGGCCCTTGTCGGTTTCCGGCGCCAGCACCGACTGGTACATGTAGTTGTAGTACTCGAGGTCGCTGCGATCGTACGAGTAGTCAGCGGACAGCCACTCGCCGAGCCAGCGCGCGTCGAAGCGCAGCGCGTATTCCTCGCGATCGCCGAAGTCGCCGCCCTCGCCGGTGTTCTCGACGTAGCCGTCGCGCTGCTGCCCCAGCACCGCGAGCTTGACCGCCGTATCGGCCGTGACCGGCACGTTGAACGAACTCTTGACCACCCGTTGGCCGCGGTCGCCATAGCCGAGCTTGTGGGTCATCGAGAAATGGCCCGGCACCGGGCGCCTGGTGATCAGGTTGACCGCGCCGCCGGTGGTGTTGCGCCCGTACAGCGTGCCCTGCGGACCGCGCAACACTTCGATGCGCTCGAGGTCGGCGATGTCGAGCGCCAGCCCGACCGCGCGCGCGACGTAGACGCCGTCGAGGTACACGCCGACCGCCGGATCCTGCGTGAGCTGCGCATCGGTGGGCCCGACGCCGCGGATGAACAGGCGCAGCGTCGCGTTGTGCGTCGGGAACGGCTCGACCGTCATGTTCGGCACCTGCGTCGCCAGGTCGTGCAACCCTTCAATGCCGCGCAGCTCGAGGGTCTGGGCGTTGAACGCCTCGATCGAGATCGGCGTGTCCTGCAGCGACTGCACGCGCTTCTGCGCCGTTACGGTGATCTCGTCGAGCGTGACGGCCGCGTCCGGCGCCTCAGGCGCTTCTTCAACCGGGATCGTCTCGAGCGCAGGATCCTCCTGCGCCCCCACAGGCAGCGCAAACAGGAAAAGGGCGACAGACCACCATTTCGTCATGGTGGTCCGTCCCTATTTCGGCTGAGCGGCCGCGGCGGCGGCGCGGCGGCCCGAGAAGAAGCAATCGGCCACCGACAGGCCGCTGACGTAGAGGTGCGAGCAGACACCGACGGCAGTGCGACCCGCCGCGTACAGCCCGGGAATTACCGCGCCATCGGCGCGCTTCACCGAACCGCTGTCTTCATCGACCACCAGGCCGCCCAGCGACAGCACCGGCAGCGGGAACAGCCGGCTCGAGACGCCGATGTCGACCGCATAGAACGGGCCCTGCGCGATCGGCCGGCGCTCGGACGCAGCCTTGCGGAACGGATCCTCGACGGGCCCGGCCGCGGCGCGGTTGTTGGCCGCGATCGTGTCGGCGAACACGGCCAGGTCGAAGCCGAGCCGGTGGGCCAGCTCGTCCAGCGAGGCGGCCCTGGTGCGCGCGAACTTCAGCGCCAGCATCGCCGGCCCGCTCTGGAACGAGTAGAGCTCCTTGCTCTTGCACTGGCGCAGGGTTTCCTCGTACAGCGGCTGGTCGAGGATGATCCAGGCCTTGCCTTCGTGGTGCTCGATCAGTTCGTAGCCGATCGCGGCGCCGTAGACGGTTTCGTCGATGAAGCGCGCGCCGCGGGCATCCACCATCGGCCCCCAGCTCAATCCGGCCGGCGGCCGGATGAAGCGCCACGCCGACAGGTGGTGCATGCGCGAGGTCGCCGCGCCGACGCTCTGGCCCAGGCGGATGCCGCTGCCGTTGTCACCCGGATTGCCCAGCGGCATCGCGGTGCGGTACTTCGGCGCGTAGTGTTCGACCATCCGCGGGTTGAAGACGAAGCCGCCGGCGGCCAGGCACACGCCCTTGCGCGCGCGGATGCGGCGCAGCGTGCGCTCGCCTTCGAACCGCTGCGCGCGCCGCCGGAACCAGCCCGCGATCGCCAGCAGCAGTCCTGCCATTGGAAACGCGGGCGGCAGCGCGATCTGGAATTTCGTCGCGATCGCCATCAGGCGCGCGTATTTCTCCCGCGACGGGCTGCCGGCGGGAAACATCAGCGCGGCGACGCCGACGACGCGACCGTTGCGCGACTGGATCAGGCGGCGCACCTCCGACTGCGGCTCGAAGCGCACGCCGCGCTGCGCCGCCGTGGCCATCAGCGGATCCGTATAGGCCTTGCCCAGACCGATCGCCGAGTTGCTCTGCCCTTCCTGCCAGGCCTTGTGCCCGCGCGGCGCCGGCTTCGCGATCGCGGCGCGCGCGGCCGCCAGCGAGCTGTCCGAGTGGTACAGGTAATAGCCCGGCGGTGGATACGAGGTCTTGGTGTCGTAGCGCCGGGGCTTGAACTGCACGCCGCGCGCGATCAGCCAGTCGGTCATCTCGACGCTGCCGTCGCAGAAGCGCTTCAGCGTGGCGTCGGAGACCACGCCCTGGGTCTCGCCGCGCAGGTACTCGAACATCGCCTCCGGCGTGTCCTCGACCCCGGCCTGCTTCTGGATCACGGTGCCGCCGCCGGCGTAGAACACGCCGCCGTTGATCGCGGTCGAGCCGCCGCCGGCGGCGAGATCCAGCGCCAGCACCGACAGGCCGCGCTCGGCCGCCTCGATCGACGCCGCAATGCCCGCGCCGCCGTAGCCGACCACGACGAAGTCCGCCTGCTCGTCCCAGGCCATGGCCTGCGGATCGTCGACAAGCTCAGGTGCTTCGACTGCCGAATACCAGTGTGCCGAGCCGGGCCCGGTTGCCGAATCGTTCATGCGTCTCTCTCCCGGACCGCCCTCTTCAAACATTATGCGACCGTATCCCTCGGATTCCGCTCGTCTTATCGGACGAAGCTTCGAAGCGCCGCTGCCTAATAATGCAGCCTCACCACCGAGGAAAGCCCATGGGTCGAGTCCAGGACAAGGTCGCCATCGTCACCGGCGGCGCCAGCGGCGTCGGCAAGGCCGACTGCCTGCTGCTCGCGCGCGAAGGCGCCAAGGTCGTCGTCGCCGATCTCGACGAGAAGAACGGCGCCGCGGTCGCAAAGGAGATCGTCGAGAAAGGCGGCACGGCGCACTTCGTCAAGCACGACATCGCGTCGGAAGCCGACTGGGAAGGCCTGATCAAGTTCACCAAGGTCACCTTCGGCGGCCTCGACGTCCTGGTGAACAACGCCGCGATCCTCGCCATCGGCACGATCGAGGATACTTCGCTGGAGCTCTACCAGAAGATCCAGCGCGTGAACTCCGACGGCGTCTTCCTCGGCTGCAAGCACGGCTACGCGGCGATGAAGGAGCGCGGCGGCGGCTCGATCGTGAACATGTCCTCGATCTCCGGCATCGGCGGCTCGTCCTCGTTCGTGGCCTACAGCGCCAGCAAGGGCGCGGTCGCGGCGATGACGCGCTCCATCGCCGCCCACTCGCGCATGAACCACGTCAACATCCGCTGCAACTCGATCCACCCGGACGGCATCAAGACACCGATGGTGTTCAACCTGCAGGCGCAGTCCGGCGGCAAGCAGCCGCAGGTGCGGCAGAACGATCCTAAGCAGGTGCTGGCACGCTTCTCGGACCCCGAGGACATCGCCAACCTGGTGCTGTTCCTCGCCTCGGACGAATCCAGGCGCATCCAGGGTGCGGAGCTGCGCATCGACAACGGCTACCTGATGTGGGTCGATTAGGTTGAGCAAACTCGCCTACCACCCGCTGAAGGTCTCGCGCATCGTCGAGGAAACCGCCGACGCGCGCACCATCGAGTTCGAGATCCCGGCGGAGCTGCGGCAGGCATTCCAGTACAAGCCCGGCCAGCACCTGCAGCTGCACGTGCCCTGCGGCGCCAGGCCGCTGCCGCGCTGCTATTCGCTGAGCGGCACGCTCACCGTCGCGGGCGATCCGTGGCGCGTGACGGTCAAGCGCGTCGTCGACGGCCGCGCGTCGAACTGGCTGTGCACGAGCCTGAAAGCCGGCGACACCCTCGAGGTCGCCGCGCCGGCCGGCATGTTCACGCCGAAGTCGCTCGACACCGACCTGCTGCTGTACGCCGGTGGCAGCGGCATCACGCCCGTCTTCTCGATCCTGCGGTCCGCGCTGCACGCGGGCAGGAAGCGCATCCGCCTGGTCTACGCCAACCGCGACGAGCGCTCGGTGATCTTCGGCAAGGACCTGGCGAAGCTGTCGCTCGAGCATCCGACGCGCCTGCAGGTGATCCACTGGCTCGACTCCGTGCAGGGCATCCCGTCGCAGGCGCAGCTGGCCGAGCTGGCCCGCGGCTACGAACAGGCGCAGTGCTTCATCTGCGGTCCCGGTCCGTACATGGACAGCGCCGCAGCCGCGCTCAAGGAAATCGGCGTGCCGCACGCCAACGTCCACATCGAGCGCTTCGTCTCGCTGCCGGAGGACGCCGACGACGTGCAAGCCGCGCCGACGGCCGAGGCCGGCGACGTCGCCGCCGAAGTCGAGGCCGAGCTCGACGGCGTCGTCACGAAAACCACCTGCCAGCCGGGGCAGCTGCTGATCGAGGCGCTGGAGAACGCCGGCATGGCGCCGCCCTTCTCCTGCCGCTCCGGCGCCTGCGCGGCTTGCATGTGCAAGCTCGACGAGGGCCAGGTCGAACTGCAGCACAACCACGTGCTGGCGCAGAGCGACCTCGACGCCGGCTGGATCCTGTGCTGCCAGGCGGTCCCGAAGTCCGCGAAGATCAAGATCAGCTACCCGGCATGAACATCACTCGTAGGTCGGCAATCCATTGCCGACATTCGACGGCGGCATGGGAATGCCGCCCTACGGCATGAGCACTGCGCCACAGACCTTTGCGGAATCCGTTCGCCGCCACGGCGACCGCACCGCCGTCATCACCGAATCCGGTGCGTCCTGGACCTACGCTGAGCTCGACGCGAAACGCATCGAGGCTGCGCGCGCGCTGATCGGACTGGGCATCCGCCCCGGCGATCGCGTCGCAATCTGGGCGCAGAACTGCGAGGAATGGATCGTCGCCGGCCTGGCGGTGCACGCCGTCGGCGCCGCCATCGTGCCGATCAACACGCGCATGAAGGGCGAAGAGGCCGGTTACATCCTGGTCAAGTCCGGTGCGCGCCTGCTGTTCTGTGCCGGCAACTTCCTGAACCAGCACTACCCGACCCTGCTCGGCACCCACCGCCCCGCTTCGCTCGAGCACATCGTCGTGCTGCGCGACGCCAAACCCGGCGATCTCGACTGGGCCGCCTTCCTGGTCAAGGGCGGCGCCATCGGCGCCTCCGAAGTCCGCAAGCGCGCGGATGCGGTCCAGCCGACCGACACGATGGACATCATGTACACCTCGGGCACCACCGGCCTGCCCAAGGGCGTGGTCACCAACCACGGGCAGAATCTCAAGGCGATCGCGCAGTGGTCCGCGTGCATGGAGCTGGCGCCCGATGACCGCTACCTGATCGCCAACCCGTTCTTCCACGCTTTCGGCTACAAGGTCGGCTGGCTCGGCGGCCTGCTCGCCGGCCTGGCCGTGCTGCCGCACGCGGTGTTCGACGCCGGCGCCATCCTGCGCCGCATCGCCGCGCAGAAGGTCTCCGTGCTGCCCGGCCCGCCCACGCTGTTCATCAGCCTGCTCGGCGATCCGGCGCGCGCCACCTCCGACCTGTCGTCGCTGCGCGCGACCATCACCGGCGCCGCCACCATCGCACCGTCATTGATCGAGCGCATCCGCGCCGAGCTCGGGTTCAAGGTGGTGCTGACCGGTTACGGCCTGACCGAGACCTGCGGCATCGTGTCGCTGGCCAGCAAGACCGACAGCGCGGACCTCATTGCGACGACCTGCGGCCGGGCGATGCCCGACGTCGAGCTGCGCTGC
>Ga0190269_10001527_pt1 | contig 11038 bp, 8 predicted proteins | sample Popmic249IS_FD_133749 | JGI IMG/M metagenome (GOLD analysis project Ga0190269, IMG submission 133749) | Populus adjacent soil microbial communities from riparian zone of Blue River, Arizona, USA - 249 IS | ecosystem: Environmental > Terrestrial > Soil > Riparian zone | place: USA: Arizona... | reverse complement strand
TGGCAGGTCGCGTTCAATCGTCGCCAAAGGCGAGCGCGAGTGCCTCGTCTAGGTCTTTGGCGCCGAGCAGCTGCAGCTCGGCACGTTCGTCCTTGCTGAGGTGCGCGATATTGGCGTGCGGCAGCACGACGTGCGTAAAGCCGAGCTTTTTGGCTTCCTGGATGCGAACCGCCGGGCGTGCGACCGCGCGCAGCTCGCCGGTGAGGCCGATCTCGCCGAACAGCGCCCGATCGATCGGCACGGGACGGTCGCGCAAGCTGGAGACGATCGCGACGCTGAGCGCAAGATCCACTGCAGGCTCATCGATGCGGACGCCGCCCGCGACGCTCGCGAAGACATCCTGATCGAGCACTTGCACTGCCGCTCTGCGCTGCAGGACCGCGAGCAGCACGGCCAAGCGGTTGGCGTCGAGGCCGGTGGTGACGCGACGTGGCGCACCGTAAAGCGCAGGCGCGACCAGCGCTTGGACCTCTACCAACAGCGGACGCGTACCCTGCGTCGTGGGCAAGACGACCGAGCCTGCCGCTCTCAGCGGCCGCTCTGCGATGAACAACGAGCTCGCATCCGCGACCGCGCGTAGACCATCGCTCGCCATCTCGAACACACCGAGCTCCTGTGCAGGACCGAAGCGGTTCTTGGTCGCGCGAATGATCCGATACGCATGCGTGGCATCGCCTTCGAACGAGAGCACAGTATCGACTAGATGCTCGAGCACCTTCGGGCCGGCGAGGCTGCCATCCTTGGTCACGTGGCCTATCACAAACAGCGCCACATGCTGCGTCTTCGCGAATTCGGTGAGCCTCCCAGCGACATCCCGCAGCTGGCCCACGCTGCCCGCTGACGACTCCAGATCCGCGGAGCGCAGCGTTTGGATCGAGTCGATCACGGCCATGTCGTAGCGCTCGGCGGCGAGCGCATTGAGCGCGTCGCCCACGTCGGTTGTCGCGAGCAGGAGCAAGCGATCGGGCACGCCCAAGCGACGGGCACGCATCGCGACCTGCGCGGCAGACTCCTCGCCAGTCACGTACAGCACGCGCTTGCCGCTCGCAGCGACACCCGCGACCGCTTGCATCAACAGGGTCGACTTGCCGATGCCGGGCTCGCCACCAAGCAGCGTCACGCCGCCGCGCACCACGCCGCCACCGAGCACGCGGTCGAGCTCGACGATCCCCGTGGTGAAACGCTCAGCGTCGTCTGCGACCACATCGGCGATCGCTACCGGCAGCACGCCGCTCGCGCCGCTCCTCGCGGGCGCGCGATTGGAGCGCGGCGCCACGCGGTTTTCCTCGAGCGTGCTCCAGTTGCCACAGCCCGGGCAACGCCCAAGCCACTTGGGTGACTGGGCGCCGCACGCCGTGCACTCAAAGATCGTCTTGGCAGCTTTGCTCACGATGCCTCATCGGTGCGCTCGGCGACCAAGTTGCCCGGCATCCAATCAGAACATCACACCGAGCACGAGTCGCAGCGTCTGTGCGTTGATCAAGCCTTCATGATGATTGACGTACATGAGACCTGGCATCGGGAACAGCACGCCGTACTGCAGCATCGCGTGATAACCGTCGTTCTTGTTCGGCCCGTCCGCGCTGCGCCAGTACACGGTCGCGTCGATCTCCACGCCGAGATTGGGATCGTTGCCCCAGGTCTGGATCGGTGCAGTGGCTCGGCTGTAGACGAGATCCACGCGCGCACCGAACAGCTGACCGAAGCTGTCCTTCACGAAGTCGTAGCTGATACCGGGCTTCACGTACATCGCGCCCGTGATTTGACGCATGATGTTGCGCCACAGGATCAAGTCGACGCGGTACGCCGGATGAAACCGGAACGTCGAGACCCGGTTGTTGATCAGCGTGCTGTCGGCCATGCCTGAATCGCGCAGACCGGCTTGATCGATGAAGTTCGCCTCGGACGAGAGCCCCTCCACCTCGGAGTCGCCAGTGGCGGCACCCGCGTACAAGTACAAGCCGAGCTTGTCATTCAAGAGGCGGAGCTCACTCTCGAACGCCGCGCCGAACTGACTGACGTACTGCGTTTGCCTTGTACGATCGTCGCTGTTGTTCAGCAGCGTGCCGACGATCCAAGCCGCCTCGATCTCCAGACGCAGCTTACCGAAGCGCAGCTGCGCCCAGACGTCCGGCGTATAGAGCGAAGAGTTCAGGTCTCGCACCTCAGTCGGTGAAACCAGCAGCGAGCTCGTCGATGACATCTGGAAGCGCGCGCCACCATTCAGCACCACGCCACCCCGCGCGAGCACCGCTTCTTCGTCCTCATCCGGGACGCGGCGCGTCACGGAGAACGTGTACTGATCGAAGTCGTCGAGCTGCGACGCGTCGTAGCCAGGGCGGTCGACGTTCGAGTTCAGGCCCATTCGACCTTCATTCAGGAAGTCATAGGCGGCGGAGAGGTAGAAGCCGAGCAGCTTGGTCGTGCCCTGCACGCGACCGAGGTCGGTCGAGAAATCGTCGTCCAGCGCATTGCCCGCGTTCGCGAGCATGCCGAGACCCCAGTGGTCCGGCATCAAGCCGAAGCGCAGCTCGCCGAGGTCGCGGTTACGAACCTCCGCCCACACGCGGCGCGGCAAGATCAAGCTGCCGGTCGGGATCGTGGTGCCGGGGAACGTCGCAGTCGCGACAGCGCCGGTGCCGTAGTAGCTGCTCGGACCATCACCGAGCACGTAGTTGTCGAGGATGTCGAACGTGGTCTTGATCCGGATGTCCTCGCTGATGTTCAGCTGCGGTGAGAAGCGGAAGCGAACGTTCGCGAACTGCAGCGTCTTGACCTTGCAGACATTGCCGAGATCTGTCTCGCCGCCCACCGACTCGCCGGCGCACATCGTCGTGCCGTTGGCGCGCTCGATCGGGCGAAAGCGCGAGAATGGATCGGGCTCCGCACCGTTCATCACGATGCCGCGGCCCAACCAGAAGCGATCCATCAGCTCGCCGCGCGCGCGAAAGTAACCGTGCAGGGTCACGATCGGTGTCGGTGCAGCCCAGCCTTGTTTCTCTTCGGGTGGAGGCAGATCGCCGGCCAGACGATCGCCTAGCTCGCCGGGCGAAGGGATCGCAAGCTCAGGCGCAGACGCCGCGGAATCGCCAGGCCCAGGACCATCAGTTCCTGCGGGAACTGGGCTCAACCCCGATGATGCAGGAGGCTCTGTAGAAGGCTCGACTGGCTCGCCCGTGGTGGTGGGCTCGGCGGGCTCTGCCGCAGCCGGAGCTTCTGGGGGCGTTTGGCCCGCGGGATCTGTCGGTTCTTGAGCAGGTTGGGCAGGTGCGGAGGAACCAGCACTGGGAGCCGAGCTGGGCGGAGTGGGCGCACGAAGCCGCTCCTGATTCAGGCTTTGGCTCGGGCTCGGCTGCGCCTTGATCACGCTGGGCAGGCCGGCGAGCGCGAGCAGACACACAATCGTAGAAAGGCGCATGAGAAGTTAGCTCCGCGATGGATCTCGGGACACGTACCGTAAGGCGCTGCGCTGGGTAACACGCGGGGAAACAGCGGGTCAAATGGACCAGCACCTACTCTGGGGCGCGGAGCATACGCTCTTGACTCGCATCGAGTGGCACTGCAAGTGAACACGATGCCTTTGGGATTGCGGATCGTGCCTCTGGGTGGGTTGGGCGAGGTTGGAATGAACTGCCTAGCTCTGGAGCTTGACGGCTCGATCATCGTGATCGACTGCGGGGTGACGTTCCCAGACGACGAGCCGGGCGTCGACGTCATCCACCCGGACTTCAGCTACCTGTTCGAAAATCGCACCCGTGTGCGCGGCATCGTGATCACGCACGGCCACGAGGATCACATCGGTGCGCTGCCGTATTTGCTCCACCACGTGCCCACCAAAGTGTACGGCCCGGAGTATGCACTCGCGCTCGTGCGGGAGCGGCTGAGCGAGTTCACCTTCGACACACCACCCGAGCTCGCCGCGCTCTCGGTGCACCAGCGTTTGCAGCTTGGCCCGTTCGAGGTCGAGGCCTACCGGGTTACCCACTCCATTCCAGACTCGACGGGGCTCGTAATCCGCACGCGTATCGGCACGGTGGTGCACTCGGGCGACTTCAAGATCGACCTGGATCCGCCTGACGGCCAGCACTTCGAGATCGATTTTCTGCAGCAGCTCGGGGACAGCGGGATCAGCCTGCTGATGAGCGACTCGACCAACGTCGACGTCGAAGGCACATCAGGGCCCGAAAACGACGTGGCTACGGCGCTGCATCGGCAGCTGACGGAGGCGCCCGAGCGCGTGATCGTCTCGATGTTCGGCTCGAACGTGTACCGACTCGCGGCGGTGCTGTCGGCGGCGCACAAAGCGGGCAAGTTCGTGCTGCTGCTCGGGCGCTCGTTGCAAACACACGCGCGCGTGGCCGAGCGGCTCGGCTTATTGCCCAAGCCACTGCCGACCTACATCGCCCCTGACGCGGCGCAGAGCATCCCGCGCAAGCAGCTCGTGGTCATTGCGAGCGGCTCCCAAGCTGAGCCGCAAGCCGCCCTCGCCCGGCTCGCACTGGGCACCCATCACCACCTGCGACTTGAGCCCGATGACACAGTGGTGCTTTCATCTCGCATCATTCCTGGTCGGGAGCGAGCCATCCACACGCTGGTCGATAACTTGGAGCGCCGTGGTGTGCGGGTCATCCAGCGCTACGACGATCCCAAGCTGCACGTAAGCGGCCACGCTTGTCGCGCAGAGCAGCGCAAGCTCATCGACCTGCTGCGGCCGCGCATCTTTGTGCCAGTGCATGGCACCTATCACCACCTCAAGCGCCATGCTGCGCTCGCGCGCGAGCAGGGCGTGCCCGAGGTCCACGTGATCGAAAACGGCGCTTCGCTCGATGTGCTCGGCACCACAGCGACACCGGGCGAGCCAGTCACCAAGGGGCGCGTGCACGTGCAGGCCGGCACCGAGCTGCCCGACGTCGTGTTGCGCGACCGCATGCTGCTGGCCGAGGTCGGCATCGTCGTGATCACGCTCGGTGTGGACGAGCGCGGCGCGCTGCAGCTGCCGCCACACATCCTGACGCGCGGCGTGGTGTGGGAAGATCAAGAGCGCGATCTGCTCGCGGACATTCGCGCGCGCATCGAAGACGCGCTGCAGACGCTCGAGCTGCCACGCCAGGACGACGCACTGCGCGACATCGCCTGCCGCGCTGCGCGGCGCTACTTGCGCGACGAGATCGGGTTTCGCCCGCTGACGCACTGTGTGGTCACCAGGAGCCCCGGATGAACGAGCACTCGCGCTGGCTCGGCAGCGTGACCACTTTCTTCTCGCTGGCGCTGTCGCTGATCGGCTGCGCGCAAGCCACCGCGAAGCCCGCAGAGGTGCCCGGCGCCCGCGCCGAACAGCCCGCAGACGAGCCGCTCGCGGGCGCGCCCCCTGGCGCCACCCCAGCTGCCAGCCGCGCATCACGGCGCGTGCCCTCACTTCGCGAAGCGCAAGTGATCACCGAGCTCATGCGCGCCGCCGAGCGCGTGCGTAACCTGCAGTTCGTGCGACGCGTGCCGGTGCTCGTCGAAAACCGCGAGCGCATCACCGAATACGTCAGCACGCAGATCGAAGAAGAAGAGCTCGAGCGCGCACGCGTGGTGTACACGGCGCTCGGGCTGTTGCCTGAAAATCTCGACGTGCGCGCCCTACTCCTGCGGCTCATGGGCGAGCAAGTCGTGGGCTACTACGACGCCGACGAAAAGCACCTGGTCGTGCGCGACGACATCATGCGCGGCTTTGCGCAGCAGAGCGACGACGAGTCGGGCACACAAGCTGAGCTCGCCGAAGCGCGCATCGTGCTGCTCCACGAGCTCGTGCATGCGCTGCAAGATCAACACTTGAAGCTGTCCGAGCACATTCATGCGGAGCGCGACACCGATGCCAGCAACGCGTTCCATGCGCTCGTCGAAGGCGATGCCACCTTGGCGATGATCGGCTACGCCCTCGAGCGCGAGCAGGTACCGTTGCAACGGTTGACGGGCAATCCCGTGCAGGTTCGCTCGTTCTCCGATGTGGTTCGCCGCTCGCCGCTCGCCGGCAGCGAGCTGGAGCAGGCTCCTGCGATCGTACGGGTCCCGCTCTTGAGCTCGTACGTGGATGGCCTCGCGTTCTGCGCCAGTCTTCACGGCACGGGTAGCTTCGACGCTGTGGATCGCGCGCACAGCGAGCCGCCGAGCTCCACCGAGCAGGTGCTGCATCCGGAACGCTTCGCGCAGCTCGACGTGCCCACCGTCGTGCAGCTGCAAGCGCTGCCCGAGCTCGACAGCGCGGGCTACCAAGTGGTGCGCGAGGACACGCTCGGCGAGCTCGAGATGAGCGTCTATTTCGGTCAGGCTGGGCCACCGGACGATGCGAAGCGCGCAGCCGCTGGCTGGGATGGCGATCGCATTCGCGTCTACAGCCGCGCTGGTTATCCTACCGCCGTGGTCTGGCTAAGCGTGTGGGACACGGTGCACGACGCCGAACAAGCACAGGCTGCCGCAGAACGTGTGCTGAGCGCTGGGAGCGCTAGCTTGCAGCCTCGCTCTGCCGTCTATCGACGCGGCAGCTCCGTGCTGCTTTTGCGCGACATCGAGCCGGGCCTTTTGCAGCACATTGCGGCGAGATTGCTGAACCAACGCTGATTTTCCGCGCGCAGCATCGGCGATGGCCAAGCCTGCGCGCGCTTGTTACAACGGGTGAGCATGAGCGAGCGAGTCTCATGGGACGTGTACTTCATGAACATTGGCCACGAGGTGGCGAGCCGCTCGACGTGCCCACGAAAACACGTCGGTGCGGTGGTCGTGCGCGACAAGACCATCCTCGCCACCGGCTACAACGGCTCGGTGCGTGGCTTGCCGCACTGCGAGGACGTCGGTTGCATGCTCGAGGACGGCCACTGCGTGCGCACCATCCACGCCGAAGTGAACGCCCTGATTCAAGCAGCCAAACACGGCACGCGGCTCGAGGGTGGCGCGATCTACGTGACTGCGTCGCCTTGCTGGAATTGCTTCAAATACATCGCGAATACGGGCATCCGACGCATCGTGTTCGGCGAATTCTACAGAGACAACCGCATCTTCGAGGTGGCGCGCGAGCTCGACATCGAGCTCGTTCAAGCCAGCGAGCTGGTCGCCCGACCAGCCGGTGGCGGTTCTTGACCGCCCTGCTACAGAGCACTAAAACACCGGGCCGCGATTCACAATGGCCGTGATTTTCAACCCGCTTTGAACGCGTTGATGGTCGAGCGGCGCTGACACTCAGTCCTCAATACACGCACGGAAAGACCCACACGCATGCAGTCGCAGCTTGAAACATTGAGTCCGGTACTGGTCGAAGTGAAAGTCGAAGTGCCTTGGCAGAAGGTCAACGACGACTTGGAGTCGGCCTACAAGGCGATGCAGCGTAAGGCTCGGATCCGCGGTTTTCGCCCCGGCAAGGTGCCCCGCGACGTGGTGAAGAACGTGTTAGGCAAGTCGATCCGCTCCGAGGTCACTGCGGAGCTGGTGCGCCAAGGAATCGGCCATGCGGTCGAAGAGCACAAGCTCGATCCGGTCTCGTATCAAGATCTCTCGCCCGCCGCGATCAACGACGGCGAGCCGCTGCGCTTCACGGCCAAGCTCGAAGTGCGCCCGAAGATCGAGCAGGTCGACAGCGCGGGCATCGAGGTCGAGCGCGTCGCCACAAAGGTCGCGGACAGCGCGATCGATGCCGAGATCGACCGGCTGCGCGAGCAAGGCGCGGAGCTGATCACGCCCGAGCCTGCGCGCGCCTCGCAGAGCGGCGACACGATCACCTTCGATGTGCGGGTGAGCATCGACGGCCAGAACCAAGACAACATGGACGCCAGCGAGCGTCGCGCGGAGCTCGGCAAGGGCAACCTGCTGCCCGAGCTCGACGCCGGCCTGACCGGACTGTCGATCGGCGACGAGCGCGACATCGAGGTCAACTTCCCCGCCGACTACGGCTACGAAGAGCTGCGTGGCAAGACGGCCGTCTTTCACGCCACGCTCAAGAACATCCAGACCAAAGTGCTGCCCGAGGCCGACGACGAGTTCGCGAAAGATCTCGGAGAGGACACACTCGAGGCGCTGCGCGCTTCGGTGCGTTCACGCTTGGAGAAGACCGCGCGCGAGCGGAGCGACTCCGAGGTGCGCGACGCCGTGGTCGAGAAGCTGGTCGACAAAAACCCTGTGCCGGTGCCGCCCAGCCTGATCGAGCAGGAGACGCGCTCCATGCTCGAGCAGTATGTTCGTATCCAGTACATGCTCAGGCAGGAACCGAAGCTCAACGACGAAGTGCAAGAAAACTTCAAACGTCAAGCCGAACGCAAGGTGCGTGCGGGTCTCTTGTTCGGAGCGATCGCGCGTGCGGAAAACATCAGCGTTACGCCGGAGGACGTCGAAGCCAAGCTGGCCGAAATCGCTGAGCGCACAGGCAAACACATCGCCAAAGTGCGTGCCGAGCACCAGGATGAGCAGAGGAGAAACCTCGAGCTGCAAATCTTGGAGAAGAAGCTTCTTGAGTATCTCGTCTCAAGGGCTACGATCAGGGATGTCGAGGCCAAGCCGGATTCGTCGACACAGGAGGCCACCCCATGAATCACGAACGCGCTATGGCGTTCATTCCGTATCCGCAGGTTGTTGAATCGACGCCGCGCGGTGAGCGCAGCTGGGACATTTTCAGCCGCCTTCTGAACGATCGCATCATCTTCCTCGGCACTGAGATCAACGACGACGTCGCGAACATCATCATCGCGCAGTTGCTGTACTTGGAGAGCGAGGACCCTGACAAAGAGATCACGCTCTACATCAACAGCCCAGGTGGGTCGATCACAGCCGGGCTCGCCATCTACGACACCATGCAGTATGTGCGTGCACCGGTGTCGACGTTGTGCATCGGCCTAGCCGCCTCGATGGCTGCCTGGCTGCTCGCCGCAGGCTCCAAAGGCATGCGCCACGCGCTGCCGAACAGCCGAGTGATGATTCACCAACCTCTCGGCGGCATCCGCGGGCAGGCGAGTGACATCGAGATCCATGCGCAGGAGCTGCTCCTGATCCGTGAGCGCATGAACAAGATCCTGGAAAAGCATACCGGGCAGCCGTCCTCGAAGATCAAGCTCGACACCGAGCGCGATAAATACCTATCTGCTGAGGAAGCCCAGGCTTACGGCATCATCGATAACGTCATCGCCGCACGCGAACCCAAAGACGGTAAAGACGGGAAGTAACTTGCGGTCGCTTACTTGATGCGGCTTGAAGGGGTCTGCCACGGGCGGTAGACTCGATAACATACCCGTGTATATACGGTGAGAGCGAGACACAGCTGTGGTCGATCGACGCAGAGAAGATAGTCACGGTAATCTTCAATGTTCCTTTTGCGGTAAGTCGCAGAAGGAAGTGAAGAAGCTCATCGCTGGGCCGACCGTTTACATCTGCGATGAATGCATTGGCCTGTGCAATGACATCATTGCCGAAGAGGTCGACCGCGAGGACTCCTGGAGCAGCGGCGGGCCACTGCCGAAGCCGCGCGAGATCAAAGGGGTCCTCGACGAGTACGTGATCGGCCAGGACCGCGCGAAGAAGATTCTCGCGGTCGCTGTGCACAATCACTACAAGCGCATCGAATCGCGTGTTGCGAGCGACGATGTCGAGCTCCAGAAGTCGAACATCCTGCTCATGGGCCCAACCGGCTCAGGCAAGACGCTGCTCGCCCAAACGCTGGCGCGCATTCTCAATGTGCCCTTCGCGATCGCCGACGCGACCACGCTGACAGAAGCGGGTTACGTCGGTGAGGACGTCGAGAACATCATCGTTCAGCTGCTGCAAAACGCTGATCACGATGTGGAACGCACGCAGCGCGGTATCGTCTACATCGATGAGATCGACAAGGTCGCGCGCAAGGGCGACAACCCGAGCATCACGCGCGACGTGAGCGGCGAAGGCGTCCAGCAGGCGCTCTTGAAGATCATCGAGGGCACGATCGCGAACGTTCCGCCCAAGGGCGGTCGCAAGCATCCCCAGCAGGACTTCCTGCAGGTGGACACGACCAACATCCTGTTCATCTGCGGCGGCGCTTTCGTCGGTCTCGATCAGATCATCGAGCGTCGCATCGGTGAGCGCAGCTTGGGCTTCGGCGCGGACATCCCGTCGCGCAAGGACAAGCAGATCGGTCAGCTGCTCTTGCAGGTGCAGCCGGAGGACTTGCTCCGCTTCGGAATGATCCCGGAGTTCATCGGTCGTCTGCCGATGATCGCGACCCTGCACGAGCTCAACGAAGCCGCGCTGATCGACATCTTGACCAAGCCGAAAAACGCGCTCGTCAAGCAATTCCAGAAACTCTTGGAAATGGATGGCGTGAAGCTGAAGTTCCAAGACGACGCGCTCAAGGCGGTGGCACAGCAGGCGCTCAAGCGCAACGCCGGTGCTCGCGGTCTACGCGCGATCCTCGAAGCTGCGATGCTCGAGATCATGTACGACGTTCCATCGCGCCCGGGCATCAAAGAGGTGGTCATCACCGCCGATGTCATCGAAAAGGGCGAGGGGCCGATCACGGTCTACGAAAAGGAAGCTGAGCTGGCGTAACGGCCTGCGCTTCCGCAATCAACACCTACATCGTGCACAAGCGGATCTCGCGGCCTGTGAAAACAGCGCCGCGAGCTACCGCGCGCACCTACAGTGTTGTTTGAATCACGCTCCGCTACAGCTCTGGTCCGGACCCACAGTAGCCATGCGTGCGCATCGCTGACGGTTCCGATGTTTCGCCAGCGCTGCCTAGCCCATTTGGAGCGTGCAGCTCAAAGCTGGAAAAGGCTTCGTGGGCGGGCCGGCCCGGATTTTGCGCTATACTTGGTTTCATGATGGGCTAGGCCGGCGTGCCTACGCACACCGGCTATATGAAGCGCTTCTACACAGTTATGGCTGGTCCGCTCGCTCGGCACCGGCGGCGAAGGGTTTAGATGTTCTTCCGCAACGATAACTCTCCCCAAGGGGAGCGCTCCCGAGGCAAAGTGCTACCGCTTCTACCCCTACGCGATATCATCGTTTTTCCGCACATGGTCGTGCCGCTGTTCGTCGGCCG